>Ga0170475_112279840_pt1 | contig 16721 bp, 14 predicted proteins | sample Soicark_Litter_5_FD_111474 | JGI IMG/M metagenome (GOLD analysis project Ga0170475, IMG submission 111474) | Avena fatua rhizosphere microbial communities from Hopland, California, USA. Combined Assembly of 48 SPs
GTAGGTCGCCGCGGAAGAGGGCGACACCTGAGCGACAACAGGGGCAGGCATGGGCACGTAGACTGGGTACGATTGACGGGTAGGATTTGGCCCAAAACGGGACTTATTCCGGGCCAAATCCTTACGTAAAGTGTATCGGCTTCATGAACGCACTTGAACAGCAGCTGAGCTATCCCCTGGGCGATGCGCTGCCCGACGTTGGCAAGACGCTTGAGATCGCGGCCGGTGTCCGCTGGGTACGCATGAGGCTGCCCTTCGCGCTGGACCACATCAACCTGTGGCTGCTGCGCGACGAACTCGACGACCGCGACGGCTGGACCATCGTCGACTGCGGCATCACGAGCGACGAGACCCGCACTGCCTGGGAGCAGGTGTTCGCCAACGAACTCGACGGACTGCCGGTGCTGCGCGTGATCGTGACGCACATGCACCCCGACCACATCGGCCTGGCGCACTGGCTCACCGAGCACTGGAACTGCCGCTTGTGGATCAGCGCGACGGATTTCAACGCCGCGCGATTGGCCAGCGCCTCGACCACCGGCTTTGGCGGCGGCGGCGCGGCACTGTTCATGCAAAGTCACGGGCTCACCGACCCCGAGTCCATCGAGAAGATCAAGGCGCGCACCAACTACTACGCGAGCATGGTGCCCAAGGTCCCGGAGCGCTTTCGCCGCATCCTTGATGCCGACGTGATCCCCATCGGCCCTGCTGCCGCGAAGAACGACTGGGAGTGCATCGTCGGCTACGGCCACGCGCCGGAGCACATGTCGCTCTACTGCGCAGACCTGGGCATCTTGATCTCGGGCGACATGATCCTGCCGCGCATTTCTACCAACGTGAGCGTCATCGATCTCGAGCCCGAAGGCAACCCGTTGCCGCTGTACCTCGCGTCCATCGACCGCATGCGTGGGTTGCAGGAAGACACCCTCGTGCTTCCCTCCCACGGCCGGCCATTTCGTGGGCTTCACACACGAATCGACCAGTTGGAGTCACATCATGAAAGTCACTTCGCGGAACTGATGGTGGCCTGCGCCGACAAACCGCACAGCGCGGCAGATGCGCTTCCCGTGCTATTCAAACGCCCACTCGATCTGCATCAGACGACCTTTGCAATGGGCGAATCGATCGCGCACTTGAACGCGTTGTGGATGGCGGGACGCCTGAACAGAACGCTGGGCGAGGACGGAATTTATCGGTTCTCGGCAGATTGATGACCGATTCCTGACAATCGGACAATAGCGCTGCCGCTTCAGAGGCTGAGAGTTTTTCGAGCGTGTCCGAGCCCGTGATGAGCGGGCAATGATCGAAATACTCTCAGTCGGGCATCAATCGAACACAGGCAACACGTCGTGCTTCAAGCTGCCGCGATGTTGTTCATAGTCGGGCACCACGGAGCGGACGACATCCCAGAATAGAGGGCTGTGGTCCATGTGCCGCAGGTGAGCGAGTTCATGCGCGACGACGTAGTCGATGGTCGCCATCGCGAAGTGGATGAGTCGCCAGTTGAGACGGATCGACCCATCGGCACTCGCGCTTCCCCAACGGGTTTGCGCGGACGAAAGCGACAGCCGTGTGTAACGCACTCCGAGCTGCTCAGCATAGTGCCGACAGCGATCTTCGAAGATGCGCTTGGCTTGCCGCTGCAGCCAGCTTTGCACCGTGTCGCGAATCTGGTCGGCCGTGGCCGTTTGCGACAGGCTCACGTGCAGCGTGAGCCGTGGCATGCCGGGCAGCGACCCGGCGTCGGTGTTGAGCACGGCGCCAGTCGCACCTGGATCGAGCACGAGGATCACGTTTTTGCCGAGGAAAGGAATGCTCGTGCCGTCCTTCCACTCAATGCGCGCCTCCTGCAAGCGTTGCTGGCGCTCGCGCTGCTCGCGAAGCTTGCGCAGAATCCAGTTGCCTTTCTCGCGCAGTGCGCCTTCGATATCCGCGATGCTGACCCACTTCGGCGCATTCACGCTCAGACCATCCGTTCCGACGATGAAGCCGATGGTCTTGCGGCGCGCGCGCTTGAGCGCATAGCCGATCAGATGACCGTCGAGGCGTATTTCGCGGTTGGCTTGCCGGTGCTGGAAGATCGCTGGGGATAGGACGCTGGCGATGGACACGGCAGGAGGCGCGGCTTCAGGATCTGGGTTGGGAACGGGCTTGGGAGCAGTCGGCGTCGGCAGACCGGCAAACATTGGGATGGCCGGCTCGAACAGTGAAAACTGCGTGGAGTCCGGCGCGAGGAGCTTTCTCGCCATGGGCGCGGAATTTAGGACATGGCCCGGAATAATCTTCCGTTTTGGGGCCATGTCCTTATGTGCTTTGCGTTGAAGCGGCTCGCGCCTTTGCGTCCGACATGTAGGCCTCGGGATCGAGGCGCCGCATCTCGGCTTCGATCCAAGTCTCGACTTCGCGCATCAAATCGTCCGGTTCGCGTCCGATCGACGAGATGGGTTTACCGATTGAAATATCGACAACGCCCGGACGCAGCATGAACGACTTGCGCGGCCAGCAGCGGGCCGATGTCACGGCGATCGGCAGCACCGATGCCCCCGTGGTCACTGCAAGCCGGGTGCCGCCCCCCTTGTACTTGCCCCGCATGCCTCGCTGAATGCGTGTTCCCTCTGGAAACATGATCACCCAGTTGCCTTGTGACATGAATCTCTGGCCCTGCTCGGCCACGCGGCTCCAGGATTCGGCATGCTTGCTGCGATCGATGTGGACCATGTCGAGACGGCCCATGGCCCAGCCGAAGAAGGGAATCATCAGCAGCTCGCGCTTGAAGACATAGGCGAGCGGATGCGGCATCAATTGCGGAAAGGCGAAGGTCTCCCAGGTCGATTGATGCTTGGGCAGCACGACCATCGGGCCACCGGTGTCGGCGGCCTCGAGCTTGTCTTTGCCGATGATGCGCCAGCGCACGCCACAAATGAATCGTGCGCCGTAGATGGCGATGCGCAACCAGTATGTGGTGAACCAATACAGCGGAGTGCCCCGCATGAAGATCGACGCGATGAGCGAGAAGATCGCCCAGGGAATCACAGTGGCTGCCATCCAGAGGACGAACAGCGCAGAGCGCAATGACCAGAAGAGTTTTTGCATCAAATGCGAGTGCTTCAAATCAATCGGCCAAAACCGGAATCGTTTTCACCGACGATGCCGCGCGCCTGGCGCTCTTCCTGGATGATCGCGTCGGCGAACGCACCCAGGTCGGCATGCACACTGGTCCTCGGCACGAGCTTCACGATGGCCGCGAGTTCTGCGTCGGTGAGCGCAGCAGCCTTGCCGGTGCGAACGAAGTGAGTCGGGCAGCCAGCGGCCACGCCGGCCTGCAGGTCGCGCAGCGAATCCCCTACGAAGGGCACGTCTTCCAAATCGACCCCGTAGCGCTCGCCAATCTGCAGCATGAGGCCTGGCAGCGGTTTGCGGCACTCACATTGGTCTTCCGGCACATGTGGGCAGAAGAACACCGCATCGATGCGACCACCTTGCTTGGTGAGCAACTGATTCATGCGGGCATGCATGGCATTGAGCGAGGCCATGTCGAAGAGACCTCGACCAAGGCCCGACTGGTTGGTCGCAATCACCGTATGCCAGCCAGCGTGATTGAGTCGCGCGATGGCTTCCAGGGCACCCGGCAGCGGGACCCATTCTTCCGGCGACTTGACGAAGTCGTCCCGATCTTCATTGATCGTGCCGTCGCGGTCGAGGATGACGAGTTTCATGCGCGGGCCTCAGCGACTCGTCGACGCGCCCAAGCACGGATCCCATCGAGCGGATGGGTCGCTTTGATCTGTTGTTGGCGGTTCATGGGCGGATTATTCAGCGACCGGCTTCAAGTCGCCAGCTTTGACAAATCGGCCACACGGTTCATCGCTGCGTGCAACTGGGCCAGAAGGCCCAGGCGATTTGCCCGAAGGACAGGATCGTCGGCATTGACCATCACGTTGTCGAAGAAGGCATCCACCGGGGTCTTCAGTGCGGCAAGGGCTTGCAAGGAGGCGGTGTAGTCACCGCTTGCAAAGGCGGCTTCGGACACCGGGCCGACACGCTTGAGTGCTTCGTACAGCGCGTGTTCGGCCGGCTCCTGCAGCAAGACGGTGTCGACCTGAGTAAGAAGCGCGCCCCCGTTCTTCAACTGCGCAACCGTCGCGTCCTCGCTCTTCTTCAGAATGTTGCCCACGCGCTTGTTCGCGGCGGCCAGCGGCTCGGCTTCGATCAAAGCCTTGAAGGCCCGCACGGCCGCAAGGCGCTTGGGAACCTGCATCAAGCGCTGTGGCAACTGTGAGATCACCGCATCAACCTCTTGCGCGCTGTAGCCTTGTTCGCGCAGGCTACCGGCGAAACGATCGTAGATGAAGCTGGAAATCGTTTCAGCCGTGTCCTTGGCGAGTTGATGTGGTTCGATTGCCCGAACCTCTTCCCCGTTCGGCTTGCGGACCAGTCTCAAAATATTGAACGGGGAGAATGGCTCAAGCGCAAAACGAATCGCTTCCGACAGATCGACAGGCAAGCTCTTTTCAACCAACAAGCGAATAACACCCAGCGCATGGCGGCGCAGCGCAAATGGATCTTTGTCGCCCGTCGGGGCCTGCCCAATTCCAAACATTCCCGCCAGGGTCTCAAGCTTGTCGGCCAGGGCGACAACCACACCGACCGCATTGCGCGGCAGATCATCGCCCGCGAAGCGCGGCTTGTAGTGGTCTTCAATGGCAGCCGCGATGTCGTCGCCAAGCCCGTCGTGCTTGGCGTAGTAGCCGCCCATGATCCCTTGCAGCTCCGGGAACTCACCGACCATGTCGGTGAGCAAATCGGCTTTCGCGAGATTGGCTGCTTGATCGGCTTGCGCCGCCAGCTCCTCGCCGCCAAGTTGCTGCCCGATCGCCTTCGCAATCATGCGAACCCGCTCCACCCGTTCGCCCTGCGTGCCCAGCTTGTTGTGATAGACCACCTTTGCCAAGCCCGCAACGCGCGACTCCAGCGTCTTCTTGCGGTCCTGGTCGAAGAAGAACTTTGCATCGGCCAAACGAGGACGAACGACACGCTCATTGCCTTCGACCACTCGGCTCGGGTCTTGCGGGCGGATGTTGCTGACAATGAGGAATTGGTTCGTCAGCTTGCCCTTGGCATCGAGCAGCGGGAAATACTTCTGGTTGGCCTTCATCGTGAGGATGAGGCATTCCTGCGGAACGTCGAGGAATTCGCTCTCGAACTGGCACAGCAGCACGTTGGGCCGTTCGACGAGCGCGGTCACTTCGTCAAGCAAGGCCTCGTCGGCGATGGGCTTGAGTCCCTGCTTTGCGGCAGCGGCGTCGAGTTGCCTGACGATGTCAGCGCGGCGCTCGGCAAAGCTCGCGATCACCCCGCCTTCGTCGAGCAGTTGCGCTGCATAGTGATCGGCGTCTCGCAACTCCAAGACCGCCTTGGCGGCTTCGAATCGATGACCTTGCGTCGTGCGACCGGCCTTGAGACCGAGCGCGCTCACCGGCACCACGTCGGCACCGTGCAGCGCCACCAATCCATGCGCCGGGCGGACGAAGTTCACGCTGGTCCACCCGTCTTCAAGCTGGTACTGCATCACCTTCGGGATAGGAAGCTTTGCAATCGCTTCTTCGATGGCTTTCTGCAATCCTTCAGCCAGCGTCGCGCCCTTGACCAGGCTGTCGAAAAACAGCGCTTCGGCCTTGCCGTCCATTTGCCGCTTGAGCGAGGGCACGGCACCCGCATCCACACCCACGGCAGCAAGCTTCTTGAGCAATGCAGGCGTTGGCTGACCATCGGCGTCAAGACCGACGCTCACCGGCATCAGCTTTTGCGACACGGACTTGTCGGCAGCCGCGGCGGCCACGTTGGTCATGTGCACGGCCAGCCGTCGCGGCGACGCAAACGAACTCACTGCCGCTGACGCAGCGCTCAACCCTTGCGACTTCAGGCTGTCCGACAGCGAAGTCGCGAACGACTCGCCCAGCTTCTTCAAAGCTTTCGGCGGCAGCTCTTCAACGAACAGCTCGACGAGCAGATTCTTGTGCGTCATGGTGCTCATGTCTCTCACGCTGCCTTCTTCTCGATCTGGGCGACGACTTCATCAGCCCAGGCCTTGGGCGCCATGGGGAAACCGAGTCGCGCGCGGCTCTCCAGGTAGCTTTGCGCAACGCTTCGCGCCAAGTTGCGGATGCGGCCGATGTAAGCGGCACGCTCGGTCACGCTGATCGCACCGCGTGCATCGAGCAGGTTGAAGGTGTGGCCGGCCTTCAGCAGTTGTTCATAGGCGGGCAACGCAAGCTTCTGCTCCATGAGGTGCTTGGACTGCTTCTCGTGGCTGCCGAAGGCGCCGAGCAGAAAGTCCACGTCGCTGTGCTCGAAGTTGTAGGTGCTTTGCTCGACTTCGTTTTGGTGATACACGTCGCCGTAGCTCAGCGCATCGGTCCACTTCAGGTTGTAGACGCTGTCCACGCCCTGAAGGTACATCGCCAGTCGTTCCAGCCCGTAGGTGATCTCGCCGGTGATCGGTTTGCAGTCGATGCCTCCCACTTGCTGGAAGTAGGTGAACTGCGTCACCTCCATGCCGTTGAGCCAGACCTCCCAACCCAGGCCCCAGCAGCCGAGCGTGGGATTTTCCCAATCGTCTTCGACGAAGCGGATGTCGTTGGTCTTGAGGTCAAATCCCAGCGCTTCCAGCGAGCCCAGGTACAGCTCGAGAATGTTGGCCGGCGCGGGCTTGAGCACCACCTGGTATTGGTAGTAATGCTGCAGGCGGTTGGGGTTCTGGCCGTAGCGGCCGTCTTTGGGGCGGCGGCTGGGCTGCACATAGGCCGCCTTCCAGGGCTCGGGCCCGATGGCGCGCAAGAAGGTTGCCGTGTGGCTGGTCCCCGCGCCCACTTCCATGTCGTAGGGCTGCAGCAAGGCGCAGCCCTGCTTGTCCCAATAGTCTTGGAGGCGCAGGATGATTTGCTGGAAGGTCAGCATGGTGTCGATGGGGTGGTGAACGGCGGAAACCGGCAAGTTTACTGGGCGTGTCGACATTCACGTCCCATCGCCCCTGGGGCCAGCCTGAGCGCACCTCGAGCGCCGCCGCTCCGATCGCCGCCTGGCCGCCCATGGCCATCTCAACGCCTGTGCCGCATCCCCGCAAATACCGCCACCACCAGAGCCCCGAAGAGTGCGAGCGGCCACAGGCCGTAGCGGCTACACCACCACGCGAAGGGCGTGAGGCCTTCACGCCCTTGCACATTGCCTTCGAGAAAACCGACAGTGAAGGGCTTGAGGGACTGCGTCACGTGGCCCCGGTGGTCGATGATCACCGTCGCGCCCGTGTTCGTCGCGCGCATCATGGCCCGCTCGAATTCGAGCGAGCGCATGCGAGAAATGTGCAAATGCTGGTCGACCGCGATGGTGTCGCCGAACCAGCCTATGTTGCTGATGTTGGCGAACATGGTCGGCGCGCGGGCCGGGTTGGAAAAGCGTGCAGCAAGTTCTTCGCCGAACAAATCTTCATAGCAGATGTTCGGACCGATCCGCTCGCCATTGACCACGAACGACGGCGCGTTGAGCGCTCCGCGGTTGAAGTCGCCAAGGGGGATGTTCATCAACTGCGTGAACCACTTGAAGCCGACAGGAATGAACTCGCCGAATGGCACAAGATGGTGCTTGGCGTAGCGGTAGTCCTCCTTGGCGCCGGGAGAAAAACCCACTGCGGAATTGGTGTAGCCCGTCTGTTCGCTGCCCAGCGGGACCCCGAATAGCGCAGAGGTACGTCCGCTCGCGAATCGTTTGCGAAGATCGTCCCAGAAGCCTTCAGGCAGTTGCTGCGGGAGTAGCGGGACCGCCGTTTCCGGAGCAATGACAAGGTCGCTGCGGGCTCCGACGAGGCCCTTGACATGCCATTCCAGGGCGGCACCCAGGTGGTCGGACGCGAACTTCTCTTCCTGCGGAATGTTGCCCTGCAAAAGGGTGACGGACAGTGTATGGGTAGGCGTGGTGAAGCCTGCCCGCGTGTTGGCAGTCACAGCAAACACTCCCACCGCCACGGCCGCACCCACCCATCGACGCCTGGCCTGTGCGAACGACAAGGCCGCCCACGCCGAAATCAGGGCTGCCATGAACCCGATGCCGTAGACGCCCACGAAGGGCGCGAGCGAGGCAAGCGGCCCATCCACGTGTGCATAGCCCGAGGCCACCCACGGAAAGCCGGTGAAGATCACGCCACGGGCCAGTTCGGCAAGCATCCACAGCGCCGCGAACAACAGGGCGTCAAGCCACGGCTTGCCGAAACGCCAACGCGAGAACGCGCCCATGGCGGCCGCGAGGTACACGGACAGGAACCCGCTCAAGGCGAGCACGGCAAGCAAGGCCATCCAGCCGGGCAGTCCACCGTAGCGGTGCATGCTGATGAAGAGCCACCATGTGCCGGTGGCCATCCATGCCGTGCCGAAGAGCCAACCGAGCGCCGCTGCCCTGCCCGCCCCGGTCATGACGCCTCGCCAGGCGAGCCATCCGGCGCACATGAGCTGCAGCCACCACGCCTCGGTGTAAACGTATGAGGCAGTCTGCAGCGCTCCGGCCACCGCAGCGACGACCAGATCGAAGGGAAGCGACAGCGGCCGTACTGGCAGCGCGGGAGGAAGCGGCCCCGCCATCAGGCGCCGTCGCTGCCCAGCGCTTCTTCGGGCGCGCGGGTGACCTTGAACCAGCGCACCGCACCGCCGCGGGTGAGCATGACAGTGAACACCAGCCCCCCCAGCGTCAGCGCTTCGCCACGGCGGGGCACGCGGCCGAGTTCATGCGCCACCAGCCCTCCGATGGTGTCGAAATCTTGCTCCGGCAGCAATGCGACGAAGGATTCGTTCACCGTGCGGATGTGCGCGTCGCCAGCCACCCGGTGACTGCCGTCGGCAAGTGTGTAGATGCTGGTGTCGCCGTCTTTTTCGTCGAATTCGTCCTCGATCTCGCCGACGATTTCCTCGAGCACGTCTTCGATGGTGATCAGCCCCGCCGTGTTGCCGAATTCGTTGATGACGATGGCGAGGTGGTTGCGGTTCGATCGGAAATCGCGAAGCAGTTCGTTCAAGCCCTTCGATTCGGGAACGTAGACCGCCGGCCGCAACAGCGTTCGCAGATTCAATTCCGGCGACCTCTGCAACTTGAGCAGGTCCTTTGCCATCAGCGTACCGATGATGTTCTCGCGCTGGCCCTCGTAGACCGGAAAGCGCGAATGGCCGGCGCCGATGACCAGGTGCAGCACGTCGTCGTAGGGCGCGTCAATGCTCAGCAGATCCATGCGCGGAGCTGCGACCATCACGTCGCCTGCCGTCATGTCGGCCATGCGGATCACGCCCTCGAGCATCATGCGCGACTCGGGCGGGATGAGTTCGCGGTCCTCCGCGTCGGCCAGCGTCGAAATCAACTCGTCGGTCGAGTCGGGGCCGGGATGGACAAACTCGACGATGCGCTGGAAGAGGTTGCGCTTGTCGGTCGGGGAAGATGGGTGCGGTCGCTCGCCGGACTTGGCGCGGCCGCTCTGGCCTGAATGTGGATCGGACATCGCACAGTGGCGAGTAGTGGGGAGAGCGCCAGCTTAACCCAACAGGATTTCTCAAGTGTGCTAGCTTGACGGGTTGATTTCCGACCCCGGGGCCCCAGATCGCGAGGGCCGCACCACTGCTTCAGGACTTTCACCATGGCCCTCATCCCCGCCACCATCCTCACCGGCTTTCTCGGCTCAGGCAAAACCACGCTCTTGAAGAGGGTGCTCACCGAGGCTCACGGCCAGAAGATCGCCGTCATCGAAAACGAATTCGGCGACGAGAACATCGACAACGAGATCCTGGTGCAAGACACCAGGGAACAGATCATTCAACTCAACAACGGCTGCGTGTGCTGCACCATCCGCGAAGATCTGCGCACTACCTTGAGCGATCTGGCGGAGAAAAAACGCAAGGGCGAACTCGATTTCGACCGCGTGGTGATCGAGACCACCGGCCTGGCCGACCCAGGCCCGGTCGCCCAGACCTTCTTTATGGACGACGAGATTGCAGAAAGCTACCTGCTCGACTCCATCCTGACGCTGGTGGACGCCAAGCACGGCCAGGCCCAACTCGACGATAGGCAGGAGGCTCGCCGCCAAGTCGGGTTTGCCGACCAGATCTTCATTAGCAAGGCCGACCTCGTGGACGATTCTGCCGTCGAGTACCTGGCCCACCGCGTCAAGCGCATGAACCCGCGCGCCCCTCAGCGCCAGGTGAACTTCGGCGAGGTGCCGATTTCCCAGGTGTTCGACCTCCGCGGCTTCAACCTGAACGCCAAGCTCGACATCGATCCGGATTTCCTCAAGGCGGACGACCACGATCACGACCACCATGATCATGACCACGACCATGGCGAGCATTGCAACCACCCGCACCACCATGCGCACGACGACGACGTCAAGTCTTTTGTATTCCGATCGGATAAGCCCTTCAACCCCGCCAAGCTCGAGGACTTCCTGGGTGCCATCGTCCAGGTCTACGGCCCCAAGATGCTTCGCTACAAGGGTGTTCTGAACATGAAGGGCACCGACAAGAAGGTGATATTCCAGGGCGTGCACCAGTTAATGGGCAGCGATCTCGGTCCGAAGTGGGCGCCCGGCGAAAAGAAAACAAGCAAGATGGTGTTCATCGGCATCGACCTGCCCAAGGATGTGTTCCTTCAGGGTCTCGACCAATGTCTGATCTGAGAATCCTTGCAAAGTATTGCCGATGTTTGGAACCTCTGGTTTCCATTCGAGGTAATCAGAGGGCGGTGCCTGAACACAACGTAGCTACAATCCGCGGCGCCCAAATTCGCCCCGATGTTGAAAACGCCGAGGTCAGAGCGGGTATAACCGCCGTTGCGAGGAGACTCATGTGAGCAAGACCCCGGCAAAGCAAGCAAGTCCCACGAAGGCCGCGGCGAAGACGCCAGCGGCCACGGCGGCGGCAAAGACGGCAGCACCCGCGAAAGCGGCGGCAAAGGCGGCGCACCACGCTCCGTCCAAGACCACAGCCAAGGAAACGCCCGCGTCAGCCAAGCACACTGCCCCCAAACTCGCCACTGCGCATCCGGCTGTGCACCATGCTCCGGCAGCCAAGCCAGTGGCGCAGCAGCCGCCGACCCCGCCCACGCCGACATCGCCCAAGCGGTCAGGCAAAACCCCACCAGCGGCTCCGGCGGCATCACCCCTTCCTCCTCCGACTTCCCGATTCGCCGACCGGTTCGCACCGCCCCGCCCCCCAACCCGACAGATGAACAACGACGTAGTGGATACCCCAAAGCACGAATACAAGTCCGACCCGAAGCTGGCCAACGCATGGAAGACCAAGGCCGGCCGCGACCTGACCGAGGCCGAACTCATGGCCATGCCCGACAACGAGTACATGAACGACAAGCAGCTGGACTTCTTCCGAGCCCGGCTGCAAGTACTCAAGGACGACCTGCTGTCCAACGCTGGCGAAACGACCGAACACCTGCGCGAAGACACCTCCATCGTTCCGGATCCGGCCGACCGGGCGACCATTGAGGAAGAGCATGCACTCGAACTTCGCACACGTGACCGCGAACGCAAGCTCTTGAAGAAGATTTCACAATCGCTGTCCCGCATCGAGGCTGGCGATTACGGTTTCTGTGACGAAACCGGCGAACCGATCGGCCTCGGTCGACTGATTGCTCGGCCCACCGCTACACTGTCGCTAGAGGCTCAGCAACGCCGAGAGCTCAAACAGAAGATGTTCGGCGACTGAGAGGCTGAGAGTATTTCGATCATGCCCGCTCATCACGCCAAAAGACCCCTGCTCGTCGTTGCAAATGCTCGCCATAGCCCTGGCTATGGCTGTGCTTTGCGCCTAGATCAGGTGCCTTTTGACGTGCTGCTCGGACACGCTCGAAAAACTCTCAGCCTCTGAGCAGTCGCCTGCATCCGTCCATCCGACGCGGCAGTACCCCGACATGGCGGAACCGAAAGACACGACAAGTTTCTTCCGTAAGGTCGTGAAGTTCGTGGCCAATCCGGCCACGGAGTGGAGCGATTTGGGACCGCCTTCAGCAGAAGCGCGGGAGAGTGAATTCGCCAAGTCGGAATTGAAGGCGATGATCGAGCGCAAGCGGCGCAACGACTTCGTCCGCAAACGCGAGTTCGACATGCTTCGCAAGGTGCGCCGAGAGGGCTTGTCCAGCGAACAGCTCGCGGCCCTCGGCGGCTCGTCCAGGATTGACGATTCCGAAGCCCGCATCGACAGCGGTGCCAAGCCCGACAGTGGCGTCAAGGCCAAGATCGACGAGATCGAGCAGCAGATGGTCGGCGACGGCTACCACGGCTCGCAGCGCCGCACCCCCGAGTTCTACAACGCCCGTACGCAGCCGGTGCCCATGGATCGAACGCCGGCTGCGCGCCAGAGCACGCACGCACAGCTCGCGGCCGCGCCGGACGACGGTCGATTGATCGACGCCGGCAGTCCGAGCGACAGCGGCAAGCTGACGACCGCATCGGCCGCCGCCGCCGTGGTAATGAGCTCGAGCATGTCACCGCTATCGCCCCTGGCGCTCGACATCGCGTCGTCGGACTTCGCCAACCCCTTTGCGGTTGAAGTGAGCGAGGTTGCCCACGACCCCGAACTCGATGAAGCCGTCATCGCGTTTGCGAATGCCGATTTCGAGTTGTGCGAACAGTCGCTCTCGACGCTCACCGGCTCGGGCGGTAGTCGCGCGCAGCATGCCGAAACCTGGCTGGTATTGTTTGACCTGTACCGCGCAATCGGCCAGCACAGCAAGTTCGAGGCGCTCGCACTGGACTATGCCCAGCAGTTCGGTTGGTCGGCGCCACAGTGGTTCTCGATGCCGCAACTGATGGCGGAGTCGGCGAACGCAGATGACAACGTTAAGCCACGCACCGCGCGCCCCGAGGGCCAGGTTGGCTGGATCTGCCCGGAAATCGTCGACGCTGAAACCGTCGCCAAGCTGCGATCGCAGACCCTTCAGATGCCCCTTCCCTGGGTGTTTGACTGGGGGCAAATGAACAGCATCGACCCTGAGGCCTGCGCCCGGATGAGCGAACTGTTCCGCACCTGGATAGGCCAGAAGCTCGACATGCGCTGGCTGAACGGCGATCGGCTTTTCAACGTATTGGCAGACGCCGCGCCCACCGGCGTGCGAGATGCCGACCCAGCCTATTGGCAGCTTCGCCTCGACGCGCTGCGCATGACCAACCGCCCTGACCAGTTCGACGAAGCGGCAATCGACTACTGCGTGACCTACGAGGTATCTCCTCCCTCGTGGGAGCCGGCCAAGTGCCAAGCCCGTGTGAGTGGGCCGGATCACAGCACGCAATCGCCGCCCCTGTCAGTGGTGAGCGAGGTGTCAACGAGCTTCGTCGAGTCACAGCTCACCGACGAACCAAACATAGTGCAGGTGGCAAGCGTCGAGTTGTCTGGCCAGTTGGTCGGCGACATCGGCGATACGATGAAGAAGATGGATGAACAGCTCGGCAACGCGAGCATCGTGAACGTCTCATGCTCGAAGCTAATCCGAGTCGACTTCATCGCGGCGGGTGATCTCCTCAACTGGGTGCTCGCGCGCCGCAGCGAAAACCGCTCTGTGAGCTTCCTAGACGCGCAACGCCTCGTCGCCCTGTTCTTCGGCGCCATGGGCATCACCGAACACGCGCGCGTTAAAGTGCGCACGGTCTGAACGCAAGGCGGGCAAAGCGCAGGTCCGCATCGTGAGAGAGTCCGTCGAAGGAGCCCACGCGGACAGTTGATCCGTTCTTAAAGACATGTCCCCGGGCGCACGCCGCACTTTGCCAATCACCCGACATACCCGACATGGCGTGCGCGAATTGACCCCTGAAAGCCGGATACTGCATCCACTGCGGGCTTGATTCCCGCACCTTCACCAGCAGATACGCCCAATGGAAAACTACCACGGCACGACCATCTTGAGCGTGCGCCGCGGCAATGTCGTCGCCCTTGGCGGCGACGGCCAAGTCACTCTCGGCAACATCGTCGTCAAGGCCTCCGCCCGCAAGGTGCGCAAGCTCTATCGCGATCAGGTGCTCGCGGGCTTCGCAGGCGCAACTGCCGACGCCTTCACCCTCTTCGAGCGTTTCGAGGCCAAGCTCGAAAAGCATCAAGGTCACCTCGTGCGCGCCGCCATCGAGCTGACCAAGGACTGGCGTACCGACCGCGTGCTGCGCCGCCTGGAAGCGATGCTGGCGGTGGCCGACAAGGAGGCCTCGCTCATCATCACAGGCAACGGCGATGTGCTCGAACCCGAGCACGGTATCGTCGCCATCGGATCGGGCGGCGCCTATGCTCAGGCGGCTGCGCGCGCCATGCTCGAACACACGGAACTCGCGCCGGTCGACATCGTCAAGAAGTCGCTCGAGATTGCCGGTGACTTGTGCATCTACACCAATCAACATCACACGATCGAAACCCTGGGGTCGTGACGTGAAATCAAGCATGACCCCTCAAGAGATCGTCTCCGAACTTGACCGCCACATCGTGGGCCAGCGCAACGCCAAGCGAGCCGTTGCTATCGCCTTGCGCAACCGTTGGCGCCGACAGCAGGTCGACGAGAAACTGCGCGGCGAGATCACGCCCAAGAACATCTTGATGATCGGGCCGACGGGTGTGGGCAAAACCGAGATCGCACGGCGCCTCGCGAAACTGGCCGACGCGCCCTTCATCAAGGTCGAGGCAACCAAGTTCACAGAGGTCGGCTACGTCGGCAAGGATGTGGACTCCATCGTGCGAGACCTGGTCGACATGGCCGTCAAGCAAGAGCGGGAAACCGCAATGCGACGCCAGCGCAGCCTCGCGGAGGACGCTGCCGAAGACCGCGTGCTCGACATTCTCGTGCCGCCCGCGCGAAGCGACTTCGGCATCACCTCGCCGCCCACTGACAACACCGCGCGGCAGATGATGCGCAAGCGCCTGCGGGAAGGCGCGCTCGACGACAAGGAAGTCGAGATCGAAGTGGCCGACAGCAAGCCCGCCATGGAGATCATGGGACCCGCCGGCATGGAAGAGATGGCCGAGCAGTTGCGTGGCATGTTCGCCAACATGGGTGGCGGCAAGCGCAAGCTGCGCAAGATGAAGATTTCCGAAGCTTTCAAGCAATTGGTCGAGGAGGAAGCGGGCAAGCTCGTCAACGAAGAAGAGATCCGCGCGACGGCACTCACCAACGCCGAGCAGAACGGCATCGTCTTCATCGACGAGATCGACAAGGTGACCTCGCGTTCGGACTCGGGCGGCGCAGAAGTCTCGCGCCAGGGCGTACAGCGCGATCTGCTGCCGCTGGTCGAGGGCACCTCGGTGAACACGAAGTACGGCATGGTCAAGACCGACCACATTCTGTTCATCGCGTCAGGCGCCTTCCACCTCACCAAGCCCAGCGACCTGATTCCCGAATTGCAAGGTCGATTCCCGATTCGCGTCGAGCTTGGCTCACTGAGCGTGGACGACTTCGAAGCCATCCTCACGCAAACGCACGCCAGCCTGGTCAAGCAATATCAGGCCTTGCTCGCCACCGAAGGCGTGACGCTCGAGTTCAAAACGGAAGGCATTCGCCGCCTTGCACAGATCGCGTATGACGTGAATGAGCGCACCGAAAACATCGGCGCGCGGCGCCTGTCGACGGTGATGGAGCGCCTGCTGGACGAGGTGAGCTTCGACGCACCGAATCTGGGCGGCAAGACTGTCGAGCTCGGTGTCGCAGAGGTGGACGCGAAGCTCGCCGAGCTTGCGAAGAACGAGGACCTGTCTCGCTACATTCTGTGAATCGCTGACACCTCCAAGGACACAGTACTCGCCCCCCCTTTCTGCCGGAATGCGCTGGCTTCGTCGGCAAACTCGTCAGCGAAGCACCTTCCGAAACTCTCAGCCTCTCAGAGCGCAAGCCGATGCGACTGCAGCGCGAGCAGACCTTCGAAGATCAAGGTGTCGACCGTCTCGAAAGAGAGGTCGGTGATCGGCTCGAGCTTTACAGCGGCGCCGCCGCTCATCAGCAACACCGGCTCCTGGCCCGTGCGCTTCAGCAGACGCCGATGCATGCGCTCGACGGCGCCGGCGATGGAATGCGCGCCGCCGCTCATCAAGGCGTCACTGGTGTTGGTCGGAAAATCGCGCACCTCGCCGGTAGGTGCCTTGAGGCCGGCCGTGCCCATCTCCAGCGCCCGCAGCATCAGGCCGAAGCCGGGAAGAATCAACCCGCCCAGGAATCGTCCTGTCTCGTCCAGGGCATCGACGGTCACCGCCGTCCCGACCATCACCACCAGTGTCGGACGAGGCCCGCCGGTGGCCAGCACTCGGTGCCATGCACCGATGAGCGCAACCCAGCGGTCGGTTCCGAGCCGGTTCGGATGGTCATAGCCGTTGGTGACGCCGCCAGCATGCGGCGATGAGACCACCCAGCGCGGGGCGATGTCCCAGATCTCCATTTGCTCTTCGACGCGGCGCTTGACACCTTCTCCGGCCACGATGCTGCCGAGCATGCTCGACGGCGCAGGCAGATGCTTCCAGTCGGTTTCGGCCAGGTTGTCGATGGTCTCGAGAAATACGGCGCCATGCGCGAGCAGCCCGGCCCCGGGCTGCGGTGATGCGTACTGCGCCCATTTGAGGCGCGTATTGCCGACGTCGATCGCAAGAAAGCTCATCGACGGCGATTGTGCACGGTTAACTTGATTCACGGGCAACGAAGCAGGCGGGTATCGAGCAGATCAA
>Ga0170475_107659632_pt1 | contig 16705 bp, 15 predicted proteins | sample Soicark_Litter_5_FD_111474 | JGI IMG/M metagenome (GOLD analysis project Ga0170475, IMG submission 111474) | Avena fatua rhizosphere microbial communities from Hopland, California, USA. Combined Assembly of 48 SPs
AGGCGACGCGGGTATCAGAGTTCGGTGACGAACTTGGTGGCCAGGTAGCCGTCGAAGGTTTCCGTGCCGCCTTCGCTGCCGATACCGCTGTCCTTGATGCCACCGAAGGGGAGTTCGGCCAGGCCCATGCCGAAGTGGTTGATGTTGACCAGGCCGGCCTCCAGCCGGTTGGCCACGGCCTTGGCGGTCTTCTGCGAGTTCGTGAACGCGAAGGAGGCCAGGCCGAATGGCAGGCTGTTGGCCCGGCGCAGGCCCTCATCAAGGTCTTTGAAGCGAACCACCGGTGCGATGGGACCGAAGGGCTCCTCGGTCATCAGCATCGCATCGTCACCCAGCTCGGTGACGACCGTGGGCGCGAAGAAGCTGCCCACGGAGCCGAGGCGTTCACCGCCTGTCAGCACCTTGGCGCCGCGCCGGTTGGCATCGTCCATGAACGATTGCATGGCGGCGATTCGGCGGTCGTGGGCCAACGGCCCCATCTGCGTGCCTTCAACCAGGCCATCGCCTACCTTGATGCCTTGGACCACGTCGAGGAACTTCGCGAGGAATCGGTCGTACGCCTTCTCCTGGACAAGAAATCGCGTGGGCGACACGCACACCTGGCCGGCGTTGCGGAGCTTCGTGCGGGCGAGCATCTCGGCGGCAGGTTCGATGTCGGCGTCATCGAAGACGAGCACCGGGGAGTGGCCGCCGAGTTCCATCGTGACGCGCTTCATGTGCAGGCCGGCCAGCGATGCCAGCTGTTTGCCCACGGCCACCGAACCGGTGAAAGATATCTTGCGGACCACGGGCGATTCGATCAACCGTGTCGACACCTGCGACGGCACGCCCCACACGATGTTCAGAGCTCCCGCAGGCAGGCCCGCGTCATGGAAGAGCTGCGCGAGCGCGACCACCGCACTGGGCGAATCTTCCGGGCCTTTCAGGATCAGCGTGCAACCAGCACCGAGCGCCGCCGCCATCTTGCGGATGGCTTGGTTGAACGGGAAGTTCCACGGCGTGAACGCGGCGCAGACGCCCACGGGCTCCCTCAGCACGAGCTGGCGCACGTTCGCTTGGCGGGGCGGGATCACGCGGCCGTAGATGCGGCGCGCTTCTTCTGCGTGCCATTCGGCATGTTCGGCGCAACCACGCACTTCCGCAATGGCTTCGGCAAGCGGCTTGCCCTGGTCGAGCGTGATGTTGCGGGCGATGACCTCGGCCCGTTCACGTGCCAGGGCGGCCACCTTGCGCAGGATGCCCGAGCGCTCGAGCGGCGATGTGTTGCGCCAGGTTTCGAACGCCTTCTGTGCGGAGGCCAGCGCGAGATCGAGGTCGGCCGTCGATGCATGCGGCAACGAACCGATCAACTGCCCGGTGGCCGGGTTGAAGACGTCCTGGGCCTTGCGGCCTACGCCCGAGAGGAACTTGCCGTTGATGTAGAGCGACAGCTGTTGATACGACATGGCAACTCCGGGAACGTGAACAAATGGGGCGTTGAGCCGCCAGATTCTATGCATGCCGACTGCATCAACACGCGTCTTGCGCGAATAGCGCAAAGGGCCACCGAGGTGGCCCTTTGCTGCTCCGGGAATCCGCACACGGGTGCGGCAACGGCGGCGTCGGTAACGGGTTCCGAGATCTGCCCAATGATGCAGCCGGTTGATCGCCTTGACGGATTGGAGTGTAGAGGTCCACCTGCAGAGCTCGAATCCCTTGAATGACGGGGATTCGCACGTCATAGAGAGGGGGGCAAGCGGCCATCTCGCAGCACAATGGGCGTCCACGTTTCAGCGTCCCTTCCCGTGACCGGTCCCCGCTTCATCCCCGCCACGCTTCGGCCCACCGCCGAGCAAATCGCCATCCAGACCGCCACCGACAAGTACATCGTCGTGGAGGCCAACGCCGGTGCCGCCAAGACCACCACGCTGGCGCTGCGCATGATGGAATCGGCGCAATGGGGCATCCCGCCCGAGAAGATCATCGCCCTCACCTACACCGAACCCGCTTGCGATGCGCTGCGGGCGGCGCTGAAGAAGCTGGGCGTGCCGTACGACACCGTCCGGCGCTTTCGCATCGGCACGTTCGAGCAGTTCGCCACCAGCGTGTTGCGCCGCATCGAGGGCGGCGCGCCGGACTTGCTGCTCACGCCTCAGGCGCTGCGGCCGCACGTGCTGCGCGCGCTGCAGCATGTGGAAGACAACCCCGAGGAACGCTATCCCGATCAATTGCTGTTCCCCGCCGCGGGTGACGCGATGATCGAGGAGTTTCTGCAGCAGTCCCTGCACCTGAAGGGCACCTTGCAGCTGGACGTCGAACTCGATGAAGGCAGCATCACGCCCGAGTCGGCCGATCAATTGGGGCGCAACTACGCGCTGCTGAAGGCCTTCCGTGTGTACGAACGCCAGCGCTGCCGTGGCTCGCTCGATCACCCGCTGTTCCGCGGGCCGGGCGACGCCACGTACGACCTGGCCCAACTGGTCTGGTCCGGCAGCCTCGAACGCAATGCGCCGGGCTGGCCCGCCGGCATCCGCACGCTGGTACTCGACGAAATGCACGACATGAACCGGAGCATGCACGTCATCCTGGACCGCATCCTCGACACCAACCGCGAGGCGTTCTTCTGCGGTGCGGGAGACCGTGACCAGGTGATCCACAAGGTGGCCGGCGCCGACGCCCGCTTCATGGGCGAGGCATTCGAAGACGCCGGGCGCCGCAAGGTGCGTCGATGCCCGCTGACGGCCTCGTACCGCTTTGGCCGCCGCCTTGCTCAGGGGGCGTCGCGCCTTGCCGGAAAGCCCTATGCCTCCCATGCCGAGGCCGACACGGCCGTGACCGTGGCGCGATACGACCGCGCAGGCTTGTGCGAGGAAACCGTGGTGGCTGCCGCCCAGGCATGGCGCGCGGACCGGCGGTACAAGATGTCCCAGTTCGCCGTGCTGCTGCGGCATGGGCACCAGTCGATCGCACTGGAAAATGCGCTGTTGAACGCCGGTGTGCCTTACGTGACCGCAGGTTTCGACAGCTATCTCGTGCGGCCGGAGGTGTTGCTCGTGCGAGGGCTGCTGGCCGTCGCAACCGGTGACTTCTCCAGCATCGACGACCCGGACACGCGCCGCCGCATCGTCGAGGCCTTTGTGTTCTTCGGCGACGTGACCATCACCGGTCGCGATCATGAGCGCGAAGAAGGCCCGGCGCTCTTGGCCCGCGCGGTGCGCGCCGTCACCGATGATCCGTCCATCCTGCCCGTGTTCTTCGATAACCAGGTGCTCCGAAACGCTGTGCCCGAAGTGCGGCGCCGGCTGGAGGCCGTCGTGGCCGTGGCGCGCGACCACACGGGGCCGGGGCTGTTGACCGCCTTGCTAAACGCGTTGCAGCTTCGGGAGCTGGCAGCGCGCGTGCTCGTGGGAGCCGGCCCGCTGCGCGCGGTGCAGGCCAATCTCGCGGGCCTGATGCGCTCGGCCGAAGGCCACGCCTCGGCCGACGCGTTCTTCCAGAACCTGAACCAGGCAGAACGCCTGCAGCGCGAGCGCCGCCAGTCGGACTGCCTCGTGATCGCACAGGTCGAAGCCACCAAGGGCCTCGAATTCGAGCATGTGTTCATTCCGCATTTGCGGCAAGACACCTTCCCTGACCGCGATGCCCCATTTGACGAGGAGCGCAACCTGTTCTACGTGGCGATCACCCGTGCGCGCGAGCGTCTGACGCTGCTTGTGCACGCCCAGGCGCCCAGCCGTTTCATCGCGGCGGCGGGCTGGAAACTGCCCGCGACCCCATGAACGGGGTAAGCCGAAGCACTTGCCCAGCAAGTCGCTGGTTTTGTAAAGTTGCTACCCGATTTGCCCGTTGTCTTCCGTGCCTCTGGGCATTTGACGAAAACTGAAATCAAAGCACCGCCACCTCATAGTGGAGTTCTTTTTAACAGTTCGAGCACATCAGCTTCGGGCGGCGGGTCAGCGAAAATTTGCTTCACTGTCAAACCTTTCTTGTTAATAAGAAAGAAAACTTCCAGTTCAAAGCGCCGGTACAAATAACTTTTCTGGTAATCCAATAAAGGATCCCCTGTCGCAAGCAGTTTGCGGGCTTTATCGAAATCAAAATCGCCGCCTTTACCGACGTAGTCAGCATAGCCTTCCGTCAGCCATCCAGGATATCGAATGTGCACGAGTCGGCCGAATTCGCGTGATTCAATGATATGGGTTATTTCGTGAGCAATGAAATAAGAAAGGGGTCGTTGATCGGCATCCAGGATCGGCTCGGCAACAGGCGAGTAGATGCGGTTGGCGGCGATGTTTGACGATCGAATGTAAACGTTGCCCGTCAGCCATGAGTCGGCCGCTCCACCAAGTTTGTCACTGAACCGCTGACCATAGAGCCACAATCGCCAGGAGGCATTGCAGAAGAAGATCTTGTTGTTTCTATCAGGCTCGTAAAGCTCGGAAGTACGAAGACGCCGTGTGGCGTCGTCGAGCACCTGAGTAATCTGCGGTGTGATGGGCTGATCTGACCAGACTTCATAGTTTCCATAGGTCAGTTGGTGAGAGAACAGAAGCTGAGGAAATGCCAGAATCCATACGTACGCGAGCACCACGAGGGCAGCAACGATTGACAGCCGTTTGACGTATTTCTTCGCACGGTTCCTCCATCCCGCGGCCACTTCCTTCAGTTTCATGTTGATTGCACGCTACTCCAAGTCTGTCAGGCCAAAGCATACTCCACCCTGAGTCAGGGCACCGTATGAAAATAGCCGACCTCAATATACTTCTTGTCGGGTTGAAAATGGGGCGGCACAAAGTTCTCGGTGGTCTCGGCCTTACAAACCTGACGAAGCTGCACACGACGCACCGCACTCCGGGTCGACGGCGGTGAGGAAAGGCGTGGCAACGGAGCGCGGGACGGGGCGCCGCGACGCAGCCAAGTCAGCGCGAAGTCAGATCAGATATGTTCTGGCGCCGGTGGACCGGTTCAACGATCGTCCGTAGCCTGCTGCGACGGATGAGGCCCTTGCGGACATGGCTGTGTGGCTTCCGGCTGCAACGGCGCCATCCGCAGCGGCACTGACGTCGTGGGGCTGGAGGAATCGGCCCGCTTGCCCGGCAGGAACAGCAGCAGAACCGCACCGGCCACGGCCATGAGCCAGGCCAACGGCGACAAAGTCCTGCAGCCGGCCGCGATCACCGAGTCGCCAAAAATGACGGGCACCCCCATCAACAGCACTCCTGCCAGGATGAGTTGGACGGCCACGCCACGTCTGCAGCGGGGTGTCCAGGTAAGTCGGCGGCGGGATGCGGGCATGAAGGGGCGGATCGGACTCCGATGATAGTCAGACCTTGTCGATTTGCGGTGTGACATGCGGCACACCAATGGCCATCCAGCCCCCCCTTTTTCAGGGGGTGACATCCCCAGCAATGGGGACCGCCCGAACCTCTGGCGGCATTACCATCGCAGGCGTTTCCCGAATTTCCCCTCCGCACGTGCTCCATCGGCCGCCCGCCCGGCGATCCGTGCGCCTTCAGCCGCCTCGTTTTCCCGCACGCAGTCCCGCAATGAGCCCATCCAGCACCGCCGACGACGATCTGCCCGACACTGTGGCAGATCGCCTGCCCGCCGCCGCCGACGCGCCGCTGAAGGTGCTTGTCGTCGACGACCACGCCTTGCTGCGCGTGGGCATCGTCACCAGCCTGCGCGCCATCGAGCACGTGCAGCTGCAGCTGCTCGAAGCCGGCAACCTGAGCGATGCGCTCGAGGTTTACCGCAACGAGGCGGACATTGCCCTGGTGCTCCTCGACCTGAACATGCCTGACAGCAAGGGGCTGCAAGGCCTCAAGCAGTTCGTCGAGACCTTCCCGCTCGCGAAGGTGGCCGTGATCAGCGGCACCCAGGACGAATTCGTGATCGGTCATGTGCGTGCGCTCGGGGCGGTCGGGTACGTCACCAAAGGCCAGGATGCCCGCGCCATGTCGGACATCGTGCTCGCATTGCTCGGCAAGCCCGTGCCGAATGACCTGGGCGGCCACAGCGGCCGCTTCCCCCGGTTCCCGAATTCATCCAGATACGACCGCGTGGCCGAACTCGGCCCTCGTCACCTGGAGATCCTGGAGCTGGTGCTGTCGGGCTGCTCGAACCAGGAGATCAGCACCGCCACCGCACTGTCGCTCGGCACCATCAAGAACTATGTTTCGACGATTTTGCTGGCGCTTGACGTGAAATCCCGTTCACACCTGATCAGCCTGTTCCGCTAAGCGTGAGCTTTCGCCTTTCTCCGCCTGCGTCCGGCGCCGCGCAGGACACGGTGCTGGAAAACGCCCTCGAGCGCCGCAGGGCGCGCGTGCGCTCCACGCAACTCGAACGCCTGCTGCTCCGTTCGCGGCAGCAGTTGATCGTGAGCTTCATGCTGGCGCTGGCGCTGTGGACCGGCCACTGGTACCTCACAGGCAACGAGGATGTGCTCGGGTGGGCAATGCTGGTCCACGGCGCGCAATTCCTGCAGTGGAGCGTGGCCCACACCTTCAGGCGGCGCGGGCGCGCGGCGCTTGTCGAATCGGCCACCTGGCTGCACCGCTACCAGGCCACGCTGTTCATCTCGGCGCTGGCCTGGGGACTGTCGGCGGTGATCGTGCTGCCCAACGAAGGCAACCTGATGGTGACCACCGTGTGGGCACTCGTGCTGCTCGGCATGGCAGGCATCGGTGCCCAGGTGGTGTCGGCCGTGCTGTCGGCCATCTTCCTGTGGCTGGTGCCGCTGCTGCTGCCACTCGTGCTCGTCATGCTGCAGCGTGGCAGGCCCGGGCCGGTCAGCCTCGGGGTCGTCGTGCTGGGATTCGGGGCCATGAGCAGTTTTTTCGCGGTGGCGATGCACCGCCTGCTCAAGACGGCGCTGCGGACGAAGCTCGACAACGATGCGCTGGTGCGCGCGTTGCGCCAGCAGGTGGTGCTCGTGGAACAGGCCGATCGCGAAAAGAGCCGCTTTCTTGCGTCGGCGAGCCACGACCTTCGCCAGCCCATGCACGCCCTCGGCCTGTTCGCCGGCGCGCTCGACAAGCACCTGAGCGGCACGGCGCTGCAGCCCACCGTGACCAACATGATGAGGGCCATCGACTCGCTCGAGCAATCGTTCAGCGCCATGCTCGACATCTCCAAGCTCGATGCCGGCGTGATCGATGCCAACCTGCAATCGTTCCCGATCCGCGACCTGTTCCGCGTCCTGCACATGCACTGCAGCGGGCAGGCCGAGGAACTGGGGCTGAGCTTGCGCTTCAAGCCCGGAGGCAAGATCGTCACAAGCGATCCGCAGTTGCTCCAGCGCGTGCTCAGCAACCTGATCCACAACGCCATCCGCTACACGCGGGAAGGCGGCGTGGTCGTGGTGGTGCGCGAACGCGCCGGCATGAACAGCATCGAGGTGTGGGACACCGGCATCGGCATCTCCGAGGAAGAGCTGCCTCGCGTGTTCGACGAGTTCTACCAAGTCACGAACCCCGGGCGCGACCGGTCGCGCGGCCTCGGCATGGGTTTGGCCATCGTCAAGCGGCTGGTGCTGCTGATGGGGCACAGCCTCGAGGTGCGCTCCACGCCAGGCAAGGGCACGGTGTTCCGCATCCTGCTCAAGCCCACCGAAATGGCCGACCTCGACAGCGTGGTGCTGGGGGCCGACACGGTGCCGTCCCCGATCGACGAAGATCGCACGGTGCTGCTGATCGACGACGAGGAGAGCATTCGCACCGGCATGCGAGAACTCCTGCAGACCTGGGGGTACCAGGTGCTCACCGCAGGCAACATCACCGAGGCCTGCACCGAGGTGAGGCGCCATGCCGGCGTGGTGGACCTCGTCATCTCGGACCTGCGGCTGGCGAACCGGGAAGACGGCATCGCCGCGATCGAGCGCGTCCGCGAGGCCTACGGCGCCCCGCTGCCCGCGCTGCTCATGACCGGGGACACCTCTCCGGAGCAGGTCAAGCGTGCGCACGACAGCGGGCACCGCGTGCTGTTCAAGCCGGTGCGCACGCGCGACCTCCATTCCGTCCTTCGGGGGATTCCTTGAGAGCCCCGCCCGCCCAACACTGCTGGCGCTTCCAGCTTCATGGGGCGTCCATGGCAACGGCCGATGCACCACGCCCGCCCCGCCTCGAAGTGACTTTCGGCTGATGCCGGGAAACACCCGGATTCCTTAGAGTCACGTCATCGCAACACGACCGATTTTTCATACGCCCCATGAGCCTTCTGCCCGTCGATCAACTCCTTGCCCCGCTGGCCGACCACGCGCCCTGCGGTGAAGACCTGGAGTACGATCCTGCCTTCCTGGCGCTGGAAGAACTCGCTCGAAGCAAACCCGAACAGCAATTCGGCGACACGGTCATTGCCGCGCAGGAGCCTGACTGGCGCCAGGTGTTCGAAGATGCCCTGCCCTTGGCCCAGCGCTCTCGCGACCTGCGCTTGGCCGTGCTGATCGCCCGCGCCGCCGCGCACCACCAAGGCATCCAGGGTTATGCCAGCGGGCTGTCGCTCGTGGCCGGGCTGTTGGAGCAACATTGGGACCACGTCTTCCCGGCCCTGGACGCCGATGACAACAACGACCCGACGATGCGGCTGAACGCACTGGCGCCGCTGGTGGATGTCGCCACGGGCCTTGCCGATCTGCGCAACGCCACGGTGGGCTCTGGCCGCATCCCGTTGACCGTGCGCCAGATCGAGCTGTCGGCCGGCAAGGCCGAGCCGCACGCCGATGAATCGGTGCCCAGTGCCGACGGCATCACCGAAGCGCTGAAAGCCATCGAAGCACAGACGCCTGGCGTACTCGCCGCGCTGCAGTCTCCGTACGTCGACCTCTTGCGCATCGAATCGGTGCTGACCGATCACGTCGGTGCCCAGGGCCCCGACCTGAAACCCCTGCAGCAGATCGTCCGCTGGCTGAACAACGCGGCATCGGCGGCCGAGGGCGCGTCGGCAACGTCGTCCAACGCCGGCATGGACGAAACACAGGGCTTCGTGCAGGCGGCCGGTGGGTTGTCCACCCCAGGCGCGCTGCGCAACCGCGATGACGTACTGCGCACGCTGGACAGCGCCTGCGAATGGATCGAACGCAATGAACCCACCAATCCGGCGCCACTGCTGATCCGGCGCGCCCAGCGGTTGATGTCCAAGAATTTCCTCGACATCATCCGGGACCTGGCGCCGGACAGCATCGGCCAGATCGAAAACATCGCAGGCCCGTCCGGCGACTGAACTACAACGCCACTGTCTTGCCGTTCCAACGGCAGCATTCTTAACCGTCCACTCAGCGTAGAGGAGCCCACCCATGGCCACCAGCAGTCAGAAGTTCATCGCTCGCAACCGTGCGCCCCGCGTCCAGATCGAATACGACGTGGAACTCTACGGTGCCGAGAAGAAGGTGCAGCTCCCGTTCGTGATGGGCGTCTTGTCCGACCTTTCGGGCAAGCCGGCCGAACCTCTCGCCCCGGTCGCGGACCGCAAGCTGCTCGACTTCGACGTCGACAACTTCGACAGCCGCATGAAGTCCATGAAGCCGCGGGTCGCCTTCCAGGTGCCCAACACGCTGACAGGCGAAGGCAACATGAGCGTCGACATCACGTTCGAGAACATGGACGACTTCTCCCCGGCTGCCGTGGCACGCAAGGTCGACTCGCTCAACAAGCTGCTGACTGCGCGCCAGCAACTGTCGAACCTCATCACGTACATGGACGGCAAGACCGGCGCGGAGGAACTCCTCGCGAAGGTGATCGCCGACCCGGCGCTGCTCAACAGCCTGGCCAGCGCGAAGAAGGCCGGCGACGAGCCGAAGGCCGAGTAACCCGCCCCCAGAACCAGACGGAGATTCGTGATGGCAGATGCACAAACCCAATCGTCGGCGCTGCAGGGTGTCGAGTACCAAGGCGGCGATTTCGCGTCGTTGCTGAACAAGGAATTCAAGCCCAAGAGCGACGAGGCGAAGTCGGCGGTTGAATCCGCCGTGCTGACCCTCGCGCAGCAGGCGCTGTCGCAGACCCAGCTGATCGGCGACGACGTCGTCATGTCGATCGAGGCGATGATTGCCGAGCTCGACAAGAAGCTCAGCGAGCAGATCAACCAGATCATGCACCACCCCGATTTCCAGCAACTGGAAAGCGCGTGGCGCGGCCTGCACCATCTCGTCAACAACACCGAAACCGACGAGCAGCTCAAGATCCGCGTGATGAACATCTCCAAGCAGGAGCTGGGCAAGACGCTCAAGCGCTACAAGGGCGCCGCATGGGACCAGAGCCCCATCTTCAAGCGTGTGTACGAAGAGGAGTTCGGCCAGTTCGGCGGCGAGCCGTTCGGCTGCCTCGTGGGTGACTACTACTTCAACCACGGCCCGCAGGATGTGGAGCTGCTTGGCGAAATGGCGAAGGTCTCGGCCGCCGCCCACACGCCGTTCATCGCGGCTGCCGATCCGGCGCTCACCCAGATGGGTTCGTGGCAGGAACTCGCGAACCCACGCGACCTGACGAAGATCTTCACCACGCCCGAGTACGCCGCCTGGCGCTCGCTGCGTGAGTCCGACGACGCCAAGTACATCGGCCTGGCCATGCCGCGTTTCCTCGCCCGCACCCCGTATGGCGCGAAGACGAACCCGGTCGAAGACTTCAACTTCGAGGAAGACACCGGCAACGCCGATCACACGAAGTACACCTGGGCGAACTCGGCGTACGCGATGGCGGTGAACATCAACCGCTCGTTCAAGACGTACGGCTGGTGCTCGCGCATCCGCGGCATCGAGTCCGGCGGTTCGGTGGAAGGCTTGCCCACCCACACGTTCCCGACGGACGACGGCGGCGTGGACATGAAGTGCCCGACCGAGATCGCCATCAGCGACCGCCGCGAGGCCGAACTCGCCAAGAACGGTTTCATGCCGCTCGTGCACCGCAAGAACTCCGATTTCGCGGCGTTCATCGGCGCGCAATCGCTGCAAAAGCCCGCCGAGTACGACGACCCGGACGCCACCGCCAACGCGAACCTCGCCGCGCGCCTGCCTTACCTGTTCGCCACTTGCCGCTTCGCCCACTACCTGAAGTGCATCGTGCGCGACAAGGTGGGTTCGTTCAAGGAAAAGGACGACATGGCCAAGTGGCTCAACAACTGGATCATGAACTACGTCGACGGCGACCCCGCGAACTCGTCAGACGCCACCAAGTCACAGAAGCCGCTCGCCGCGGCCGAAGTGCAGGTGGAAGAGATCCCCGGCAACCCGGGGTACTACTCGTCGAAGTTTTTCCTGCGCCCGCACTACCAGTTGGAAGGCCTGACGGTCTCCCTGCGCCTGGTGTCCAAGCTGCCTTCCAATAAGGCGGCCTGACCCCGGCCCGGGCCCCTCCGGGGCCCACTCAACCCAGTTCAACCCCGCGCCAACCTTGGCGCTAGCAGTACCTTTCTCGCAAAACAGGAGCATTGACAATGAGCAGCGACTTTCACATCAAATTTGACGGCGTCACCGGTGAAGCCACCCACAAGGAACACAAGGGCGAAATCGAGATCCTGTCGTGGCACTGGGATGTGAGCCAGAACTCGGGCGCCGTGTCCGGCGGCGGCTCGGGCCGTGGCAAGGCCATCCCCGGCGACTTCGTGTTCACGCACCGCTACGACAAGGCCTCGCCGGTGCTGGCCAAGCACTGCGTGTCCGGCAAGCACTTCAAGGACGCCAAGATCACCGCCCGCAAGGCCGGCGAAGGCCAGAAGTCTTACTTGACGATCACGATGAAGGAAGTGTTCATCACCAGCGTGGCACCGTCGGGCGAATCCCAAGGTGAAATCACCGAAGTCGTGAGGTGCTCGTACAAGGACATCGAGTACATGTACAAGGTCCAGGACGACAAGGGCGGCTTGGGTGGCCAGGTGGTGTTCGGCTGGGACGTCGCCTCCACAGGCACCCGCTGATCCAACGGCCGTTGAGCGGCCTTTGCCTGCCCGGTTCCGGCACGTTGTGCCGGAACCGGGCATTCAGTGCTTGAAAGGGGTAAAAGACCCCTCACTCCGGACCAGGAAGGAACCACCGATATGCCACCGTCTCAATCTCCTGTCGCTGCTCATGTCGAAGGCATCGTCGATGTGTTCCTGTCCGTCCAGAGCAAGCGCGCCGGCAAGATCAAGGGCGAGACCGTCGCCAACGACCACCAGGACCAGATCGCCGTCACATCCTGGAACTGGGGCGTGGCGGCCAGCTCCGCGCTGGGGTCCACGCAAGCCACCGCCCGGCGGTCCTACCGCAATCTGACGGTGAGCAAGCACGTGGACTGCAGCACGACAGCCTTGCTGTCGGTGCTGGCCAGCAACGACGAGATCAAGGAAGCGAAGCTGATGGTGCGCAAGGCCGGTGGAGGCCAGCGCGATTTCTTCACCATCACGCTGAGCAACGCCCGCGTGACGTCGGTGGACCTCGCCTGCGATGCCACCGGCACGCTGATGGAAACCGTGACCTTCAGCTTCAACAAGGTCAATGTCGAATACGAAATCCAGACCGCCACCGGCCAGCGCGGCTCGGGCTTCAGCTTCCAAGACGAAATCCTGCCTGTCTGACCACCATGACCACACCCCAGGAATTTCTTGCCGCCGGCGATCCAGCCCAGGCCCTCGCCGCGCTGCAGCAGCAGGTGCGTGAAAAGCCGGGCGACGCCAAGCTCCGCGTCTTCTTGTTCCAGCTGCTGAGCGTGCTCGGCCAGTGGGAACGGGCCCTGGCACAACTCGACGTGTGCGGCCAGCTCGACCACGGCACGCTGTCCATGGTCAACACCTACCGCGAGGCCATCAAGTGCGAGGCCGTGCGCGCTGCCGTGTTCGCGGGCAAGACAACCCCGGTCGTGTTCGGCCAGCCCACGCAATGGGTCGCGATGCTGATCGAGGCCCTCGCCCAGGAAGCCCAGGGAAACGCGGCACAGGCCACGCACCTGCGTGCTCGTGCATTGGAGGCGGCCCCGGTGACCCCAGGCACCCTCGACGGCACGGCATTCGACTGGATCGGCGACGCCGACTCCCGCCTCGGCCCGGTGCTCGAAGTGGTGCTCAACGGCCGCTACACGTGGGTGCCGTTCGACGCCCTGTCGGCCATCACCATCGAAGCGCCGGAAGACCTGCGCGACATGGTCTGGGCGCCCGTGCAGCTGACGTTCGCCAACGGCGGCCAGACCGTGGCGCTCGTGCCCACGTGCTATCCGGGCACGCGCGAGCAGGCCGATGGCGCGCTGAAGCTGGCGCGTGGCACCACCTGGAGCGGGCTGGGCGACGACCAGTACGCAGGCCTCGGGCAGAGGTTGATTTCCACGAGCGGGCCCGAGGCCGCGCTGCTCGACGCACGCGAGATCCGCCTGACCCCGGTGCCAGCCTGAGCGCTCGGATGAACCTCCGCGACCGCCTGCAACCGGCCCTCCTCGACCGCCTGACCGACCTGTCACCTCACACCCGGGTCGAGGCGGACGACAGCCGCATGATGAACAAGGCGCAGATCCGCGACGCCGTGTTGCGCGATCTGTCGTGGCTGCTCAATGCGGTGCAGCCGCTGCGCGGCCTGTCCGAGGCCCATGCGCAGGCTGCCCGTTCGGTGTTGAACTACGGCTTGCCGCCCATGTCGGGCCAGATGGCTTCGCGGGTGGACATCAGCCTGCTCGAACGCACCATCAAGCAAGCCATCCTGCGGTTCGAGCCGCGCGTGATGGAAGATTCCCTCGAGGTCAAGGCGATCGACGCGACGAGCGTGCTCGACACCCACAACGTGATCGAATTCGAGATCCACGGGTTCATATGGGCCCAGCCCGTGCCGCTCGAACTTCTCCTGCGCACCCAGCTCGACCTCGAAGCCGGCCAGGTGGAAGTGCGCGATGCCACTGCCACCACCGTTCGCCGCAACAGCCTCTGACGCCTTCACCGCGCCTGCACGATGGACCCGAGCCTTCTCCGCCTGTACAACGACGAACTCGCCCACCTCCGCGAGGTCGGTGCCGAATTCGCGAAGGAGTTCCCGAAGATCGCCGCCCGATTGTCGATGGACGGCGTGGAAGTCAACGACCCGTATGTCGAGCGGCTGCTGGAGGGCTTTGCATTCCTTGCCGCGCGCGTCCAGCTGAAGATCGATGCAGAACACCCGCGCCTGATCCAGCACATGCTGGAGACGGTGTACCCCGGCTTTCTGTCGCCTGTGCCGTCGATGATGATGGCGCGGCTCCGCCCCGACCTGCTCGACCCCAACCTCGCTCGCGGCTTCAAGATCCCCCGTGGCAGTGCACTGACGAGCGAGGCGGTGCGCGGCCAGAACACCCGCTGCGAGTTCCGCACGTCGCAGGACGTCACGCTGTGGCCGATCGAGATCGACGCGGTCCAGTACTTCACGCACGCCCCCGACCTGCCGCTCACCCGCCTGCCCGGTGCCCGACAGATCCGTGGCGGCCTGCGCATCAAGCTCAAGACCCACGGCGGCATCAAGTTCCGCCAGCTCGGTCTCGACACCCTGCCCCTCTACATCGCCGCCCCTGACGACGTGGCCTTCCGGCTGCATGAGCTGGTGCTCGGCAATGGGCTCGGCACCTGGGTGGGCAATGGTGCGAAGGCCGCCATGTCGGCGCACGCGGACGCCGGCTCCCTGAAGCCTGTTGGGTTTGGCGACGACGAAGCACTGTTGCCCGAGACTTTGCGCGGCTTCAGCGGTCACCGGCTGCTGCAAGAGTACGCGGCCATGCCGCAGCGCTTCCTGCAATTCGCCGTCACCGACCTCGCCCGCCGATTCGCGCTGGTCGATGGCACCGAGGCCGAGATCGTCGTGCTGTTCGGCAAGGCCGACGTGTCGCTGGAGTCGCTCGTCGACGCCCAGAGCCTGGCGCTGTACTGCACCCCCGCTGTCAATTTGTTCCCGAAACGCCTGGACCGCATCCAGCTCGGCGCCGGCGCATGGGAACACCATGTGGTGCCCGACCGCACCCGCCCGATGGATTTTGAGGTGCACACGATCGAGTCCGTCACGGGCTTCGGCACCGCACAGGCCGCCGAACAAAAATTCCTGCCCCTGTACAGCGCCTTCCACGAGGAATCGCGCAACCACGGCGCGTACTACACGGCGCGCCGCGAGCCTCGCCTGCTGTCGAACCGGCAGCGGCTGGACGGGCCGCGCTCGGCCTACGTCGGCCAGGAAATTTTCCTGTCGCTCGTGGACCCGGACAATGCGCCTTACCGTGACGACATCCGCCAGCTGTCGCTGACGGCGCTCGTGACCAACCGGGACCTGCCCGTGCTGCTGCCCGGTTCGGCCACCACCTGGACGCTCGACGCTGCCGGCCCTACCACCCGCATCGACACGTTGCGCGGCCCAACCCGCCCTGTGCAGCGCATTGCCCGCGGCGACGTGGGCTGGGCGATGGTGAGCCTGCTCACGCTCAATTACCTCAGCATCGCCGGCGAAGACCCAGCCCGCGCGGGCGCCGCGCTCCGCAGCCTGCTGTCCTTGCACGGGCCCGAGCAAGACATGGCCTGGTCGAAGCAGGTGGACGGCGTGCAGTCGCTGCAGGCCCAATCGGTGGTGCGACGCCTGCCCTTCCCCGGCCCGTTGACCTTCGGCTGCGGCGTCGAAATCACCCTCGTCGCCGACGAACTCGGCTTCCAGGGGTCGAGCGCATTCCTGCTCGGCTCGGTGCTCGACCGCTTCTTCGCGCGCCATGCATCGGCCAACAGCTTCGTCGAAACCGTGCTGCGTTCGGCCTCGCGCGGCGAGATCCTGCGCACCACCCCTCGCGTGGGCACCCGGGCCGTACTGTGACCGCCATGGACGCCTCGGACCTCGCCCGCACGCGCCACGAACGCCAGGCCCGGCTGTTCGATGCGCTCGCGGCCGAACCGTGGGCCCACGATTTCTTCGCGGTGTTGCGCGAGGTGGAGGCCCTGTCGCCGCAGCACCCGCGGCTGGGCAAGGCCTTGAGGCCCGGCAGCGAGCCGCTGCGGCTCGGTCAGGACCCCGAGATGGACTTCGCGCCCGCGCCAATCATGTCGTTCAACGTCAGTGCAGACCGGCCGCGCCTTGGCGTGCGCTTTTTCGGCCTGTTCGGCCCGATGGGGCCGTTGCCGCTGCACCTCACCGAGTACGCGCGCGACCGCCTGCGCAACCACGCCGACCCGACGTTCGCGCGTTTTGCCGACGTGTTCCACCACCGGGCCTTGCTGTTGTTCTACCGTGCCTGGGCCCAAGCGCAGCCGGCCGTGCAAGCCGACCGGCCCGCCGACGACCAGTTTGCCAAGTGGGTCTCCGCCCTGTTCGGCCAGGCTCCGGGCATGCTCCGCCGGGCCGACACGGTGCCCGACAAGGCCAAGCGGTTCGCGGCCGGCCACCTTGCGCGGGCCACGCGCAACCCCGAATCCATCACAAAGGTGCTGCGGCAGTACTTCCAAGTGCCCATCCGCGTCGAGTCGTACGTGGGCCACTGGATGGCGCTGCGCCCGGGCGACCGCACCCGGCTCGGCAGCCCCGGCGCCCGGCGTTCCGCGGCGCTGGGCGTCAACGCGGTGGCCGGCGGCAAGGTGTGGGATCGCCAGTACAAGCTGCGCCTGCACATCGGCCCGCTGACCTTCGCTCAGTACCAGCAGTTCCTGCCCGGCCGCCGTTCCCTCGTCGAGCTGCGCGACTGGATGCGCCAGCTCGTCGGCTTCGAAATGCTGTGGGACGTGCGCCTCGTGCTGCAAGGCACGGAGGTGCCCCCGCTGCCCTGAAGCGCCAGGGCAG
>Ga0170475_109023379_pt1 | contig 16702 bp, 3 predicted proteins | sample Soicark_Litter_5_FD_111474 | JGI IMG/M metagenome (GOLD analysis project Ga0170475, IMG submission 111474) | Avena fatua rhizosphere microbial communities from Hopland, California, USA. Combined Assembly of 48 SPs
AAAAAAAAAAGGAAAATAGTTTACACTAACCTATGGGTATATACAAACCCCATTGATGAATATTAGACCACTAAAGGTCGCGGGGTCGTCTAAGGTTTAAGACCGAACATTGAACTAACTGTACATTCAATCAACAATATGAAATAAAAATAAAACAATTTGGTATAGTTTTTTTGTAATACATTATTCTACCGAAGATTGTTCAAGTACCTTGAAAGATTCAAGGAAATGTTTGTTATGTAAATCATCCGGAAAATGTTCAAACCATGGTAAATCAGCAAGGAAAACATCGCCTGCTGTAAGATAGGCTAGCGAATCTTTTAATTTCGCTTCAGTACCAAATGTATCTTCATTTAATGAAGATACTATCATATCCTTCATTAAAGGTAGTAATACTACCAAGTCTAATTTAGCACATGATGCTAATAATTTTTCTTTTTGTTTACCATCTAAAGGTGCTTTATAACGTGGTCTGACATTAGCAAATGGATTTACTATAATATAATCACGTAATAACCTCCATAGTGAATCAATATGTTTTAATAATACTCTCGAAGAAACAATATTACTACCAAATTCTGCTTCTTTCATCATTAGTACACTTTTAACATAATCACCTAATTTAATCTCTCCAACATCAAGTTGTTGTATATTAGCAGCACCACCTGTAGCTTGTAAAAATTGAATACATGTTTCTAATAATTCTAAAGCTTTTCTACCTTGACTTGGTGAGCCTAATTCTTTCAGAATAGCAGTTTGTATATCCCTTGGTAGAGCCTCTTGGGCAACTTTTTGTTTTAATAATGCTGTTGATAAAGCTCCTGCTTCATTAGCAAATTGAAACATTCTCATTTCAATATTAATTAAAGGTTTACCAGTAAAATATACATCTAATAAATATTGTTCAGCATTCTTAAAATCATAGGTTAAACCACCAGCTGCAGTATATTCAACACATTGTTTTTCAACAAAAGGGATAAACCCTCCTTCTAAATCATATGATATTGTATGTGCAGGTGCTAAAAATTTGGTGGTTACAACTCTTTCATTTTTACTATCTTTATCTTCAGCACGTTGTAAAGTTTCACCACGCATTAATAATAATTCATCAACCATTTCAATTACACGATTATGTTTTTCACCCAAAAATCTTGTTAAGGCAATACCACAAATACCTTCATCTTTATTAGTTGGAAGTGAAAATCCAATTGGTTGATCTTCCGACATTACTACGGATTGATATTGTTGTGGTATTTCAATACATTCAAATCGTTTCACATATTGCCAGCATTTATTCCATGCAGCTTTAAATCCAGCAAAGGCATGACGCCATTTATGTTTTTCACCACTTGGTGCCATTTCTAAAAGATCACGTACCGTTTTTTCTTTAGCTTGAAGATCAGTGAAGGTACGATTATAACGACTCATTAATAAGTTCATCCATCCAATAACATTTGTTAAGTCTTGTAAAGCACGAAGTTGTGGTTCTTCAGCTAAGAATGCACTCAAAACAGGATATGCTTTAGCATTTTCAGCATTTAAGTTTAATTCCATTGTAAAATCCTCAAGAGAGAATGGTCTTCTATATCTCCATAAAGCAGGCCATGCCTCCTTTCGTACAGCTCCTTCCATTGTTGCTAAATCCGATTGCTCTAGTAACTCAGCAACAAAAATACTCCCTTCTTCATCTCCTTTACTACCAAATTCTTTAGCAGCATTTTCTAATCGTCCTGCCACACCATCAGCTGCAATAACAGATTCACAATGTTTTTTCATATCTTCTTCCCAAGCACTTCTTTCTTCAAGATTACGGAAAAGTTGAAAATTACGTGGTGTTTTTTGATCAGATAACAAAATATTTTGACCAGTTTTTTGATCTTGTTCAATACTTAAAACAGTAAGATGTATAAGCATTGCTAAATCATCAACAGAACGGCGTATCATACTACGTAGTACTTTCCAATCACTGTCACAATGATCCACAAAATATTTTGCAGGATCCCGGGGATTACAATATGCTTTATTAATTAATGCATCAGCAGTTTTACTCCATGCAGCACCACCTACTAATGCTGATACTGTTAAAGAAGCATGAAGTAAAAATCTTTGTGTTCTTGTAGAAATTGGTGTAAGTCCACGAACAGTATCAAAAGGATTTTTCTCTTCTTCAGAAGTTCGGAAGCAATAACCTTTTTCAGATTTGTCATCAACATTAGATTTTTGACTATAATTCGTATTTCCTTGAAGTTTGGTATCAAGATCTTTATTACTATCTAATAGATTATGATCAGTACCACCAATATCTACACCACATGTTCCACATTTTTGAATACGTGTAGGTCTACCACATTGATCAACATAATAAGCATGACCATTAGGACATGTATACCAACGACCACCTAATACACGTACCGCCATAGCTTGTACATCTTCAGGTTGACAAGGAAGATAAGCGCCAATTAAAGTTGATGGACTAGAGATTAGAGTTCCTAAAAATCGGAATAAATTATTAGGACCAGCAGAGAGAGCTACAATAGCTGCATGTGCAATTACACGAACTAAGGCAATATGCTCAGGACTACTCTTATGGTCTAAAGCTAAGAATTTAGTAGCAGCGTTAGGTCGTGCAGGTGCACCACCAGCAAAGAAATGAACAAGTTCTCGTTCACGATCATTTAAGAAACTAAGATGACGACTCGTCACAATCCAATGTTGTAATGCACGAATTTGTTTACGTGTTACATCAGGAATTTCAGGAAGTACTTGAAGAAGGAATGCTTCATGGAAAACACATGCTAATAATGCACTTTTGAGTAGTTCAGGTTGAGCTGCTTGTTTCATAATAACATTTTCTAAAGTCTTAAATGAACCACCAGGAGTTAAACCAGCAGATAATGCTGGATGTACTTCATTCCATAAAGGACATCCAATAAATGGATTATGACGCGGAAGTTTATTATCACCCAAAAATCTCATAAGACCAACATCACCACGATTTTTCCAGGCGCGTAACCATTTCCCAGTATTTAATGGTGGTGATTGTAAAGCAAACCGTACAAAAGAAACACCACGTCGACGTTCTAAGTTCTTTAATAAAAACATTCGTATTGATCTGTATACTCCGCTTTCAGGTTCTAAAAAGACTTCAAGTTTACCTTGTAAAGAATTTAAACTAACTAAATCAACAGCTTTTGGTGGAGATTTTTTCACAGCTTTATCCTCTATGCCTTGCTTACCGTCAGGTTCATCTTTCTTTTCTTTCTTTTCTTTTGATTCTTTTGATGATTCTTTTGATGATTCTTTTGATGATTCTTTTGATTCTTTTGATTCTTTTGATTCACGAGCTGCGTCAAGTTCACAAATTGCAATTGCAAACAATTCTAAAATACGACGTAATTCTGCAATTGTCATTAAAATATTTTGAACAGGAAGTTTACTCTTTCCAACATTAAAAGCAAAATGAGATCGATCTATACGATCACATGCAGTTACAGCATCTTCTAATATTGCAATTCGTTTAGCAAGGAATTTTTCATGTACACTTGAATAACAAACCGAAAGTGGTGTATCTAAAAAGTTAGATTCTTTAACAGATCTTTCCAGTTCTTCTAAAATAAGTGTATTAACTTGTTCTTGCGATTTAGCATCTTGTAATTCAAGTAAAGCACGAAGAAGGGCAACTCTACCGGCATCAGAAGGAACAACATCAATAAAATATTTTTCATTCATTCCTTCAAGTTTACGTTGTGCTAAAAGGAAAATAAAATCTGAAAGTAATTTTGATTCAATAAGATGTTGATCTCCTGATGTATTGGTTGCAAAACAAAATTCAAAAATAAAAAATTCCATAAATCGAGAAGCAACAGCTTGTAATTGTGATTCTTTATCACGTGAAGCATCAACCATAGAAGCATCTTTAGCATCAGCAACAAAAGTTGGATTCTTTTGACGACACCAAAAACATTCTTTCTTTGCACCTTCACTTGCTTCCAACCATTCAGTAATACATTCACGACATACTAAACGACGACATACACAAAATCGGACGGGCTCCACAGGAATTCGAAGACAAATTGGACATTCAATATCTTGACGAGAATATTTTCTATTTAAATCACTTAACATACGAATTAAGATACGGAATGTAGCTTGTGTACGAAGATTTAATTTACTTAAATCTGTTAATGTTTCATAAGTTACTTTAGGAGCAATACGTAATGGTACACTAATATCTCGAATAAATGTGTAGTAGAATAATATCTTTTCCCATGCAGTATGAACGCGTTCAACCTCTTCAAGAGATGGTTTTTGATATTTAGCAACACCACTTGATGATTTACTATCTTTAACTTCAGATTTAGCTTCAGCTTCAGATTTAGCTTCAGATTTAGCTTCAGATTTAGCTTCATCATCATCTTGTAATGATCCAGCAGCACGTTGTAGAACAGCTTCTATTGTTGGACGTGCCATACGAAGCATTGACATCCATTTTGCATAATCATCAACATTACGCCATCCTTGTTTTTCTGGGTCTAATTCAAGCAATACTAAATTAATTACAGATAAATCAAGAACAGGACCGAAAGCTGCAGTTTCTTCTGCAAGACGTACAATAGGTGCTTTCGCTAACGGAATTGCTTCAATTAATTTGAAATATGAATGAACGGTAACTTCCCATCTCCAGTATCTTGCATGTACTGATGCTATTGTTTGAAGGGATCCACTTCTTCCTTTGCCTTCAGAGAGTAAAAGTAAATTCCACATAATTCTATACTGTGATTTACGATCTAATTCTTTTGCTGATGATCCATGCATAGATGCAAAATCATAAACATATTTCTGCATAAGATTTGTACCTAAAGTACCAGATATTCCATGTTCAAGGTTTAATAAATTAAATTGTTGTCGTAAAGCTGTTTCAACATCTTCAAAGAAACCATCAACAGAGATACGCATAGAATCAACTAACCAACTAACATAGAAACTAAATGGAAATTGTGCTTCAAATGGACTATCATCTTTACCATCAACTTTTACTTCAGTTCTTCCTAGACTAAAGACATTCATTTCACGTGCAGATCGTCCAAATAAAGTTAACCATAAATCACGTACTCCATCATCACGATTACCAACAAGATATAAGTTAGAGTTACGATCCATATGTGCTAAAAGAATAGCAAAATAAGAAGCAACAGTAGATTCAATTTGACGATGTAAAGCAGTCTGGAAAGTACCAGCAAGAGCAAGTTCATCCTCTTGTTGTGCTGCGGCAACCAAATTAAGAGATTGTCCGGAATCAGCAACCATAGCAGATATCGATTTCTTAATAACATTAACAAAAGCAGTGTCTTCTTCTTGAAGACAATGAAGTATGAATGTAATCTGTTTACGAACATCTTCGTTTGTACGTTCATGTAAATAAATAAGACGAGCCAAAGCAAGTCGGAAATTTCTTGCAAGGACTTGTTGTAAATCCAAACCTGAAGTAATTTCTGCCATAGATTGACCTAACATTGATTGAATATCAGGTAAACCAGTTGCACGAGCAGCTTCAACACTATCAACAAAGGCAAATCTCCAACGAAGATCAAAATCATAACAATATGAAGCTTCTCCACGAGGTAAATGAATCAAAAGAACAACGTGAATACCTTTACCGGTTGATTTCTTCCTCTCTTTTTTACCTTTCTCTTTCTCAGCCCCGGGCTTACCAACATCATCGTCAATAGCAACCTTCCGGTCCTTTTCTTCATCAACATCTGCTTTACGGTCCGATTCATCTTTACCTTCTTTACCTTCTTTACCTTCTTTACCTTCTTTACCTTCTTTACCTTCTTTACCTTCTTTACCTTCATCTTTGCCTTCATCTTTGCCTTCTTTGCCTTCTGCTTTACCTTCATCTTTACCTTCTCCTTTGCCTTCTTTGGCTTCTCCTTTACCTTCTCCTTTACCTTCTTTACCTTCTTCACCTACTTCAGCTTTCTTTTCGGCGCCATCTTTAGCCGCAGCATCCTTCACCTGTTTATTTTTCGCTGCTTTCGCGTCTTGATTTTTCTTCAAATAACGGGCACGAGCGTTTTCACAAACATATCTGGCATGTTCAATGCGTCGAATAGACGCGGCTTTGGGATCACATTGTAATACAAGAACAGACCCTTCAGTGCAATGTTCAAAGAAGTCATCAACACGTTGCTTTAAGTCACGTTCTGATGACAATTCGTGTAATACAGTTACAGAGACATCTGTCCATTTGGTTTGTTGTTCCCAAATTTCTTGCATTCGAAAACTTAATGGAGTATATGTCAGAATCGCGACTTGAGCACCTAAATCATCACTCCAAGCTTCGAGTTGTTCATTCACGAAAGATGGAAGATCTGAATGTTTTTGTTGCTTAAAGTAAATATCTAATGCATCAACTTGATGAGAGGTAAGCAATTGTGCATTCAGATCCGTACCCATTAATTGACAGGCTGCTTCAGGTGTTGTAACCCATAACAAACGACGAACACCTTCATGGAAACGAGCATCAAGGTTATCGTAACCTTTCTGAGGAAGAGCCTGAACAACTGAACTCAACATATCACTGTGATATCCACAGAAAGCATCACGTAGGGCCTTGCGATTGGCAGCTACTGTCTTCTTCTTGGAAGCTTCGTCCTCTTTCTTACCAGCAGTAACTTCTTCTGCACCATCTTCTTTCTTCTTCTTCTTAGAAATTAAAGATGCGAACTGGTTGACAAATTCACGTAATCTACCCTCAAGCGCCTTATCGGTTTCGGAGAGTAAATCAGCTCGTTCCATAACTTGTTTTTCAAATCGGTTTAGTAATGGTGGTGCAAGACGAGTATAGGCTTCTTGTTTTTCTACAATCACAACGACACGGAAAGATCGATGAATAGGACATAAACGACTATGAGTACCAAAGGCAAGACGTACATACAATTGTCCACCATATTCGGTATAGTGCTGATTAAGAAGATCATACAATGATTCGTAGAGTGATTCACAATGTACAAGAACAACAGTTATACCTGCTTGCATACAAAGCTTAACTCTCTGAATATTAAGCACAATTTGAAGATCGGTCTTATCTAAAGGAAAATCAGATCCAAAAATGACTTCAGTATGATCATGTGAAAGAATTTCATTATCAAACAACAAGCTGAGTGCAGCATTATTCTTGGTTAATAACATGAGATGTCTGGCTTCGGGAGAATGAAGATTTTGAACAACGCGCTCTACGATAGATAACACCTTAACACCATCTTGTGATAAGCCTAGAGAGGTAAAGAACGTTTCTAGAATCTTAGGCATTTGTAGGGACGACCACCGAAATTTCGAAGAACTGCATCCATCACAATTTGTGGTGTCAGGGTTGCATTAGACTCGTTCAAGTTTCGACTAATCTTTCGAACTGTGCTGTAAAACTCGCGTAAGCCCCAGAAATCAGCTTGTTGTTGACCATGATAAACCTGAGAATAAGCTTGAGCAAGACTTTGTAAATAACCTTTAAGGTTTGCAGCACGTACCATACCTTCAGCTGTTCGAGATAAATCTTCTACTGTTGGTGCTGGTCTAAATAAATGAACTGCACGATTCATTTTTGCAGGATCAAGAGCCCAATTAGATATACCAACCACAGCTTGATTTCGATCCTCATCTAATACTTTATGTAATACTTTTAATGGTAAATGAGGACTTTGTTCAGCTAAACCAACTTCATCAAGTAAAACTACAACAGTTGTATTAGGAGCTTCACGTTTATAACGTGCAGCAGCTTCAAAAGCTTGTTCAATACCTTGACTTGTTGATAATGGACTACATTGATAACTAAATACTTCAACTGCTGGAAGAGAACGAAGAAATTCATTCTCAGATGCATCTCCATTTAGATTTTGTTGAACTAAATTCATAGCAAGACTCTTACTACTACCAGGTTTACCAATAACAAAGATTGGAATTTGATTTAACACAGATACTAAAATCATGAATAAATTCTCTAAGAGAGCTTCATTTAAGGCAATACCTTCACCAAAATTCATGTTAGAGACAAAACCTCTTTGAGTTTTCACAAGCACAGAGTTAAATGCTTTAGGATCGGATAACTTTAACCATGTAGATCGAGGGCCATAAACAACTGGAGGAGCCCAGAAACCTCCTCCAAGCCATTGCCAATCCTGTTCAGGACGTCCGTGCATCGTAGGTCCCGGTTTCTCTAATGGTTCTTGTAATTTTAACCATGCATCAGTAATATGCTTTCTAAACTGTCTACGTTGATCTCGAGGTAAACGAGCATGATAACAATAAGCTAATGACAAAATTACTGCTTTTCGAACTTCTTCTCTAGCTTTAGGTTGAACTCCAAAGAAATCTTCTAAGGTCCATTTACCCTTTGCCTGTTTTGACATAAAATCACCAAACCAACGATAAACTTTAACACATCGAGCTACATCACGAAGACTAACAACACTACGTTCACCAGCATGAAGTGTACGAACAAATTCTTGTGCTGCACAAATTAATTCAGCAAATACTTCAACAAATTCACCAAAAGCTGTTAATTTATTACCATATTTCTTTTGATAAAGCTCAGCTTGGATTTGTGCTAAGGCAGATTGATCAAGGGCTTGTGCTTGAGCTTGGACTTGGGCTTGAAGTTGTGCTTGGGCACGTGCTTCAGGACTTTGTGCTGATGCTAACTGCTCAAGGGCGCGTCGTAATGCATCGGCCTGTGCCTGTACCTGAGCTTCAGCAGCAGACAATGCCTCAGCCTCTTCTTTACGTTTATCAGATGTAGTCTTAATTTGCGCAAGTTTGGGTTTTCCTCCCTTCTTTGCCTCTTCAATTTTCTTAGCTTCATCAATTTTCTTAACATCATCTTCTTCACTTACATAAATAGCTAATTGACGACGTAACATAGCTTTAATATAAAGTTGTTCAGTACTAGGTGCTAAGGCACCAAAATCATAAACATGATCAATCATTGATTCAGGTAATGGATGCACACGATAGACAAGATTCTTTAATGGATCAGTAATACCCGTACCGACGTTTTCACCTAATCCGGCATATTGTGAGAAGTGATCAAAGACTAATCCCGCCATATTCTCCATTTCTGAAGCAATTCCACGTTTAATACGATATGGATTACAAGCAGCAATAACCTTTAATGTTTGTGGAAGGATAATACCATTCATTGAACCATCACAAACCATTTCTTTAAATAATCCCATTGAATTACACGTATTTACTTCATCAAAGAATACAACTAAAAATTCTGTTGATGGCATTCGTTTAGCTTCTTCAATACGTTCAATAACCCATTCAATAATATCTTGATCTTCCATACCACCATGTATATTAAGAGTGCGTAAAGGTACACGAATAATAGCACATAATTGTTGAATTAAAGATGATTTACCACAACCAGTTTCACCCATAATAACGACTGGTAAATTATTACGCATTCGAAATTGGATTGATAACATCTTAAGTAAATTATCAATGGTAATAACATAAGATGGATCAACAGGAGTACTTTGATTACGATTTCGCATACCAAAACCACCTTCTAATTTACGAATCATTTCCATACCTTCCTCTGAGGTTAATTCTTTCCAATCTTTATCTAAATCGATTCGATTTTGATTTAAAGCAGCTTTCATATCTCTCTTAATATATCGATCCAAGAAAGATTCATTTAAAGATAGAATATCCATACCATCCACCTCTTGACCACGTGAACCAGGATAAAACAAGACTACTGGATGTTCAGTATCTTCCCAAGTTCTCATTTTAGCAAACCGATCAGCCATCTCGTGACTTAGTTGTCGAATTAACGGAGGTAATGCATGAATTTCGGCTTGCTCGATCTCAGCGAGCGCGCTAATGTGACTGGATCGACGGGCTTGATGTCCTTGAGCACCACCTTGAGCACCACCTTGAGCAGGGCGAGGACCTGAAGGAGGAAGAGGACGGCCACCATCCCCATGTGCAGCAGCAGCAGCAGCAGCAGGAGCAGCAGCAGTTTGCTGAGATCTTGGACCCTTCTTCTCTTCATCACGGTATTGACTACCACGAGGTACAGATCGGAGGGTAAAATCCTTAGAGGTCTCAATAAGTAACTCACAGAATACATGCTTCAATGACTCTAAGCCAGGAGTACTACTTAAAACAACAGAAGCAAAAACAGGGTATTGTTGGACACCCATAAATGCACTATACATAAATCGAAGGAAATTATAGAAAATGATATAAGAAGCTTGACCATCTGGAGCGGTATATTGTGTTAATATTTTGAAAGCTTCTTGAGGGGTTAATGGTTTATCAAGCCATGGATTCCATTCTGCATCAGCAGCATCACCTGGTAAAAATTTCTTTGCTTCAAATGCCCGAAGAAATTTACAGACATAGTCTAGCTCGGTATACTCAGGAGAGGAAATCAAAGTATTAATTGGTGCATTAGTAAAAATCGGTCGTTTCATGTCTAAAGTATCTGCACCGACTACAAGATGTTGTGATGGTAATAATGAGCAAAAACGCAGAGATTTAGCTGTTTTTTCTCCACGGCTATTTGGTATTTCAAGATAATAAACATCATTACTAGAACGATGATAGACACGACATGAGGTTGTGTTCTTGATCACACCAACTATTAACAGCTCAAATAATACCGTATTTGCACTAGGAGGAATAATATGTGCAATATCTAAATGGAAAGCATTTCGATCCCCAGGTGTAGATACATCAATAAACCGTGTGACTAATGATGCAGCACTACTACTTTCACGGAATGGGACACGTCGATAATGAAGTGGTTCACCTTGTTTTTGACGAGCTCCAACTGCTTTTAATACCCAATGAGTTTTTCCACCACCATTAATACTAGAAGTGACACATGTTGTTTCACCACAATGGACAGTACATGCTCTATTTAAGGATGAACGAATAGTATCTTCATCTAAAGGTGGTAACTCAACCTTATGGGCTGAAAGGGAGTTAAGTAAGACTTGTTGTGGTTTTCCGCTAACCATAACTAACGATGCTGCATTTTCATATCCGAACTCTCCTAAGAATGCTCGTAAACTTTCAACTACAGCACATTGAGATGTATATGTTAATGCATGTACATCAGCAAGACAGAATACACATTCATTGCGACCATTGGATTTAGCTGCAATAAAACGTCGAAATAACAAGTTAACTTCTTCAAGTGTAGTTTTTGGAGTACAAAATACAATTTCACCAGGTTCAGGTAATCGAGCACGACGAAGATATACTGACAATACCACATCAATTACATGACGAGGAGATTCAGCTTGAGCAACCCAAACGGGGAGGGAACGTTCCCCAGTACGCTCATCTTCAACAGAGATAAGCATATCAGCACGATTTTTAGCAGCAGCACCAGGGGCTGGAAGAGCTCGGATAATAGGAGCGACATGGCTCTTTCCATCTCCCTTGCCCTTAATAGCACCTTCAGCAACAGGAGCTTTACCATCATCCTTACCAGATTTTCCAGTTGCTTTGCCTTCACCAGAAGAACCAAATATAGCATGAAGTGCAGTTCCTAAGCATTTAAGCAAATATCCAGCAGCTGTTTGATCTCCTTCTTCTGGCTTTTCACGCATACTTTTCCAAACCGGCGCTGCAACTTTAACTGCATTTTCAGGGACTGCAGAAGAAATTAAATAAATCATTGAAGTTAATTCCGATGCTGGATCAAGTTGTCTTGATTTTGGTATAACGCCACCCATCATATTTGCGGGTAATTTTTGGTGTGGACTATATTCAGCAGGACGATCTGAATTACAAATAGCACATTTTTCAGATGCTAATTTATTTTCAAAAGTACATGCACCACAAGACCAAACTGTTCGTGCAGGACCAGATGGAATAACAGGTGATTTTTTACCAGCATCTTTTTTACCAGCATCTTTTTTACCAGCATCTTTTTTACCATCATCTTTTTTACCATCATCTTTTTTACCATCACTCTTGTCACCTTTTTCACCTTTTTCACCTTTGTCACCTTTGTCACCTTTTTCGCCTTTTTCGCCTTTTTCACCTTTCCCGCCATCAGCATCTGCACTTTCTGCTTTTGCTGGAGCAACAGTGACATCAAATAATGAGTTAAGTCTAAGAATTTCTCGCATAGTAAAATAGTTGAGGAAATAATACTCATCTCGAGCCTGTTTAACCACTCGTTGCCATGTGTTAGTTTCCTGGACTAAATTGGCGAGTTCGCCCCGAAGGAAAGGTGCACCTTTGATATCAAATGTGTAAGTCTTAGAGTATGCTTCCTGAAAATCAAAGTGACCAGAAGAATACAACAAATGGATTTGATCTCTCATTTCCAGTAATATCTGTAATTGCTGTACAAATGAATCTACTACTGTTGAAATTTTAAGCTCGCGTTCAAGTTCTTCAGGAATTTCCGTCATCATAATCTTGCTTCGTAAATCAAGTAGATATTCTAAAGGTTCTTCTTTCCATTCTTCATCCCCAGCTGCTGCAGCTGCTGCGGCTGCTGCGGCTGCACCATCAGCAGCACTAGCAGGAGGAGGAGTCGGGCCACCAGGACCCACTAATTCTATTGCAACTCTTTTCATTTGAAGAGACAACACTTTACTTTCATCAGGTCCAGCACGGAAAATAAATCTTCCTCTATCACTAATATCTTTAACTTGATAACATGATTTAATTCCCGGTGAACGTGTCTGTTTTTCAAACACTTCAATAAGACCTTCAAAACTCGATTGAATATTTCGAAGATGCCAAAATCCTTGATTGCCCTCTAAATCCACGGTATCACGGAAAGCTGTTAAGAACTCCCTTAATCCCACATATTTCTCTTTACGATATAAGACTGGAAGAAGGGTAGTGCGAATGTGCACAAGAGAGGCGATTGATGATAACAGACGAGGCTCATCAGTAGAAGGCCGACACACTTCCAATAATCGATTAAATTCACCAGTATCACGATGATTCAGGAGCCATTCAACTAAACCGTCACATTCTGCTAATACGGTGATAAAAATCATCTGTTCAGGAGAGAATCCTTGTGGAATTTCCTGTTTGACAGGACCTACCAATTCCGATAAGGATTCAAGAGTTTGTGCTTCCCATTTCTTTTCTTGTGTTTCTAGCAATGCTGTAAGACGAGCAAATTGAGGATCATCTTCCTGAGCTGTAGAGAAACATGCAGCTACAAGTTTACGAATCTTCAATAACGCAGGAACCCATTTTTGTAAACGAACTAATAGGAAATAATCACGAAGTTTAGAAGCAGATTCTTCCATCCACTTGGGTTCTTTGGCGCCAGGCTTTGTTGATTTCCCATCACCAGTCAAGGAGAGAATTTTTAATTCCGACATGTACTCCGCATCGGTTTCTAATGTTCCAAATGTTTTTTCAAGGAGACTAATTCCAATAGCTCGATCAGCAATTTGATCAGAAAGACGTTTCCATTTCGCTTTAACTACCGGTATTAATTCTGTCACAACTCTTTCTTGTGATAATGCTTGTCCTTCTTCAGGTACAAAGTCACCCGTTTCTAAATCTTCAGCTGATAATGTATCAGGTGTTGAATGTTCTCCTCTTGCAGCAATATGAAGAACAAGATCACTATTATTATCAAATTTTTGCCCACATGATTTACAATCAAATTTCGCTTCACTTTTATGTTCTTTTGCTTTCTTTTGTCGTCGAAACAATCCAAATTTTGCTTTACTCTTTTGATCCTTTTTATCTTCTTTTGCTTTCTCTTTTCCATCTGGGTCAGGATCCTCTCCAGCAATTAATCGATTTCCAGTTTCTCGCCACATATTTAAAAATAATGCACTGGATTGTAAAGAAAATAACCAAGCTAAAGATGTGCCATGTTGAGATAATAATGCTTTAAATGCTCCTTTTACCTTTTCTAATTCAAGAGAATCATAGCGCTTCGCAAGATCACCAACTGTGGCACTGAGTTCTTCTGCATTGATTTTTACACCACAATTGCAAAAAAAATTAACATAACATTTAACCTCTGCCAATGCTTGGTCAAATTCTGCTAATGTTTCAGCTCGTGCTTGAAGCGTTGGAGCCTTTAATGTTTGATTTTTGAGTTGTTCAAGGAGAGATAAGAATGATTTTCTTTCATCAAGAACCACGTGTAATTCCTTTAAACGAACAGTTCCATCCACAACACGAGCTGCAGTAGTATGTAATAATTCCGATACTGCACGTAACATTAAATTTAATGGAGTATCATGTTCCCATGCACTACGAGTAACTCCACGTGAACGGAAGATTCTTTCCCACATTACCTGATTTTGTAAGACTGAGGACAAAGAAGGTGGATCACCAACTCGTGTAGAATTGGCAAGTGCATATAGGAGAGTGTGAGAAAGATCACTCTTTTTGTCTAACGTATCATCTACAACAGCAACTACTGCATTTAAATCTTCCGTTTTGCGAGCAATTTGAGGTACTACCTCTTCTATGATTGCAACGGCACGAGTAGTGAGGTACTCAGCCAATGCAGGCTCAAATTTCGACATTCCTTGAGGTCCTGCACCAAGTGAACAAAGAGACTGTAATACACGAACAGCCTCTCCTTTTAGAAAATGACAACGACTGAGCTCAAATAGCATGCCCTGTGGTTTTGTCGCAAATTCAGGGATTTTGAAAAGGTCATCAATAACAGCAACACATGCTTGAAGTGCCTCTAACCTTTTCTTATCCAATTCTTTAATGGTTGGTTTCTTAGGTTCATCATAACCACGAAGAGCTCCAAGAGGAAAATACCAATTTTCATTCTTTTTCTTTTTATCTTTGTCCTCTGGTTCATTAGCATGATTACGTCGTACCCACTCCTTTGCTGCTGATTGCAGCTCGAACATCATTGGTTCAGAAGTATGATACGGATCTACGGAGCACAATGTAACGAAACGGACAACAAGTTTTGTGTATTTTGGTTCATCAATAAAACTATTTTGAAGGATCCCAATAGCTAATGTAGGACTTCGAAGTGGTGGAACATCACTAACAAGTTTTGTGAGATTTTCCAAATCAACTTCAGTTTGCCATCGACACCACCGCATCCAATTCGCCATATCTGCAAGTAATAGAGGAGCGTGACTTTTATAGGAGCCAGCAAATAATGATATAAGAGAATCAATAAAAGGAGCATAACGAACAAGAGAACGAAGCCATTCATGAGCGACTTTTGCTAAAGCTGAAAGACCATCTTCCTTATCTTTATCAGAAGTTGATTCTGGTACAGATTCTTTTACTTCTCGTTTTGAATCTTTTGAATCTTTTGAATCTTTTGAATCTTTTGAATCTTTTGAATCTTTTCCCTTTGCTTCAAGAGCAGCAGCCGCTAAAGCACTCTCTGCTAATGCAATAACTGAAAGGGCATTCTCTGCGAATGAATCAGCACGCTTCTTCCATGCATTTTTATCAAATAAACTTGTATCTATACTTGGTGGTTGTTTGTGCTTTTCCAGGAAAGGAACAACACGGAGCCATTCAAAAGTACCTTCACCTGCAACTCTCTCTGCAGCTTCACGAACACCACGTACAACCCAAAAGTTGCGTTTTCCAAACATTGCAAGTAAATCCAATTGACAAACATTTTCCATTGCCATATTTTCTATTAGATAATAACACCAAGGCCTAGGTGGACTTCGTTTCTTTTTTGGTGGTGGTTGTGATGTTGATGAATACCAGCCTGTACTTGGTGCAGCAGGCTTATCATCCGAAGATAGACCATATGCTCCTATAATACTTGCAAGAAGTAAAAGAGTAACTGGTTCAGCTGCTTTTTCTGTTTTTTGAATTCTTTTAAGCATATCAGTAACAATATTTTCCGCATGTGCAACGTCCATGTTCAAAACTTTCAACAAGTGATTCATAACGACCAAGGAACTCAAATGCATCAATTTTACCCTCAATATAATTTCCAAATTCTCGTTCAGCAAAGGCAATAACTGCTTTTTTTGCTGTTGCTTTTTTATATCCTCTAAAACGATTATTAGCAGGATTTGGTCGGAAAGTTGCATAATAATGAAGTCGTAAATTCTTTTCACGACGATTGTCCATGCCTTCTAAAGAAGCTTCGTCTTGTTTTTCTATTGCAAATTTGTATTCAAAAATGCCAGTTCGACAGTATTCATCAAGTTGAAATGGTAAGTCTATTTGTCCAGTCCAAATTGATGGATTTTGAGGATCTGGTGCTAAAGGTACACCTCTTTTCCATGCACCTAATTGATCAGGAGATCCTTGTACAGTAATTCTTTCTCCTTCCATTAAATATTTATCACGAGCATCAATCATCACATGAAACGAAACAGATGTACGAGCTGCTGGATCTTTCGGGGTATAAGGAATCCATTTTTGCTGATAAGAATTAAACGTTGATGAAGATCCAACATAAACTTCATCCTGCCCCTCAATTCGAAACGACTTCTCAACCATAAAATGCCATCGCTTGTCACCATCGTCATAAGCAATATGGTGACCCTGCTTAGGATTGTAATCATCAACAAGACCTCCATAAAACTTTCCTCCACTCCAAAGGACTTCTATTCTCACATTCAGTAGTGAATCAGGATCATCTGGCTCCCATTCAATTTCCTCTTTCTGCTCTGGCTCAGCCATGATTCACAAAACAGTAAAAGAGTAAATGGACAGGAAACAAACGATGTGGTCC
>Ga0170475_113858716_pt1 | contig 16695 bp, 13 predicted proteins | sample Soicark_Litter_5_FD_111474 | JGI IMG/M metagenome (GOLD analysis project Ga0170475, IMG submission 111474) | Avena fatua rhizosphere microbial communities from Hopland, California, USA. Combined Assembly of 48 SPs
GCGAGTCACCGGATTGCGGTGGAAAGCGACTGGGGCGCGGGCCGCATTTATGCGCTGCGCCATGTGCCCGCCGATCCTGTCCTGACTGGCCGGCTCACGCGTGTGATGCAGCCGCTCGGCATTGCCCTGGACGGTGCGGAAGGCGTGCCGGGGCCGGACGTCGCGTTCATCGCGAAACGGGGCGTCCGTGGGCGCAACTGGCCCAGGATGCGACCGACCTGTTCGATCATCACCACAGCGCCAACGATACGCTCGACAAGATCGATCCAGCCGCCTTGCAGCAGAACGTGGCGGCGTACACGGCATTCGCCTGGCTGATGGCGAACTGAGGGGCTGGGAAATACAAAACACCCAGCGGACCGCGTACCGGAATGGCCATCCATCCTGCGGGTCGGGATGATCGCCTGTGCCCCGCGCTGCGCAATGGCTTCGTGACAAACGTCACAGGCCACTGCCGAGGCGAGCAGCGTCGATTTCCTGCGTCGGCTCAAACTGGCTTCGCCCATCAGGATCAGCAAGATCCTGACCGACAACGGCTCGCAATTCACCGACCGTTTCGCCACCAAAGACAAGAAGCCCAGCGGCAAGCACCCTTCGACGTCGCTTGCGCAGCCCTGCCTGCCGAGCATCGACTGGCACCGCCGCGTCACCCTCAAACGAATGGCATGGTCGAGCGTTTCAACGGACGGGTCAACGAACTGCTACAGCAAACCCTTCGACAGCAGGGCCGATCTGCAGGCCATATTGCTGAACTACGTGAAGCTGTACACCATATCCCACAACGCGCCATCGGCAGTAAAACGCCTATCCTCGCGCTCAAAGAATGGCAGCAGAAGCGGCCAGAATTATTCGTCAAAGGCGTTTATGTGAATAGATCAAATTATGTTTGTCAAATCCGTGTCTGTAAAATCAACAGCTTAGGCATGTTACCGGTCCGTCAATGTTTGTCAAATCTCGCTCTGCGGAAGTTGGGTGCCCTGTTGACATGCTGCCAATGTTTGTCAAATTGCGCCACGCAAACGCTCAAAACAATAGTTGGCGACCATCAGTGGCCGATACTAGTTCTACCAGCCGAACGCGCCCTTGTGCTCAAGCGCTGCACGGCCTAAAGTAAGAACCAACAAGGCGACCATAAGGCTCGTCCCATTGGCAACGGTGCCATCATGGCAACAAGAATATCATCAGATCCTCTGGCGCAGCCAGATCGCGAACAGCGAGTGCTGCTGGGTGATACGCCAATATCCCTCGCAGCACTTGGCCCCGGACATTCCCTCGTTGCGCCGTCCTTGCCAGACGAAGTCATCATTTCCGTTGTCGGAAGGTTTCATATCCTGAGCTGTAACCGGACGCCAACCGCCACCTTCCAGGAACTATTCCACTGCGCCCCATTCAATTTGTCTGCCTGGATCCCCCCGCACCTCGAAATGCTCGCTCCGCGGATAGGTGAAGATGTGGAAGCATGCACGCTGGAGATCTTGCGCACACACACACTGTACCCGTTACTTGCAATTTTCAACGGACTGTCGTTCCCTGCCAGTTCGAAACGGGCGACCTCGAACAAAGCCACAAAGGCGCCAAAACGGTTTTCAGCTGAGCCGACCCGACTTTGCTTGGAATGCCTGCGCGAAGATCTGGCTACCTGTGGTGTTCGCTACATTCACCGGTCCCATCAAATACCCGGGGTAGAAGTGTGCAGCAAGCACGCTTCCCCCTTGCTTTACAAATGCCCTCACTGCGAGTGTTCATTCCGTCGGGGCTACAATCTGGCTCTCGTCCCCTGGAGGCGATGTACTTGCAAGAAATATGTCTTCGATAGCATCTCGTCGGAGCAGGAAGTAGATCCCGTCGCGCTGACCTACGCCCAGTTCGTTGCGAAGCTTTTGCAGTCAGCCCCACACTCAACGGTATCACCACGTGTGCTGGTCGAGAGTTATCGTGAGCGTGCGCGCGCAATCGGCTGCAGTTGGGGCAACGACAGAGTGAGCCATGTCCGCGTGAAGACGGAGATGGAAAAATTCTATGGTAAAGCCTTTCTCAGCAGGACGGATGCGGCCTATCGCGACGATCGGCTAAGCGAATGGCTGAAAATGCTGAATGACTCCTGCGCCACAGAGCCACCACTCGGCCGCCATTTACTGTTTGCACATTTCCTGTTTCGTGACGCTGCCCAATTCTTGGCTAGCATTAGCGCGACCAGCGGCAATGAGCGACCGGCCGGAATTGAACAGCCTGTCGTGAAACGACGGACCATCGGCGTGGGCACCGGAAAAGCCAGCAAGCCTAGCATAGAGCAACGTATCACAGGTCTTTTGCGCGAGCTTGCTGAGCGTGCTCGCGATATTCCTGATTGCTCCATAGAAGACTTGTGGAAGTCGCATTATGGTTTGATGAAGCGCCTTGTCTCTCTCGATCTGGGCGCGATTACGCTGTTGAGACGAAAACTTCAGCAACTGAAACCCAAGGCGATAGACCCGACCAAAGTTCCGCACAGGAGCGAGAAAGATGGCGAGCGGGCGCGCTCGGTTATGGCGACAGCCGCGGCCTTGTATGCATCCGTTGCCAGACCGGAAAAAATTACGATCAACCGTCTCGCCAAAGAGGCGGGTTGGAATCCTGCAGCGCTCAATCAACACGCCTTTCCGGCAACGCTACGAGCGTTGGAAGAGTACGCGGAGTCTAACTGGCACTTTTATGCCCGGCGAATTTTATGGGCCAAGCTGACGCACAAGCGTGCTGCGATCAGCGTGGTCAGAGAGCGGTCAGGAGTGGAATATCATCGCTCCCTCGTGCTGATGCATTTTTTTCAAGATGTCGATTTATCGCTTCCTTACGACGCAGAGACTATAACGCGGCTGCTTGCGGAACGTGGCATCCAACGCGACTGGGCAGGACCTTGTCCGGAACGGGAATTTCCTCCCGCTGGCCGGCGGTACTACGTGAACAGTTAGGGAAGCGCCGAACAATTCACTTTCGCACGCGAAAGTCAGCCATACCGCTGGCTGAGTTTCCTGCGCCGCAGTTTTCGATCGAATCCGGTACTTTGGTGCCTCGAATCAGACGCTTCGGGCGGCACTTGCGGCCGACTTTCGAACTCAGGACGCAACTTTGACGTACGCCGTTCCCAGAACCTGCGTGCTAGAACCAAGTTGGCGAAACCGAACAACGTGAACAACTGGGCGTTGTTGTTTGCCAGACCACGGTAGCGAGTCTTACCATGCTTGAACAGGCAATTCACGATATCAAAACAATGCTCGACTTTCGCGCGCATGCTGGCCTTGGCATCTTCAGATTTGCCCGGGCACGTCAGATTGTGCTTCTCCAGCAGCCGACGTAAATTCAGCAGCAGCGTCACATTTGGTGCCGATTCGTGCGTCAGATCGATGCCGATGACTCCCAAATCGACTGCTGTCGTAGATCGCATCTTCGACTTCCCTGTCCGGCAGACCGAAGCACTGCTGGGCGATGCATATGCGCAGCATGCGCTCCAGACCCATCGGAGGACGGCTGCGGCCATCGCCTTTCGGGTAATACGGGAGCAGAAGCGCGACCAGCGCAGCCCACGGAGGGCTAGGAAGCGCTCGCGTCGCATCAGCTTCTTGTTGCTGGCGAACTCCGTGTCGGAAACGCTCGTTTGCTTTAGCGGGTAGGTCAGGGCGATGGGAGGCGCCGTTGTGCCAATTGCATATCCGGCCGGGGAGCTTGACGATTAAATCAGTAGTTCCCTAAGTTACGACACTTCCTCTAGATGTTATCAGTTGACAGCCTGTCACCGCTACTTTAGTTTCGAATGACGTTGCCAATTAAGCAATTCCATTTGGGTATGTGCGCAGAATACCCCAATGGTATTGATCAAGCGGTAGCGCACACGAGTCTTTTTCATGACTATTAACGCCGGAGGCATTTATGCAACGCAGCTTATGGTTAGCTATTGCAATTTTATGTACGTCTCTGTCACCAGCTATTGCTAAAGTCACAGAATCTTCAAAAATCGAAAAGCTTATTCAAGATTCGAGACATGTAACAGTCCAGAATGAGAGTGCTGACAAAGAACGTGGAGATATAATAGTTGAATCTCATCAGACTGGCGAAACGGGGCAGTACAAGAATCACCAAATTTTTGTGGAAGAGAGTCGTCGTCTCACTAAGAATTTGGAGCATATAGTCGCTTTTGATCCGAATGCGGCGTCCTTATATCCTGGGGCTTTGGTTCAAGGGAAAAGCCTTCCTGATGGAGTACTTTTTCCGATATACGCAGATCGCCGTCCACAAATGTGTACTGTTACTGGCGTTAATGGAGGGCGGGATTTTTCCTATTCTAAAGCTGTCGTTCCTACCCAAGCGAATATTACAAAGACAGTTTCTAATATTCTTTCCCAAAAACTACCTGGAAGTCAGCCAGCGAAGATGACTTATAGCGCGACTTCCTTCAGCTCGGTAGATGAAGCTATGACAAAGCTCAACGCGTCGTACCACTGGCTGAACGGGCACGTGGACGGAGCTTTCAGCACCAGAAACGCAAACGCCGCGACGAGGCTAATGGTAAGGTTCGTACAAAGCTATTACACCGTATCATGTGACGGTCCAACTTCACCGGCTCGAGTCTTCGGCCCTAGGGCAACCGTCAAAGAATTAGCACGGTACATCTCGAAGGATAATCCGCCGGCTATGGTTGTGTCTGTTACCTATGGCCGTGAGCTGTGGATGTTGATTGAGTCTAGTCACTCGGAGAAAGAACTCAACGCGAGCTTGGACGCGGCTATCAAAGCCGGTCTAGGTAACGCGAACGCTGGATTTGATCAACAACGGCGACAAATACTACAGGACAGTTCTGTCCAAGTATTAGTGGTAGGCGGAGGCGGAAAGGCTGCAGTACAGGTGATCGGTGGCAACCCTGATAAGATAATAGACTTCATCAAGGAAGGCGCCGATTACTCCGAGAATTCACCAGGCTTACCAATTTCATATACTGCAATGTATCTCGACGACAATTCAATAGCTCGGGTCTCCGCAACATCAGACTATGTTATTAAAACTGCGAAACCGGATCCTAGGCCTGCTCCGCTCAGGTCAGCTCGTGTAACCTGGACGACGACGGGAGACGGCAAAGACGGCGATACTCAAGCAGTTGTTAACGTTTCCGATCGTAACGGGAACCTTGTCGCCCACATCGATTGTTGCAGTGCTGGCAATCACGGAGCAGATGTGTGGGACAACGGGCGAACGGAAACTAGAGCGTTACAAATTGTGAATGCGTCAACCGATCAGGCACTTGAGCATGGTACGTTTTCGGCAATAAGAAATCCGAAAGGAAACGACGACTGGGATTACCAAGTTATGGTTGAAATGACATTTGACGACGGCACTACGATGACGCAGTCCGCCTCAGGCCGAAATAATTTCGGATATCACTGGTAAGAGGCACGTGGCACAGTAATACGACACTCGCTATCCCCGCGGGTTATATCAATCAAAAGCGTTAACTATAAAAGCCCGTTCAGCGAAATCCTAATAAGGGCATCCTTGAACGGGCTTTTGCAGAAGATAGTATGGCAGCAGAGCCGCGACCAGCGCAGCCCACGGAGTAGCAGCCTTGATCTCGGCTTGGAACGCTCACGTCGCGTCTGCTTCTTTCTTGCTGGCGAGCTCGGCGTCGGAAAAGCTCGTTTGCTCCATCCAGTAAGTCAGGATGACGAGGGACACCATTTTGCCACTTGCATGTCGCGCCGGGAATTAGGGAACCGCTGATTTATTCGCTACGCGAAAGTTGAGCCTCTTATAGATCAATGACTTACGGGTCATTCGCTCGTGAAAAACCGATTAAATCAACACTTCCTTAGGTGATTAAATCAGCAGTTCACTAGAACTCATAGTGTCATATTTGACAACATTTTTCTTCGAGGGCAGTAAGGACGTCTGTCTGAAATGAGGCCAGCATGAGACTTGACACATGGCACGACAGCACAATCAACCAGATTTCCTGTCCGGAGAAGTTGGAGGCTCTCACAAAAAATAGATGATCGGCACTGAGCGAAGCTATACTTACACAATTCAATGTCGACCTATCGATTAAACGATGAAATCTATTATTAAGAAAAACGAAGGGAAGTCGGAATACTTTTTCGGTGGCAAGCCGGTACATCGAATTTCTTATTGCGCTTTTCTGGACGTCTTAGGCTTTTCGGATAAAATTCACACTAGCTATAAAGACGGTAACGAAGACACGCTGCTGGAAAGCTTTCATCAAATTCTCAAAAAAAAGCATCGCGCGAATTCAGGCGCGCACAGATGAGTCAATGCTATATTTCAAGTCGTTTACTGACAATGTGGTTCTGGCCCATCCTCGATTTAGTGACGACATGGAGTCAGAGTTCGGGTTTATTCTCTGGGCAATCAATGAATACCAGTTCCAAATGGCATTGGACGGTTTTTTCATTCGAGGAGGATTGGCTGTAGACCAATTGTTCATGGATGAAAACAGTGTATATGGCGCAGCCTTGCTCGAGGCGTATCGCCTCGAAAGCAAGGTGGCTACCAATCCTATAGTCGTACTTTGCGACAACACCATGAAGCTAGTCGACAAACACCTATTGTACTATTTTGACGAGATAGCTCCGCAGCAGAAGGATGTGCTGAAAGGCCCTGATGGACGCTATTTTCTAAACTACTTAACGGAATGCATCATCGAGGGCGATGATCAAGAGTACCTGGATGCGAAACTTCTTCGGCGCCATAAAAAACAGATCGAATCGGCGCTGGAATCCTACGCGGCAATCCCAACGATCTTTTCAAAGTTCACGTGGCTCGCCGCCTATCACAACTACTTCTGCGATATGGTTTCCAGTTATCCGGAATACGAAGACTCACTAAAAGTTTCCGCGACGCTCACAGCCACCCAGTTCCAACGTCTCACTAAAAAGGAGGCGTAAACTGCCAATGCGTCCCTCCAAACTCTATATTATCGGAAACGGGTTCGATTTATGGCATGAAATTTCTTCAAGCTATGCCCATTTTAAAAAATACGTGAGGCAGCACGACCGAAATTTATTTGAAACTGTTGAAAGATATCTTCCGACTGGAGGAGACTGGAGCAGTCTTGAAGCCGCGTTAGCCGAAATTGATGTCGACAGCATCATCGACGATCTGGATCAGTTTATGCCAGCCTACAGTGCTGAGGACTGGAGTGACTCCGGACATCATGATTTCCAGTATGAGGTTGCGTTAGTCGCGGAACGTCTTTCGATAAAACTTAGAAAAAGGTTCGGCGAGTGGATACGATCCTTGGTGATTCCAACGTCAAATGCAGCGACGTCGCGACTACGAAGCATCGACGCGAATGCCGCCTTCCTGTCCTTTAATTACACCTCGACGCTTGAAAACCTCTACGGTGTGCCCGGCTCACATGTACTGCACATTCACGGCGAGGCTACGATGGAGGATACCGAGTTGATCCTAGGGCATGGACGGAATCCATCGCAATGCCGCTCACTCAATGATCGGCCCGACATCGGGGACTTCGATACACGCCTGATCGAAACAAACGACATATTGGACGACTACTTTTCTGAGACGTTCAAACCGTCGGAACGCTTGATCTGCGAACATAGAGAGTTCTTCAACCAGTTGAGCTCAATCGAAACGGTACATATCCTGGGGCATTCTTTGTCAGACGTAGATTTTCCTTATTTCCAAGCATTACTGAGAGTACCTAGCATCACTGTTGCCTATTGGCATGTCGCTTGTCGCACGGAGAAAGAGCGCCAAACCAAAGTCGATCGACTAATCGCTCTTGGCGTGGATGCTCAGCGGGCTGCAACTACGCTCTGGACCGACTACTAACCACTAATCAATCACTTAAGCATGGACCTTTTCAAAACTAATCTTCCGAAATCTCGTCTCCATACATTTTTTCAAATGCTGAACGAGCCCAAATATATTCCGGAGCGTCGAGTGATTGAGTCGTGGGCAAGAGGCTTTCAAGACCGTGACGGAAAATTCGTCAACGAATTTCAAACTACTTTCGAGTCCAGCTTTTGGGAGTTATATCTCCATGCGTGTCTTAAGGAAATCGGAGCCACGCTAGACTTCAGCCACCACGCACCAGATTTCGTCGTCACTGATCCGCATCCTTTCTGCTTGGAAGCTACCATTGCGGCGCCCGCAATGGGCGGACAACCAGCATATGGATATGATGCGCGAGAGTTGCCGAGCGACTTCAACGCCTTCAATGCGCAGGCAGCTATACGCATTGCGAACAGTTTCTCGTCCAAGTTACGGAAATACCGGGACAGTTATGCTCGATTAGCCCACACAGCGAAACGACCGTTTGTTATAGCCATCGCTGCGTTCGACAGACCTTTTGCTCACTTCGCGTCGAATCGACCGCCCGTAGCAGCACTATACGGTTTAAACTACGATGAGCAAGCTGCACTGGCTGAAGGCCCATCGGCAACACAAATACCAAGCCATATGGTAAGCGGCGCAGTTAAAGAGAATGGATCCAGTGTACCTCTCGGATTATTTCTCGACGACACATCCAGCGAAGTCAGCGCTGTCGTTTATAGTTGTCTTGCAACTTGGGGAAAGCTTCGGGCCCTTGCCGACAACCCATCTGCGGCCTCCTTTTACAAGACCATTCATCCCGCCCCAAATGGAATTATTCCTGAAATTCGGGTCACAAAGAAAGAGAACTATTGCGAAAATTTAATGGATGGGCTATATATTTTTCACAATCCGTATGCAAAAAACCCTCTTGGTTTGAACGTTTTTGACCATGCGCGAGTTGCTCAGATGTTCCTCGACGGTGACGAACTCAAGTCAATTGCTCCGGACGACTTTTTACTTATGAGGATGATCCAGACGTTTAATTTTAATATCAAGGAGTGAGGATTTTGTTATGAGTGATAGTCCTCCGCAGCTATCCTTTGTAAGGTTCAGCTCGCAGCTTGGCAACGCAGTTAATTCACCAACATGTAAATCTTCGGGACTAGCATGATTCTCGTACCATGTCACTTGACGCTCTCGAAACCCAGCGGTCAGTTCAAGCGCTTCGACCAGTAGTTTTGCCGTTTGTGGTAATCGCGCAAGGTGCTTGTCAAACCAAGATATGTTGCCAGTACGCCGAGCAATTTCACTGACTGTAACTCTCACAGGACGTCTCGACGGTTCAAGTATTTCCGCAACCGCCAACCTTACTCGCTCTACCATCGTCCTGTCGCGAGCGCCCCAATCGACTGGCGAAGCGGTTACTGCAAGCCGGAACGTGGAAGGAAGCTGCTCCCGGAGCCAAGCGCGGTCGTGCCGATACAGCCAAGTAAAGTCGGCACCCAGCGCGGCCTTGAGTGCCTTGAATCCAGCTGATGGTGACGCCACTGCAACGACTCTCAGCTTGTCACGGGCATGCGCCTGCCGCTTTTCTCGCACGCTGGTGGCACGCTGAGCTTGCAAGCCGAGATCCGCTCCCAAAATTCGATTTACGGTCGATGCCGACAATCCGGTTGTGTTCACAATGTGTGCGATACAATCGCCTGCCGCCAAGGCATACCTCACCCGCGAACGGACCGCGACATCGAGCTTCTTAGACCTGCGCGTAAAGCCAATGCCGAGTTTTTCCGCTTTGACCAAGACCGTGTTGACAGATAGACTGAGCTCTTTCGCCACCTGACGCATCGACCGACCCTCGGCTGCCAGCGCGACGATTTTGCATTCCGTAGCTGTGGACACCTGCCCGTCAGGCGCGAAAGTGAACGTCGGGGAAGGGAGGTCGGTCCCGAAAAAGGACTCGATACTCTCGGCCAGAAATCCGATCAGCAGAACATGCAGCAGCGGGTGGTGCGTGGCACGAGGCCGGCGGTAAAGGCTCGTCAACCACGAATCGTCCCCAGCGCAGCGCGCGAATATGCTATCAAACGGAGTCAGGTTCCTTATGCTCCCCCAAAAATCGAGGAGTGCGCTTCGCAATGCTTGTTGACGGACCCTCATGCTGGCCGTAGACAGATTCCGGTCCACCAAATGGGCGAGGTAATGATTCCGCCAGGTCTGCGGATCGACCGGCACACCCCGCAGCAAAAATAACTGAGCAATGAGCCGCGAGACGATTACCAATTTTTCAAGTGCTCGATCGTCGACGTTCGCAACGTTCTTCGGTCCAATCAACTTCGTGGCCGCAGCCGGAAGAAATAGCTGCGTGCGCTTCAGGCGCTGCGCCAGGCAGTCGAAAGCGACGAGAGGAACACCGTGATACGGACAAACCAGAACACCCGGGAACTGGTGCGCGCGATACCAGGTCGCTACGCCGATCGTTTCGCAGTCGTCCCCAGCACAGAGGGGACAGAATCGTAGAATATCTCCCGCTCCCACGCGGCTAGCCAAGAGCCCTAAAGTAATTTTAGTGCAGCTCGCCGCGCCCGTCGCAATCGAATTGGCAATTCGTGCGTAGTGGGCAGGGTTCATAAACGGCTTGAAGCACGGTAGGATCGTGTGCCCTTCGATCAGTTCCTCGATCGTGTTCACCGGCAACCGGAGATCCTTCGAGATAAGGTTCAGGCTACTGGGAAATGCCGTGCCCAAGGTAACGCATCGCCGGTTTAGCAATTCGATCAGTGTGTCTCCGGAAGTCGGATGTCCAGTCAATGCGTGGTAGCGGGACACAATGCCAAATATTGTCTCTTCGGGGACGATGACATCGCCAGCTTTTCCTGCCGGCTTCCCTTCCAGGGCTGCGGCTGCGAATTGCTTCGCCGCTCGTTCATTAACGGCCGTCCAGATTGACGCCTTCATGACTGATCATCCCCCTCTCGACCAAGTATTGGTGCGGATCATCCGCGTCCGCCGCAGTCCGCATGTCCACGTACCCAGGCGGTAGTACTGGATCAACCGCGCTGGAGTCGACGGGTTCGGTGCTAGCGTCACACGGCTGTGGTGATACGCTCTGCACAGTCCCCTCTGCCGGCGCGGCAGAACCTGTTACCGGGAACAGCTGGTCGAGATAATCGTGCACGACCGTGACCTGTTTCGGAAATTCGAGCAATTTCGCCAACGCTTCGTCGACCGGCAGCAAATCCTCATATTGCGACAGCGACCTCGTCGTATTCGTGCGCAAAGCATTGATCGCAGGATGAAGCAATGCCAACCCGTCGTCATACGTCTGCCGCAGAAGCTTCGGCGTCAGCGTTTCGGTACCATCGAGCATGGCCCGCTGCTGTGCAAGCTTGAAGAGCAACACGACGAAATCAGGGATGCTCTGACTGAGATCGAAAACCGTATCAAGCATCTCATCATCCGGATCTCTTGGTTGCCGGACCCACTGATATGTCCAGATGCGCCGAACGAAATCGTCCCACTCCTTCACGCGCTTTGGCGGTCGTTCGAACTGGATCAGGCCGCTTTCCGAAGCCCGGCGGCCATCCTTCATCTCGTTGGTGAACAGGTTGGCGGCCTTGCTGGTACCAATTTCGACCACCGGCACCCGGAGGACCGTGCGCAGATCCTGGAAGAAATGCAGCAATGGCGCCGTGCCGTGCGTCTTCTGCAAACTGAGCCGCTGAATCTCGTCGATAATCAGAATGCCGAGGAAGTGGGTCGCAGCGATCTGGCGCATGGCGCCTTCCAGCATGTCCTCACGCATTCCAGTCCTTGAAAACAGTTTTTCGTATTTGCCGCCGGTGCCGAGAGCTGCGTCGACCTGTCGCGCGAACTCACGGCAGAAACTCGAGATCGAGCCGTTTTTGGGGCAGGTCACTTTCAGCCATACCAGTTGCGTGATCGGCAGATGGCGTCCTCGCCAGGAAGCGTGATGGATAACCTGTTGGGGGTAGGTTCGCAAAATCGCATCGGCGCACGTTGTCTTTCCAGACCCGCTCAGTCCGACGATGAGCAGTTGTGATTCGCACGGGATCAGTTGCCAGTCGAGGTTTCGCCACTGCTCTCGGTCTTGGGCGGTATAGATACTGCGCCATGTCGCCGCCTCGATCGGATTTCGGACGACGTAGCCCGCCCGGAGTAGCCGCGAGATAGTGCGTTCCACGTCATAGAAAATCAGGCGGGGGATCACGACATACTTGAGCCGTGCAAGCAGGTGCCAGCGCTCCTCGGTGGACATCGCGCGCTCTTCAGGTTGGATCTGCGGACGAAGAATCATCGCCCTCGCGGCTTCCTTCTCCGTGAGGATCGGGGGCAGGGCTTCGATCAGCGGGTTGTCGCGATACTCCGCGATATTCTGCTCGACATACGTGGGAGAAGAATGATCGGTACTCATCGGCTGCTCCATCATGTCCACCGCTCCCGGAGCCGGTCAGTTACAGACCCCAGATGTCGTCGAGCGGGTTTTGTTTTCGCATATCGGGGCGCAACTTCACCACATTGTCCTGAGCCGGCGGTTCGCAATACGACTGCGCCGCATCACGCGCGTGTTCGACTCGCTCGGCAGTTTTCTCGAAGGCCCGGTTCGCCTGCACATTCGCCTTCTTCTCGGTCTTGCTCAGTCCCTGCTTGGCTTGCGCTGCGGCCTTCTTTGCGGCCGCTGTGATGGCTTCGCACTTGGTATCCAGCGTGGCGCAAACCTGCCGCAGCTCCGAAGCCTTATGGTCCGCTTCCAAACCGAGCAGCTTAGCGCGATCAAGCATCTCTTCCAGACGGGCCAGCCGATACTTTTCGTTGTTGTCCAACAGTTCGCAGGGCTCCCACTCGCGTGATGTGGTGTTGAGAATCCAGATGCACGCAGGTGCATACGGCAGATGACGGATCTCGATCGGTTCGACCTTGCCCTTCGTTCTAGCCCGTGCAAACCACTCTTCGCGGACGGCTCGCTCGCACGCGTAACGGCGCCCATGAAAATAGATGCCGTCACGCCGAACGGAGGCGGTTGCGGCGGGTAGAAGCTTCGTCCAGACCCTTTGTTTTTCGATCATCTTCGCTCCGCCCGTCAGATGCTGCATACCCCAATTCCATACCGTTAGCGGGGTCGCATCCAGGAGATTCTCGCCCAGCATTTCATCAGGCAATGCGTCAGCGTGGTACGCAGACAGGTTGTATTCGATCAGCTTGTATGCCAGGATCCGGCTCAACTCAGGGAGTGTGAGCGAAGCGTCGAGCGAACAGTTGCGTCGCTTCATCTCGTCCAGCCGGCGGTTCAATGCGCCCGGCTCGAAATGGATAGTATGATTATTGATGAGGTTGAACTGTTGCTCCACATTCGGTTTCCAGTCAGGCCTGCGCACCGCGGCGTTTTGAATGGTGATGCCCAACTCTTTCGGCAACGCATCCGACGCCTTGGATTTCAGCTCGCCGTTATCGCACAGTAGCTTGTGCGGCAAATGACGACATGGCCAGAGATCCGGACTGATATCGATGCCCAGCTGCCGGCAGAAATCGGTCTTGTCCGAGAACGCATTGAACAATGCCAATCGGGCGCCCTCCCAACTCGGGCCCTCGAGCCCGAGATAAAAGCCCACCACCATCCGGGAGAAGACGTCGACCACGACATACAGGACGGGCCGCCCGATCAGCCAGGCGCGGTTGAACACCGATACCAGATAGACGTCCACGATGGTCGCGTCGATCTCGAACCGTGCCCCGGGCCCGAATACCCTGTCCCTGGAAGATCCCAGTACTCCGCGATGCTTAAGGTTCCAGGTGGTCGTACTGATGTTGCGCTTGGTAAGCGAAAAATCGTGGTTCATCTCCTTCACGACCTGTTTGAACTGGTGCAGCGACGGTGCTTCGTGCGCTTCAGGTGGCACCGGGATCAACAGATTTCCGTGTTCAATTTCGGCGGTTTTAAAGTATGTTCGCTTGGTCTCTTCCCAGGCCCTCTTTATCGTCATACCGGGCTTCAAGAAGGCATGAATGCCTTGGACGATTTTCGTCCGGACTTCGGCTCTCGACGGTCCGAGCAGCGATGGATCGTTCTGTAGTTTGACCCGGTCCGGCCGCCGGCCACGCTTATTCGAGCCGGCCTGCTGCTCCTGCCCGGACGGTCCACACAAGTCATAGCACGCAATCAGCGCGTCGATACAGCTCCCGTACGCCCAATACCGGTACAAGGGCCGATACACCTGCTTGGGGTCAAGCCCCAATTCCGCAGCGCGCGCCAGGATCAGGCGGCCACGGGTGCGCGGCAGATAAATTTCGGGAATGCGGTCTTCGCGCACCAGAGGTTCAATGATTGCCCAGGCTCGGTCCCTGACGTCCAGGCTTCGGCGCAAGATCTCTTCCTCGGGCTGGAACAGATAGGGCCTCAGCTTCACTTCGACCCGCTGCAACATGCCATCGTTCAGGAGCCCCATCACCCCCTGCAGGCTATGCACATCCGGTTTCTTCAACGGTTTTTGAATACCGATGGTGACGAGCACGTCTTCATCGGGCACGACCCACAGAACACGCTGCGCGCACGCAAAGCCTGTGTCCACAACGTCTGGCACCGGCTCGAATACCTCAGCAGGGCACAATAGATCCATTGTGGCCACCTTCTTGAGCACAGGTGAATCGCGGGTCGGATGCGACGGGGAGGACCACCGGAATACAGCGCAAACCGATCGGCACACGCAGGTCCAGGTTGATCAATTTGTGCCAAGCGCAATAGCGGAACATGTCTGTCGCCAGTTCAGGGGAAACAGGGGTACCGAACACTGCCGCGCACTTCCGCAGGCGGTCTGCAAGCGTGAGCCCTTGTAAGGACGGCTTGTTGAATGCCGCAAGAAACCGGGGCAGTTGCGCCTCAAAAACATCACGGTCGACATCATGCTCCACCATGAAGTAACTGAGCCACTCCAAGTTGTCGATGACGGTCTTGTCGAATTCGGCATTTGTGAACAAGTACCAAGGGATACCGCGCACAAGCCAAAACCGTCGCTCGATCTCCAGTTTGGTCAGCACAGATTTCCGGGTTCGCCCTCGCAGGTCGTCCGCGCTTTTGATGCTGAAGGCTGCAAGGGATCGCTTGCCGTCCTTATCAATTTTCGTAAGCAAAAAATCTGTCGTCATGACGATCGGCGTTCGGCTTCGTGGATAGCTTGGGTGACGAACGCCCAACGATGAGGCAACACACTGGGTTGCCGACTCAGGAAACAATGGAAATTGCTCACGAATGTCCACGACGTCGGCTGCGTAGTCCGCCAGCAGAAAGAAACAACTTTCGTTATCGGAAAAGAGATGGTGCACCCTGCCGGTCGTCACACCGAGCCTGCGGCTCATCCGCCCTCTCGACGAAAAGCATCGAACGTCGATCCAGGGTTTGTAGTGTGCGCCTTCCCCAAGGCCGAGTCCTTGCGCCTTCCATCTCGCGACGTCGTCATAAGTGATCGGCACGCGTCTCATCATTTCGTCCAAAGCAATTACAGCATTGGCACGGCGCAACCAGCGCAATTTAATCAGTCTATACCGAGATACGGTGCAATCAAGGCGACTGAAGAAGGAAACGCAGACTTGGTTAACGATTTTAAAAGGTCAATCGCAATAGATCAGGGTGCGCATTCCGTCGAAACTGAACACCGTTCTGCCGCAAGCTGGACACTCGTTTCAGCGCAAACTAAGTAGTCAGGAAAATTTTACTGTGAATTCTTTCCCGAAACCTTTCATCAAGGATCGGATTTCGTCGAGCAGTGCCGCGCCGTTGATGGCGACGAAACGACGCCAGAAGTACTTGACATGCTTCCAGACGATCTCAATGCGGTTGAGTTCCGGGCTGTAGGGCGGCAAGTAGTAAAGGTGCAGACCCTGATGTGCCCAGCGTCGCCGCTTTTTCTCCATCGCCTCGCCTTTGTGAATGGCCGCGTTATCGAGCAACACGATGCGTGGCACCGAATGAGGCTGGTCGGCGATCTGATCGAAAAAGTCGATGACGTCTTCGCGCTTGGTCGGTCGCTGTTGCGTTGTCCAAATCAGTTGGCCATCATGGCGCAATGCGCCAAGCACGTTGACCCGTTGCCGATGCGCCAGCGGCGCCACGGACCGGGTTTCACCGATTCGGCTCCAGCCGTATTGCAATGAGGGATTCGGGCTGAAACCTGACTCGTCGAAGTACATCAATTCGCACCGTTGCTCATGGTCGAGCCGGCCCAGAGCCTCGATGATCTTGCCGGCGCGCTCGAACGCCTCCTGGTTGCGTTTTTTTTAAACTGTAGCGGTAGCGCTTATAGCTGAATTTCATGTCCTTGAGATAGCGTGCAGCCGTGCCGTCGCTGATCGAAACATGATCATGGTGCTGCTTCAGGTGGCGCAGCAGCGCGGCGATGGTGCCGCCCTCCGAGTGCGCCAACTCGCCCAACGCCTGCTGTTGCTGTGGCGTCCACTTCCGCGGTCGCCCCGTATGGCGCCCCTCGTACAGCCCTGCCAGCCCAAGCTTGTTCCAACGCTGGCGCCATTGCTCCACGCTGTTCAAATGCACCGAGAACTCGTCCGCCGTCTCTTGCAGCGTCAGGCCCTGACTCAATCTCAAGATGCCCTGGGCACGCATCCGAGCCCGTGGATGAGGATGGAAAATCCCCATATCCCGCAGCGTCCGACGCTCAGCATCGGACAACATCAACCGTTTCATGGCAGCGACTCCTGCAGCAATCCTCGTCCGAGTTTACTCAAAATTTGGGAGGACTACTTAGACCGGTTCGACTCCCCGTCCTCGTCTCCAAAACACCCGGGCAACCGCCCACATGCAGTCCTGATCATGCCACCAATATGGTGCAACTACTCACCAAAGGAAGC
>Ga0170475_106966497_pt1 | contig 16684 bp, 15 predicted proteins | sample Soicark_Litter_5_FD_111474 | JGI IMG/M metagenome (GOLD analysis project Ga0170475, IMG submission 111474) | Avena fatua rhizosphere microbial communities from Hopland, California, USA. Combined Assembly of 48 SPs
CCCAAAACGGAAAATCATTCCGGGCCATGTCCTAACGGGGCAGGGCGCCATCTTTCTCCGGGGCGACGCCTGTCGTCGTCCCGGGTGAAGCGGTGTGCGCCCTTTGTTGCTCGCGGCTGTTCCCGGCGCACGCTGAAGGAAACCATCCCATGTCATCGAACGAGATTGCGAGCGGCGCAGGCTCGGACATCTTTCTGCACGTGCAGACCAAGCGCGCCTGCAAGATCAAAGGCGAAAGCCGCACTGAAGGCCATGCCGATGACATCGAGGTCCATGCATGGAGCTGGGGTGCACAGGCAGGATCGGCGATTGGATCAACCGCCGCCACTGCGCGCCGGTCGTACAAGCAATTGGTGGTGATCAAGGGCGTCGATTCAGCATCGACCGGATTGCTCAGTGCTCTCGCCACCAACGACGAAGTGAAGGAAGCCACGCTTGCAATGCGAAAGGCGGGCGGTGAGGCGCTCGACTACTACCGCATGACGCTCAACGGCGCACGCGTGGTGAACATCGACATTGACGTCGATGCGCAGGGTCGTCCGATTGAGAAGGTGGTCTTCGCTTTCACGAAGATCGACATTGAATACAAGCGCCAGCAGGGCACGGGTGCGAGCGGCGGCTCGTTCTCGTTCAGCGACGAAGTCTTGCCCGCGTGACCATGACTACTGCAGAAGAACTCCTGGCAGCAGGTGATCCGCAAGGCGCGTTGGAGCTGCTTCAGCGACAGGTGCGAGAGCGCGCCGCCGACCCGAAGCTGCGCGTCTTCCTTTTTCAGTTGCTGTGCGTGCTCGGCCAATGGCAGCGCGCACTCAACCAGTTGCAGGTCTGCGGAGAAATGGATGCAGGCACCCTTGCCATGGTCAACACGTATCGCGAGGCGCTGCAGTGCGAGGCGGTTCGTGAAGCGGTGTTTGCCGGCAGGACCACGCCGATCGTCTTCGGACAGCCGCAACCCTGGGTCGTGTCACTGGTCGAGGCGCTTCAGGCAGACGCCTGTGGCGATGGTGAGTTTGCGGTCCGGCTGCGTGAAGACGCGTTCGAGGCGGCTCCGGTCACTTCGGGCAAGCTTGACGGGGCGGCGTTCGACTGGATTGCCGACGCAGACTCGAGGCTTGGTCCGGTGCTGGAGGTTGTGATCAATGGTCGCTACGGCTGGTTGCCGTTTTCTGCATTGACCAAAGTGCGCATCGAAGCGCCGACTGACCTGCGCGACCTGGTGTGGGTGCCGGCGCATCTGGACTTCTCGAACGGTGGCGACACGGTGGCGCTGATTCCTTCGCGCTACCCGGGCTCGGGCGCTCAGTCCGACGGCGCACTGCAGCTCTCGCGCAGGACCGAGTGGTTGGCCATCGGGCGCGAGCAGTTCCGCGGGATGGGGCAGCGTGTCTTTATCACTGACACCGCGGAACTTGGCTTGCTCGAGGCACGGGAAATCGTGCTGCAGTCGGCGTTGCCGGCTGACACATTGCACTGAACAAGAGCACGTCATGCCTGTCGACATTCGAAACCGATTGCAGCCCGCACTGCTGGACCGATTGACGGACGACAGTCGGGGTGATCGCGAGGAAGCCGAAGACCACCGTGTAATGTCGAAGGCGGAGTTGCGACAAGCTGTCTTGCGCGATCTCGGCGCGCTGTTCAATGCAGTGCAGCCGCTCGGCCAAGCAGCGGACGTTTATCCGATGCTTGCCGACAGTGTGCTCAATTTCGGACTGCCGGCGTTGTCCGGTCAGCTCGCGTCCAAGTTGGACGTGAGCGTGCTCGAAACGGCAATACGCCAAGCCATCGTGCGTTTCGAGCCGCGCATCCTGCCGGAGACTTTGCAGGTTCGAGCGCTCGAGGCCACCACGGTGCTCGACACGCACAACGTCATCGAATTCGAGATCCGCGGCCACTTGTGGTCGCAGCCGGTGCCGCTGGAAATATTGCTGCGAACGCAGCTGGACCTGGAGGCGGGGCAGGTGAATGTTAGAGATAGTGACTTTGAGCGGGTGCACTCCAGGGGCGCGCGGTCCTGAGGTCGTCACTTTTGAATATGACCGCGTAAGGAGCTTTGATGACTTTCATCACCAGACTTGCGAACGCTCTTTGCAAAGACAATAAGAACAACCTGTTCTGTATCCTCGAGCTTGGCGATCAAGGGCCAGTTTGGGTATTCGAATCAGGGACAGGATCAAAGACGAATAGCCCTCTGCAGAACATCGACCTGACCGCTCTCTCCAACGGCGATGTGAATCACTTGCATCGGACCGGATTTGCGAGAGTCTCGGCCGGGAAAAGTGCCGATGCTGAGCAGAGAATGTGTCAGGAATTCCAGGGTCTATGGGCAAAGGCCGGATGCCCTGAGCACATCAGTATCATCACCGCAGCTAGCCCCTGCAATGCCAAATGCAGTCCAGCCATCAGAGGTCTTGCGGACTCCTTGAAGGGCAAGGTGAGGACCTGGACCGTTCTCTACCACGCCCCCTACCACAAGGACGGATCAGCGCATTCAGGCACGGGATCTCAATTGAATGCCAAAGAAGACGGACTGAGCGTGTCCTGCAGCCAGTTGCACAAGAGCTTCATTGATGAGGGAACCCAGCACGGATCACATTCCTCGACGACCCGCAAGTGATTGTTGCCATCTTCGATGGACCCGCGTCTTCTCCGCCTGTACTCCGACGAACTCACGCACCTGCGCGAGGTGGGCGCGGAGTTCGCGCGCGAGTTCCCGAAGATCGCGTCGCGGCTCGGCATGGAGGGGATGGAAGTCACCGATCCGTACGTCGAGCGGCTGCTCGAAGGCTTCGCCTTCCTCGCCGCGCGCGTGCAGCTCAAGATCGATGCCGAGCAGCCGCGGCTGATTGCTCATCTGCTGGAGGCAACCTACCCGAACTTCCTTGCGCCGATGCCATCGATGATGGTTGCTCGCTTCGGTGTGGACCCTGCTGATCCGAATCTGGTGAAGGGTTATGCGCTTGCGCGGGGCAGTTCTCTGATGTCCGAGATCGCGCGCGGGCAGGACACGCACTGTGAGTTCCGCACGGCTCATGAGGTCACGTTGTGGCCGATCGAACTCGTGAGCGCGCAGTACTTCAACTACGCACCTGACTTGCCAATGGCGCGATTGCCGCAGGCGCAAGGCACCCGCGGCGGCCTACGCGTCCGGCTGCGCTGCGGTGGTGGATTGCTGTTCAATCAGTTGGACATGGACCGTCTGACTTTCTATATCAGCGCGCCTGACGACGTGGCCTTTCGCCTGCACGAACTCGTGCAAGGCACGGTTGCGGGCACTCTGGTGCGCAGCGGCGCAAGTGACGAGGGCACATCTGCAGTCAATCAATGGCGGGGTGCCGACAGTGTGCGGCCCGTGGGCTTTGCTGCGGACGAAGCACTGTTGCCCGAGTCATTGCGTGCTTTCTCCGGCTACCGCTTGCTGCAGGAAGAAGCGGCCATGCCGCAACGTCTTCTCTTCTTCGAATTCACTGATCTTGCAGCGCGACTGGCGGAGGTGGCCAGCGACGAGGTCGAGTTGATCGTTTTCCTGCAGCGCGGCGATGGCGCTCTCGAGGCTCTGATCGACGCGCAAAGCCTGTCATTGTTTTGCACGCCTGCCATCAACCTCTTCCAGAAGCGGCTCGATCGCATCCAGGTCGGACCTGGCACATGGGAATACCACGTGGTGCCCGATCGCACACGCCCCATGGATTACGAGGTGCACAGCATCACATCGGTGACTGGCTTCGGGACCGGCTTGGTGGCGCAACAAGAATTCTTGCCGCTGTACGCGACCTATCACGAAGGCCCGGCGACAGCGCGAGGCGAGGCTCACGGCCACTACACCGTGCGCCGCGAACCGCGCCTCTTGTCGCCACGACAGAAGCAGCACGGGTCGCGGTCCTCGTACATCGGCGAAGAGGTCTATGTGTCGCTGGTCGACCCGCGGCATGCGCCTTACCGCGAGGACGTTCGGCAACTTTCTGTCTCGGCCTGGGTAAGCAACCGCGACTTGCCGGCCTTGTTGCCGCATGGCCCTGTCGCAGGCAGGACGCAGCAATGGCGCCTGGAGTCGCCCGGACCGGTGTCGCGCGTGGATGTGCTGCGCGGGCCCACGCGTCCCGTCACCAGGCGTCCAGTGGGCGAGCTCGGCTGGAGCCTGGTGAACCATCTCACGCTCAACCACCTCTCGCTGGTAGGCGAGACACCGCAGCGCGCCGCCGCCTCGCTGCGCACCATGCTTGGCCTGTACGCACCACAGGAAGATTCAGGCTGGATGCGACAGGTCGAAGGCGTGCAGGGCTTGCAAGCGCGTTCGGTGGTGCGGCGACTGCCGGTCAAGGGGCCGCTCACCTTTGGAACCGGTGTGGAGATCGTGCTGGAGCTGGACGAGATGGCCTATCAGGGCACGAGCGCCTTCCTGTTCGCGAGCGTGCTGGAACGCTTCTTCGCCCGCCACGCAGCCATCAACAGCTTCACGCAACTCACTCTGCGCACGTCGCAGCGTGGCGAGGTCATGCGCTGGCCGCCGCGCACCGGTCTTCGGGAGACGGTGTGAAGCGTGACGCGGGACGTTTGGCTTCCGCGCCGGCCGATCAAGTGCGAAACGACGCCGCGCTGGCAGCCTTGTTCGATGCTTTGCAGGCTGATCCGCGTGGTCATGACTTCTTCGCTGTGTTGCGGCGAGTGGAGTTGCTTCACCCCCAGTGGCCGCGTTTCGGCCAAGCACTTCGACCATCGCAGGAAGCGCTGCGACTGGGCCAGGACGCCGAACTCGATTTCGCGCCCGCCGCGATCGAGAGCTTCGAAGCCGATGCTGTGGTGCCGCGACTGGGCGTGCGCTTCTTCGGCCTGCTGGGTCCGCAGGGCCCGATGCCGCTGCATCTGACCGAGTACACGCGCGAGCGCCTGCGACTGCGCAACGACCCGACCCTTGCGCGCTTTCTGGATGTCTTTCATCACCGTTTGCTGGCGTTGTTCTATCGCGCGTGGGCGCAAGCGCAGCCGGTGGTGCATCGCGACAGGCCGAACGACGATCGCTTCGCGGCCTGGTTGGGTTCGAGCTTTGGCTTCGATGGGGACGTGAGAAGCAACAGCAGCGTGCCGCTCGAAGCCCGGCTATTCCAGGCCGGATTGCTGGGCTCGCGCAGCCGGCATCCGGAGGGTCTTACCAAGCTGCTGTCGCAATACTTCGGCGTGCCGGTGCGCATCGAGCAGCACGTAGCGCAATGGTTGCTCCTGGATAGCGACGATCGCAGCCGGCTCGGCTTCGCACGCAGCCGGCCCGAACGCACGCGGGCACCAGCGGCGCTGCTGGGAAGCACCGCCACCAGCGGCAACAAAATTCGCGACCACCAGTTCAAGTTCCGCATCGTCCTGGGACCCTTGACCCTGGCGCAGTACCACGACTTCCTGCCAGGTGGACGCGCGTGGCTCGCGCTGCGCGACTGGGTGCAGCAGTACACCGGCCTGGACTTGCGATGGGACGTGCAACTCGTTCTGGCGCACGCCGAAGTGCCTGAGCCCCGCCTTTCGAAAAAGGTGCGGCTGGGGCTGACGACATGGATCGGTCGCATGGGCCGCAGCCGCGACCGCGGCGATTTGCGGCTGCGTCCCGACACCTCTTTCCTTCTTCGCCATGGAGTTCACCATGCTTGAAATTTCGCGCACCGCCTTGTTCGGCAAGCTCAATCCGCTGGCGTACAAGGCCATCGAAGGCGCCACGGTGTTCTGCAAATTGCGCGGCAACGCGTATGTGGAATTGCAGCATTGGCTGGTGCAGATACTGAACACGCAGGACTCGGACCTGCACCGTATCGTCAAGCATTACGGGATCGATACCGCGGCGCTGGCCAGCGACCTCACGGCATCGCTGGATCGCTTGCCACGAGGCGCCAGTTCGGTGACCGACCTGTCGAGCTGGATCGAGAACGCGGTCGAGCGCGGCTGGGTCTATGGCTCACTGATGTTTGGCGACACGCAGGTACGCACTGGGTATCTGATCGTGGGAATGCTGAAGACACCTTCGTTGCGCAGCGCGTTGATGACGATTTCGAAGCAGTTTGACCGCATCAAGCTTGAAGACTTGACTGATAACTTCGCGCGCATCCTCAGCGGCTCGCCGGAAGAAGGCCAGCGCGCAAGCGATGGCAGTGGTGAGCCAGGAGAAGCCAGCGGCGCCATCGCGCCCGCGGCAATGGGCAAGCAGGAGGCGCTCAAGCGATATGCGGTGGACCTGACCGAGCGCGCCCGCAATGGCGAGATCGATCCGGTGTCCGGCCGGGATGAAGAGATCCGCCAGATCGTCGACATCTTGATGCGTCGCCGGCAGAATAACCCCATCCTGACCGGTGAAGCAGGGGTCGGCAAGACGGCAGTCGTGGAGGGCTTCGCACTTCGCTTGGCCCGGGGTGATGTGCCGCCGTCGCTGAAGGATGTGTCTCTGCACGTGCTCGACATTGGCTTGCTTCAGGCCGGGGCGAGCATGAAGGGCGAATTCGAGAACCGGCTGCGTTCGGTGATCGATGAGGTGCAGGCTTCGGTTAAGCCCATCATTCTGTTCATCGACGAAGCTCACACGTTGATCGGCGCGGGCGGTGCGGCTGGCACGGGTGATGCGGCCAATCTGCTGAAGCCGGCGCTGGCGCGCGGCAAGCTTCGCACCATCGCGGCAACGACATGGGCCGAATACAAGAAGCACATCGAGAAGGATGCTGCACTGACGCGTCGTTTCCAGGTCGTGCAGGTCGACGAGCCCAGCGAAGAGAAAGCGGTGCTGATGTTGCGCGGCGTGGCGTCGATACTCGATAAGCATCATCGCGTCGCGCTGCTCGATGAGGCTATCACCGCGGCGGTGCGGCTGTCGCATCGCTACATTCCGGCGCGGCAACTGCCCGACAAGGCGGTGAGCCTGCTCGACACGGCCTGCGCACGTGTCGCGGTGAGCCAGCATGCGACACCTGCGGAGCTTGAGGACTGCCAGCGACGCCTGGAGGCATTGAAGGTCGAGCGCGAGATCATCGGACGCGAAGAGGCCATCGGCATCGACGTGGGCGCGCGGCGCAAGCGCACGATCCGCGCCATTGATGACGAAGAGACCAGGTTGTCGGTGTTGCAGCGGCGGCATGAGGAGGAGAGGGCGGTGGTCGACCGGATCCTCGACATTCGGGCCAAGTTGCGGGCGCGTACGGTAGATGCAGAAACCGCCATGGTCGTTCCCGACAAACCCACACCCGTTCGGGCTGACCCTTCGACTGGCTCAGGGCAGGGTTCACTTCGCGAATCGAAGCCCCAACCCGCTCGCCCTGAGGTATCGAAGGGTCCGGCTGTCCTTTCGACAGGCTCAGGACAGGGTTCGCCTCGCGAATCGAAGTTAGAACCCGTTCGCCCTGAGGTATCGAAGGGCCAGCGCGAACGGGAGAACTCTCAAGATCAGGCAATGCCCGCCGAAGTACTCACCCCCGCCGAACGCGAATCCCTGCTGCGTGAACTCATCGGCCTGCAAAGCAAGCTCACCGACCTGCAAGGCGACTCGCCGCTGATCCTGCCCACGGTCGACGAGCAGGCCGTGGCGAGCGTGGTTCAGGACTGGACCGGCGTGCCGGTGGGGCGCATGGTGAAGAACGAAGTGGAGGCCGTGCTCAAGCTGGCCGACACCTTGAATCAGCGCGTGATCGGGCAGAAACATGCGTTGGACATCATCGCCCGCCGCATCCAGACCTCGCGCGCCCGGCTCGACAACCCGAACAAGCCGATCGGCGTGTTCATGCTGTGCGGAACATCGGGCGTCGGCAAGACCGAGACGGCGCTTGCGCTGGCCGAGTCCTTGTACGGCGGCGAGCAGAACGTCATCACCATCAACATGAGCGAGTTCCAGGAGGCACACACCGTGTCCACGCTGAAGGGCTCGCCGCCCGGTTACGTGGGCTATGGCGAAGGCGGCGTGCTGACCGAGGCCGTGCGTCGGCGTCCCTACAGCGTGGTGCTGCTCGACGAAGTGGAGAAAGCGCACCCTGACGTGCACGAACTCTTCTTCCAGGTTTTCGACAAGGGTTGGATGGAAGACGGCGAAGGCCGCGGCATTGACTTCAAGAACACCATCATCCTGCTCACCAGCAACGTCGGCAGCGATCTGATCATGAACATGTGCCGCGACCCGGAGCTGATGCCCGAGCCTGAAGGCATTGCGAAAGCATTGCGAGAGCCGCTGCTGAAGGTGTTCCCCGCGGCGTTGCTGGGGCGACTTGTCGTCGTGCCGTATTACCCACTGTCGGACGAGATGATGGGCAACATCGTGCGCTTGCAGCTTGGCCGCATCAGCAAGCGTGTGGCCGAAAACCATGGCATTCCCTTCGAGTACGGCGATGACGTGGTCAAGTTGGTGGTGTCGCGCTGTACCGAGGCGGAGTCGGGCGGGCGGGTGGTCGATGCGATCCTGACCAATACCGTGCTGCCGCGCATTTCGATCGAATACCTGAGCCGGCTCAGTGCGGGCGAGTCGTTGCGTCGGGTCCGCCTCGGCGTGGTTAACGGCGACTTCAGCTACGACTTCGGTTGAATCAGCGAGTCGCGGCACGATGGCCAACGACCAGTTTGCAGCCCTGTACGTGCGCAATGGCACGCTTCATATTCGGGACGACAGTGGCGGCCACTGGACCGCGGCCTTTCATTCGCGAAGCGGACAGCCGTACCACCGGCCCATCGGCAGAGCGGGCATGAAGCTGTATGGCCGGCCTACAGGCAACTACGGCTTCTTCACTCACGGCGTCAGGTCGTTCCGGCATGGGCTGATGAATGCGGCCCTGCAGGAAGGCGCGTGGGCCTGGTACACCGGCCTTGGAGGCACGAAGGAGCAGAGCGGCACCGTCGCACACACCTATGTTCCCGCCAGGGCTCACACCGTGGCGATGACCCAGGCCACAAGCGATGAACTCGGCGAGGCCTTGTCGGCCACGGCCTACGCGCGGCGCGGGCATGGCGCGGCCGGGACGCGCGGGCACAGCACCATCAACTACGAGTGGTGCCACTTGGTGGCCCACGGGCTCGGCGGATCGGACGTTCCCGACAATCTGGTTGCCGCGACATGCTTTCAGAACACGGAGCAACTCATCATCGAGTCTGTGCTCTATGAATACCGCATGGAGGGTCTGCAGATCAAGGTGTCGGCGAAGCTGGCAAGCGGCACGGATCATCTGGCCGAGTCCATTTATTACGAGATTCTGCTCGGTGGACAACGCGTCTACGGCCGCACCATGGATGCGCGTCGAGCCACCAACGTGAGCTATTCGGAAGTCGGCAACATTGCTCGAGAAATCCGGGTTGGCCTCAATAATGGGCTGGCGTCTGCGTTTCCGGTGGACGACGTAGATCAGGACCTCATCGACCACGCTCGGAATGTCTGGAATCTGAAGAAGGCCGAAGACTGGGTCGGCGAACTCTCAGCCTCTGAATCCGTTCCATGACTTTCGTCCCTTTTCTGCAGCCTGCCCGCACCCGATCATGTGGTCAGCCGCTCGAGCGCGGTGAGTGCACCACATGCCGCCTCCGATCACACTCAAATCACCACTGGCTTCTGATGACCTGCTTTTCGAGTCGATGAGATTGTCGGCGGGCCTAAGCATGCTCGGCGGGATTGAGCTCTGCTTGGTCAGCAAGAAGCCTGACATCAAGCCAGAGGATCTTCTCGGCAAACCCGTCACGGTGACCATTCAGCTGCGCGACGATGCCAAGCGCCACATCAATGGGTTCGTGACGCGCTTCGGCGCCTGTGTGCATCGCGGCAGCTACTTCACTTATCAGGCGACGGTGAGCAGTTGGCTGTGGTTTCTGACGCGCACCGCCGACTGCCGCATCTTCCAGGAGCAGAGCGTCCCCGACATCGTCAAGAAGGTGTTCGAAGACCACGGCGTTGCCGACTTCGAGTTCAAGCTGTTTCGCAGCTATCGCAACTGGGTGTACTGCGTGCAGTACCGCGAGACTGATTTCAACTTCGTCGCGAGGTTGATGGAGCACGAGGGCATCTATTGGTACTTCGAGCACAGCGACGGCAAGCACAAGCTGGTGCTTATGGATTCGCAGAGTGCTCACGATGCGGCGCCGACATGCGACACGCTGCCCTACATAGAGCAGGGGGCCGATACATCGCCCGACACCGAATGCATATCTCAGTGGAGCTTCTCGCGCGAAGTGCGCAGCGGCAAGGTGGCGCTGACGAGCTACGACTTCGAACGCCCTTCGACCGATCTCAAGGTCAAGGCCGATAAGACACGGTCGCACAGCTTGTCGGACTACGAGGTCTTCGACTTCCAGGGCGACTATGTGCAATCTGCCGACGGTTCGCAGTGGGCCGAGGACCGCATGGATGAACTGCAGACGCCGTTCCAGACGCTGCAGGGCGCATCTAACGCGCATGGCATTGAGGTCGGGCATTTGCTCAAGCTCAGCCACCATCCGCGCAAGGATCAAAACGACCAGTACCTGATCACTACGCTGTCGATGCATGCGCAGGTGGATGGCTACGAGTCGGGCAACTTGGCGGGACGGCTCATTGCGAGTTCTCCGCCATCCCGGCGGTTCAACAGTTTCGTCCGGCGCGGGTCACGCCCAAGCCTTTCGTGCAGGGACCGCAGACGGCGGTGGTGGTGGGGCCAGGCGGTGAGGAGATCTTCACTGACAAGTTCGGGCGCGTGAAGCTGCAGTTTCACTGGGACCGGTACGGGAAGAAGAACGAGAAGAGTTCATGCTGGGTGCGCGTGTCGCATCCGTGGGCGGGGAAGAACTTCGGCATGGTCGACATCCCGCGCATCGGGCAGGAGGTCGTGGTTGATTTTCTGGAGGGTGATCCGGATCAGCCGCTGATCACGGGACGGGTCTACAACGCGGAGCAGATGCCGCCGTGGGATTTGCCGGCCAATGCGACTCAATCAGGGATTCTCACGCGCTCTAGCAAGGGTGGCGGCTACGGCAATGCCAACGCGATCCGCTTCGAGGACAAGCAGGGCGCCGAAGAGCTCTGGCTGCATGCCGAGAAAGACCAGCTGACCGAGGTCGAGAACGACGAGACCAAGTGGGTCGGCCGCGACCGCAGCAAGACCATCGACCGCGACGAGAAGGTGCACGTCAAGCACGACCGCACCGAGAACGTCGACAACAACGAGACGATCACGATCGGCGTCGACCGCACCGAGAAGGTCGGCAACAACGAAGACATCACGATCGGTGTTAACCGCAACGAGAAGGTCGGCAGCAACGAGACCATCGCGATCGGTGCGAACCGCACCGAGACGGTGGGCGCGAACGAGACGATCACGATCGGCAGCAACCGCACCGTGACCATCGGCGCGAGCAAGACCGAGACGGTGGCGCTGCAGCGCACGCGCGCGGTCGGCATCAACGATACGGTGGCGATCGGCGCCGCGCAGGAAGTGGTGGTCGGCGCTGCGCAGAGCATCTCGGTGGGCGCCACGCGCTCGGTCACGGTGGGCATCAACGAGAGCCACTCGATCGGCGCGAAGCAGAGCATCGACGTCGGCTCCGACCGCAGCCTGAGCGTCGGCGGCAAGCAGAGCGTGCAGGTGGCCAAGGCCCGCAGCACCACGATCGGCGAGGACAACACGCTGAAGGTGGGCAAGAACTACGTCCTCGAGGCGGCCGACTCCATCACGCTGAAGACCGGCAGCGCCAGCATCACGATGAAGAAGGACGGCACGATCACCATCAAGGGCAAGGACATCACGGTGGAGGGCTCGGGCAAGATCAACGTGAAGGCGAGCAGCGACATCGTGATGAAGGGCTCCAAGATTCTGCAGAACTGAGGCACACGATGAGCGGCCGCGACACGCTGGACCAACAACTTCTCGACGCGCATGCGCGCGAGGAAGCCACCCCCAGCGGCGACCCGGTCGATGCGCTGCATCCGCTGCTGCAGTCGCGCGCGGCGGTGCTGCGCAGCGAACCGCTGCCGTCGGTGGTGATCGGCGAACTGATCGCGATCACCGACGACGGCGCAACGCCGCTGGTGCTCTACCCCGGCCAGCCGGGCACGAGCGCGTTGCGCGCACGCGCGGTGCTCGACCTGCACGGCGCGCACATCGGTGCGCAGGTGACGTTGATGTTCGAAAACGGCGATGCGGCGTTGCCGATCGTCACCGGCGTGCTGCGCCCGGCCGCCGGCTGGCCGCTGGCCGACCGGCCCGACCGGGTGCAGCTCGACAGCGACGGCCAGCGCATGCTGGTCAGCGCCAAGAAAGAGCTGACGCTGCGCTGCGGCAAGGCCAGCATCACGCTGACCGAGGCCGGCAAGGTGCTGATCCAGGGCAGCTACGTGTCGAGCCGCTCCACCGGCGTCAACCGCATCAAGGGCGGCTCGGTGCAACTGAACTGAGCCCTCGGCGGCAGTACCCACATGGAGCTGATCAACGCGACCCGCATGACGGCGGGCTACAACATGGGGCTCGAGCGGAGCGGCCGCGAGTCGCTCGTGGTCGTCATCAAGGGCACCTTCCGATTCCCGCAGGCCGGCGAGCCGGCAACGCATTTCGCGCTGCACGACGAGCAGTTGCCACTGGTGACGGCCGACACCTTCACCGGCGAGCCGGGGCTGTCGGCACCGGTGTACGAGGTCGACTTCGCGCCGCGCAAGCCGCGCGTGGACGTGCTGCTGCTGGGCAGCGCGCACGCGCCGCACGGCCGGCCGGCCACGCGCGTGGAGACCGGCATCCGCATCGGCAGCTGGAGCAAGCGCATCGCGGTGGTCGGCGCGCGGCAATGGGATTGCGGGCTGGTCACGCTGCGCGCGGCGCCGGCCGAGCCGTTCGTCACGCAGCCGATCAGCTACGACGTGGCCTATGGCGGCGCCGACCTGGCGCATGAAGACCCGTCGCAGCATGCGGCCTACATGGCCAACCCGGTGGGCGTGGGCTTCCACAAGCACCTGAAGAAGGCCTGGGTCGACGGCAAACCGCTGCCGCGCACCGAGGAGATCGGGCGCAGCGTCAGCGACCCCGACAGCGACTACGCGCCGATGTCGTACGGGCCGCTCGGGCGCGGCTGGTCGTCGCGCTCGCGCTTTGCGGGCACCTACGACGACGAGTGGCTCGACAAGCATTTCCCCTTCCTGCCGCCGGATTTCGACGCGCAGTATTTCCAGGCGGCGCCGCTCGACCAGCAACTGCCGCTGGAGTCGTTCGCCGGCGGGCCGGTGGAGGTGGCGCTGGCGAACCTGACGCCCGACGGGCTGACGCGCTTCACGATCCCGAACCTGGTGGCGCCGGTGCACGTGTTTCCGAAGAACGGGGCGCGTGAGGACTACACCGCGACGCTGGACACCATCGTGATCGAGCCGGAGCTGCAGCGGTTCAGCCTGACGTGGCGGGTGGCGCGGCCGCTGAGGAAGAACATGCACGAGATCGCCCAGGTGCTGGTGGGCAAGAAGGGGCGGGAGTGGTGGCAGCAGCGGGATCGCGTCAACTTCCCGATTCCGGTCGTGATGGTGCCGATGAACCCCCGCGAGCCATCGACTGCTTGAGCCCATGAACTCTCCTCAGATCGCCATCAGGCGCACCGGCCTGGTCACCAGCGTCGGCCTGGACGCCGCCTCGTCGTGCGCTGCCATGCGCGCCAAGATCACGCAGCCGAGCGAAACCCGGTTCATGACCTCCGACGGCACCTGGATCCAGGGCCACGCCGTGCCGCTCGAGAAGGCCTGGCGCGGACACGGCAAGCTCGTTCGCATGGCCGCGATGGCCATCGACGAGTGCCTGCAGGGCGTGGCGCGGGACACCTGGCCCGGGATCGCGCTGCTGCTGTGCGTCGCCGAGCGCGAGCGGCCGGGGCGGCCCGCCGGGCTCGAGGACCGCTTGTTCGACGATATCCAGACGGCACTCGGTGCGCGGTTTTCGCCGGCCTCGGCCGTCGTGCCGCACGGCCGCGTCAGTGCCGCGGTCGCACTGGCTTCAGCACGAAACCTGCTGCAGCAGGGCGTCTGCAGCCAGGTGGTGATTGCCGCTGCCGACAGCCTGCTCGGCGGCCCCAGCATCCAGTCCTTCCAGCGCGCCGGACGCCTGCTCACGCCGACCCAGTCCGACGGCTTCATGCCCGGCGAGGCCGGTGGCGCCGTGCTGGTCGGCCTGGCCCCGGTCGCCGGCGAACTGGCCTGCAGCGGCGTCGGCTTCGGCGTCGAAGCGGCCCATCTCGAATCCGGCGAGCCGCTGCGTGCCGATGGCCTGGCGGCTGCGATCCGGCAGGCCCTGGCAGATGCCGGTCGGGAGATGCACGACATGGATTTCCGCATCACCGATGTTTCCGGCGAGCAGTACTACTTCAAGGAGGCTGCGCTCGCGCTGTCGCGCACGATGCGACAGCGCAAGGACGCCTTCGACATCTGGCATCCGGCCGAGAGCATCGGCGAGGCAGGCGCAGCGGCCGGCCTCGCCGTGCTGGCGGTGGCGCACGCCGCCTGCCGCAAGGGCTACACGCTCGGGCCGAACATCCTGATGCACCTGGCCAACGACAGCGGCCAGCGCGCCGCGGCCATTCTTCATTCGGTGGGCAGCACATGAGCAACCAGGTCTACGCCAACAACATGGAGGTGTCCTGCAAGTCGGCGGCGGGCAAGGCGATCTGTGCGTTCCCGGACGTCTGCTTCACGCCGCCGCTGACACCGGCCACGCCACCCGGCGTGCCGATCCCCTATCCGAACACCGGCATGGCGTCGGACTGCAGCGACGGATCCACCAGCGTCACCATCTCCGGCAAGGAGGTGATGCTGAAGAACAAGTCGTACTTCAAGAAGAGTTCCGGCGACGAAGCCGGCTCGGCCCCCAAGAAGGGCGTGGTCACCAGCAAGATCACCGGCAAGGTGTACTTCAATGCGTGGTCCATGGACGTGAAGGTGGAAGGCGAGAACGTCGTGCGCCACCTGGACCTGACGACGCACAACCACGGCTCCGTTCCCGGCAACACGCCGACCTGGCCCTACATGGACGAGATGGACATCGTCGTCTGGATTGCCTGCCAGGAAGACATGGGGAAGGAGCACGACGCGTGCAAGGATTGCGCGCCGCGCAACCCGGATGGGCCGGACCCCTGCAAGACGGCCGATGCATCGCTGGTGAATGGTGCCAAGCCGCTCTCGGCCAGCGGTGCCGACGACTACTCGAAGGCGATCATGGGCAGCGAATGCTCGAAGACGCAGCGCTGCATGCTCCAGCCCTACGACAAGACGAAGGACGGCAAGCCGGGCTGCTGCGAAGGGCAGACCGGCCACCACCTGGTGGAAGCCAGCTCCTTCATGATCGACCGCACGGGCAAGAACTCGACGAACCCGGGCATCCTCGACAAGACGAGCTACGACCCCGCCAAGGCGCCCTGCATCTGCGTGGAAGGCTGCAACCAGTACCACGGCACTCACGGCATCATGCACACCTTCCAGAGCACGGCGGCCATCGACACGGCAGCGCCTGGCACCTTGTCGTTCGTGCGTGCCGATGGGACCAACGAGACGCAGACCTTCGAGAAGACCACGACCTATGGCGAAGCCAAGGGCCAGGCCATCGCGGCCGTCGGCCAGGCGTTCCCCGGGCAGTGCGATCCCAAATGCCTCGAGGCGCAACTCGACGCGTATCACAATCAGGCCGACATCAGCGACTCGACGCCCTGCAAGAGCGTGATCACCGGGCACACCGGCGACGAATGGGTCCAGAAAGCGCGTCAGAAGGCACGCGATCTGATGGACACCAACACGACCGCCAACTTCTGACTCTCATCTCAACTTCTTTCCGGATCTCAGCATGACTCAACCCACCAGCGTCTGGAGCCGCGACAACGCATTCGCCGATGTTTGCGTCATGCCCGATGGGATCGTTGGTGTAGCCCTCGCGAACGACGACATGGTCAAGCAGGGCATCCCGTTCAGCTACCTCGCGGTACGGCGAGGTGCAGATTGGCTGGCTGGCGGCTCACCCGACTGGGACGTGGCAACGCTGGCGGTCACACAGCATCCGCTGAACCAATTCGTGATGATCGGTCCGCAGGGGCAGGTCCACATCACCGGCGCCGGCGACCGACATGCCGAGACCATCGCCGATGGCGCCTGGTCGCCCAAGGATTTCGGCCTGATCCGGGGCTCCCGCAACATCGGCGGAACCGTGCTGGCCTGCGGCATGAAGAAGCAGGTCTATCGCCGCGAGGACGCGAACCGCTGGGTCTGCATCTCGCCCGACATCATCGGCGGGCCGGGTGTGCACGGGTTCGAGGCCATCGACGGCTTTCATCGGGAATTTCCGCAAACCAAAATCGTTGCGATGTCCGGCGAGCCCCGCGGAATGCGCGAGTACCTTTCGGTGGCCGCGTTGATCGGCGTGGATGCAACGCTGAAGAAACCTTTTAAGATGGATGCGCTCTTGCAGGTGTTGCAGTCGCTTTAGCCAGAACGGCGGGCCGCAGGCAGTAGCACCCGAAAAGTACTGCCGCGATTGGGCTCGCTTTCAACCGTTATCGAGCCGCCCATGGCAGTCACGAGGCGTCGACAGATCGGCAAGCCGAGCCCCCAGCCGGTCCTTTGATCATCGTCATCGAGCCGCGCGAGATGCACAACGCGGCCCTCAGCACCTGTTCGTGACGGTGCTGAAGCAATCGGCCAAGAAGCCGGAATTGAAGGCCGAATTCGCCAGCCGTGTCGCGGAACTGTCGGCCAAGTACCCGAAGG
>Ga0170475_103575124_pt1 | contig 16670 bp, 14 predicted proteins | sample Soicark_Litter_5_FD_111474 | JGI IMG/M metagenome (GOLD analysis project Ga0170475, IMG submission 111474) | Avena fatua rhizosphere microbial communities from Hopland, California, USA. Combined Assembly of 48 SPs
GCCAGTTGCTTGAACTGCTGCGGCGCCTGCGGCAGCGCATAGAACTTGCTTGGGTGCAGCCGTGCCGGCACGAGGAAGGCGCGCGCTCCCTCCGGGCTATCTGCCGTGAGTATCGGTGTCTGGAATTCGGTGAAGCCCGCCTCGATCATCCGCCGCCGGATCGAGGCGATTACACCGGCACGCAGCATGATGTTTCGGTGCAGCTTCTCGCGTCGCAGGTCGAGGAACCGGTACTTCAATCGGATGTCCTCGGGGAATTTTTCGTCCCCGGCGATCTGCATCGGCAAAACCTCGGCCGCCGACTGCACTGCAAGGTCGGTCACGCGCAGCTCGACCTCGCCGGTCGGCAGTCGTGCATTCACCGTACCCGGCTCGCGATGCACCACCTGGCCGGTCACCGTGATGACACTCTCCGGACGCACTGCATCCGCCGCGGCAAAGGCAGGGGACCCGGCCGGGAATACGCACTGCGTGACGCCATAATGGTCCCGCAGGTCGATGAACAGCAGACCGCCATGGTCGCGCTTGGCATGCACCCAGCCCGAGAGGCGGGCAACCTGCCCGGCATCGCTGGCGCGTAGCGCGCCACAGGTGTGGGTGCGATAGGCGTGCATTACTTGGTCCTGCTGGGTGATGGCCGACACACAAGCCCCGGCGCTTCCGGCAAGTCAAGGCAAACGGTCAGGCAACTCCGATGCAGCCTGCTCACGCAGAGCGTCGAGCGGCGTCAACCGGCCGTCACGCTCGAAATGCCAGAAAGTCCACCCGTTGCAGGCCGGCGCGTTCTGCACAGCCGCACCAACCTTGTGAATCGAACCCCGGTGCGCACCCGACACGATCGTGCCATCGGCGGTGACGACAGCGCTGACCCGCCGCATGCGGTCGAACAGCCGTGTGCCCGGGGCCAACAGGCCACGCTCCACCAGGCTTCCGAACGGCACGCGCGGCACTTCGCGCTTCGACACGGCGCCAGACACCCCATCCAGTGGGGCTGGATTGGTCGAACGAACGCGACCCAGAGCCGCCTCGACGTAGGCAGGATGCCGCTCGATGCCGATGAAATGCCGGTGCAGCCGCTTCGCGACGACCGCTGTTGTGCCGGTGCCCATGAACGGATCCAGCACGATGTCGCCCGGCGCCGTGCTGGCCAACAGCACACGATGCAGCAGCGCCTCGGGCTTTTGTGTCGGGTGCAGCTTCAGCCCGTGCTGGTTGCGCAGCCGTTCCGCCCCGGTGCACAGCGGCAGGAACCAGTCGCTGCGCATCTGGATGTCGTCATTCAGCGCCTTCATCGCCGCGTAGTTGAACCGATGGCGCGAATCGCGGCCGCGCGCCGCCCAGATCAGCGTCTCATGCGCGTTGGTGAAGCGCCGACCGCGGAAATTCGGCATCGGGTTCGCCTTGCGCCAGATCACGTCGTTCAGCACCCAGAACCCAAGATCCTGCAGGGCAGCGCCGATGCGAAAGATGTTGTGGTAGGCGCCGATCACCCATAGCGTGCCGTCCTTGCGCAGCAGCCGCCGGCACTCCGTCAGCCACTCCTTGGTGAAGGCATCGTAGGTGGCAAAATCGGTGAAGCGGTCCCATTCCTCGTCCACACCGTCTACCAGGCTGTCGTCCGGCCGGCGCAGCTCACCCCGGAGCTGCAGATTGTATGGTGGGTCGGCGAACACGCAGTGCACCGAGGCCGGGGGCAGCATGCGCATGATCTGCACGCAGTCGCCCAGCATGACCTGATCGAGCGGCAGTTCGCGGACGACTTCCACAGGGCTCCGAGGTGGCTGGTTGCAACGGCGGGACCGTATGGTGGATGGGTAGCCGAAGCCGCGTCAATGCAGTTCCAGAGCGAGCTGGCTGACCGTCCCGAAACTGGGCCGGTGATGCCGTGTCGGTCCCAGTCGTCGCAGCGCCGCCACGTGGAATTCGGTCGCGTAGCCGACATTGCTGCCCCAGCCGTAGTCCGGGAAGCGTAAGGCCAATCGTGCCATCGCCCGGTCGCGCAGCACCTTGGCGACGATGGATGCCGCGGCGATCGACAGCGATCGACCATCGCCCCCCACCACGCACTGTACCGGACAGGCGAGCGGTGGCGGCCGGTTGCCATCGACCAGCGCCAGATCAGGAGGCAATTGCAATCGCGCCACTGCACGGCACATCGCCAGCAGGGCAGCATGCAGGATGTTCAGGCGCTCGATTTCTGCGACCGAGGCAGCTCCCACGCCGATCTCCGCGCGGCCTGATGCCCGTAGCGCCGCGAACGCTGTGAGCCGCTGCTCCGCCGTCAGCCTCTTGGAGTCGTCGAGCAACGCGGCGAGCCGTCGCGGCACGCCCGTGGGAAATACGACTGCGGCCGTCACGACCGGGCCGGCCAACGGGCCCCGCCCGACCTCGTCGATGCCGGCGACGCGACCCCCCGCACGCCTCTCAAGTAGAAAAGTTGGCACGGGTCCTGACTATCAGGCGCCAGGATTCGGGCCAACGGTCAAACTGCGGCGCCGAGTTGTGCCGCGAGATGGCTGACCAGATTGCGAACCTTCGGCGAGGCGGCGCGATAGGCCGGACTGACAGCGTGCAAGGCGCCGGCTGCCGGCTTGTACTCCGGCAAGAGCCTGACCAGGTGTCCGGTGGCGAAATCCGCGTCGACCAGGTAGTCGGCGCACAACAGGATCCCTGCGCCCGCGCGAGCCGCGTCGCGACGCAGCATCGCGTTGTTGACCTGCAGCCTGCCGTAGATCGGCACCTCGGTGTCTCCTTCCGGGCCGCTGAACTGCCAGTTTGCCGGTGTATTGGTTCCTGCGATGCAGTGATGGCCCTGCAGGTCCGAAGGCGACCGCGGCACCCCATGCCTGGCCAGGTATGATGGCGCAGCGCACAGCACAAAATTCAGCGACATGAGTGGCCACGCAGTGAGACCGGGCCCGTTGGCAGGTTCGGTCCTGATTGCCAGGTCGAAGCCTTCCTCGATGAGATCGACCGAGCGATCGGACAGCTCGATATTCAGTGACAGCTCCGGGTGAAGGCGCATGAAGTCGACGACCAGCGGGCCGAGCCGCGTGCTGCCGAACACGACCGGTGCGCTGATGCGCATATTGCCGCGCACCGGCGTCTCCGGCTGGGCCGTCGATCGCGCTGATTCCATCTCCTCGAGGATGCGTGAGCACTGAACGAAGAAGCTTTCCCCCGCGTCGGTCAACGACACCCGCCGGGTCGTGCGATGCAGGAGACGAGTGCCCAGCCAGCCCTCCAGCATCTGCACATGCTTGCTCGCCGTCGCCTGTGAGATGCCGAGCTCGCGCGCCGCTCCCGAGAAGCTCCGCGTGCTCGCCACCCTGGAAAAAACCGCCATGCTCGTGAGCCGGTCCAAAATCACCACCCAACAGCGATTGCTGCTCGCAATCCGTCTCCGGCCATTCGACTGCTGCGATCCCTAATAAATAGTTCAGGACGTTGGGGAATCGTTAAGGTTTCTTTCGCGGATAATGATGCGGCGCGGCTACTCGCCAAGCATATCCGCAACGATCACGCTGCGTGCCTCCTCCAGATCGACATGATTGCAATCGATCATCGGGGCTGTCGCAGCCAGTATGGCGTCGACGTCCTGCATCATCTTCAAGCGCTTGAATAGATCGGCCCGCACAAGGCCCATGCTCTCGCCGACCAGCTCGAGAAAGTTCACGACCTCAAATGGCCAGTCGCGTTCGTGCGAACAGAGTTCGCGGTGGCACGCGTGATAGATGCCGGCGAGAGTGTCAACGCCTGCGTCTGCCGCAGCCTGCAGCTGATCCTGATGCACCTGCCGCTTGTACGCCGGCAGCGGGTTCAGCGTATTGCACATCCAGCCGATTCGCGGCTGTTCCAGATCGACGAACTCCAGTCCAGGGATCGCCGCGAGAATGGTTCGCGCCGCCTCGCTGATACCTCGCACCCCAGGATGCTCGTGCAGTCCGACGCGCTTGCGGACGGGGTACCGCAGCAGCGGACGCAAATCACTGAGTCGCGCTGCAAGGAACAACAGGAACGGCTCCAGTTCCAGTTTGGTGTCTAACTTGCCTGGCACGACGATCTCGCCCAGCTGCACATGGCACGATGGACACCACGACAGCACGCGATTTCCGGCGCCCGCCAACCGCTCGACAGTGCGATAGGCAATGCGTCCGGACGTCGCGAGATCGCCTGCGCGGAACTGCAGAACGCCACAGCAATGCGATGGCCCGCCCATCACGCGGTAGCGAATGCCCAGCGCATCCATGATGTCGAAACAGAGCAGCGCGATGTGCGGTGTCTTCAAGAGATTGCAGCCGGTATAGAACACGACGTCCGGCGTCTCTTCGCTGTCGCCCTCCGCGCGAAATCGCGCCAGCAACTCAGGCGACAACTGCAGGCGCGACAACACGCGCACACCGGTGGTCATACCGCTGAAGCGCGTAAAGCCATCCCGCCGCCGTTCGGAGTTTTCCTTGCGCTTCGCCATGGCAAGCCTCGCCATCGCCAGCATGAAGCGCGGATTGACGCCATACTGGCAGGCGGGGATGCAATGCCCGCTGCCGGTGCAGACTGCCGCCCAACGCGCCGACTCGGCCGGATATTCCTCGCCGCGCAGCAGCGCCAGAACGCCTGAGGCAAGTGCGCGGGGATGTGCATCGATGCCTGCAGGCGTCGGCATCGGACAGACATCGGCACATGCGCCACATGACGTGCAGCGGTCCAGGATATCGGTCACCCTCGCATCCAGTGCCTGTTCGAGCGGAACCGCTGTCATCGTGTTGTCCCTTGCTAAACTCGTCGCAGGACCGCCGGCTGCTCTGCCAGTCCCGACGGATGCGTTACTGTCTCGGGGAGTGCACTCGGCCATACCCATCCAGGTGGCCCGAAGAGATGGCGCATTGCCCGCATGTCGCAGTGGAACGGCGGCCCGGACGGGCGGTCGCTCTGCATGAACAGGATGAACAGCGTGCTGTTCGGCCGCAGCCACTGATGCAGGCGCCGAACGTAACCGGGCCAGAGTCCAGGCGGCAACGCACAGAGACAGGTCTGATCATAGATCGCATCGAATGGGGCATCCGGCGCCCACGCGAACAGGTCCTCCACCTCGGCCCGTGCTGGCAGCTTCAGCCGTTCAAAATGCGCTCGCTGCATTGCCACGGCACTCGGAGCGCCATCCACGACCGTCACATCGAAGCCCGCCTCGGCGAGCGCCACCGGCTCCAGACTGCGACCCGCGCCGGGTATGAGAATGCGACATGGCGTCAAGAGGCCCGCCTCGCGCCAGGCCAGAAAGGCGGGGTTCAGCCCGTGCCGTTCCCATCCCGCCGTGCCTTCGCGATAACGGCCTTCCCAGTCGATGGCTTGTGTCTCGCTCATCCGGCTGCCTCCAGCCTGTCGATGCGTCCGGCGACGTCGCGCACAGCAAGATCGAGTCGCGCGCCGACGCGCGGTAGGTCATAGGTCGCCAGCGCCTGGCGATAGGCATTGGCTGCCAGGCTCGCGGCACCGTTTTGATCGGCGATCAGCGTCCCAAGTGAATGCGCCAGTCCCGCAACATCACCGCGCGGCACGATCAGCCCATCGACGCCGTCGCGCAGAATTTCGATCGGGCCCTCACTGTCGGTCGCAACGATCGGCAGCGCATGTGCCATGGCCTCGATCAGCACGATACCGAACGGTTCGTGGTGTGAAGGCAGGCAGAAGAGGTCGATGCCATCGAAGAAGCCCCGCTTCTCCGTCACCCAGCCAGGGAAGCTCAGCACGTTGTCTATGCCACAATGCGCGCTGAGACGTTCGAGTGCAGCACGCTCCGGCCCGTCCCCGGCCAGAATGCCGCGAAATGCTGCGCCTTGCGCTTGGAGCCGCGCCAGGGCGCCAATAAAAACGTCGAAACCCTTCTTGGCGACGAAACGGCCCATCGTGCCGATGATCGGTGGCGCTCGCCACGCGTGCTGTCGCGGCACAGGCGGGACATCGACCATGTACGGAACGTGGTAGGCCCGCACGGGGGACACGCCCTGCTCGATTGCATGGCGTCTGAGGTCCAGCGTCGGGCAGAATGCCGCGGCGATACCGGTACACTTGATCTTGTAATTGGCCAGCACGGCACCCACCGGTGCTGCACCGGCAAGACGCAGCAGGCTCAGCGCCCGGTTGCCATGCGCGATGCTGATATTCGGGCGCAACTGCCGCAGCAAGCGCCGCAGCCGCATCGCTGCCAGCGGATCCCAGGCACCGGCGTGCTGCTGGCTATGCAGTGTGGCCCCGTTTGCCTCCAGCGCGGGTCGCAGTGCTGCGTCGGGGTGAACGACGTTATGAACCTCGTGTCCGCATTGCGTCAGCGCCATGGCGTAATCGAGCAGTGCCTGCTCCAATCCGCCAAGCCCCCGACCCAGCATGACGTTCAGGATGCGCAATGCCACCTCAGTGAGTCTGCATCCAGGTCGGTATTCGCGGCGTCAGGGTTGCCTCGCCAGAGGTGAGCGCTCCTTGCAATGCCTCCAGCCGAAGCACGGCAAGACCTCTCTGGCCGATACCCGATCGCATCGTCCCCACTTCGCGGCCATCACGCAACACCGGTGTGCCGGGCTCCGGCACGGGGCCTTCGATTGTGACCGGGACGAGGCGGCGCTTCACCAGACCGCGGTATCTTGTACGCGCCGTCAATTCCTGTCCCATGTAGCAACCCTTGGTCCAGGACACGCCGTGCAGTTCGTCAAAGCCCGCCTCCAGCAGAACCGTCTTCTCGGTTTCAAGGTCGCGGGAACCTTCCGGAAGACCCAGGACGAGCCGGTGGCGATCCCAATCCGCTTCCAGGGCAGTGGTGGGCAGCGGCACTGCCGATAACAGCCGCCAGCCGGCCTCGGGAAGCCGAGGATCAGGTGCGGCGATCGCATCCACCTCCGGCGTTCCGTCCCACGCGGCATACACCGTGAGCTTGTCGGCGACGTTCAGCGTCACCTTCGATCGCAGGCGAAAGCGCGCAAGCCGGCGCTGGATGCTTTCAATTTGCTGCCGCTCGCAGTCCAGCAGCAGCTGCTCGCCGTTGGAAAAGATGAAGAAGTCCGCCAGCCACTTGCCCTGCGGCGTCAGCAGTGCTGCCCAGACGGCGCGACCGGGCGCGGCTTCCGCCACGTCATTCGATACCAGTCCTTGCAGAAAAGCGACGCGGTCCTCGCCCTCTACAACCAGGACGGCGCGGCTTGGCAGGGCGACCAGGCGGGTCATGGGGGGAGAATTGGCGTTTCGGGGCACCAGGGCAAGTGACTGGCGTCACGACCGTGGTTCCTGCATATGGGCGCCAACTGTGGGAGTCCGTCCCTACCAATGTGCGGCATTGCCGGATTGATCCTGTCGAGCCACGCGCGACCGCCTGGCCCGGAGATCCTCGCCAAGCTTATTGACAGTCTGCACCACCGCGGGCCGGACGGCACGGGGCATGCCGTCGTGGGCCGCGTTGCGCTGGTCCACAACCGGCTTGCGATCATCGATCTGGTGACCGGCGATCAGCCGCTGTTCGCCGGTCCTGCCGCGCTGGTGTGCAGCGGCGAGATCTATAACTACCGCGAACTGCGCGCCGGAATGCCGGATATCAGCTTTGCCACCAACAGCGACTGTGAACCGCCGCTGCATTTGTGGCTGCGCGAGGGCCCGAATTACCCGCAGCATCTGCGCGGGATGTATGCGATCGCGATCCACGAGCGCGCACAGCGCACCGTGACGCTGACCCGAGACCCGTTCGGCATCAAGCCGCTGTATATCGCCCAGGTGGCCGGCGGACTGGCATTCGCTTCCGAGTCTCAGGCGCTGCTGGAATCGGGCCTGGTCCCTCGTGTCGTGCGCCCTGCGGCGCGGGAGGAGCTGCTGCAGCTCCAGTTCACCACCGGACCCGACACGATCTTCGAAGGTATCCAGCGCCTGCTTCCTGGTGAAACGCTGACCTGCGCCGACGGCCACGTGCTCGATCGCCGGCGGTTGTCGCACATCCCCGAGGGTGGCCCGGAGAACATCGACGAAGACGCGGCGCTGGAGCGGCTCGACCGGGCTCTGGAGGAGAGCGTCGACCTGCATCAGCGCAGCGACGTGCCGTACAGCATGGTCCTGTCCGGCGGGGTCGACAGTTCGGCCCTGCTGGCATTGATGGCGCGGCTGAACAGCCAGCCGGTGCTTGCCTTCAGCGCCGACTTCAGGACGCCAGGCGCTGCGGATGCGCGCGAGCATGCGGCAGCGGTCGCCAAGGCGCTGGGCGCCCGACACGAGACCATTGAGGTGGACGAGCAGGAGGTGTGGCAGCATCTGCCCGAAATCGTCGCGTGTATGGATGATCCGGCAGCGGATTATACGATCATCCCGACCTGGTTCGTGGCGCGCCGTGCGCAGCAGGACGCCAAAGTGGTGCTGTGCGGCGAGGGCGGCGATGAGATCTTCGCCGGACACTCGCGCTATCGGAATGCAGTCAGGCCTTGGTGGCGCGGCGGCCGTGCGATGTGGGCGCGCGGCACCTTCGACCGTTTGGACGTGTTGCGGGCGCGCCCGTCATCCTGGCGCGACGGCATCGCGGCGGCAGAGGCGGAGGCTGCGATCGGCGGCCGGTCGCGCTTGGCGGCGGCGCAGGCGACCGACATGGCCGACTGGCTGCCGCATGGCGCACTGCTGAAGCTGGACCGCTGTATGATGGCGCATGGGGTCGAAGCCCGGACGCCATTCCTTGATCCGGGTGTCGCCAAGGCCGTCTTCCGTCTGCCGGACGCGATGAAGCTGCGCGACGGGATGGGCAAGTGGATCCTGCGCAAATGGCTGGACAGGCACCTGCCGATGGCGCGGCCATTCGCGCCGAGACAGGGGCCCACGTTGCCGGTCGGCGATTGGATCAAAGGGCAGGGGAGGCGGCTCGGCCCGCTCGTGGCGGCGCAGCCAGGGGTGGCCGAAATCGCGGATCCGGCCAGGGTCCGGCTGCTGTTCGGCGACATCCGCCGCCGCCGGCACAGCTTCGCCTGCTGGAAGCTGTTGTTCTACGCGCTATGGCACCGGCGGCACATTCTGGGACGGCCGCCGGTGGGCGACGTCTTCGAGACGTTGGCGGCGGCTTAGACCCTGTAAGCCGGGGTCGGGCCGCACGCCATCGCTGCGGCAGCCTCCTCAGTCGGTGCTGATGGTTCCGGCCTCGGGCCCCTTGGCGCCTTGCACCACGCCCATGCGTACCACCTGCCCCTCCTGCAGCGGGCCAAGACCTGCCCGCTCAAGCACGGTCGCATGCACGAACACGTCCTTGCCGCCGGCTTCCGGCGTGATGAAGCCGAACCCCTTGTCCGGGTTGTACCACTTCACCGTGCCTGTCATCTCGACTGCCGTGCTGAGATCGACCTGTCGCCGCGGGGCGCCTTCGAAGCTGCGCGGCGGCCGCTGCTGGTAACCACCGCCGCCGCCGGGACGGCGTCCGCCGCCCGCAGCCGCAGGTGTTGCCGTGCTCTCGTCGACCGATGTGACCTGGTCCACCTGCCGGCCCTTCTGTCCCTGTCCCACGCGGATTCGCAGGGTCGCTCCCGGGCTCACTGCCTGATAGCCGGCGCCCTGCAACGTGTTCACATGCAGGAACACGTCACCTGACCCGTCTGTCAGTGCAACAAAGCCGTAGCCTTTCTCCGCGTTGAACCACTTTACCGTCGCTTCCACCTCGGGCGCAGAAGATGCGAAGGATGGAAACGGCATCGGCGGCGGTGGCGCGTTACCGTAGAAATTATCGTCATCAAAACCGCGTCGGCGTGAAGGCCGTTGGCGGTCATTCCTGGGAGGTCGCAAGTTAGTCGTGTCCCCTGTCTTCGGCTGCTGTCCAGATCCCACGATACGCCTGATCGCGTCCGCTGTGTAGCGCTACAAGCGCGGCGGGAAATTCTTCATATTTCAGTCGAATGCCCGCTTGATGCGCGCCCAGTCCTCGATTGCCCGCTCCTCGCCGGGGGCGATCGGGATGACAATTTGGCTCCATCCCGCCTCGCACAATGCCTCGACGCGCTGTTTCAGTTCTTGTTCGGTGGCGGTGAACGTCGTCCGCCGGATCAGTTCGGCGGAGACGTATTTGCGTTCCTCCGGCTTCACAAATACGAAATGTCCGCGGTGATTGTTCAGGTAGCGCGCGTCAGGCGGCTCGAATCCACGCGCCATGGCAACGTAGCCGTCCACCTGCTCCTGGACCGACGGCGGCACCGGCGAGGTGTTCTGCCAGCCTGCCATGTCAAGGTCGGCAGCACGATGCAGCAACACTGCAGCCCGCGGACCGGCCTGCGCCACCGCGCGAGGGCTGTCGGCTGGTTCGCCAGGCTCCAGCACACAGCCGCAGGCCCAGGCTGTGGTATAAAGGTCGCCCGCACTGCGACCCGCCGCTTCCCAACTCTGTCGCATGCTCTCAAGCCCCGTCATTGCTCCGTCCACGTCGGAGATGAAGCTCTTCCAGGCAGCGTTCAGCTTTGCCGTCAGCGCCTGCGATTTCGGCCCATAGGCAGAGACGTGCAGCCGAATCGGCTCGTGCGTGTTGATAAGATTTGCATCGGGATTGAGGAAGCGGATCTTCTTGCGCTTCCCCTCCACATTGGTCTCCAGCGTCTCGCCATTCAGCAGGCCATAGACGACGCGGATATACTCCTCCATGTCGGCAAGCTTCATCGCGCCGAGGCCCATCGCACGGCGGGCGGAAAAGCCGGTGCCGACGCCGAAGTCGATGCGCCCGGGTGCCATGCCGTTGAGTGTGGCGAAAGCGTTGGCAGTGACCGGTGCGATGCGATTGGATGGCACGAGTACGCCGGTGCCGAGACGAATGCGCGATGTCTTCAAGGCGGCTGCTCCCATCGCGACGAAGCAGTCCGCGGTGATCATCTGCGTATCGAAGAACCACGCGTGCGTGAATCCCAACTCTTCAGCGCGCTGCGCAAGCTTCCACGAGTCATGTGACGTGGCGATGCCGATGCCGAAATCCATTATAGCCTCCCTGTCAGCGATACGTCGCCCGCTACGATGCGAACCCGTCCCTCGGGCGTGTCGAGCAACAGTGCGCCATCGACATCGAGCCCGGCGAATCGTCCAGATATGTAGCGATCTGCCACATGTACGCTGAGCGGCGCGCCTTCGGGATGCGCGCGCGCCAGCCACGCTCCGCGGATCGCGGCGAAGCCATCCTGCTGCCAGACGGTTAGCCAATTGGACAACGCGGCCAGCAGCTTCGAACGCGTGCCGTCCACAGTCGCCAGGCCGCCGCAGCCGACGATGGTCGAGACATTATAAGATACCCCCGTGGGAGCCTGCAGAACGTTGAGGCCGATGCCGAGTATCAACGCGTTGTCGGCGTCCTCCAGAAGGATGCCGGCAATCTTGCCGCCCTGTATCAGCACGTCGTTCGGCCATTTCAAAATCGCACGTATCTGGCGGGGCAACAGAGCTTCCACTGCATCGGCGACCGCGAGGGCTGCGACGAAGCCGATCTCGGTGCGGCGAGCCGGCGGCAGATCGAGGCGCAACAAGACCGATACGTAGAGATTGCCAGGCGGGCTGGACCACCTCCGCGAAAAGCGTCCGCGGCCGGCGGTTTGCGCATCGGCGTGGACCACGGTCCCGTGCGCCGCGCCCCCATGCGCCAGCCGCGCCGCTTCGTCGTTGGTGGACGCGATACTGGCGTGGTGACGGACGTCGAATGCTATCACGGCAGAGCGTCGAGCAGCTCTTGCGCGTGAGCGCGCTTTTCGGGGCTCTTATCGCGCGCAACGATGCGCTGCAGTACGGACCTGGCGCGTGGGTCGCCGGCCTCGCCGAGTTGGAATCCAAGCGCGTCGCGCTTGTCGAACCACTGCGGGTCAAATGACTTCAGGGTCAGCGGCAGACGCCGCCAGTAGTATTTCAGTGTGTCAGAGCGCCAGTCGGCATAAATTTCTTCCCAGGAGAGCGGCTGGCCGTCCGGGTTCGCGTTGTCGATGCTGAACGGCTGGCTGACCAGCTGATAGCGGACGTCCATCGACATACGCAGCTTGTCGCTGCGGTTCGGCAGTCCCTTGTGCACCGTCATGCTATGAAAGAGCAACACATCGCCGGCCGCGAAGTCCCCGCTTACCCAGCGCCCCTCAAGCGGGTCCGTGATCTCGATACCCCCCGCGCCGCCGGCGATGCCGAAATCATACACGCCATTGACGTGCGATCCGGTCGCTATCTGCAGCGGGCCGACATGCAGGGGGCAGTCGATCAGCGGCATCCACGCGGTGTAGACCTCGGTGGTGCCCTGGACATTGGGAAAATCCTGGTGCGCTTTGGTGGTATATTCCTCGTGCTGCGGAAAGATATTGCGCATCAGCACGCGCGGATGCGGCAGAATCGGGCCGCCCAACATGCGCTCCAGCAGGTCGATCAGAAGCGGGTGGTGCTTCAGCGCATGATAGTCCTCAAGTCGGTTGATCCGCCGCAGCGTCCTCAGGTAGGTGGGATCGGGATCGACGCAAAAGCCTGAAGTGTCGGCAATCGCTTCTTCCACTGGCTGATCGCGGCGCAGCCATCCCGCATCACGGGCGATTTCGCCGATCTGGCGCGCCACGGCGACAACATCATCTCGCGGCAGCAGATTGCGAAGGAACAGGTAGCCATCGCGCCGCATGCGGCTCGCCAACGCCGAACCGTCGGAGATCAGGCCGGATGAATCGATAAATGATTGCATCACACCCATCCCTGGACCCGGGCAGCCTCTTCGCGACAGTGTTCCGGCCCTCCCAGCATCTGGCGATTGAACATGATTCGCTTGAACCAGTAGTGCAGGCCGAGCAGATCGGTGAATCCCATGCCACCATGCGCTTCCGTTGCCATACGCGCGATCTCGCGTCCGACATCACCAAGATGCGCCTTCGTCTGCAGCGCCGTCACCCGTGCCTCGTCCGGCAACGCATCCTGCGCATAGGCAGCATACCACACCATGCCGCGACACGGCTCCAGCATTGTCACCATGTCGGCGAACTGGTGCTTCATCGCCTGAAAACTGCCGATGATCCGCCCGAACTGCTCGCGCTGTTTCACGAATGCCAGCGCCGAGTCGAACATGTGCTGTGCTGCCCCCAGTGTGTCTGCCGCCAGTACGACACGTCCCGCGTCCAACACGCGCTGCATCGCCGCCTGTGGCGCGTTCGCGGCATCCAATATAATGGCCTGCGCCGGATCGATGGTCAGATCAGTCACCGGGCGGGTTCGGTCGATGCTGCGATGCATATGCACCGATGCCTGCGTGGCAGGGACCACGGCCGCATTCCCGTCCGGTAGATACACCAGGAGATGCGTCGCCGTTCCGGCGTCGATGGCTGCGTGCACCTGCCCGCCATTCCGGCTTATCCCGACACCGAAGCGCACTTCGCCAGCCGCAATGCGTGGCAGCCACTCGCTTTGCAGCGCTTCGGTCGCCGCATGAACGAAGGCGAGCGTTGCCATGACGACGCTGCCGGCAAACGGGGCGAAGGCCGCCGTCCCGCCGATCACCTCTGCCGCCACGGCGGCGTCCACTATTCCGAGACCTGCGCCGCCAAAGCGCTCCGGCACGAGCAGGCCTGGCAGGCCGAGTTCAACCAGGCTGTCCCACAATCCTTCGTCGAAGCCACTGCCGGTCTCGGCGTGATGACGCAGCGCGTCGATCGTCACACGCTCGGTCAGCAGGCCACGCAGCGAGTCAGAGAAAAGAACCTGTTCCTGGCTGAGCGCGAACTCCATCAGACCCTCGCCACCTTCGGCTCACGCGGCAGGTCCAGGCCACGTTCGGCGATGATGTTCTTCTGGATGTTGTTCGAGCCGCCGCCGATCATCAGCCCCACATCGTACAGGTAGTCGATATTCCACGTCGTTGCGTCGTCGTCTTCCGCGTCCTCGCCAGCGCTTTCGAACGGGAGGCCAGCAGTCCCCAGCGCATCGATCGCAAGCGAGGCCAGGCGGAACCCCAGCATCGTGCCACCGTATTTGACGATCATGCGCTTGACGCCGGAATCCACGCCCTGCGCTGCCTCGGTCAACAGACGCAGATTGTGTGCCTTCCAGGCGATCACCTCGCCCTGGAGTTTCAGCAGCCGGTCGCGGTACTCGGCGACACCAAGCAATCCGTTCGCCTTGAGCAGCGCGATCAGCTGTTCCAGCCGAGTCGTCATCTTCTCGGCATTGCCGATCATCGAGCGCTCATGCTTCAGCGTCACGTTGGCGACATGCCAACCCTTGCCGCGTCCCAGTACGATCTGGTGCTCCGGCACGCGCACATCGGTGAAGAACACTTCGTTGAACTCGGCGCGCCCGGTCATCGTCCGCAGCGGACGCACCTCGATGCCAGGGGTCTGCATCGACAGCAGCAGGTAGGAGATACCTTCGTGCTTCGATTTGTCCGGCTCGGTGCGGCAAAGCAGGAACATCATGTCGGCATAGTGCGCCGAGCTGGTCCAGATCTTCTGTCCGTTGATGACCCAGTGGCCATCCTGCAGCACGCCGCGCGTGGTCAGTGACGCGAGGTCGCTGCCTGCGCCCGGTTCCGAATAGCCCTGACACCAGATCACGTCGCCGCGGATCGTCTTTTCGACCCATTGCTTCTTCTGCTGTTCGGTTCCCACCTCAAGCAATGTCGGCACCAGCATGCTGATACCCTGGTTGGTCATCCCCGCGTAAATGCCCGCGGCGGCAAACTCCGATGCGATCACCGCAGCTTCCAGCACGTCAGGCTCGGCGCCAGCGCCGCCGTACGCGCGCGGAATGGTGCGGCCGACATAACCGTGATCCACCAGCAGCCTTTGCCAGTCGCGCGTCTTCTGATCCGGTCGCTTCCGTCCGCCGCCGAGCTTCGGCGATTTGTGACCGTGCTCGCGAACGAACGTGCGGACTTCGTCCTGCAACGCACGATGCTTGTCGGACAGGCTCAGATCCATTGCGTCACTTCCTCCACACCGCCAGCGCGTCGAGGGCTTCGATCTCGGCACCGCGCACCCAGAGCGGATTCACTTCCAACGCCTCCAGGTCCGGTCCCAGCGCCACCGCGGCGTCGCCGATGCGTGCGATCACCCCGGCAAGCGCGTCCAGATCGGCTGTCGGCGCGCCGCGCACGCCCTGCAGCAGTTTGGCGCCGCGCAATTCGCTGAACATCCGCTTGACCTCTGTCGCGTCGATCGGCAACGGTCGCAGCGACACGTCTTGCAGCACCTCCACCCAGACGCCACCAAGCCCAACGGCGATCACATGGCCCCATTGCGCATCGCGTGTGCAGCCGACGAACAACTCCAGCCCGCGCGATCGCATCGGTGCCACAAGTACGCCATCAACCCGCGCACCCGCCGGAGCGACACCCATGATCCGACGGAATGCGTCACCGACCGCGGCGTCGCCTTCCAGATTCAACAGCACGCCGCCGATATCGCTCTTGTGCGCGATGTCGTCGGACGCGATCTTCAGCGCCACATGGCCACCGATCGCGCGCGCCGCCGCCACCGCCTGCTCCGCATTGCGTGCGAGCGTCGTCGGGACCACGGGCACGCTGCATTTCGCCAGGTACTCCAAGGTGGCGCGCTCCGACCTCGGCCGCTCGCGAGCTTCAGCGATCGTGGCGATCGAGGCAGAGACACCGGAAAGGCGGCGGTACTGCTCGGACCACCAGAACGCATGACCCATTGCATTCATGCCGTGATGCAGCCCGGCGCTGACATAAGGGATGCCGATCTCCTCGATGATCCGCGTGGAGACCTCGGTCACCGGCTTGATGGTGTGGCTGATCATCAGCGCCGGCATCTGTGCGGCATTCAATCCCGTGGCGATGTGCCGCAGCGCGGTCAGCGTGAATTCCGTTGCCAGCGCCTCCGTCACCGGCACATCGAACAGGCAGGCGAGCGCGGAAAATTCCGGTTGCTGTCCCAGGATGCGCAGTCCCTGCTCGAACAGATCGGGCTGCAACACCGCACCACCGGTGATGTCGAGTGGATTATGTGGCGTGCCGAAACTCGGCAGCGCTGCACGCAGAGCAGCCGACGCAGAGGCCGACAATTCGGGCATCGGCACGTTCAGTAGCTGCGCGCGATCCGCGACGACCTCGCATGCCCCGCCGGAGATCGACACCACGGCAAGGCCGCGTGGCTGCAGGACACCAGTCCGGCTGATGACATCCGCGGTGTACAGCAGGTCTTCGATCGACTCGACACGCACGATGCCAAGCTGTCGGCAGACGCCGTCGAACACGCGGTCATCCCCGACAAGTGCGCCGGTATGCGCCTGCGCCGAACGCGCAGTGACCTCGGAAAGGCCGATCTTCAGCACCACAATCGGCTTCGCCGCCGCGATCGCGCGCCGCGCCGCCGCGACAAAGCTCGGCGCATGGCGGATCGTTTCTGCAAACAGCGCGATCGCGCTCACCTCGGGCAGATCGATCAGGTGATCGATGAAGTCCGCGCAGTCGAGATCGGCTTCATTGCCGGTCGACACCATGTGCGACAAACCGATCTCGTGCTGCGCCGCAAGGCTGGAGATGAAGCTGCCGTTGGCGCCGCTCTGCGTCACGACGGCGATCGCACCGGGCTTCGATGGCGCGCGAAATCCCCCGGTCCACAATGGAACGTTGTCAACGAAGTTCACGAAGCCCAGGCAGTTCGGCCCGAGCAGCGACACGTTGTGCCGCCGCGCCAACGCAGCCAGGCGCGACTGATGTTCGGCGCCCA
>Ga0170475_124330187_pt1 | contig 16635 bp, 14 predicted proteins | sample Soicark_Litter_5_FD_111474 | JGI IMG/M metagenome (GOLD analysis project Ga0170475, IMG submission 111474) | Avena fatua rhizosphere microbial communities from Hopland, California, USA. Combined Assembly of 48 SPs
CTTGAAGCGGTGATTGTGAACGAGGCAGCGATGCAAGATCGGGTCGAGGGCCGGAAGGTTCGCATCTTCGAAAATACGGCGATGGAAATCCCTGTCGAAGGCGGCCAGCTCCAGTTCGTCACCCATCCTTGCCGCCGACACCATCTTCTCGAACAGCTCGTTCAGATCCCTGATCAACGTCCGGCTCGGCGCCCGCATCACACGCGCCATGCCGTTTCCTTCGATCTGCTGGCGAAGGCGGAACATTTCGATTGCCTCGTCTTCGGTGCATTCCGAGACCTGCGTGCCTCGCCGCCCCTTTCGCAACACGAGTCCCTCCTCCTGTAGCTGCAGCAACGCTTCGCGAACGGTGCCCTGGCTGCATTGGAAATGCGCGGCCAGATCCAGCTCGGTGAGCCCCGTGCCTGGCTCCAGTACGCCGAGCATGATGTCGCGCTTCAGGGCATCGAAGGCGGCCCCCGCCTTTGCCGGCCTGCTCGCTGTCTGCCTGGGAGGAAAATATGCCATGTGCTGGTCCGAAGAGTTGCCAATCTAATCAAGTATCATTATCGATATTGATCTCGATAATGAGCGTCAAGTCAGAAATTTCGATCTGGGAGGAACATGTGGCCGGAATCGAACTGAAAAGAATTGAAAAGTCGTACGGCGCGCTGAAGGTCATTCACGACATCGACGTGACCATCAGGAGCGGAGAGTTCCTTGTGTTGGTCGGACCATCCGGTTGCGGGAAATCCACGCTCCTGCGGATGATCGCCGGCTTGGAGGAGATATCCGGAGGCGACCTGATCATCGATGGCGCACGCGTGAACGACCTTGCGCCGGCCGAGCGCAATATCGCGATGGTGTTTCAAGACTACGCGCTCTATCCGCATATGACGGTCCGCGAGAACATGTCCTTCGGCTTGAAAATGCGGGGCGAGAAGGACGATCGAATATCGGGCCGGGTGGGACAGGCAGCCGATGTGCTGAAGATCGCCGATTACCTCGAGCGACGTCCAGGCCAACTCTCCGGAGGACAGCGCCAGCGCGTCGCCATGGGCCGGGCGATCGTCAGGGAGCCCGCGGCCTTTTTGTTCGACGAGCCTCTATCCAACCTCGATGCAGCGCTCCGTGTCGAGATGCGGCTCGAGATCGCAAAGCTGCACAACCGCATGAAGGCAACGACCGTCTATGTCACCCATGACCAGGTCGAGGCGATGACACTGGCGGATCGCATCGTCGTCATGAACGCCGGCGTCGTCGAGCAGATCGGCAGGCCGCTCGATCTCTACCACAAGCCCTCCAGCCTCTTCGTCGCCCGCTTCATCGGCAGCCCGACCATGAATACGATACCCGCGACGCTGGCAGCCGATAGCGCGGGCATTCAGATCCTTGGCCGGCATCTACCGCTTCAGTTGCCCGTTGCGTCAGCACCCTCGACACGGGACGTTGTTGTTGGCGTCCGGCCGGAAGATCTCAATCTATGTTGCGAGGAGGAAGCCTGGTTCAGCGGTGAGTTGATGGTCGCCGAGCGACTGGGCAGCCAGACTTACGGCTACGTCGAAATCGGCCACTCGAAAATGTTGAGCGTCGAGTTTCCGCGAAACAGCGAGCTCACTGTCGGCGACACGATGCATTTCAGCTGCTCAAGCGGGACCATCCACCTCTTCGACGCGAGCAACGGAGCGAGGTTGTCGGTGTGAGGTAAGACGGTAGGGCCGCCGCGTCGGGCGCATATGCTCTGCTTCACCTACCACAGGGAATTGTGGAAGAAACTTTCTGAGCGTGCATCATGAGGCTGGTCCCATTGCGCCGACTGGCCAGCCGGGACATGCCTCGCATGAGTCTCTTGCACCCAGCTTTGGACGGGGCTTGTGGCATGCGCAATGGCCTAGGCGCGCCCTTCCCTCGCCTGCAGCATCATCAGCGTAAGGTCATCGACCTCACGGTTCTCGGGAACATTGCTAGCCTTCGGCGTTGCCTGGCCGTAGGCTGGATTGCCGCCTTGAGCGAACTGTCGGTTGGAGGACTTTGTTCCGGTGGTAGTCGATCGAGTGCTGCCACTATTAGCATGGGACATTTTCAAGCTCCGTTGGCGCGACGTGAAATCTCCACATCAAATGACGCCGCGGCCAAATGGTTCCGGCTCGAAGATCAGGGGGAGAGATTCCGCCCGGCCGCGTATCCGGATTTCAATGCGTCGACGCTCTTGGACATCCCCTGCTTGTCCCGCGGTGAGCTTGTCACCTGGGACGACAAGCTGAGCCGCCGACATCGGCAAGACCGTGACGTCCTTTAGGTTCGCATTGGCTTTCAAGACATTGGCAACCGCTATTGCCCGGGCAAGCCCGAGTCCGGCGTTATCGGCCGGCTGGAGGGCGTCGACAGGGAGTCGGCCGTCGATGACGCCGATCGACGCGTCGTCGAGATTGGAGCTGCTCCTGGCGACGCGTTGCTCGTCAGTGTGACCGATCACCTCGACAACGTCGACCTTGTAACGCTCCAGGTTGTCGGAGATCTGTTCAGCGATCGAAGTCTCAAGCTTTCCCGCGAACTCGGGTGTCAGCGCCGCGCTGCCCGATGTGAAGTAGTAGCCTCCCGCTTCTGACAGATTTATGATGGGAGGCCACTCGCGCGGCTGGACGTCGCCCTTGAGGACCTCCTCCAGTTTGCCTGGTGCTTGGTCGAGGGGAATGTTGTTCTTGGCGAGAACCTTCGCCACGGCCGCGAGCTTTTCAAGATCGGCGGCGCTAGCGTCATTCATCTTGAGCCGGTCCATGATCTGCCGAGCGGACACCAGTTCACGCCATTGGCTCTCGAACTTGGCGCGGTCAGCTGGTGTGATATGCGAGCCAAGTTTCGACTGCGCCTCGACAAGGCGTGCCGACAACTCCATGTTCTGTGTCTCCAGCTGTACCAGCCGCTGTTCCGCGACCATGCGTTGTTTGCGCTCGGCGGTGATCATCGCCGCGGCGACCAAAAGCAGGCAAAAAACAAGCAGGAGCATGGACTCGGCCATGGTGAGGCCGAGGATGAGGCCGCGATTATAGCCCTTATGTTCGAGCTTGGGGCTCGCTTCCGCCCTGGTCACCATCTGAACAGCCGCCGTTTCGGTTCGGTGTCCGGACCCGGTTGCCCGAAGCCGACATCCTCCAACGTGCCGCTCGTGGCGTCCGCGTTCGTTTGATCGCCCGCCCCGGCGTCAATGTTATCAGTATCCGGCGGAGACGAGGTAGGGGAAAGCGGCTCTCCCTGGCGTTCCAGGGCTTCGGCAATTCGATCCAGTTTGCTGCCCATGCCATTGAGTGGTTTGAGAGCCTCGTCGATCTTGATAGCCTGGGAACGGGCCTCGGCGAGCCCCTCCTCCATCCTGCGCGAATGTGCGTCGGTCATGTCCTTGATCGCATCGACCGCGGGGTTGAGCTCCAATCGGATGAGGTCCTCCGGCTTCCTGATTTCGCCAAGGCGCGCGCCGACGCCCTCGACGGCCACCCCAAACTTGTCGATGATGGTGGAGAGCTTGTCGGTCGTCTCGGTTAGTTTCCTTGTTGCTTCCGCTGCCTGATCGGTGACCGACCTATTGTGGTCCTCGAGAATTGAAGAGAGTTTGGTTGCGGCTTCCTGGATTGGGATGATCGCCTCCTTGGAGATCGCCTCGATCACCTTGCGGATTTCCTCGCCGTTTTTCTCCGCCTGGCGGCCGATCTCCTCGAAGCCTTCCGTCAGCATCTGGTTGCTGACGCGACGGTAGTTCGAGAACTCGCGAGCCGAAGTGTCGAGCTCGGTGCGTACGCGTCTCGTCATCTCCGCCAGCTCGTGGCGGGCGCTGCGTTCGATGTCGATCGGATCGCGGCGCATCTGGTTGAACAGAATGCGCAATGTCACGCCGGCGATCGTCGACGTCACCGCGATACCGAAGTTGCGGACGATCGTCTCGATGGAGGTTTCGCCGGCAAACAGGTAGAGCGACACGCCAAGGCTGGAGAGCGTGAAGAGGAACCCCATGTAATAGAGGTTGTCGCCCGCTTGCTCGTTGTGGAGACGAAAACCGGCGAGCGCGATCGAGGCCAGGAAGTAGATGGCCATCAGCGCCAGTGGAACCGCGGTCACGACTAGGGTGGACCAAGCGGCCAGTTTGGCCGACCAGATGAATGCCATCCCTCCGATCGTCACGGCGGCAAACAACACGATCGGAGCCCAGTCTCGAAGAGCGGTCCTTCCGGTATCGTTCGTCGCCATTACCGTAACCCCTCCAACCGGGTGAAGCCCGCGAACTCCCCGTTGTTGTTCTCCACCCATGATTTCCAAAACGTGGCGAGGTCCTCCATCTTGAACTTCTGCCCCGGTCTTTGAAAAGCAAGGATTTTAACCTGCACTCCATCCAGGGACGTCCGGAACTTCTCCCTCGCCGGGCTGGCTTCGAACTTCGCTACCGAAACCCCTCCACGGTAGCTGGAGAAGTCAGCTGTATGCTCGACCATGTCCGAGGCTATGTACAAGGTTTTATTAATCCCGGCGGGCAAGGGCTGAAACGCCTCGAGGTTTATCCGCTGGATGCCCGCCATGATCGGGGAGAACTCGCCCGAAGCACCCGAGCCGAGCTTGCCCGCGATGTTGTCCAGGGGCTTCTGGAAACCCTTCTCCCAACGCTGCTGCACGAGCTTGGGATTGCTCGTCCATTCGTTGGCGAGAGCGCCACTACCAGGATTGCAACCATGAAAAGTCCGCTCAAGCTTGCCCTCCTCGTCGGTCAACGCGAAAACATCGATCGCGCCGTTGACAGGCACGCTTGAAACCAATCGCTGGAACTGGTTTTTCAGATCGATTGATGTCGCTTCGGAGATCGGATCGGTCACATCCAGCAGGACCGCTATCTCGCTCTTCGGCCCCATAGTTGGGCAAAGGGACGCCTTGTCCAACGAGACCGTCGACATCGCTTGATACTTGAGCCACCCGAAGGCTCCGACCATTCCCAGCGCCACGGCCGAAAGCGCAATCGTTCCAATCACGGCGCCTGTCGAGAAGCCGCCTTTTCTTGATCGACTGCTACGCCGCCTGTTGCGAGCCAACGCCTGCCTCCGGGAATAGATTGTCTAGTTTGTGATATTGCGCGACCGCGGCCTCGAAGGCGAAGCCGATCTTGCTGATTTGATCGTTGAGTTCAGCCTGGGCGATCTGGATTCGTTCGGTCAGAACGCGATCGTCCCAGTCCTCGCTCGTCTTCACCACCGGGTTGATCCGCTCGAGCTTGTAAGCGACGGCGAAATACTGGGGCTCGGCGTCCGTTCTCGCGGCACGGTTGGCCTCCCGATACGCCGTGAGGACGGAATTCGCCGTCCGCTCCAGATGACCTTGATATTCGGCGAAAAGCCCCATGGTCCGTGTACGATGGGCGATGATGGCGGCGGATTCCCGACGACGCGAACTCAGGTCCCTGACGATCTCCTCGATCTTTCCGTTGTGCTCGTCACGGATTTCGCGAAGGTTGTCGATGAGATCAAGCTTCCCGGAGATGTAATTTTGTCTCGCCTCGTCCAACCGCCTTTGGACCCCCGCGAAACCTGGATATGCGTCGGTCAACATGCACCCGTCGATGAACGCCAGGATCGAGAAGAAAATCCCGATGGCAAACAGCATCCAGGAATTGAGCTCGACCAATCCGAGCGGATTTTCCCGAATGCGGCGAATGACCTCCGTCCCCGCCCCCTCGATGATGGTGGCTGAAACCTCGCGGTAGTGGGCCAAGGCGAAGTTGACCGCGAGCGCGACCGCGATGTAGCCAGCCAGGCCGACCAAGCCGAATAGCTTCATCAGCCAGGATCGATGCACAAGGTTGCGGACGCAGAAGATGGCGAATAGCAGTGCCGAGCCGATATTGAGGACAGCGAAGACGACTGCCTCCGTAATGCCACCGATAATACCTTGCTCGCTGCCCTTGGCGAGGAAGTTGCCGTTCATGACGATTTCGACGAGGATGAGGACGACAAGCAGGGCAATCTTGACGCTTGTCGCGCCCGCGCTTGGGACCTTGGCCGCGCGATCGAGCCCATGGCGACGCTTGAACGACGTCATTTCGTCTTCCGCGATCTTGAGGTCGCGGCGCAAGCCATGCAGTTCGTCGACCCCACTGGCGATCTCGGCCTTGAAGTCCGAGAGGCTGGACGCGTTCGCCTGGCGAATGAGCCCGAACTGACCCTCGAAGTCCAGGTTCCGCAACCTGGTCTCGAATGTCTGAAACTGATCCTCGAGGACTTGATAAGCCGATGCCTTCTCCTGCTCGATGCGGCCCACCACCAGCTGCTCCACTTCATCCAGGGATTGTGCCGAGGTCGCGGGGCGGTTCGCCCGTCCGTTTGCCTCGCCCTTCTCACGGACATTCAGTGCGTGGATAAGCTTGTCCGTGTCGAGCTGTGGGAAAATCTCCGTCGAGGCGCGGAAGTCGTGGCTGGATTCACGAACGCCGGACCAAAGCTTGTTTAGTGCATCAAACGGCAAGGCATCCTCGTCGGAAACATGGTTGCTATTGTGTGACCTTGAAAGGCGTATCTCAGAGGTTTTAATCGGTCCAGTGACATTGGCGCCGAAAGACTTTAATCACCGAGCACGGTTAATCTGTGTCCTGTTCGTTCGCCCCAAGGCAAGATGCGACCCGCATTGCCGCGATTGTCCGGGTCGGTGCCGCCGTCCAAGACGTTTCCAGTCAGCCGATCGAGGCAACCGGCGTGGAGGCGGAACGTGTCCGCGCCAGGCTCCAGGAAAATTCCCGCGAAGGTGAGGAAGGAAACCGATGGCGGGAGCGTAGACATCAATCAGCATGCTCACTTTCGTCCTCGAGGACCGCCTGGAGCCACTCAAAATTCGGGAGATGGTTGTCGAGGCGGGCGGGACGGGATTCGCCGAGGAAGCGGAGGCATTCGCTCCCCGACCCGATTCATGTGATCAGGATCGATGCACGCGAGGCCCTGATCCTGGTGGAGCGAGATCGAGACGGTATTTTCAGCATGCTTGGAGAGGTTGGTGGTGGCGAATAGACAAAACACGGGGCCCCGGTCCCAGCGGGGCGGCGTGAACTCGCCGATGGGACGTGGTAAGGCGGTGCCGGAATGCCCTCCGCCATGACGCACTCGTCGGCATAAGTAATGATCGATCGGTCTTTGAGCGTCGTCGGCGTTGAGGAAACACTCCAGGATTCGAGCTCCATGCGCTGGCCCACAATCAGCGAATGGACGGCGGGAGCTCCACGGCGTAGTGCCGCGATCCGCGCCCGCAAAGATAGACCTCACGTTCGGGATTGCTCTCGATCGTGAAACCAGAACTACGAAGCATCGCCTCCATCGCCGCCTTATTGGGAACAAACCAGTTCGTGGGATCGGAAGCATAGCGTTCTTCCACGAAGAAGAGTTTTGGATAGTCGGGTCGGTCAAACATCGCCCACTCCGAAAACTCGTAGTTCTCTTGGAGGTCTGGAATTCGTTCGTCGCCACGTTGCAGGCATTGAAATAGCATCTGGTCGCCCACGACATGCTGATGGAGAAGATCAAGCGCGAGCAGCGGATGGCGCAGATGGTAAAGGACGCCCATGAAGATCACGAGGTCGAACGTGTCGCCGAGTTTACCGACATCGTAGACCGACATTTGGCGGAACTCCACGTCGAGCCCCGATTGTTCAGCGGCGAAACGAGCCTGGCGAAGATAGCGCGGGTCGGAATCAATGCCCACCACCCGGCCGGCATTCCGTCTCTTCATCTCCAGTGAGTAGAAACCGGCATTGCACCCCACGTCGAGGACACTCCGCCCTTCAAGATCCTCGGGAATGATATTTCGAAATCCCTGCCATTTGAAGTTTGGGTAGTCGCCAAGAAAGTGGTTCGGTGCCGTCTTCACACCCTTGATGTCCAGGTTGTGAAACCAAGGGCCGAGTTCGATGATCCTTGCTTGCAGGTCTTCTTGAGGCAGCGTGCGGTGGGTATCCATGCCTCATACCCCCATGCGCAGGTCAGCGGCTTGAACGGCTTGCCCGCTGGGAATGGCCGCCCCAGCACGCCCAACCTCCTTCACGAACCAGTCCGCCGTCATCCTCAGACCCTCGGCCAGCGGCACGCGCGGCTCCCAGGAGAGCAGTTCGCTCGCGCGGGAAATATCCGGACGCCGCCGCCGCGGATCGTCCTGTGGTAGGGGCCGATAAACGATTTGCGACGCGGAAGGAACCATGTCCATCACCTTGACGGCCAGCTCGTTGATGGTGAACTCGCCAGGGTTGCCAAGGTTGACCGGTGCCCCCGGATTGGGATCGACATCCATTAGCGCCATCAGCCCGGCGACCAAATCGCTGACAAAGCAAAAGGAACGTGTCTGTTCGCCGGTGCCATAAATCGTTAATGGCTCACCGGAGATCGCCTGAACGAGCAGGTTTGAAATGATGCGGCCGTCATTGGGCTGCATGCGTGGACCGTAGGTATTAAAGATTCTCGCCACTCGGGCATCGACGCGACCGGTGCGTAGCATGTCGAAGCATAACGCCTCGGCGGCTCGTTTCCCCTCGTCGTAGCATGCCCGAGGGCCGGTGCAGCTGACATTGCCGCGATAGTCTTCCCGCTGCGGATGCTCGGCCGGATCGCCGTAAACCTCGCTGGTGGAGGCCTGAAGGAAGGAGGCGCCATTTTGTTCGGCGAGCTTCAGGAGATTGCCAGTGCCACCCACGCAGGTCATCATCGTATGAACGGGGTCGGCCTGGTATTGTGGCGGGGAGGCCGCGCAGGCGAGGTTATAGACCTGGTCCACCGGCTCGTCCAATTCCGACAGAGCACAGATGTCCTTCTGAATCAACCGGAAGTTCGCGTGGTTCATCAGCGGGCGGACATTGTGTCGCGAGCCGGTGATATAGCTGTCGACGCAAATCACTCGATCACGGCGGGCGAGCAGTGCGTCGCAAAGATGCGAGCCCACAAAGCCGGCGCCACCGGCGACAACAACGGTCTTGCCTTTTTCATTTCGGGTTCCAAGCGGCATTTTGCCTCTCCTCTAAGCTGAAATACGACGCGGCTGCTCCGGCTGGCCGGGTTGCTCGGGCACTTGTCCAAGATCAGCCACAAGCCCACGGGCGCGGGCCAGGCCCGTGTGGTCCCGCGAAACGATTTCGTGGGCCGCGGCGGCGAGAAGACGTCGGTCGGCTCCGACAATTCCTTCCAAGGCGTCAACCACATCTTCCGTGCGATGGGCGATGACGATGGCTTGCCCGTTCGGCAGAAGCTCGTCGAGGCCTCGCCAATGGTCGCTAATGATCGGCGTCAGGCAGGCTGATGCCTCGAACAGACGCACGCTCGGCGACCACCCGGCCGCGATCATGTCCGCGCGGGTAACGTTCAACGTAAACCGTTGGCGGCTGTAGAAGCCTGGATGGTCGTCCGGCGGCAGATGCTCGATGCGCTCGACGTTGGCGGGCCAATCAATCTCATCTGGATATTGAGGACCAGCCACCACGAAGCGAAGATGCGGCAGGCGGCGCGCGGGCTCGATCAGAAGCTTGTCCAACGTCGGCTGCCGGTCGGGACTGTAGGTGCCGAGATAACCAAGGTCCCAACGATAGTTTTCGCTGGTGTTTTTGTAGCGTTCGGCGTCCACGGAGCAGTAGAGCGCTAGTGCCTTGCGGACGCCGTACTCGTTCTCCAGCCGGGCCAGCACTTGGCCGCCCGAGAATGAGAAATAGGCGTCGAACAGTGGCATCTGGCGTCGGGCGAGGTATTCCTCCTCGCCGCGATCGAGCTTCGCGAGCGTCACGGGCGTGTCGATATCATAAAAGCAAAGGCGCCTGAGGCCCATCCGCGCCAGCTTGTCGATGAGCTCGACACCCGACGGGACATAGGATCCGACGATCACAGCATCGGCGAGGCGCAGGCGATCCTGATGGGACGTGAGCATGACGTCGATGTCGGAGTAATAGGAGAGCTCGCAAAAGTCCGGGTCGGCAAGGTCGCGGTTGCTAGCATACCAGGGTACATCGCGCTCGAGGAACAACACGCGATGCCCTTGCGCGTCGAGCCCGCGGATAAGAGCGCGAAACGTCGTGGCGTGGCCGTTCCCCCAGGACGAGGACAGGGTAAGACCGATGAACACGATATCGAGAGAGTTGGTCATTCGGCCGCCTCCTTCCGGCTCGCGGCGTATGCCTTGAAGATGGCATCCGCTTCTCGGGCCCGATGATCATAGGTGTGTTCGGCAAGCACGCGGGCCAGCGCCCGTTCCCCGATCGCGGCTGCCCGCCGCCGGTCAAGACCGGCCATGATGTCGGTAACGTCCCGGCTGTCGCGGGCAACCAGCACTTCTTCATCCGGCCGCAGGAACCGCTCGATGCCTTCCCAGTAATCAGTGATCAGGCAAGCGCCGGCACCGGCGGCCTCGAATACGCGTGTGGCGGGTGAGAAACCATTTTCGGCCATGCTCGCACGGGAAATGTTGAGCACGGCTTTCGGCGTGACGTTAAAGGCATTGTGGTCGCGTGTCGAAACGTGGCCGATATACTTTACGTTAGGTGACATCGGCTTGTCGTGCCAGCCCGAGCCGCCGAGCAGGAAAGAGTTCTGGAGCAGGCGCGAGGCGGGCTCCAGGAAGAAGTGTTCCACTCGGGCCTCGCGGTCCGGAAGGCGATTGCCGAGGAAGCCGAGATCGGCCTGGAAACGCGGATCGGGCCGCACCGGATGGTGGGTTTGCGGGTCGAGCGCGTTATAAATCGGGATGCACTTTGCCGCGCCAAGGTCGCGATAAGCGGAAACAACGGGGTCGCCGCCGCCATAGGTGAGAACCAGGTCGAACTCGCGCAGCGCTTGGTGCATCGGATGATCGGGCGCCGCACGCAGTTCAGCGAGTGTTGCTGGCGCGTCCACATCCCAGAACACCTTCAAGGCGTGCGGACGGGCATGCCCTAGGACTTCCCGCATCAGGAGATTGTCCTCGAAGCCGACGCCGCTCGCCTTGACCACCACATCGGCCAGGGCGGCGTCCGCCGTCACCTTTTTAAGCGCGTCGATCGTTCCATCATAGACCACGACCTTGCACCATGCCGGCGGGTCAATATCGCGGTTCTTCTGGCGATCATAGACGTCGGGTTCGTAGAAGGTGATTTTGTAACCCTTGCCCGCCAGGGCTCGCAACAGGCCGCGATAATAGGTGGCGGCGCCGTTCCAGTAGGCGGAAACGAGACTTGATCCATAGAACGCGATCTTCATTCGGCGGCCTCCCGTCCGGCGCTGGCCTGAGTGGCGCCAGGCGTGCCGCACCGCGCCAAGATGGCAAGAAGCTCGTCGACGCGATGGCGGCAGGTGTGGCGGGCACGGATTGTCTCCAGCCCCGAGGCGATCAGGCTGTCGCGAAGCGCGGCATCCGACAAAACGTCCTTCAGCAGCCCCTTCATGTCCGCGCCATCGCGTGCGATGAGGTAGTCGGTTCCGGGCCGGAACAAGTTTTCCGCATCATCCCAAGGTGCCGAGATTAGCGGGATGCCGCAAGCCATGGCCTCGAACGGACGAATGGTTGGGATGCCGGGCAGGTGCTCGACGTAGGGGCGGCGCGGAATGTGAACGGTCACCTGGTGTCTGGCGAACGCTGTCGCTGCCTCAGCATTGGCTATCCAACCATCATACCGAATGCCGGCGTCGTCCAGAGCATCCAGGGCATGCTGGGGATAGCGAACGCCCCGCACCGTCGCCTTCAGCTTCAGGTCCTTCACCGGCTGAACCAGAAACTCGTCGATCTCGGCGGACCGCTCGTCGTCTCCCCAGTTTCCGATCCAGATGAGATCCCCTTGCTTGGCGACCTCCGGCCGCGGTTTGAACAAGCTATCGTCCGCGGCTTCATGCCAGGTAAAGACGTGTTTGCCCCAACCAGCCTTGAGATAACGCTGGCGCAGGGTTTCGCCAAAGGCGAGGATGGCATTGTAATCGCCAAGATCGAGCCCGGCGATATCCCCTTGCGACGAGACGGCGCGATGGTGGGTGTCGTGGAACAGGAGGGTGAAACGGCCGCCGTCGCGCTTGGCCTTGCCGATGCGCTCCACCAGCGCCGGCTCCGTCCATTCGTGCACTATAACCACATCCGCGTCGGCCATGGCCGCTTCGTGATCGAAATCCGGTGGATAAATCTGTGAGCGGAGGTCGGGAAAGGTGTCCTTGAACCTGTCAAGAACCACCCGCCCCTGATCGTGAACAAGGTTGTCGCGGCTCCAGCTTCGCAGCGGTTCCAGCGCCAGTGCCTCATGGCCGCGCCGTACGAGATCACGCATCACACCGCGTAGGAAATGGGCGTTGCCATGGTTCCAGTCAGAGATCAACGAATGGGTGTAGAAAACGAATTTCATCATAGCTCCGCTGCGTTTAGGGCGTGGGCTGGTGCAAGAAGGCGGTCATAGATTCCGCTCATCGCCTGGGCCTGCCTCACGGGTGAAAAGGTAAGAGAACGCGCTTGCGCTTGTTTGCCCAAGGTGGCCCGAAGGCTTTTATCGGCGATCAGGCGGTTGATCGCCTCTCCGAAGGCGGCGGGATCGCGAGGATCCGCGAATAAGGCGGCGCCGTGCCAGAGCTCGCGATAGGTTGGTATGTCAGCCAGCACGAGCGCGCCGCTGGATCGAGCAGCCTCCAGGGCAGCCAGTCCAAACGGCTCGTAAAGCGACGGCGATACCACAATCGCGGCCTCGCGCATCAAGCCCATCGTCTCGCCGTGATCCAGCTCTCCGCGGTGATCGATGTTGGGAAGCGCCGTATGCTGGCCGTTCGGGCCTATGTTGGCGCCTGCCATGATCACCGGCCATTGGATGCTTGCCGCGGCCGCGGCGAGAACCGGACCGTTCTTTCCGTCGTCCCACCAGCGCCCCGCGGCAAAGACGTAAGGCGCCTTAGGGACGCAAGACGGTTCAACTAGGCTGGCATTGTAGACCACATGGATCGGTGGTGTCCCCTGCCCGTAGACCTGCCGCAATAGACCGGCATGGCCTTGGCTCGGGACAACCACGGCATCGGCACGCTCCAGGCCACGACGGTTGATCGTGATCTGCCAAGCCCAACTTTCCGGCACGCCATTGTCGCGAACAGCCTGAAACCAGGTGCAAACGCAGGAATGGGAGACCGCGACAACCGGAACATCGACGGTTAGATCCGCGCCCTGCGACGGCAGGTTGAGATGCACGAGATCGATATGCTCGCGCCCGACGAGATCGGCGATGATCCGCGGCACTTGCACAAGCGCGGCTTCGTTCTCGACCATCCAGTCGAGCGGTGCGTCGCACTGAACAAGCCCTCCGATCTGTTCGGCTTCCCGCTGCTGCGCCCGGTTCGGCCGCGGGCCGAAGCAGGCAAACACCGTGTCGATGCCGAGATCGCGAAGACCGGCGGCGAGATCCACGGCGTAACGCCAAACGCCGCCAGCGGCGTCGACCGTCATCAGTATCCGCGGCCTGCCGTAAATCCGTGCTGGGTCCATCATGCCACCACCTTATGCCGCGGCTCGACCAGCCGCGCATGGTCGCCGAAGCGATGCTCCGCCAGCCACTCGGCCAGATGTCTGACACCATCGCGCCAGCCGATCCTCGCCTTCCAGCCCAGGTCGCGTTGCAGCCGCCGTGTGTCAGCGACGAAGTAGAACTGGTCTCCCGCGCGCCAATCGCCGTGACCGGTCTCGACAGTTCGACCGGTCACGGTTTCGATCTCTCGAAGCACGGAAAGTACGCTAACCGCGTTTCGAGTTCCGCCACCAAGGTTGAAGACCTTGCCCTTCGCCAGGTTGATGTGACCGAGCAGGGCCCGATAGGCGGCCACGGCATCATCGACATGCAGAATGTCGCGCACTTGCTTGCCGTCGCCGTAGACGGAGATCGGCTCGCCCTTCAATGCCCGGATAAGGAAATGCGCGACCCACCCTTGGTCCTCGGTGCCAAACTGGCGCGGACCATAGATGCAGCTCATGCGCAATACGGCCGTCGGGATGCCAAAGGATTTCGCGTAGTCGAGCACATATTGATCAGCAACCCCTTTTGAGCAGCCGTACGGCGTGCAGAAGTCCAGCGGCCGGTCTTCACCGATGCCATTCAACCGGATATTGGCGTCGGCTGGCAGGTAACGATCGTCATGCTCCAGCATCTTAAGATCCTCGAGTGAGCCGTAGACCTTGTTGGTGCTGGCGAAGATGACGGGCGTGTTTCTTTCGGCCTTGCGCACCGCTTCAAGGACGTTGATCGTGCCGCGAGCGTTCGCCTCGAAATCATCGATGGGGTGGACGAGGCTTGTCGTCACCGCCGTCTGGGCCGCGAAATGAAATACGGCCTTCGCGTCGTCGAAGGCGCCCTCAATGCCGCGTGGATCGCGAACATCTGATAAAACCGGATGTACCCGCTTGCCGTGACGTTCCATCAGCCAGGCGAGGTTTTCGTCGACGCCCGGGCGCCCGAGATTGTCAAGAATGATCACATCCTCGCCATCGCGCAGAAAGCTATCGGCTAGGTTCGACCCGATGAATCCGCTGCCGCCGGTGACAACAATTGGGGCCGTGCCGGAGGCAAGGTTCGGGACGGCGAGCTTCGTCACATCGTCAAGCCGGGCCACACCGCCTTCCTTGAGGAGGCGTGCCAGCAGCTTGGGCTGATTGTCATGCGTGACCGCGCCGAGATGGTAATGGCGCGGGTCGAACCACAACCCTTCCTGTACGGCGATATCCGGCGCGACATCCGCCCAGGAATACCAGTAGAGACGGTCCGCCGGCACCGATAACGCCTTCATGAAGCGCCGTGCCTGCTCCATCTCGTCATTGCGCCAGGTGGAATAGCCGGTCTCTGTAATCCAGACCTCCGCCTCGGGGTTATGGCGGTCGAGAATGCGTCGCATCTCCCCGAGATGCATGTCCCACCCGCCCCAGGTGCCTTCCTCGCTGTCCCAGGTGCCCGGAAACCCGTGAAAGCCAACGGCATCGACGACGCCCAGCACGCCACGTTCTCCCATCAGGTTCAGCCAATAGGGATCGAAGGGACACGGGCCGCCGAGCACGGGTTTCCAGCCGCGATGTTTAGCCCAGTACGCGGCACCGCCGACCATTTCGCAAAACAGCTGGAAGTCGCCGTCCTCGCGCCAGTCCCAGTCGAGGAGGTTGTTTGGTTCGTTCCAAAGCTCGATATGTCGAAAATGCCTTCCGTAGCGGGTCAGGACGTGATCCACGAAGTCGGCATAGGCCTTTAGATCATGCGGCGCTCCGGATGACCGCCCGGTACGCGACATGGATGGGGGTGTATAGTGAATGCAGGGCAACAGGTCGATATCCGCGCCGAGCCGCGGCATCAGCCAATCGAACCAGGCCTCGCCGCCCGGCGCCAGATATTCGGCCCAGGAAAGATGCGTTCGCAGGTATCGCGCGCCGCTCGCGAGTATGTCGGGAAGGATCCGTTCCGTGCGCTCGAATTCGCCCGGCCGAAACCATTCCACGAAACCATAGGACCTGTCCATCGATGACGTCCTGTCGGAGGGAGCGGGTGAGGTCATGATACCAGTCCCCGCTCTTCTAGTTGGCGCTTCATCTCCGCGCCGCGGTCGATGGCGCCGGTGCCGCGCACCCATTCCGCGAACGGTCCAAGTGAGGTCTCCAGCCGGTGTCGCGGCTCGAAGCCCAGAAGCTCGCGCGCCTTGGATATGTCGGCGAAGCAGTTGCGGATATCGCCCGAGCGTGCCTTGTTCATGATATCGGGGCCGATCTCCGGCACGCCCATTGCCTCGGCCAGAAGGGTCGCCACCTCGGCGATCGTATAGGCCTGTCCGCTCCCGACATTGATAACGTGGCCGGCCGCGTTCGGCTTCTCCAGCGCCAGCCTGAAGGCGCGCGCGACATCACGCACATGCACGAAATCGCGGCGCTGCTCGCCGTCCTCGAAAATCATTGGCGGCTGATTGTTGGCGAGGCGGGAGGCAAAATTCGCGAGCACGCCCGTATAGGGATTGGACAGCGCCTGGCCGGCGCCGAAGACGTTGAAAAGGCGCAGCGCGATGGCATCGACGCCGCAAGCCTCGCCAAAGATCAGCACCTGTTTTTCCTGCGCGTATTTCGTCAGAGCGTAGATCGAGGCAAGATCGACAGGCTTCTCCTCATCGGTGGCGATCGGGGTCAGTGAAAGGCCGTCCGGCGAAAGTGGGTTCCATTCACCTTTCTTGATCATTTCCGCGCGACGACGCACGATACCAAGCTGGTCGCCGCTCTCCGTCATGTACCGGCCTTCGCCGTAGACGCTCATCGAGGACGCAACGACAATTCGTTTGATGGGCCTGTTGATCATGGCATCCAGCAGGACCGCGGTCCCAAGATCGTTGCCGCCAACGTAGCGCGCGATCTCGTACATGGATTGACCGACACCGACCTCGGCTGCCAGGTGGATGACACCGTCGATGTCCTCCAACGCCTGTACGACACTAGCCTTGTCCCTGACGTCGCCCCGGATAACCTCCGCGCCCTCGGGCACGGCGGCTTCCGTGTCGCCATGCACCTGGTCGATCAGGGCATCGAGGATCCTGACGTCATAGCCGTTGTTCAGAAGTTCTTCCGTGACGTGTCGACCGATAAAGCCGCATCCGCCGGTCACCAGAATGTTTGCCATCTCGACCTCATCATTGTTGGATTTTGTGATCACGATGAAAG
>Ga0170475_129807630_pt1 | contig 16622 bp, 10 predicted proteins | sample Soicark_Litter_5_FD_111474 | JGI IMG/M metagenome (GOLD analysis project Ga0170475, IMG submission 111474) | Avena fatua rhizosphere microbial communities from Hopland, California, USA. Combined Assembly of 48 SPs
ACTTAAGCCACTCAAAGCCACTTAAGTCCGCTGAAAATCGTTTACTTTTATATTCCCTTAAACCTTTTTCTATGCGTCTAATTCTACTCTTCACCGCCGTGCTGATCTCATCCACGGCAATAGCGCAATCTGTTACCATTAAAAAAGTAGAGCTCGCCGGTGAACTCGTCATCGTTCATTACGACCTCGACGATTCCAATCCCAACAACGAGTATCTCATCAATCTTTATTCATCCAAAGACAACTACTTCGCTGCTTTAACAAAAGTATCGGGCGACGTTGGTATGGAGGTAAAGCCTGGTGTCGATAAAAAGATCTCGTGGAAGATCCGGGATGAATATGGTGCATACAAAGGAAAGATTGCCCTCGAGATCCGCGGAAAGGTGTACATCCCTTTTGTGAAGCTTACAAACTTCGATGCGAAGAAGGGTTACAAGAAAGGCAAGAGCTACGAACTGAAATGGAAACCCGGCGCTTCGAATCCTATCAACATAGACATATATAAAGGTGGCGAGCGCGTCGGCGGCGATGTGAACCTGCCAAACAATGGAAGTCACACCATATTTTTTCAGAAGCATCTTAAGAATGGTAAAAACTACAGGTTGAAGATCTCCGACACAAAGAATTCCGACGAAGTCCTCTATACCGAAAACTTCAAAGTAGCTCCGAAGATCCCGATGGTTGCGAAGATTGCCGTTGGCGCAGCAGTAGTTGGCGGTCTTGTGGTAGTGCTGACCTCGGGTGGTGGAGGTGGAAAGGACGACCCCGGAACAACCACCGGTAATGAGATCCCAACTCCGAAACTTCCTGGTGACAATTAATCAATTCGAAAGCGAGCCTATGAAATACGTATACTTCTCGATCTTCTTTCTTGCGAGCATTGGATCTTTCGGCCAAACGTCGTGGGTCCAAAAGGGCGGCCCTTTAGGCGGTAATGTTCAGGACGTGGAATACTATCCAGGTACATCAACCGTGTGGGCGCTCGTGGGCAACCGCCCTTACAAATCGACCGACGACGGAGCCACATGGACGCTATACGACAACGCGACTCTCGACAATTTTTCTATTTATGACATCGAGATCACAAATAATACAATCTATTTCCTCGGTTACTATGAATTGTTCACCAGTACCGACCAGGGAGCAACCGTTCAACTCGTTTCGGACAACCTGTTTTCCGGTGGAAGAAGGATCAAGAGGCTTCCAGTATCCGGAGCCCTGGTAATTCTTTCGAGCAATGGTACACCCGATATTTATTATTCGACTAACAACGGCGTGAGTTGGACTACAGGTTATAACGCGCCCTCAGTAAACACGGAGTTTCTTGCAGTGAATTCCGTTGACCAGGTTTTTATACTCGTCGGAACCAGCATCAATGCACGTCCGTACCGATCCACGGATAGCGGTTTGAGTTTTACGGAACAATCTACCGGCATCCCTGCTGGCGCAGTCTATAGCATCGAGAACAACAATGGTGGTTCATCCATTTATGCGGTCTATGGAACCGATTTATACACAACCACGAACGGCCTTTCATGGTCGTCGATAAAGGGAGGAAACATCACGGATGCGGCTCAGGCTTCGGCGTCATCCGATCCGAGCTTCTTCGAATTCACCGCCGATGGACAAGGGATGTATTTCATCGACAACTATAATCACAAAGTTTTTAATAAGACTGTAAGTGGCGCTGCGTCGACGTGGACCTTACAGGCATCAACATTCCCGAACACGGCAACGGCCACATGGCCAACTCAACCTATAACGGCCTGTTCTTCCAAGAACTTTCCTTCCGCGTCCTCAAACGTAGTCTTCGGGACCACCTACGGTATCATCAAATCGGCAACTGGCGGCGCATCCACTGTTGAATCAAACACGGGGATCACCCAGGTACAGGTTAACGAGACGATGGCTACGGCGTTCGGCTCCCTGTTGCTCATGACCAACGACCTGGGTATGATGGTATCCAGTAACTCCGGTGACTCGTGGAGTCGCGTAACCTCGCTGCCTACCAATGTCAGTCAAATGACCAACGTCGTAACAGGCACTGACCCCACGCAGGGGATGACGCAGCTGGCGCTTGGAGGTAGCACCCTGTACAGGTCAACAAACGAAGGCTCGGTTTGGTCGGCCGTAACAACACCAACAACGTTCTCCCATATCCGTGGCGCTGACAACAATCGCGCATTCGGATTTAACAGTGCCAATGTTTACTATTCCAATAACGGAGGAAGTTCATTCGCTGCATCACCCATAACGTTTACACCGGTTCTTCCGGCAGGATTCATAGACGACCTCATCATTCCCACAACTTCGAATGTTATCTATGCGCAGGTTTATAACACCAGCACGTCGACCACTCAATACTATAAGATCACATTCACCTACGACGGCAGTAGCAACATAACCACGGCAGCGACATCTTTAATTACTGCTCCCTCAAATAATCCTTCGAGTGTATTTGGGGCCAATGGTAAGATCTATGCATACAACAGCTCTTCCGATAATGTACAGACATATAATGGAACCTCGTGGTCGGCGTTAAGGACCGTTCCTAACGGAAGCAATTTCACAATACCCGCTATCAGTGGCTACATGTTCGTGTCAACAAGCGGATCACCTGGTAAAATACAGATCTCGCGCGATGATGGAGTCACCTTCACATCTATGGATCTGCCTTCGAATATCAACTATTCTTCGGTATACGACATCACCGTATCACCGCAGGGTTATGCATTCCTCACGATCAACGAAGGCTTTATACATCAAAGTAAAAACATCGTTGTACTGCCTACTGCACCATCGGGTGTTGCAGAAGTAGGCAGGCTTCCAAATGCTGTTGTGATCAGTTGGATCGATAATGCGAACAACGAGACGGCATATCGCATAATGCGATCGACCGACGGTGTCAATTATACTTCTGTCGGAACTATCGAGGAGAGCGACGTTTGCGGAAATACAACCACCGGAGGTAAAGGATATTTCACGGATAACACCGTTGCGCCGAGTACGATCTATCGATACAAGGTGAAAGCTGTTAACGATGCCGGTGAGGCCGAAAGCAGCGTTCTCACCCTTGCAGCAACGCCTGCCGCGGTTGCACAAACTATCCCGGACAACAGGATGTGGATCGGCGCTAATTCAGGTGTGGGAGGTGCAACGGGGTTTGCATTGCAGACTCCGGAGAAAGTAGGTATTCAGCACCTTGGCAATGGACGGTACCGCGTAAGCGACGTGTCCATCAACACCGTTACATCGAGTGCCGTTGAGGAAGAGTTTTATGTTAATGGTACATCGACCCTTGTTGGTGGCTCTCCAACATCGAGTTCTTCTTACCAGGTGAAAGCGAATGGATTTGGATCCTGGAATGGCATCGGTACACTAACACTGAAGTGGCTTCGGTGCAGCTCGAATCCAACCCAAATTGAAACCATCACCTACACGCTCCAGGCAAACGACGATGCTCCTGCAACACCTGTCCTGCAGGCGCTGATAACCGGCAGCTCACAGGTAGAACTGTCGTGGGTAACACTGTTCTATGCTAAGAATTATATCCTTGAACGATCTACAACAAGTGCAAGCACCGGCTTTACACAACTCGGATCGAACATCGCCTATCCTGCTACTTCCACGACCGATAATACCGTAACACCCGGGACGACCTATTACTACAGGCTGAAGGCGAGGAACGGTAACGCGGCGCCGTTGGACTCGCCATACTCGCCGGTTATTACTGTTAACTTTCAAAAGCCAAATTTCATCGTGTCGGCAACAACAGTTTCAACCTACGTGTCGGCAACCGTGGGTTCGTACTGGGCTGATTTCGACGGCGATGGCAACGACGATCTACTGACCATCAATGGTTCGTTGGATGGAGCTTCACTGTCCACTATCACGATCTTCAAAAATCTTGCGAACGGCAACTTCGAGATAAAGTCACCCGTCCTTGATTTGCGTTCTTACAACTTTGGTAGCGTATCAGATATAAATGGTGACGGTTTGCCTGATTTGGGTCTTGCCGTATCCGAAGCCGCCCTGGTCGATTTTTATAAAAGCAATGGCGATTTCACATTCACAAAATTCACGGCAGCCCAGCTCGGCGATCTCGTCAGCGCGGTTAAATCGGAGCGCACCGGGATAAGCTGGGCCGACATCAACAACGATGGCCGCCTCGATGCCGCGATGGCGGGCGAGTACGACGCATTGCTTAATGACAAATTGCTCATGTGTGTTCAGAACGCCAATGGAACATTTACGGCCATCGACGCAGGCGACCTGACTAATATCGCCGATGATACCTTCACAGTGTTCTGGGCAGACGTCGATAACGATGGTTTCGTTGATGCGCTGGTTGGTGATAGTGGCGGGTTATGGAAACTTTTCAAGAACCTTGGCAATAGTAAATTTCACCTGATGACGCCCGCCGAATCAGGCATCGATGCCAACGGTGCAATTGGCGGAGCTTTCGGAGACATTAACAACGATGGCTTCCTGGATCTTTTCGTTGGCGTGAACGGTAACAACTTGCTATACATCAACGACGGAGATGGAACCTTCACAAAGAACAACACAACCACAGTCACAGAACCGGGATTTGTAGTCGAAGGGATCTTTGCCGATATCAACAACGATGGACTGCAAGATCTCATAGTTCCAGGTTATTTTGGAGCGGTCACCCGGTTGTATATTAATACATCCACCGGATCTACGATCAGCTTCAACAGGATTGTCAGTGAAAAGATGAATGACCTCAACTACTGGCACATCGGAGCAGCCGTAGCGGATTACGATAAAAATGGATTCGTGGACCTCGCCATGGGCAGCCTGAAGAACTTCGGAAGTGGTGATGCCGATTTCTCGCCGGGAGAAAATTACCTGTTTAAAAATAACAACTCGACGGGCAATTGGTCGGAAGTAAAGCTTATCGGGGTCACTGCAAACAAGTCTGGCGTCGGAGCAAAGATCACGGTCACAGCAGGAGGAAAATCATATACCCGTGAAGTTGCCAGCCCTGGATCTTTTGTCTCGTTGAGCAGTGCAACCCAACATTTCGGGCTCGGTTCGGCCGGTTCAATCACAAGCATTCAAATAAAGTGGCCAACAACGCCGCCTTCGATACAAATAATCTCGAATCCTACGATCAATACATTGCTTACGATCACCCAGGATACATACCCACCGACTGTAACATTGCTTTCCCCGGCAGCAAGTGCAACCGGCGTGCTTACATCAACAACGCTTGAAATAACATTTAACGAGGCTGCTACTGCCGTCTCCGGTAAGAAGTTGACCATTACTCCAACTGATGCCTCCTCATCCCCGGTGAGCATCGACGTAACTGCGGCGACAGTATCGGGAAACAAATTCACCTTTACATTGCCCGCACAGCTCGCAGAGAATAAACATTATGATGTTGTTGTTGATGCAGGCGCCTTTGTAGACGTATATCAAAATGCCACAGCGGCGATTTCCAGTTGGGGCTTCACCACAACAGACCAGGACGCTGTATTCCCTGTGTTTGGAAACCTGAGCAGCCTGCCAACATCGGTCGACAAGGCGTCGCTGGCACAAACATTCTCGATCCCAATTACAGATAACAAGGCAGTTGTTTCTGCTACTATGTTTGTAAAATCAGCATCAGGTAGCGACCCCGTTGCGGTACCCGGCTCACCCGGGGTTGGACCCTTATGGCAATTCGCGCTGTCGGCGAGCGCATTCGACGCAATAGGCGTTCAGTATTTTTTCACAGCGAAAGACGCCGCTAACAACGTTACGAGAAGCCCGGTAGCAGGAGTGTATAAAACCCAGGTGAAATATACCGGGACGCAAGCTCAAGTGCCTGCATCGCTTGTAGGAAACGGTGGAGCGATTGGCGGCTGGAAAGTGATTGCCGTTCCTTTCGACCTCGGGGCAAACAATGGCATACAGACTGTATTCGATGAACTCACCGGAACGAATAAAGTCGACTATCGAATTGTGACATATACAGAGACGCCTGCCCCCGCATGGGTAGACTATCTTAGTGGCCTTTCCACCATCGACCGCGGTGTTGGTTATTTCGTAAATATTAAGAGCCCAGTGAACCTGATCATCGGCGACAATCTCGTTGCGCCTCAGAACTCACGCGACAATCTCTATAAGATCAATTTGAAAGCAGGCTGGAATATGATCGGTAACCCGTACCTCGAAGCCATCAACTGGGGCAACGTTGTTACACTGAATAGTCTCACTGGCACTGCGACCACCTTCAAGAAATTTTCCGAAGGAGCGTATAGCAATGCAACTACAATCGCAGCCTACGAAGGAGGATTCGTCCATGCCGATGCAGCCGTACAAGTATCCATTCCTTTCAATGGACAAACATCGCCAGGCCGCACGCAGCAGATCACATTCGGACCCAACGAATGGCTCGTTCCAATCGCGATCCAACAGGGCGAGATCAGTAACAGCTTCGGCGGTGTAGGCATGCATTCAACGGCCGACCTCTCGTTCGATGCTCTCGATGACATCAACGGACCGCATTGGATCGAATTCACCGAAATGAATTTCAAACATCCCGAACACATGGTGAAGAATTTCGCGCGCGACGTTGTTCCCGTCTTAAGCGAACATGTTTGGGAATTCACGGTCGATACAAACATGCCTGGCGTTGCTACGCTCAAGTGGGACAATGAAACGCATCCAATCGACAGGGATCTTTACCTGTACGATGAGTCGACACAGACGCCCGTGAATATGAAGGAGGTTAATTCCTACGCTTTCGATTCGAATGTGTCGTCGAAATTTAAAGTCTACTACGGCGATGATGTGCTGTCGAAGATCAAACCGACGAAGGTGATGTTGGGAGCAGCTTATCCCAATCCGACTTCGGCAATTGCTACTGTTCCATTCAGCATACCCGAGCGTGGTACATCAATGAGCGTACGCCTCGAAGTGTTCGATATGACCGGCAAGAGAATTGGAACACTCGCCAACGGCAGCTTCGCTCCAGGATTCTACAACGGCCAGTGGGAACCGCAGGAAGGGTTGTCTGCCGGTCTGTATTTCTTCAGGCTCGTAGCAGGCGATGAAGTGTTCACTGGGAAAATCGCGCTGAAGAAATAATTGATGAGGATCGCCGCAGTCATAGTCTGTTTACTGTTTTGCCTGCCGGCGATTGCACAGGATGTTAACACGAGATCGAGCAGTTTCGATGTGAATTTCGCCGATGGAAAGATGGTGAACTCTGATCTTCCCATCATCAAATGGATCTCACCGACCTCCGAGTCGATCTACCAGAACGAGAATACTTACAACGTGAAATTCGATCTTAGCTCCGAAACGCCTATCATCGCTATCACGATCTCTCTCAAAGACGCGATCAACTCGAAGGCACGGACCACACAGAAGATCGACCTCGACTCGACACTCAATCCAAACTCAACAGTAGAGTTTGAAGTAGAACTGGAGTTCGGCGCGAATGTTATCGAAGTTGTTGCCGAAAACACCAACGGTCTGAGGGCAATCGGTTATAAAACGATCCATTTGGGTGGGGGTGATGTTGCCGACTTGAAATCCCTGGAGCGCACCGATTATGCTCTTGTATTTGCAACAGATGAGTATGACAACTGGCCCGATCTCGTTAACCCGGTGTTTGATGCGAAGGCTATTGCCGACGAGTTATCGAAAACATACGGTTACAAAGTAGAGATGGTGGTAAACTCAACTCAGAACGACATCCTCAAAAAATTCCGCGAATACATTACGAAAAAGTATAATCCTCTCGACCAGCTATTCATCTTCTTCGCCGGTCATGGCAACTACGACAAGACATTCAGTGAAGGCTATCTCGTTCCGCGCGAAGCTCTTGCCAACGACGACGCGAAGACTTCGTACTTGTCGTATAACCGCCTTCGTTCGGTGATCAACAACATTCCGTGTGAACATATCTTTCTCGTCATGGATGTTTGCTTTGGCGGTACATTCGACGAAGAACCTGAGTCGTCGCAAACTGCAGAGCCGACACATTCGAGCAGCGCAACAGAATTTGTGACGAAGAAATTGACTTATAAGACCCGCAAGTTCATTACTTCGGGAGAGAAACAATACGTTTCAGATGGTGTACCAGGAAAACATTCGCCCTTTGCGAGAGCTCTCCTGGAAGCGCTCCGTTCCTCGGGTGGCGACGACGGAATACTTACTTTGAGGGAGATAACGCCATATGTATCGAAATTAAAAATCAAGCCCAGAGCAGGTGAATTCGGCGATAACGTGCCAGGGAGCGACTTCATCTTTGTGTCGCGCTGACAAGTTGATTACCTTCATGTTGCAGTGTGTATGAACCTCTTTGTATGAAAGCCCCATACGAGTATGAAAAACACTAAAATTCTCATTGCGGTACTTTTTGCGTTGGCAGTGTCCAATGCCGTTGCTCCGCAGGCCGCTTCGGCGCAAAATGTGAGTTCAAGGACGAATGACTTCGAGATCGACTTCAGCGATCCAACGAGGTTGGTTACGTCTACCATCCCCGTGATCAATTGGATCACGCCCGTCGCAGAAACAACCTATGCACAGGAGAACAAATACAAGATCAAATTCTCTGTTGCATCCGGAACGCCGATCAAGAACATTACTCTTTCGATAAAAGAAGGTGCGAACTCGGCGGCCCGGGGGATACAAAACATTCAACCCGATCCGTCACAGAACCTTAACCAGGAGATCGAACGAAGCCTGACTCTTCTCCCTGGTGAGAACGTTCTCGAGATCATTGCCGAGAATGAACAAGGGGTAAAAACTGTTAGCTATAAAACTGTACATGTTGGTTCTACCGGCATTGCAGATGCTGCAAAGCTCGACCGTACAGATTATGCACTTGTGTTTGCAACAGATCAGTACGACAACTGGCCCGACCTCGTTAACCCTGTATTCGATTCGCGCACTATTGCCGAAGAGCTCCGCAAGACCTATGGTTTCAAAGTTGAGATCATCGAGAACGCAACACAAAACGAGATCCTGAAGAAACTTCGCGAATACATCGAGAAAAAATACAAACCTCTCGACCAGTTATTCATCTTCTTCGCAGGTCACGGCAACTACGACGCAACTTTTGGTGAAGGGTATCTTGTGCCGAAAGAAGCGCTCACCCGCGACGAAGCAAAGACTTCATATCTTTCTTATAACCGACTCAGGTCTGTTGTTAACAATATTCCTTGCGAGCATATATTCCTTTCGATGGATGTATGTTTTGGAGGTACTTTTGATCAAGCGTTGGCTTCGTCGCGTGGTATGGATGACGAGTATAAGGAGAAGAGCGCCGCTGAATTCATAACACAAAAGCTCACCTATAAGACTCGAAAATTCCTCACGTCGGGAGGAAAACAATACGTTTCCGACGGTATACCAGGCAAGCACTCGCCATTTGCACGCGCATTGATCGAAGCCCTTCGTTCCAAAGGCGGACGCGACGGAATTCTCACCCTCAGTGAGATCACCCCATTCGTCGAAAAACTTAAGATCACGCCACGCTCAGGTGAATTTGGCGACAATGCGCCCGGCAGCGACTTCATATTCGTTGCTCGCTAATGTTTTCGTAACACGACAGTAATGTGCATGCCCCCTCCCGCCTTCGGGCAGCGGGCATGTAAGATTCTTTTGCTTATTGTCATGAGGGGAAAGGTGTACGAAAGTTTTAATCATTAAATTTAAGACCCTGACTTTTGCTATGATACGATTCATCGCTTGTCTGATTGCTTTAATCTCTTCATTCACTTCGTTTGGACAAACGGGGAATTACCTAATGACGCACTACTCTCCGAAGAACGAGGAGATAGACCACGTCAGCTTCGATATCGCGCAAGACAATCGAGGCGTTCTCTTCTTCGCCAACAAAGCCGGTATACTCGAGTTCGACGGTCGCAACTGGAACATGATCAAAACCCCGGCGCCCGTATATACCATCAGCGTCACACCTGACGGTAGAGTGTATGGCGCTGGACTTTCCGGCTTCGGCCGCGTCGTTACATCAACATCGGGAAGAGGGTACGAGTCACTTACCGGCTCCCAGGCTTCGGCCAATAATATTTTCACAAGTCTCGCGGTTAATGACCGCGTTTTCTTTTTATCGGCCAATAATTTATACGTAGTCGATAGCCAATCAGGAAGTATTGTGAAGACTGTTGCTGCCACCGAAGAGCAGGGACTGTTCAAAAATCTTTTTGATATCGACGGCGATGTCTACATCAACACCGACCGCGACGAGATCCTCAATTGGAAAGACGACAAGCTCGTAAGCTCGAAGGTAAATCCGTCTGCCGGCGAAGTGTTGTTTACTCACAACCTCAAGGGAACTCGAAAGACGTTGCTTGGCACGTCTGCCGATCGCGTATTCATCTACGAAAGTGGTTTCATCAACGAGATCACGATCAAAGACATCGACTATATTCATAGCAACGTACTTGTAAGCGGCGCCTGGGTAAACGAATCTCTCATCGGGCTCGCAACACTTCGCGGCGGTGTGATCTTCATCGACGCAGCTACCGGCGAAACACAAGAGATCGCGAATTACTATACTGGTCTTCCCGACAATGAAGTGTACGCGCTCCTGGGCGACAATAAAGAAAGCATTTGGGTTGCCCACGATTACGGCTTCACACGAATAGCGCCGTTCCAACCATTCCGCACCTATAATCATTATCCTGGCCTCGAAGGCAACTTGTTGTGTGCCTACTCGGCTCCCGATGGCGGAGTTTACGTTGGCACGTCGCTCGGCCTGTTCAGGCTTGTGAAGGATGAAGTGTATGAGGAGGAAGAATATTTTGTAACGAAGCAAAAGAAAGTAGTAACCGCTGCTGCCGAGGACGATAAAGAGGAAGTAGCCGTTAACCAGGTGGAGAAAGCACGCCGGAGCTTGTTCGGATTCAACAAGAAAAAAGATCGTAAGAAAAAGGAAGAAGCGCCGAAGCCACAAGAGAAACCGGCCGAAACCAAAGCGACGGCCAAAGACAAAAACAAAACAGGCAAGGCTACTACAACGACGATCAATACCCGTGAGCGCCGTACAAGAAAGGTGCTGAAATCACTCCAGTATAAGTATGTAAAAGTCCAGGGCATAAATGGAAAAGTAACTCACCTGATCGACGTACAGGGTCAGTTGATGGCTGCCGGTCTCGGTGGCGTGTTTATCATTAACGACCTCGCTGCTTCGACGCTTACTTCGGAGCCCGTTCGATCTATCTTCCTGTCGCCCTCGCTGAAGCAGTTGTTTATAAGTACATACAACGAAGAGATAAAGTCGTACAGGGGCGCCGACGGACAATGGCAGGAGACACACATGCTGGACAGCCTGCAGGAGTATGTGAGCTACATGTTTGAAGACAAGCTTCAGAACCTTTGGCTGTGCGGAAGGGCCGGTGTGATAAAGGTCGAGATGATCGATAACAAGATCACCAACACCGTACACGTTCCATATCTCAAACCTTCGATCGACGAGACCGTTGGTCTCGCGAAGGGCTCGGATGTTTATGTTGTGAATGCAGGTGAGTTCCAGTTGTTCGATCATGCCAACGATAAATTCATCAAGTACGATTCGCTGCCCGGCACCCGGAAATATTTTGCGTCAGCCGGATCTTTCTGGTTCCACGATGGACATCGCTGGCGCACGATCGACGATCACGTTACGAAAGCCATGCAGCTCGAATGGCTCGGTTTGTTCAACGACATTCGTTTCCTCACCACGGTGAGCGACGGCAAGGGACTTTGGTTGATCACTGCCAACAACGAGCTCTACAAGTTTACACCAACACCAAAGGAAAGGCCCGAGGCATTCCCGCTGTTCCTGAGAAATATTCATGGACCCGAAAACGGTGTCGTGGAAGCCCGTCATCTCAAGATCGAAGAAGAAAAGGGTGCGCTGACATTCGAATTTGTTCAGCCTGACTACAACGGCTTCGAGACCATCGAGTACCGGTATCTTTTGACCGGACTCACCGACATCTGGTCTAACTGGTCGCCTAAAAACAATGAGATCACTTTCCCTTTTCTTCCTTCGGGAGACTATGAGATATCGGTGCAATCGATGAACATCTTTGGCAAAGTGAGCGAAGTCGACAAGATCTCGATCACCGTTCTTCCTCCTTACTGGCGACAGCCCTGGTTCTACGGACTCGAGGTGGCATTCTTCAGTATGTTGGTATTGCTGTCGGTGCGCCTGAGTGTATCCAACCAAAAGTATCGTCCCATTAGCCGGGTCTTGTCGCTGCTCACGGTGATCATGTTTATCCAGCTGGTGCAGACTACTGCATACTCTCTCATCGACCTCGAGAGTTCGCCGGTTGTCGAATTCCTGATCCAGGTTGTGATTGCCTTGCTGGTTCTCCCGCTCGAAGTGAGACTTCGCAGGTTCATGGAGGAGGCCGCCGAGGGCAAGTATGAACTCGCGAAACTGTTCAGCCGCAGCAAGAGCAAGGGCGGCGAGCCGATCTTGTAAATCCGTCTCTTTTCATTAATATCGCCTGCTAAAGCAGGTTCTTATGTTAATGAATCTTGATTCCGTTCCCGCTTCTTTTAAGAATTACATCAAGCAGGTGGACGAAACCGATGTGCTCCAGGCACTGAGACTTTCCGGTTTCCGGTCGCAGGTTCTTATTCATTCCATCCCCGACGACAAGTGGGATTATCGATACGCCGAAGGAAAGTGGTCGATACGCGAAGTTCTCTGTCATATTTTGGATGCTGAAAGGATCTTTGCTTACCGGGCACTCCGGTTTGCAAGAAATGATAAAGCCAATCTCCATTCGTTCGACGAGAACAGTTATGCTCCCGAAGCCAATGCGGGGTCGCGGAGCCTGATGAAGATCGCGAATGAATTCACGCACCTTCGCGCATCGACAGTTGATATGTTTGAAAGCTTCAGTGAAGAGATGTTGCGTCGTCGCGGCACTGCAAACAATAACGAGATCAGCGTATTGGCACTCGGTTTTGTGATCGCAGGACATGAAACGCATCACAGGAAAATTTTAGCGGAAAGGTATCTTGCATGAAGTCTGTTGTTCTCGCCTTTTGTCTTTTAGTTAGCTCAATAGTTTATCCTTCGCCCGTCCGTAGCGGTTTCCGCGAAGGCGGGGGTCAACGCGACAGCCTCGATATCAAGATCGGGCAGATGTTGCTTATCGGTTACCCGGGTCCCGAACTCGACAGCACGCTCTTACAGGAAGTGAGGGAAGGAAAAGTTGGGGCAATCATTTTGTTTGAGAAGAATGTTCCTAAAACTCCGACTGCTTTCTATGCGCTGAAGAAAGTACTGTGGACGTACCAGCAGGCCGCATCTATTCCTTTGCTGATAACTATTGACCAGGAGGGAGGACGTGTAAACAGGTTAAAGGACAAATATGGATTTCCGAAATCAATAACGGCTGCTGCTTCGGGCAAGGCAAAGAATATCGACTCCGTTCGTTTCAATGCCGAGTCGATTGCGTCGAACCTTGCCGGTTTGGGATTCAATGTAAATTTTGCGCCGGATGTTGACGTGGCTGTTAATCCCAACAACCCGGTGATCGTGAAGCCCGGTCGTTCATTCTCTGCCGATCCCGATTCGGTTACACTCTGGCGAGAGAATACATCATCCCCCACAGGAGGTTCGGCGTAATTACCGTGTTAAAACATTTCCCGGGCCACGGCAGCTCTGAGAGCGATACTCATTTTGGTGTTGCCGACGTAACGAGAACGTGGACCCCGTCGGAACTGAAGCCCTACCAGGATCTTTTGAGAACCGGGTATGTTGACGCCATCATGAGCGCCCATATTGTCAACAAGAATCTCGATCCCCGCGGTTATCCCGGAACCTTATCGACACGGATACTCGACAGTTTATTGCGAAAGACAATGGGTTACAATGGCGTAGTGTTTTCGGACGACATGCAAATGCATGCCATCAGTAAACAGTACGGGCTTGAAGAGTCTATAAGACTGGCAATCAATGCCGGCATCGACATCCTTTGCTTTTCAAATAATATTCAGAACACCGAGCAGCGAAATGTCGATATTGTTCACGATGTTATTCGTAAGCTGGTGACGAGTGGCGAGATCAAACCCGAACGGATCGATCAGTCGTATCGTCGTATTATGAAACTGAAGTCGAAGCTGCGTTCATCTCAATCGATGCTCGAATTTTATCAACAGGATGCTGCGAAAGAAAAACTTCGCGCCGATAAGCTGCAGATGAAGATCGACGAGATGAATGCACAACAAGACACCGGCAAAAAGAAGAAAAAGAAGAAAAGAAGGTCGTGAACTCGTTTAAGCTAATACAACCCGCAACCACCCAAGTACCGATATTGCTCAGCATCCCTCATTGTGGAACACTGTTTCCCGACGAGCTTAGAAGTCAATATAAGTCCGAACTCATTGAAACTCCCGACGACACCGACTGGTTCGTAAATAAATTGTATGATTTTGCCAGTGCGATGGGCATCACAACCATACACGCTACATACAGCCGCTGGTTGATCGATCTCAACCGCGATCCCGAAAGCAAACCACTCTATACCGACGGGCGTATCATAACGGCACTCTGTCCTACAACGACCTTTGCCGGTGAGCCTTTGTATAAAGATGAACGCAAGCAAGTGGACGAAGTCGAAGTAAAAAGGCGAGTGGAGATATACTTCAACCCGTACCAGGAACAAATCAGGAAGAAGCTTTTCGAGTTGAAGAATAAATTCGGAAAGGTGTTGCTGTGGGAATGTCATTCCATTCGTCAATTCGTGCCAACGATCTTCCCCGAAAAATTTCCTGATTTGATTTTAGGAAGTAACGATGGGCTGTCGGCTTCGAAAGGAATTATCGATGCCACTTTAGCAGAGTTGAAGAGCAGTAATTACAATGTGAGTTACAATCATCCATTCAAAGGAGGATACATCACCCGGCATTTCGGAAATCCATCGGGAGACCAGCATGCATTGCAGCTCGAGATGTCGAAGGTGAATTACATGGACGATCTCGAACTCGACTACGACCAGCAACGCGCAGACAGGGTTCGGGAGGTGTTGAAAAAAGTTTTCAATACGCTTATCCGCAAAACGTTGGCATGAGATATTTCCGCTTCAACGGTCTTTACACAAACAACAGTTGGCTGATGCCTGCGTACGTTGGTGTGAACGACGCTGGCGTCATTCAATATTTATCTTCCGAAACTCCAGCAGGAATTGCTGTAGAGACCGTGCAAGGTTATGCTTTGCCCGGCTTTCAAAATGCACACTCGCATGCATTTCAATACGCAATGACCGGCGATGCCGAGATACATCCGGCCGGCATCGAAGATGATTTTTGGACATGGCGCGAGGCGATGTATCGTTGTGCTTTGTCTGTAGATCCCTCGCAGGCGGAGGCCATCGCAGCGATGTTGTACGCCGAAATGTTGAGGAACGGGTATACGCATGTTGCGGAGTTTCATTACCTGCATCACGATAAAAATGGCAAGCCCTACTCGAATCTTGCCGAGATGGGCGAGCGTATGATCGCTGCAGCGAATACGGCAGGGATCCGGATCACATTAGTCCCGGTTTTTTATCAGAAAGGTGGCTTCGGACTACCGCCTCAAGAGCGTCAGCGACGATTTATTTCGAAGACCACGGATGATTTTCTGAAACTGCTCGATGCGAATATCAAGCTCACGACATCTTACAAGCTGGCCAATGCCGGCTTCAGTGTTCACTCATTGCGCGCCGTAGATGGCGACGATGTTCGAAGGACGTTTAATGATGGTCCGAAAGATCTTCCTTTCCATATTCATGTTTCTGAGCAGAAAAAAGAAGTAAGCGATTGTTTGGCGCACACAGGCAAACGCCCAATGCAGTGGATGTTGTCGAATCTTCCTGTGAACGAAAGATTCAATCTAGTTCACTCCACCCATCTCGATGATAATGAGCTAAAAGAACTCGCGGTTTCCAAAGCGAACGTGGTTTTGTGTCCATCTACGGAAGGGAATTTGGGAGACGGTATTTTCAGGATGAAGGAATATGTGCGGTTGGGTGGGCGCTGGTCGATTGGTACCGATAGTCATATCGGTTTGGATCCGTTGGAAGAATTCAGGATGATCGACTACAGGCAGCGGCTGACAACGAATCTTCGGAGCACCTTCGAAGGCAGTGCCGCTTCGTACCTGGTAGATGAAGCGCAGAACATGGGACGGCTGGCGATGGGCGTAAAGAGCAAAGCGCATTTTGTAGTCGGTGAGTCATTCGATGCGATCGTATACAATGCCCGTTCGCCACGATTGTCGACAGCGGCGAAAGAAAACCTGTTGTCGGTTTTGTTGTACCACGGCAACTCATCGTTGGCGATGGGAACCATCGTGAGCGGACAATGGGTGGTGAAGAATCAAAAGCACATTGCATTCGATTCGATCCGTGAAAAATTCGTGAGGGCAATGAAAGAGCTCAACGCATGAATGCTGTCGTGAGGCCGATAGAACCGTCCGATAACTCTTCGGTAGCGAATATCATACGCACCGTTATGCCTGAGTTCGGAGCGGGAAAGAAAGGAACGGCCATGCACGACGCAGAGGTTGACGATATACACGGAGCTTTCTCGAAACCGCGCAGTGCTTATTTTATTTGTGAGATCGATGGAAAGACTGTTGGCGGTGGAGG
>Ga0170475_106578098_pt1 | contig 16601 bp, 16 predicted proteins | sample Soicark_Litter_5_FD_111474 | JGI IMG/M metagenome (GOLD analysis project Ga0170475, IMG submission 111474) | Avena fatua rhizosphere microbial communities from Hopland, California, USA. Combined Assembly of 48 SPs
GATCGCAAGCACGACGAAGAGCGTCCAGCGCGCCCGGTCGATGACGTCGTCGTAAACAGTAGTCGGCAGGGTCAGCCGGCGGTACAGGCCGGAGCGAGTATCCTTCTTGTAAAGCACGTCATCGCGCTGCGTCACCTGACCGGGATGAGCGTCCAGCCACTCGGCAACGTCCCCCGGAATGCCGATCTCCCCGCTCGTGCCTTCGCGGTACGAGTATGCATCGATTCGAGGGAGTCTGGATGGGGGACGATCCCCGGAGAAGATCTCCGTGATCAGCCGGACCTCGATGGAGCGGGCCGCCAGCACCCGGTGCTCGAATGGCGGAATCAGGGTGAAATAAACCGCTGCGGCAAGTGTCAAAAAGAAAACATTGTGCAGGATTATCAGCTTCGGACGAATCTGCAGATTGGCAAAACGGCGGCCCAGACCACTGGGAACCGTTACCGGGACGGATTCGCGACGCCACGGCTGAGCAAGTTGTGAACCGGGCAGCCATTTCCGGTCTGGCAAGAATTTTTACTCCTGTTGCAGAATTTCTGCACGTGTGATAGAAAAAGAAAGGGTTTGCCGTGGCAAAACAGCTGTCCTGCGTCCGGCCCGGTTTCCGTCGGTTTGGGTTGGATCGGCTTCCGGCAGGCGTCCGAAAATCAGTACCATAGCACGGTAGATGACTGAACTGGCATGGCTCTAATCTTCCCGAAATCCACTGATAAGTTTGTCAGGATCGGCGCCGTTATTGTGGGCATTATTGCGCTGGGCGCCGCCGCCATGGGTCTTTATGTAACCTGGCCGTCCAATCTGAAAACGGGATACTCGCCGGTACAGCCTGTGCCGTACAGCCACAAGCTGCACGTGGGCGAACTCGGCATGGACTGCTACTACTGTCATTACACAGCCAACAAGGCAGGGTATGCGGCGGTGCCGGCAACGGAAGTATGCATGAACTGCCATGTCCGTGTGAAGCCCCAGAGTCCACGGCTGCAGCGGATTCGAGATGCCTACCAGACCGGTGACCCGGTCCCGTGGGTCCGGATTCACCAGCTGGCCGACTTCGTGTTCTTCAATCACCAGGCGCATGTCACGGTGGGCGTCAGCTGTGTAAGCTGCCACGGTCGGATCGACCAGATGGTGGAGGTGAAGCAAATGCAGCCGCTGAATATGAAGTGGTGCCTCGATTGCCACCGCAACCCCGCCCCGAACATTCGGCCAGTGGAGCAGGTAACGAACCTGGCCTGGCAACCCGATCGCGACCCTGCCGAGATCGGCCATGAACTGATCCAGCAAAAGGGTATCAATCCTCCGCAACACTGCTCAGGTTGCCATCGATGATCCAGATTACAAAGAAGCTTACGGGTAAGAAATACTGGCGCTCGCTCGACGAGCTGTATCAAACGTCCGAGTTTCAGGAATGGCTCCACAAAGAGTTCCCGTCGAGCGGATCCGATCTGCTGGATGAGCCTTCCCGCCGTAACATCCTGAAAGTGATGGCCGCCTCATTCGGCCTCGCAGGCCTGACTGCTTGCCGGCGTCCCGTTGAGCATATCCTGCCGAACGCACGGGGTATCGAAGACTACATCCCCGGGCGGCCGCTCTTCTACAACACCGCCATGACGCTTGGAGGCGCGGCCCAGGGCGTGATGGTGGAGACGATGGACGCCCGACCACTGAAGATCGAAGGCAACCCGGAGCATCCGTGGAGCCTGGGTCGTGCTCGCGGGTTTCATCAGGCCTCGATCCTCCAGATGTACGATCCCGATCGGGGTATTGCCTTCAAACGCGAGGGCAACAACTCAAGATGGGAAGACTTCCTGGACTGGGCGCACAAACTCGAGCTCGGCAACGGCTCCGGTCTGCGTATTCTCAGCGAGCACCTGAATTCTACCTCGCTCGCGGCTATAAAATCGGACGTACTGAAGCGCCTGCCCGGCGCGAAGTGGGTGGAATACAACCCGGTCCTGACCAGCGAGACGGCTCTGCCCGCTGTGCCTCGTGTCCACTTCGACAAGGCCGCGGTGGTGGTATCGCTCGACAGTGACTTCCTGGGCCTTGACACCTCGACTGTACTTCCCGTGAAAGAGTTCGCGAAAGCGCGGATGGCGGGCGATGGCGAGGCGACTCAGATGAACCGGCTCTATGTCGTCGAGAGCCAGTTCTCCGCTACGGGCGCGGCAGCCGACCACCGGTTCCGGGCAAAAAGCGCAGACATCGGGCAGTATGCGAATGCTCTTCTCGCCGCTGTTCAGAATGCGACCACGCCACTGAAAGTGGTCGGCCAGACGCCGGGTACCGAGAAGGGCATTGCCGCGATTGCCAAAGATCTGGCCGCGAACCGCGGACGCTCGGTCGTGGTTGCCGTCCGCGGCAGCCGGCCGGCGTTCACGCCGTGGTGCATCAGATCAATCAGGCGCTCGGCAACATCGGCACGGTAGTCACGTACATGGGGAGGACCTCCGATCAGGCCCGGCCCCAGATCGATGCGCTGAAAGAACTCGCCGGCGAGATGGCCAGCGGAGCGGTCAAGACTCTGCTGATCGTGGCATGGAACCCCGCGTACAGCACACCGGCGGACCTGGAGTTCGCCACGAATCTGAAAAAGGTTCAAAGCGTTGTGTACCTCGCGCCGGAGGAGGACGAGACCGCAAAGCTCGCGAACTGGCAGATTCCGCAGGCTCACTATCTTGAGAGCTGGGGCGACGCGCTTGCTCCGGATGGAACTGCGACGATCCAGCAGCCGACGGTCCGGCCTCTGTATGGCGGAAAGACCGCCGCCGAACTGATCGCCGTGGTGACTGGTTACAAGGATCAGTCCGCTTACGATATAGTCCGAAACCACTGGCTGGGCGTTCTGAAGGACGAAAGGTCTGGCGCAAGGCCCTGCACGACGGAGTGGTTCCGCAGGGCGGCCGTACGAGCCCGGGCATCCCGGCAGCGGGGCCGAACTACTCGGGATGGTCGACCAGCGTGCCAGCTTCGGGTTCGGGTTACGAAGTGGTCTTTGTCCCCAGCTGGACGGCATACGATGGACGGTTCAACAACAACGCTTGGCTGCAGGAAGCGGGCGATCCCATCACCAAAATCTGCTGGGACAATGCCGCGCTGATCAGCCCCACGACTGCTAAGAAGCTCGGCCTCGAGAACGGCGATGTCATCTCCATCGAGCGAAATGGCCGAAAGCTGGAGGCAGCGGCTCTGATCCAGCCCGGTCAGGCTGACGATTCCATCACACTTCCGCTTGGGTACGGCCGCCGTCGCGTCGGACGCGTCGGCGAGGGTACCGGGTTCAATGGCTACGCGATTCAGACGTCGGACACACTCGGCTTCGGCAGCGGCTTCAATATAACGAAGACCGGAAGAAGATATTCCATCGTTCAGACGCAGGAGTACCAGAGCCTCGAAGAGCCGCATCTGGTCGGATTCCAGCAGGCCGTGACCAGGCCAATACTCCGCGAGGGCAATCTAGAAGAGTTTAAAAAAGAGCCCAATTTCGCACAGGAGATGGTGGAGGTTCCGCCGCTTCGGTCCCTCTATGGCGAGTACGATTACTCGCGCGGGCAGCAGTGGGCCATGGTAATCGATCTGAACTCCTGCACAGGCTGCAATGCCTGCACGGTTGCCTGCTATGCCGAAAACAATATCGGCGTCGTGGGCAAAGAACAGGTGGCACGTGGTCGCCACATGCACTGGATTCGAATGGACCGTTATTACACCGGTGCAGCGGAGGATCCACAGGCCCTGACCGCTCCCGTCACCTGCATGCAGTGCGAGACAGCGCCATGTGAGAACGTCTGTCCGGTTGCGGCGACGATTCACAGCCCGGAAGGCCTGAACGACATGGTCTACAACCGGTGTGTCGGCACGCGCTACTGCTCAAACAACTGCCCGTACAAGGTACGGCGGTTCAACTTCCTGAACTGGCACGAGAACGAAGGCGAGTCCCGCAAGCTGCAGTTCAACCCGGACGTGACCGTCCGTATGCGCGGCGTCATGGAAAAGTGCACCTACTGTGTCCAGCGGATTCAGGAAGCAAAAATCGATGCGCGCGCGAAAGGCAAGCGATGGCTGACGGACGGAGATGTGATTCCAGCCTGCGCGCAGACGTGCCCGTCCGAGTGCATCACTTTCGGCAACGTTAATGACCTGAACAGTCAGGTTGCAAAGCTGAAGCAGTCCCCGCGCAACTACGCCATGCTGGCAGAACTGAACACGAAGCCCCGGACCACGTATCTGGCGAAACTTCGTAACCCGAACCCCGAGCTGGAGGTACGCAGCTAAGATGGCAACCAACCCGGCGGCCCTCGATCCGCGAGTCAAGCCGATTCTTGTGCAGGGCAATCCGACCCTGCACAAAGTAACGGATGACATCTCGAAGATCACTGAAGACCAGACTCCCTTCAAGTGGTACATCGCGATCGGTATTACAAGCACGATCACACTGATACTGCTGGCGATGCTGACGTACCTGGTCTTTACCGGCATCGGTGTGTGGGGTAACAACGTTCCCGTAGCGTGGGCGTGGGACATTACGAATTTCGTCTTCTGGATCGGTATTGGCCACGCGGGAACGCTGATCTCGGCCATTCTGTTCCTGTTCCGGCAAAAATGGAGAACATCGATCAATCGCGCGGCGGAAGCGATGACGCTGTTCGCGGTTGCATGCGCCGCGATTTACCCCTTGTTCCACACTGGTCGTCCCTGGCGCGCGGCTTACTGGCTGCTGCCTTTGCCGAATGCGTATCTGGGGGTCTGGCCGAACTTCCGAAGCCCGCTGGTCTGGGACGTGTTTGCGGTATCCACGTATGCGACCGTCTCGGCGCTGTTCTGGTACGTCGGCCTGATCCCCGATCTGGCAACGCTTCGCGACCGCGCCCGCGGGCTGCGGCAGAAGATTTTCGGCATAGCGAGCCTCGGGTTCCGCGGTACCGCCCGCGTCTGGAATAACTACGAAAAGGCCTACCTGATTCTGGCCGCCATCTCGACACCCCTGGTGCTCTCGGTGCACTCGATCGTGTCGTTCGACTTCGCAACGTCAGTCCTGCCGGGCTGGCATACGACGATCTTCCCGCCTTACTTCGTCGCGGGTGCCATCTTCTCAGGATTCGCGATGGTGGTCACCCTGATGGTGGTGGCTCGCTGGGCCCTGAATCTCGAGTACCTGATCACCATCAGGCACCTCGAGAACATGAACAAGGTAATTCTCGCGACCGGCACGATCGTAGGCTACGCGTACGCGACGGAGTTCTTCATCGCCTGGTACAGCGGCAATCCGTATGAACGGTTCATCTTTATCAACCGCGCGTTCGGTCCTTACGCCTGGGCTTACTGGTCGATGATCAGCTGCAACGTGATCTCGCCGCAGTTCTTCTGGTTTAAGAAGCTTCGAACCAGCGTGCCGTTCATGTTCGTGCTGTCGATCTTCGTGAACATCGGTATGTGGTTTGAGCGATTCGTGATCATCTCGACCTCGCTTCACCGCGACTTCCTGCCCTCGAGTTGGGGATACTTCCGGCCGACGATCGTCGATATTCTGACCTTCTTCGGTACGTTCGGACTGTTCCTTACTCTGTTCCTCGCCTTCTGCCGGTTCCTGCCGGTAATCGCCATGGCGGAAATCAAAGGGATGATGGCGAACGAATCGATGCACGATGCAGTACACGGAACTTCTTATGGTCCGGCACCGCACGATCCGGCCGTCCCAGAGGTCCTCGAAGGAGGGCGTCACTAAATGGCCACCGAACATATAACCAACACCCCGGATATCGCAGGTCGCAGCGTTTACGGCGTTGTGGGTGAGTTCGAACGGCCGGAAGATCTGGTCCGCGCAGGCGAAGACCTTCACCACCGGCGTGGTTATACGAAGATCGATGCCTACTCCCCGTTTCCGATCCACGGCATCGACGATGCGATCGGGACACCGAAGTCCATCCTGGGATATATCGTTTTTGCGTGCGGGCTATTCGGGCTCGCGAACGCGATATTCATGATCTGGTACACGAACGGATATGACTATCCTCTGGTGATCGGCGGCAAACCGCTGTTCGCCTGGGAGTTCTCGGTTCCGGTGATGTTCGAGCTGACGGTGCTCCTGTCGGCCTTCGGGGCTGTGCTCGGAATGCTCTTTCTCAATGGTCTTCCCAAGTACTACCATCCGATCTTCAACTACGACCGGTACGGAAGATCCACGGACGACCGGTTCCTCCTGGTAGTCGAATCCGCCGATCCGCGCTTCGATGTGGAAGAGGTGATGCGGGTTATGCAGGAGGTTGGCGCCGTGAATACGGAGGTTGTAGGATCATGAGATTCATTTCCTGCGCACTGCTGGCCGTTGCAGCCTCTGTCCTGTCAGGTTGCGCAGGTCCTTCGCGCCAGCCTCCCATCTTCGTTTTCCCCGATATGCGCTTTCAGGGCCGGTACGATCCGCAGGCAGACAGGCCGTTTTTCACCGACCGTCGTGTGGATCAGCGTCCTGTGGCCGGTACCGTTCCGCGCGGGCTGCTGAAGGAAGATGAGGGATTCTATACGGGCGTGGTGAACAATCAGTATGTCGGAAAGAATCCACTGAAGGTGGACGCCGAACTGATGGAGACCGGTCAGCGGCGGTTCAATACCTACTGTTCACCGTGCCACGACCGAACCGGACAGGGGCGCGGGATCGTGGGACAGCGCGCGATCTGGATTCCCACGAACCTGACCGAGGATCGTGTGAAGCAGTTCAATGACGGCGAGATCTTCACGGTCATCACACAGGGCCGCCGGTCGATGCCTCCTTACCGGTACCAGGTCACCGAGCATGACCGCTGGGCCATTATCGCCTATGTCCGCGCTTTGCAGCGGGCGACGATGGGTACCGTTGATGAGGTGCCCGCGGATCAGCGGGCTTCACTGAAATAACATGGCACACGGAAAACACTCCCATACCAGCGATTCCTATCAGCTTGACGCCGGCCTGTGGCTTCGCGGTCGAAACGCACTTGCCTTCATTGCGCTGATCTCGTGGGTCGCGTCGATCGCTGGTTATTTCATCAATCCGGACCGATTTTTCCAGTCCTGGCTTTTCGCTTTCCTGCTGTGCATGTTCATCCCGCTCGGGTCGATGTTCTTCAACCAGGTCGGCTATCTGACCGGCGCCGCATGGAGCGTTCCGATGCGCAGAATCGCCGAGAACATCATGATCACTATTCCGCTCGGATTCTTGTTGTTTCTGCCCGTCCTGGCTGGGATTCATAATCTTTACCTGTGGTCTCACGCGGATCTGGTGGCCAAAGATGCCATCCTCCATGGAAAGGCGGGCTGGCTGAACCCGAACGCGTTCAGCATCCGGGCTTTCATCTATATCGCAATCTGGTCCCTGTGGTCGTGGCGCATTTACGCGAACTCGACGAAGCAGGACAAGACGAAGTCCATCGACCAGATGCACGCAATGTCCCGCTGGAGCGCGCCCGGTCTGCTGCTGACCTTTCTGTCGGTGACGCTGGCTTCGTTTGACTGGAGCATGTCTCTGGACCCGCACTGGTATTCGACCATCTTTGGCCTGTACTGTTTTGCGGGCGGCGGACTGTCCTTTATCGCAGTGTGGACGCTGATCTGCCTGGCACTGAGAGACAGAAACGTCCTGGCAAACACGATCCGAATCGAGCACTACCACGATCTCGGGAAATGGCTGTTTGCGATGGTGATCTTCTGGGCCTACATCGCTTTCTCGCAGTACCTGCTGATCTGGTACGCCAATATTCCTGAAGAGACCATCTGGTATCGCAACCGCTTCGAAGGCAGCTGGTCCTGGGTAAGCGCAGCGATTCTGTTCGGCCACTTCATTATCCCGTTTTTCGTGCTGCTGCCCCGGGCGGCCAAGCGGAGCCCGGCGATGCTGCGATTCATGGCCTGGTGGCTTCTCTTCTTCCAGGCGCTGGACTGGTACTGGCAGGTAATGCCGAACTTCAATCGCGGGGGTATCGCGATTCACTGGCTTGATTTTGCGACCGTGCTGGCGGTGGGTAGTGCAATGGGGCTGCTCTTCTGGAACCGGATGAAGGCGCACGCACTGCTGCCTGTCGGGGACCCGCGATTCGAGCAGGGACTCGAGTTCCAGAACATTTAATTCCAGAACATTCGGGGACCCGGACACACATGGGAGGAATCGAATAGTTATGGCAGACCACGCCGAACACTCAGAATATCGGGAGGAGATTTCCCAGGAACATCCGTACAGCTACGACCACTCTGAGCCGAAGTATTCCCTCATCGCGATTCTTGGCGCCATTACTGTCATCCTGCTGCTGTTTGTTGGCATCGGAATTCAGTATTACTACGAGTACACGGAAACGGACGCAGTCTATGACCGTGTTCTGTCCCAACCAAGCTGGCAGTTGCAGGATCTGCGGAATAAGGAAGCGTGGGAACTGACCCATTACGGATACTGGGACAAAAACAAGGGAAGTGTGCGGATACCTGTTGAGCAGGCGATGAAGCTTGTTCTGCAGGAAGCGGCCGAGGGCCGTACGAAGTATCCGACGAATGCTTACCCGGTGAAGACGGCCGCTCAGCTTGCCGCAAGCGGCGCGGTTTCTCAGCCGGGCGCGGCTGCCGCGCAGGCATCACAGCAGTCTGGAGTAACGAGTAATCCAAATGTTCAACAGCCGGCGGCTCCCCAGCAGCCTAATCGGTAGACTGGCAAAGGACAGACCGCAGTCGTCTATACAGTCCGGAAGGAGCGCATTCCCGTCATGCTCCCGGGGCTTGTTCCGCGGGCACTTACTGCGAACCTGGTGTATAGCCGTAGTTCTTATTTCCGGCGCGTACGCGCAAATCAATGTGTTACCCCGTGAGCTGGAAGGGATCGGGGTGGATGAAAAGTTCGGGGCCGCAGTGAATCCCGATCTGCAGTTCACAGCGGAGAACGGGTATCAGGTTTCGCTCCGGTCGTTCCTGAATCAGGGCAAGCCGGTTCTGTTGAATCTGGTGTACTACCGCTGTCCCATGCTGTGCAACCTGGTTTTGAACGCGCAATCGAAAGTGATGCGCGACCTGGCATGGACGGCAGGCAAAGAGTTCGAAGTAGTCACGATCAGTATCGATCCGGCGGAAGGCTTCAACCTGGCGCAGGCGAAAAAGAAGTGGTATCTGGAGACGTACGGGCGGCCGGAGGCGGCAACCGGCTGGCACTTCCTGACGGATTATCAGGGGAACGCAAAGCGGCTGGCTGAGCAGGTGGGATTCAACTATCGCTGGGACGCGAAAACCGAGCAGTTCGCGCATGCGGCGGCCATTATGTTTTTGACTCCGGACGGCCGGGTTTCACGGTATCTTTACGGGCTGGATTACAAGGCACGCGATATGCGGCTTGCGCTGGCAGAGGCGTCCGAGGGCAAGCTGGGCACGGTGAGAGACAAGATACTTCTCTACTGCTTCCACTACGATCCAAATGCGAAGTCGTACGTTCCGTTCGCAATGAACGTAATGAAAGCGGGCGGTATTCTGACTGTTCTTGTGATGGCATTTATTCTTTCGGTGATGTGGCGCAGGGATCGCAGCCGGACCGCGGCTAACCTGCCCGGCGGAGTGGCGACAGCAAAATGAATTGGTTCCTACATCTCGTACTTCCGCGTCAGTCCTCGACACTGGCGCCCAATATCGATAACCTGTTCTGGTTCATCACGCTGATCAACATATTCTTCTTCGTGCTGATTGCCGGACTGATCATTTTGTTCGTGAAAAAGTACCGGCGGCGGTCTCCGGACGAGATCACGCCCCATATTACGCACAATCAGAAGCTCGAGATCGCATGGAGCGTGCTCCCTCTGATTCTGCTGCTGTTTATCTTCTTCTGGGGATTCCACGGCTACGTCAACGCGCAGGTGGCACCGGCGAACGCGATTGAGATCCAGATCACCGGCAAGAAGTGGGTTTGGCAGTTTGAGTATCCGGATGGCATGCGTACCCTGAACGAGTTTCACGTCCCGGTGAACCGGCCGGTGCGTCTTGTGATGAACTCGGAAGACGTGATTCACAGTTTCTACGTACCCGGATTCCGGATTAAAAAGGACGTCGTCCCGGGCCGATATACCGAAGAGTGGTTTCAGGCTACTGAGCCCGGCGTCTACCAGGTCTTCTGTGCGGAGTACTGCGGGAAAGGGCATTCCGACATGCTGTCGAAGATCCACGTAGATGACGAGGCTACCTACAAGAAATGGCTGGTTGAAGGCGACGAAGAACTGAAGAAAATGCCGCTGCCCGAACTTGGGAAGCTTGTCCACGAGAACCGGGGATGTGCGACCTGCCACGCGCTGGATGGCACACGCGGCCAGGGCCCCGGCTGGAAAGGCATCTGGGGAACCATGGAAACTATGCAGGATGGCACGCAAATTAAGGTGGATGAGAACTACATCCGGGAATCAATCCTCGAGCCCCAGGCGCATATTGTTCGGGGTTACGAGCCGATCATGCCGACTTTCAAGGGTCTGCTTCGGGATCGCGAGATACTGGGTGTAATCGAGTTCATCAAAGGTCTTAAATGAGCGGCTTATGTGAGCGGCGGTCTGGAGTCAGCAGTCGGAAGTAAAGGACATCAAATGGCGGACGTTTTAACAGCAAACACTCTCGCCGGGCATCACCACAACCCGGGTGAGAATTATCTCAACTCTCCTAAGGGGCTGATGTCGTGGTTGGGCACCGTCGATCACAAGCTGATCGGGATCATGTATCTGTGGTCGATCCTGTTCTTCTTCTTTGTCGCCGGCATTCTGGCTCTGCTGCTCCGGATTGAGCTGCTTACGCCGAAGCAGACCATCATGACAGCGGAGCAATACAACCAGGTATTCACACTGCATGGCGCCATCATGGTGTTCCTGTTCATCATCCCGTCGGTACCGGCCGCGCTGGGGAACTTCGTTTTACCCCTGATGCTGGGGGCCAAAGACGTGGCCTTCCCGAGGCTAAATCTGCTCAGTCTTTATATCTACTGGGTAGGTGCGCTGATGGCAGTAGGCTCCATCATCTTCGGTGGAATCGATACCGGATGGACCTTCTACACGCCCTACTCGACGACCACCGGCGGCGCTGTCAGTCTGATGACGATGGCCGTGTTCGTCCTTGGTTTCTCCTCGATCTTTACCGGCGTCAATTTCGTGGCGACGATTCACAAGCTTCGAGCGCCTGGCCAGGGCTGGTTTCAGTTGCCGCTGTTCGTCTGGTCTATGTACGCAACCGCGCTGATCCAGATCATGGCGACTCCGGTGCTCGGCATCACCGTCCTCTTGCTTTTCATGGAACGCATGTTCCATATCGGTATCTTCGATCCGCGAATCGGCGGCGACCCGGTGCTGTTCCAGCATTTCTTCTGGTTTTACTCGCACCCTGCCGTCTACATCATGATTGTGCCAGGCTTCGCAATCATCTCCGAGATCATTCCCGTGTTCTCGAAGAAGACGATCTTCGGCTACAAGGCGATCGCCTTCTCTTCCGTCGCGATCGCGATTGTCGGCTTTCTGGTTTGGGGTCACCACATGTTCGTAAGCGGGCAGTCCACGCTTGCCGGGGCGATCTTCTCGTTTCTGACATTCCTGGTTGCAATACCTTCGGCTGTGAAGGTGTTTAACTGGCTGGCTACGATGTACCGCGGATCCATCGATCTGAGTACGCCGATGCTGTATGCGATCTCCTTCCTGATGCTGTTTTCGATCGGGGGCCTGACCGGGATTTATCTCGGCGCAATGGCCGTTGACGTCCACCTGCACGACACCTATTTCATCGTGGCCCACTTCCATTACGTGATGATGGGCGGAACGGTGATTGCATTTCTGGGCGGCCTGCACTACTGGTGGCCCAAAATGTTCGGCCGGATGTACAACGAGCGCCTGGGCCGCATCGGCTGCGCACTGGTCTTCATCGGATTCAACGTCACGTTCTTTACGCAGTTCATTCTTGGAAGCCGCGGCATGCCGCGACGCTATTACAACTATCTGGACCAGTTTCAGCCTCTGCACGCGTTCTCCACGTTCGGATCGTGGATTTTGGGGTCGGGTCTGTTCCTGACGGCGGCGTATCTGCTCGCGACCTTCCGCAAGCCGATGGATGCGCCGAAGAATCCCTGGGGAGGAAAGACCCTCGAGTGGGAGGCCGATTCCCCCCCGATCGAGCACAATTTCGACTTCGAGCCGGTACTGAAGCATGGTCCGTATGATTTCCGTCCCGAGAGGCCCAAATTAGATGAACCAGTCACTCACCACTGATGTTGACGTCCGTGGCGAGCACCATCTCGCCCACGAGGCCGAACACGATTCGCGGCTGCAGCATCACTTCGCCACCTTCGAACAGCAGTTCGATGCGGCGAAGATCGGCATGTGGCTGTTCCTCGCGACGGAAGTTCTGCTCTTCGGCGGATTATTTGTTGGGTTCGCGCTTCAGCAGGCTGCTCATCCTCTCGCGTTTTTGGAAGCGCATCATCATCTCGATAAGAGGCTTGGGGCCCTGAACACGGTTGTCCTGCTTTTTTCGAGCTTCACTGCCGTGATGGCAGTGTGGTCCGCTCAACACAGCCGGCGGAAGGCGACTACCACCTACCTGTTGATCACGCTGGTGTGTGCCGCGATGTTCCTTGTAGTGAAAGGGTTTGAGTACCACCACAAGTTCGAGGAAGGTCTCCTGCCTGGTATGTTCTATCACCACCAGGGCGACACGGTGCCGAACCAGTTCATCTTTTACAGTTTCTACTTCATGATGACGGGTCTGCACGGAATTCACGTTCTGGCCGGAATGGGTGCGATTACGTGGGTTCTGATCCGTAATCTGCGCGGCGAGTTCAATTCCACCTACTACTCGCCTGTGGATCTGGCAGCGCTCTACTGGCACCTGGTCGATCTGATCTGGATCTACCTGTTCCCGCTGCTCTACCTGATCACCTAGGAGATCCGATGGCCACCGAATCTGCTGCTCATCTCGATACAACGCACGCTCAAACACACTCTCTCAGCGAGGACCCGCATCACGAGCACGGCGGACCGAAGATTTACGCCGCCGTGCTGGGCGGGCTTCTGGTGCTGACCATCATTACGGTTGCCGCTTCTTACGTTAACTTCGGCACCGGAAACGTCATTGTGGCCCTGCTGATTGCCTCGATCAAGGGCTCGCTGGTAGCGCTGTTCTTCATGCATCTGCGCTGGGACAAGCCGATGAGCGCAATCATCTTTTGCGTGAGTCTGTTCTTTCTGGCGCTGTTCCTGATCGGTTGCTATACCGATCTGATCGCACGTCCCCCGACAGAGCCTACGAATCTGAAAGTGACGGCTCCACCCAACCAGCTCGGTCCTCAGGGCGGCCAGATCGCACCTTCTCCGGGACACGGAGTTCCCGGTGCGATGAGTCCCAGCGGCGGAGGTCCGATCATCCCCGGCGCATCGCCCGAGGGATCCTACGGCGGAGCTGCGGCTGGTACGAATCGTCCCACGCCACAGGTCCCTCAGCATTAAATCGGTAACGAGGCGACCCTGAGCTTTATGCCAGGGTCGCCCAGGCTAGCCTAGCAACCCGTGGTAAAACCGCTCCCTCACGGATCGCGGCTCATTAACCCATTGATTTTACTGAGCCGCGCGTCAGCAAGCGAACTTACGCTGTGCCGATCATCTGGTGAACTTCCGGCGTTTGCTTCTCCGCGGTCAGTTCGTCCCATAATCTTTGCAGCACGTCGCGGCTGTACTCAAAGAAATGCCGGTCGGGCGTGAATACTTCCAGCGTGATGGTCCCGTCGAACCCACAGGTAATGAGCTGACGCAGGGCCCACCGGACATCCAGGTTGCCTGCTCCCAAGGGCAGGTGCAGGTCGGCATTGCCGCCCTTATTGTCATGCAGATGCACATGCCGCAACCGGGATCCCCATTCGGCGAGGATCTCCTCTGTCGTGTTCCATGGCACCATGAGGTTTGCGTGTCCGATATCGAGGTGCAGGCCGAGCTTCGGCATCGGCCCAAGTAATTCACCCAGCTGTGCAGCACTGTTGAAATCGCCGGGCAGGTTCTCGATCATCAGGCCAACGCCAACCTTTTGTCCATGCTCCTGGAGTTCTGCCAGGGACTGGAGATTGCGTCCGATATAGAAGGCGCGGTCGTGCATCGGAGCGTGCCGGTCCGGATGCAGGTTCATCCACTCTGCGCCGACTTCCGCAAAGAGATCGAGGCAACGCCGCAGCTCATCGACCGCGGCGCGTCGGATGCTTTCAAAGGGATTTGCGAAGGGCAGATAATACGCCGTATGTCCGACCACAGCCATTCCGTGATCGTTTAGAGCTCGCTTTACCACCGCTGACTCAATACGCCACGAGGCAGCCGCCGGAGGTTCCAGGGTGAGGTCTATAAAGCCGAGTCCGAGGTCAGCCATCCACCGGATTTCAGCCAAAACGTCGCGTGCCGGGTGATTCATTCCTCCGATTAGCATGTACCGTAAAACCGTCCTGTCTTTGAGATGCCGACAGACGCCAGCCTGCTACGCGGCATTTGCCCACGCGGGGACAGGCGGCGCTTCAGCGAGCAGCCATGGCCGGGTATCCAAAAGGTCTTTGGGAGGGATTCCCGATACGGGGCTGGCTTCGTTTCGCGGCGGCTCAAGGCCGAGCTCATCCCACACACGCCCGGCAACCGCCGAGGCCCGCTCAGGACATACCCACGAGTAAACGGACAGGACGGCTTTGACCAGCGGCGTGTCAGGTCCCACCCTCCGCAGCAGATGATCCCAGTCAAGCTTGTGGCCGGTTGCATAAAGAAGATTCATGATGTCCGGCCAGTCGCATCGATCCCGCTGGAGGACATACAGCTTCGACCAGATCAGTTCTTCCGCCGGAATGACCCGGAAGGTCTGACCGCAAAGCTGGATGGTGGGACCCGCGCACAGCCAGTGATCATCCACCCGGGCCCGCTGATTAGCCATGGCCCAGATTGCATCGACGATCACGCCGTCCTGATGACCGCGATAGATCCATTCGCGGACATAAGGTGAGACGCTGTAGTAATCTTCGAGACCGCAGCGGGTCATCATCTGGACGACCTCGTCCCGATCCTCAGGACGAATGTAGATATCCAGATCTTTCGAGCGGCGCAGACGACCGGTATAGTATCCGAGAGCAAGGCCTCCCCCCAGCGCGAAAGGTATCCGTTCCCTGCAAGCCCGGTTCAGTACACAGGCGTAGACACCCCAGTGCTCGGGCGGGATCAGGTTCTCCCAGGTTACCTCGGCTGGTTCGGGGACAACGGCTGTGCTCATACGGACCTCCGCGCGGGTTCAGATATTGTTAGACCGCCAACTATCTGCACCCGTATGGATGCCTGTGTTCGCGAAAGGTGTCTGCGTTTTTTACGGCAAAAACACTTGTATGTAATTAGTACAGTTGGGTTTGTAAGACTGACCGGGGTGTCAGTGCATCGCCATCACGGCATCCCACAGCGCCCCGGCACGATCTGTCATCACAGGAACGTCCGAATCAAGCGCGAGGCGGCGCGCGGCCATCTTCTGACCCGCCTCCCGGAAACGGGACAAATAAGCGTCCTTCGTTCCGTAACGAGCTTTCACCTTTTCAGGAGGCATCGCAAAGAATGAGCCAATAAAGGCAATCATCTTGTCGGAGGACCCCATCTCGGGTGCGCGCAGGTTCCAACCGGTATAGCTGCCCAGCGGGACATCCAGATCCGGCAGTCGAACGCCGCCGAGTTCGTTTCCGTCGGCATCGACCTGAGCGACCATGATCGGATATGCGGAACCTTCGGCAGGAGGCTCCTTCGTGACCAGCCCCTTTGAGAGAAATTCCGGCCCGAAATCAAGGACATGAGGCACTCTCGGAAACCCGGGGCGGTGAATCGCGGCAGCGTACTTCACCGAGTTCGACGGGACCAGTTCGCCTTTGGCAATTTGCGGAAACATCGATGCAGGCGGCTCCACTCCGTCCTTCAGCCATTCATGGAACGAGATCAGGAGACCCCGGAGCATCCACCGAATATCCAGCGGGTTGTCCACATTTTGTGTGTTGCGGCGCTCCAGCGGCAGCGACCCCGAACCGTGCTGACCACCCGCCAGAAAGTAGATACGCGTGTTGCTGACGGGAGCCACATCGCGCGATGCATCCGGGCTCATGTGGATCAGCGACGCAGCCCTTCCCCAGTACTCGTACGAGTGATTTGTGTAAAACATTTTCGGCGCAACGTGAAGTGCCTGCACCCGGGTCAACAATCCGCCGCTCTGCCCGGTAACAGGGTCCTTCATCTCCGAATCCGTGAACGGGAACATGTCGACGGGCCATGCTGAATGCAGCAAGGGCTGACCGTCGCGCGAGGGCTGCGCGAAGCGATAGTTAAAACTTCCCCGCCCTGCTCCCGCAACCTCGGCCCAGACGCCGTCGAGCGCTCTGCGATTCTGCTCGTCCTGATTGAACCCCTGATACATCATGTCCCGGAGAAAACGGCCGGTCTGGGATACACCGAAGCCGAGAGTGCGTTTTACCTGACCCTGCGGGCCGTTGGGAAGAACCGCTCCAGTGCCATATCTGAGAAACGAGGCCATATCTCGCACCGCCGCGAACCCAAGGCCCACGGGGACCGCTCCGGTTGCGCGATAGACGGCCTCGTAGA
>Ga0170475_131304142_pt1 | contig 16592 bp, 18 predicted proteins | sample Soicark_Litter_5_FD_111474 | JGI IMG/M metagenome (GOLD analysis project Ga0170475, IMG submission 111474) | Avena fatua rhizosphere microbial communities from Hopland, California, USA. Combined Assembly of 48 SPs
CGTAAATTGAGTTGATGAAAAGGGTTTCCCCGCCGGCGTCAGGCAAGGGTTGGCGTGGCGGTCAAATGGCGCGAATTGACGTTCGCGGCTACGGGCTGAGGCGACGAGCGGTTACGCCCGGTTGGCGAAGGCGCCGCAGTGGGCCGGAGGATGGTGTCAACTGATCCCGCGGAACGGGACGGCTATGGGGGCAGGTAGACCAGGATTCCCTAAACTGGTTGCTCACGTGCGACCCAGGATGTCGCATAATGAGTCAGTTCAGGTCCATTTTTGAGATTCAACTTACGTTTGATCTGTTCCCGATAGTATTCAATGGTCTTGATACTAAGGTGCAGTTCGGCGGCAATATCGCGAGTTTTCTTCCAACGGCCGATTAGCTGAAAAACCTCCAACTCGCGGTCACTGAGGCTTTCAACCGGCGTCTGGCTGACGGTCCGTTGTCCCCGGACTTGTTGCTGCAACATGCGGCCCGCCAAGGCATCGCTGACGTAAATTGCGCCGCTTAGGACACGGCGTATGGCGCTTACCACTTGTGTAAGTGCCTGATCCTTCATGAGATAGCCAAGCGCACCAGCGCGAAATGCAATTTCTGCGTGGATATTCTCATCGTGGGCGCTGACTACGAGGACCGGCAGCCGAGGATATTGCGCTTTGACGTTGCGCATAAGCTCCAGGCCGCTGCTGTCTTTAAGTGAAATATCTGCAATGACGAGGTCAGGGCTGGTCGATTCAATCGCCATCATGGCTTTGCCGGCGTCCTCCTCTTCCCCGCAAAATCAGATCCGGTTCGCGGGAAATGAGCTGGGAAATCCCAAATCGAACTACAGCATGATCATCGACGAGCAGGATGCGCGTGCGATTATCTTTCAGTGTACTTTGCTTTGTAAGGGCCATCGCGTCGGTTTACCTAAGCAACTGGCATGCCCAGACATCACCTCCCCCACACTAATCCGTACCTGGCGCGTCGGGTGCAATGCGGAATTCCGGCGGGAAAATTCCGTCCCGCATTCGTGAGTGAAGCCGGACACGAGGCTCGCCCAGCGGGAACGGCTGGTCTAGTCTCTCTTTGCGATCACTTGCTCCAGGATAGAATCGTTCAATCCGGCCGGGTGGCCCAGATATAGGACCTTTGATTTAGGGTCCAGCAGTGCGACGGAAGGAATCGCGGAGATACCCAGGCTGGCCGCTGCTGTTGATTTTGGGTCGAGTGCCATCGGCAGCTTTAGCTTTTCCTGAATCGTCTCCAGGTCCGCTTTGGTTTCAGGCGAAACGAACACGACCTGCAACTTGTCGCTAAATTTCTTTTGGATGGAAGCAATTTGCGGAAGCGACTTTTGGCATGGAATGCTCCAACTCGCGAAAAAAACGAGCAGAGTGTATCTGTTCGTCAGGTCGGGTTTATCGCCTAGCCACGTGTCAAACGTCAGTCTTGGGGCTGGTTTGCCCACGAGTGAGTTCTCGGTGAGGGGATCGAGGAGTTTTTCATGGGAGTCACTTGCGGAGTTAGTGTTGGTGTGGCGGGCGGCGGCTGCGGCTAACTCCCCCTGGTAACGAACGTCGTCCTCACTATGCTGCTTTTCCGCTTTCGCGGCCTCCGCAGGATTGTAATGAAACTTTTTCTGAAGCTCAGGGGTCAGATATTTGAGTTTGACGTTAGAGATCCCGGTGGAATGATTAAAATAGAGGTCCGTCGCGTTTACGCCGATCACGGTAACGTTACTGAAAGTGATGGACCCGACTTTCAACACGTCAAATTTCACTTGCGCCGCAGGTGCGGAAATCGCGCAAACCACCAACTGCAAAGCAAAAAGGAATTTCAACATGGCCCAAAGTTGTTATGCCGAAGTACGATCGTCGCAGCAAGCTGGAACTGCTCGCCGTCGGCTGACGATGACGGTAAGCACGTTTTCGAGAAAGGAGGGGGTGTTGCCCCCATTCAGTTTTCGGCGCTGTAGAGCGAGGAGTACGCACCCAGGCGGGCATGATTGAATGCTTACGAATGTATAGAGTGCAGATTTGCAGATTGTTAGTGCTGTTGGTGGTTGCGACCGCGTTTGCTCGTTGTTTCGGGGACGATACTTACGTTTACTCGGTTCGTCTCAGTGCAACGGTTCAGGCTTCGCCACCGAAAATCACGCTTTCATGGCCGCTGGATCCGTACCCGGCCAATAGCTTTACTGTGCGCCGTAAACTAAAAGGAGACACCGCGTGGGGCTCGGCAACCGGGTTATTGGCCTCTACAAGCTCTTACATCGACACCAACATTTCGGTGGGGACGATCTATGAGTATCAAGTTCTAGGACCTCATCAAATGCCGGGCTTGACGAACGTGGCGTCGGGGTACATCTGCAGCGGCATTAACGCGCCCCTGGTGGACAATCGCGGGAAGGTCATTTTGGTCGTCGCAACGAACGCTAGCTCCACCCTCGGGAATGAATTGACGAGGCTGCAGAGTGATCTGGCAGGGGAGGGCTGGTTGGTGATCAGGCATAACGTGTCCAGCAATGATACTCCTGCCAGTGTGCGCAACCAGATCATCACGGATTACAATGCGGACCCCGCTAACGTGAACACGGTGTTTCTATTCGGGCACGTGCCGACGTTGCAATCCGGCCAACTGAATTACGACGGACACCTGGTCCGCGCAATGCCGGCCGATAGTTATTACGGAGATGTAAACGGCAATTGGAGCAGCCTGCCTGATTACTTGCCTTCGGATGTGGAGTTGATGGTGGGTCGAGTGGATCTATTTAACATGCCGGGAAATGGAGCGCCGGGGACGTGGCCAAATGAAACGGAGCTGCTTAGAAATTATTTGAACAAAGATCATGCGTGGCGACACAAGCAATTCACGGTGCCGCGGCGGGCATTGATAGGCGATCTCAGGGGAGTGGAAGAGGGCAACGAAGCGACAGCGACAAGCGGGTATAGAAACGCCGAGCCGCTGGTCGGGCCGGGAAATACGTTCAACTCGGCGGTGACAAACGGCACACCGGCAAACGCGCGCTGGTCTTCAATTCTTTCTGCCAACGCGTATCTACTCGCCTACGGTTGCGGGGCGGGCCAGCCGGATGCGTGCAGCGGCCTCGGGACGAGCGATGGCGACTTCGCGGACGTGCGAAGCGCGGATGTATTCGCCGGCGATCTCAAAGCGCCGTTTGTCATGATGTTTGGCAGTTGGTTCGGCCAATGGGATGTGACCGATGATTTGCTGCGGTCGTTTCTCGCCACTTCCAGCATGGGGCTGACGGCTTGCCTTGCGGGCCGGCCACATTGGTATGTGCACCATCTTGGAATGGGCGAAACCTGGGGATACAGCACACGCCTCTCCATGAACAACAGCGGGGTCTTGTATACTGAGACGACCAATATATTGAACCGCGCCATTTACGTTTCTCTGATGGGAGATCCGACCCTGCGTCTGGATCCGGTCGGTCCCCCAGTGAACCTGGTGGCGACGCCTGGAAATGGAAGTGTCGCTCTTTCGTGGGCTGGCTCGGGTGATTCGGTGCTGGGTTATCACATCTATCGCAGCACGAGTTCGGCTGGACCGTTTACTCGCCTTACAATTTCGTTGGTGAGTGGCAATGCATACACGGACCCGAACGTGCCAAACGGCAGCTATACGTATATGGTGCGGGCGGTGAAATTGCAGACCACTCCGAGCGGGACCTATTACAATCCGAGCCAGGGCATTTTTGTTTCGACGAGCGTGACCAGCATCACGACGCCTCCGATTACGGTATTCGCGAGTCGCATTGGGACTAATTTGCAGCTTAATTGGAATTCGGCATCGGGGCTAACGTATCGTGTCCAGGCAAGAACCAACTCCTTGCAGGGGAATTGGTCGGACGTTTCCAGCACTCTCAGCGCGACGGGTGCGGTTACCACATGGACGGACACTACTGTCGGAGCGAGCGCGCAGCGGTTCTATCGCGTCATGTCGCCATAGTCGCCCGGCGGGCTGCGTCCCCAACCAAGAGCAGCAGGCATATTGGGTACAATGCTCGAACTTCGCGAAGCGTCTGGAGTGCGGCGCATTCCGCCGCTTTCCCTCACGAAATCAGTCGTGTTCCACTTCCGGCTTACCATTTATCTCATTGCACGCACGTATTCCTTCGCATAATTTCTGCGCCCGTGCGCGGTTCGCCGGGTTAGTTGTTTATGGATACACATGCCGAATTAAAGATTGATGGAAAAAGCTTCAAATTACCCCTTGTTGAAGGCACTGAAAAAGAACGCGCACTCGATGTTTCGAAGCTCCGTGACCAGACCGACTACATAACCCTGGACGACGGCTATGCCAACACCGGTTCCTGCCTCAGCAAAATCACTTTCATTGACGGCGAGAACGGAATTCTAAGATATCGCGGCATCCCAATTGAAGAGTTGGCGGAGAAATCCACGTTCATCGAGGTGGCACATCTCATCATCATGGGCCACTTGCCGAACAGCGCCGAGTTGCGCCGGTTTTCTGACCTGCTTACGCAAAATGAACTGCTTCACGAGTCGATGCGGCACCATTTTGAGGCGTTTCCAGCCACCGCCCATCCGATGGCAATCCTGTCGTCGATGATCAATGCCGCAGGCTGCTATTATCCTGAGTTGGTCTCCGAATTTAAGGCGAACTTCAACGTGCAATCAGCAAGGTTGCTCTCGCAAGTGCGCACGATTGCGGCGTTTGCTTACCGCAAGTCTCGGGGCTTGCCAACCATCTATCCCAAGCCGGACCTGAAGTACACGGCGAACTTCCTGCACATGATGTTCTCGCTTCCGTTTCATGACTATGAACTCAAGCCGGAGATCGTAAAAGCGCTCGACCTTATTTTTCTCCTCCATGCCGATCACGAGCAGAATTGTTCGACCGCAACGGTGCGCATGGTGGCCTCAAGCCGTGCAAACCTTTTTGCCGGCGCGGCTGCGGGTGTCTGCGCATTGTGGGGTCCGCTGCATGGCGGCGCAAACCAGGCTGTCCTGGAAATGCTCGCTCAAATTCATGCGGAAGGGGATGACGGCTCGAAATTCATTGCCGCGGCGAAAGATAGGAACAGCGGCCGGCGTCTGATGGGTTTCGGCCATCGCGTTTACAAGAATTACGATCCGAGAGCCAAGATTATCAAAAAGGCGTGTGACGATGTGCTCGCCAAGCTGAATGTTGCGGATCCATTACTCGATATTGCAAAACATTTGGAAGAAGCCGCGCTCAGAGATCCGTACTTCATCGAACGCAAGCTGTATCCCAACGTTGATTTCTACAGTGGCATCATTATGCGCGCCATCGGGATCCCGGTGGAGATGTTTACAGTCATTTTCGCCATCGGCCGTATGCCCGGGTGGATCGCGAATTATCGTGAGGTCACCGAAGACCAGAGCAGCCGGATCTATCGGCCGCGCCAGGTTTATACGGGCCCCGCTCTCAACCATTACACGCCCACGAAGGAGCGGAAGTAGAGTTTCCCTGATGAATATTCACGAATACCAGGCCAAGCAGTTGCTCGCGCAATACGGAGTTAATGTCCCTCCGGGAGAGGTTTGCGAGACCCCTGAGCAGGCGAAGAAAATCGCCGAAGACCTCGTGGCTAAAGGCGCCACGATGATGGTGATCAAATCGCAGATTCACGCCGGTGGCCGAGGCAAAGGCACTTTCAAGAGTGGCTTCAAAGGCGGTGTAAAGCTCACGAAGTCGCCAACCGAAATTTACGACTACGCCAAGGCCATGCTAGGCCAGGTGTTGGTCACCAAACAAACCGGACCGGATGGCCGCCTGGTGAGCAAGCTCCTCGTCGCGGCGGCGCCGGAGATCGAAAAGGAACTTTATCTGGCGGTTCTCCTCGACCGCGCCACTTCGCGGCCCGTTATCATGGCGAGCACCGAAGGTGGCATGGACATCGAAGAAGTTGCAGAACGCACGCCCGAGAAGATCATTCGCGAATCGATCGATCCAGCGATCGGAATGATGCCGTACCAGGCCCGAAAGATTGCAGTCGCCCTCAGCTTGAAAGGCGATCTCATTTCGGCCGGCGCCAAGTTGCTGCTCGGTGTTTACAAAACCTGGTGGGAGTGCGATGCCTCGCTCGTTGAAATCAACCCGTTGTGCATCATCAAGGCTGCTGACGGCAAGCGAAGCCTTCAGGCGGTCGATGCAAAACTGTCCGTCGATGACAATTCCCTCTTCCGGCACCCAGAGATCCAGGCCATTCGCGATCTCGGCGAGGAAGCGCCGCTGGAGATCGAAGCCAGCAAGTTTAACCTGAACTACATCAAACTGGATGGAAGCATCGCTTGCCTTGTAAACGGCGCCGGACTGGCGATGGCGACGATGGATATTATCCAGCACTACGGTGGGCAGCCGGCGAACTTCCTCGATGTGGGCGGTGGCGCGAGCAAAGAACAGGTTGCTGCTGCGTTTAAAATCATCCTCCAGGATCCCCACGTGAAAGGAATCCTGGTAAACATCTTCGGTGGTATAATGGATTGCAACGTCATTGCCACTGGCATCGTTGCCGCTGTAAAGGAAACCGGGCTCAAACTTCCGCTCGTGGTGCGCCTGGAAGGCAACAATGTTGATGCCGGCAAGAAAACGCTGGCGGATTCTGGGCTGACGATCATCAGCGGTGGCACGATGGCCGATGCCGCGCAGAAGGTCGTACGGGCCGTCGGCTGAGATTAGCAACCACTGGCAGTATGATCGATCCCGAAACCCTGGCTCAAATCAATGGCAAATACGTCATGCCACCGGATGCCGGCCCTGAATGGCGGGCAGCCGCCGCCGCTGGGATTGATATGTCGTCGCTCGAACACACCTTGCAATTAACTCCCGCAGAGCGGATAGCCGAGCATGAGTTAGTGCTTAAGACGTTGCTTCAAATCCAGGCAGCCGGAGAGGCTGCTCGAGCGAACAAATAACTTTCATGTCTATCCTTGTCACTCCACAAACCCGCGTCCCCGTCCAGGGCATCACTGGCTCCTTTGGCGCTCGCCACACTCAACTCAGCCTTGCTTACGGCAGCCAAATAGTCGCCGGTGTAACGCCCGGCAAAGGCGGCCAAAAATTCGAGGAGAAAATTCCGATCTTCGACACTGTTGCCGAGGCGATGAAACAAACGGGCGCCACCGCTTCCGCCATTTTTGTTCCGCCCCCTTTCGCGGCTGATGCCATCATGGAAGGCGTCGATGCCGGGCTTGAGCTTGTTGTTTGCATCACGGAAGGCATTCCGGTGAACGACATGGTGAAAGTGAAACGCGCGATGGACGGCAAGAAGACCCGCCTAATCGGTCCGAACTGCCCAGGCATTGTGACGCCGGGAACCGGCAAAGATTCGCACGGTGGCTGCCGCATCGGCATCTCACCGGGATACATTCATAAGAAGGGCAACATCGGTGTGGTTTCCCGTAGCGGAACGCTCACTTATGAGGCCGTTTGGCAACTCACCGCACGTGGCGTCGGTCAATCCACCTGCGTGGGTATTGGAGGAGATCCGGTGAACGGGACCGGGCACCTCGATGTGATCAAACTATTTAACGATGACCCGGAAACCCACGGGATCATCATGATAGGAGAGATTGGTGGCTCGGCTGAAGAAGAAGCCGCGGAGTGGATTCATAAGAACTGTAAAAAGCCTGTCGCGGGATTCATCCGGGCGCTACCGCTCCGCCTGGGCGCCGCATGGGTCACGCGGGCGCCATCGTCAGCGGAGGGAAGGGGACCGCCGCCGCGAAGATCGAAGCTTTCAAACGCGCCGGCATTGGTGTGGCCACGACCCCGTCGGAAATGGCTGACACGCTCCTCAAGATGATGTAACCAGCCCTTCCTCAGAATGGGCACCATCGATCTCATCCTCAACATTACCGGTGTCCTACTTTGGTTTAACTGGCGCTCGTTCGGTTTTGACCCGCTCGCCTATTCCACACCAGCAACGCTAGCCGGCACTTTGCGTCCCGCCGAGCCGCGCCAGTTGCGCCGCTGGCGTTACCTCGCAGGGTTGCTTCTCTTACTCCTGCTGCGCGCCTACTTTTACTGGCAGATCGGTCCGGCGGTTGATTGGACTCCGCACATCCATCTGGGAGCGATCGTTATCCCGCTACGCAGCGATATTTTCCTTCGCGATTGCCTGTTTTCACTGCTGAGCTTTCTCATCTCCCTCGGTGCTTGTTACCTCTCCCTGCTTCTGCTCTCGCTGGTGAATGGCAGAGCTGGTCAAGGCGATCCCGTCCAGCGCGCCGCAAGTTCTCACCTCGGCGTGGCCGATCGTTTTCCCTGGCCAATCAGGTTTCTTCTGCCGTTGTTATGTGCGGGCGCATTTTGGTTGGTGCTGAGTCCTTTGCTCACGCGCTGGCAAATCATTCCCAAACCAGCCTCCTGGCGACACCTTTCGGAACAAGCCGCCGCTGTTGGCCTGGGCGCTTACCTGGCTTGGAAATACGTGATTATCGGTCTCCTCGCCGTCTACCTCCTCACCAGCTACGTGTATTTTGGCAATCACCCTTTCTGGACGTTCATCACACTCACTGGTCGAAACATCCTCATCCCACTGCGCGTTCTCCCGTTGCGAATCGGGAAGCTCGATCTCGCTCCACTAATAGCAATTACTCTGGTGATCTTTGGAGCAGAATTTGCGCAACGCGGCCTTACGCGTTTGTACGAACGTCTTCCGCTTTAGGCACGATCCTCTCGGTCCTCCGAGATGCCGTCACGTGTAGTTATGGGCGCCAGTTTTCGGCAGCTTCACGGTCACCGTCGTCGCCGCGCCTCGCTCGCTTTGGATGACAAGGCTGCCGCCGTGGAGTTCAGTAAGCCGTTTGGCAATGCTCAACCCCAGACCCAGCCCCTGTTGTTCCTGCATCTTGCGATCGAATTGCATGTAAGCGCCCACCTTCGCGATGTGCTCGGTGGAAAAACCGCGGCCCTGATCCGTCACTGAGAAGATCACTGCGTTGGGCAAGTCAGCAAGGACTACGCGCACTCTCGAGCCGGCGGACGAAAATTTAAATGCGTTTTGCACGAGTTCATCCACCACCTTCGCGAGGAAGTCTTCCGACATGCCAACCGGAGTATCGCCGAGCTCGAGCACGAGATCGGAATCGCGTTTCGCCTGAGCGGCTACGTCGCGTGCGTGCTTTTCGATGATCGCGGCGGGGGCCTTCGTTTGCTTGCTCTGCAGCGCGCGCAGCTTTTGCGGATCCGCCGTCAGGATCTCGATTTGGGCGTAGATGAGGAAATTCTCAATGAGGCGCTCGAGTCGCTTGCCCGAGTCGTAAATGACCTGCCCCATGTCCGCCACTTCCTGCGCAGGAAGGTTTGCTGCATCCGCCGCGAGGATTTCGCCATAGGCGAGGATTCCATTGAGTGGCGTGCGCAGTTCGTGCGGCAGCATCAGGCTGATGTTGTCGCGCAGATCGGCCAGTTTCTTTTCGGCTTCCTGGCGCATGGTCTGGACCTTTTTCAACCGCGCCTCAACCGCTGCGTAGAGAGCATCAATCGTAAAAGGTTTGGGGAGGTAATCGTCCGCGCCCAGCTCCATGCCGTGGCGCATCCCGGCATTATCAGCCAGGCCGGTCATCAGTATGAAAGGGATCGACGCCGTCGCGGGTTCGTTGCGCAGTGAAGAGAGGGCACCGTATCCATCCATCTTCTCCATATTCACGTCGCAAAGCACCAGGTCGGGCAATTCCTTGCGCGCCACCTGGACGCCAGCGGCGCCGTTCGGCGCTTCGACAACGTCGTAGCCTCGCTGCGCGAGCGCAAGCTGCACCATCTCGCGCAGCCATTCTTCGTCATCGATAACTAATATCTTTCTCATCCTGAAACGCGGTCAACGCCTGAGTTTAGTGTCTCGGTTGTCCTGAATTAAGACAACCGCATGCTCGCACCGCTTCCCTTGGCGAGGATCACCGGGGCATCGGCAGCATGTGAAACAATCCAAAGCAAATATCTTGCCCTTCAAGGAATTTAGGTTTTTTCACTCGTCGCAAACAGGTTCTCGAATGCCTTCAGCACCGTTTCAACCTCCAGCTTAGCCAGCCCCGTCGGATGCTGCAGCACTACCATTTTTTCACTTGGCGGCCGCCATACTTCCTTCGCTGTGTCGCCCCAAAGCAAAAGTCCTGGTAACCCCACCGCGCTGGCCAGATGTGAAATTCCGGAATCATGCCCAATGAAAAAATCGGCGCGTTGCAATTCCACAGCCAGCTCGCTCAACGGCAAACTTTGTGCGATGCGCACTCGAAAGGGTGGTAGCGCCGCGGCGAGCCTTTGCAATCGTTCGCCCTCTGCTTCACCGCCCACCAGCAAAAGGTTGGCTTCCGTCGCATTAATCAACTCGTGGATGAACGCCGACCACCGGTCCTCCGGCCAGTTCTTCTTCTCGCTCCCGCTGCCGGGATGCAACGCGATGGCGGGCTGTCCTGCTTGTTCGCGAATTGGCCCATCGATTAAGAGTGTCGGCACGTGTGGCGCGTCGAAGATGGCCAGGCGCTCCAAAGGTTTCAGGTAAACCTTTGCTGCATGGATGCCCTCAACATCCCGTGCTCGGTGCGGCCCCGAAATGTATTGAGCCTTGGTGCAGCGAGAAACGTTCGTCCGGAAGATCTCGTCAGGGTCGTACAGGTAAGAGATCACCATGTCGAACTCCGAGAAATAGTCCGCGAGGTCTTCGGCCAGCGCCCCGTTCCTCGCAAAAAAACCAGCCAATGCCCGCGCATCGATCGATTGCACCTTGTTCACCAAACCACCTGCCATGGCGAGTTGGGCGATATGTGGATAACCTAAGATCTCGAGGTGCGCTTCCGGAAATTGCTGCCGCAATGCGGTAATCGCCGGGAGCGTGAGGATGAAATCGCCAATCGCTCCGCCGCGAATGATAAGTATTTTGCCTTTGGGCATCTTGACCCGTTTGCTCAGGCTGATGCTCCACGCTGCTTTCGCAAGCGCGAGAACTTAGCCTCTAAATACGGTAAAGCCCAAAATGGCTATGAGCAACCCGAACGCAAAACGAACCCCGCAACCGAGCTTGACGCGCTTTTCGTCGGCCGTGGCCCAGTTCAGTAAATCGCGCAAACGCCATGGCGAAACGGTCAGCCAAATGCCGGCAATCACCAGCACATAAGCCCACCCCTGAAAAAGTATTACCCACGGCGAACCCAGATGCGGTCGGCCCGTATCCACCATCAATTTTGCCAACAGCAGAAGCACCACCGCCAGCCCGCGCACAGCCAGGAAGTCCTGCACGAAAACACAACTGCCTATTCCCACCGCAGCAAAACCGGCAAACAGGATATTCTTCCAGGAAGCAAAATCAGCGATCGATTCCAGACTCAAGTTGTAAAGAAACCACACCGTCCCGATCAGCATCAGCACGATCCCCCACGGCACTGATCGCGGAAACTTGCGTACCGAACTCGCGTATGCCTTCGGATTCATGAAGCCGTAAAGCTGCGGCACGGCGAGCCCCAACCCAAGGATTACGGCCAACGTGGAAAGTGTAAAAGGTGTCATTTAGGAGTAATTAGTCGAGAATCGCCGGGTTCCCGTAGAGCGTGAACGCGCCGGCGCGTTCGATGGCCACATCCATGAGTTGCCCGCGGTGCCGATCAGACCCCTCGAACACAACGATCCGGTTGCAGCTTGTGCGACCGCTCATCCGCGCCGCGTTCTTTTTGCTCGGACCTTCAACGAGAATCTCGACTCGCCGGCCGACAAAAGTCTGATACCGCTCCGAGGCGATCTGATTGATCGTTTGCAGCAGTCGCTGGTTGCGTTCTTCTTTCAATGGTTGTGGCACCTGGTCTGGCATCGTGGCCGCCGGCGTATCACGCCGGGGTGAATACTTGAAAATGAACGCCTGATCAAATTGAACTTCGCGCGCCAGGGAAAGTGTCTCCTCGAAATCCAACTCGGTTTCGCCAGGGAAGCCAACGATGAGGTCCGTGCTGATCCCCATTTCCGGCCGGACCGCGCGCAGTTTCTGGATGATTTCCAGGAACCGTCCGCGCGTGTAGCCGCGGTGCATGATTTTCAGCATCCGGTCGCTGCCGCTCTGGACTGGGATATGCGCGCTTTGCACCAGCTTCGGCAGTGTCGCATATGCCTCTACCAGGTCATCGCCGTAACCTTTCGGATGGGGCGAAGTAAACCGAATGCGCTGCAAGCCTTCGATCTCATGCACCGCCTCCAGCAATTGCACAAAGGCCGATTTGCCATCGCGCACCGGTATCTCGCGCTTGCCGTAGCTCGTAACAATTTGGCCAAGCAGTGTGATTTCTTTGACGCCCCCTGAGACCAGTTCCCGGCACTCGGCGACGATGTCCTCAATGAGCCGGCTGCGTTCCTCGCCGCGCGTGTAGGGGACGATGCAAAAAGTGCAATACTGGTTGCAACCCTGCATGATACTCACGAAGGCAGTGACCGATTTCTTGCCGTTGCCGTTCAACAAATGCTCGCGAATCGTGCTCTCACTGCGCGCTTCGGCATCGGTATCGACGATCTTCTCGCGTTTGCCGGAGAAGATTTCATCCAGATATTCCGCCGTGCGATGAAATTTCTGTGTGCCCAGCACCAGGTCGACATCCGGCAATTTCTCGATCAGTTCCTTGCCGCGGCTCTGCGCCATGCAACCCATGAACCCCAGCACCACCTCCGGCCGGTTCCGGCGCACGTCCACTGCGAGATTCTGCATCTTGCCGAGCGCTTTTTGCTCCGCGAAATCCCGCACGCTGCACGTATTCAGCAGAATGACATCCGCGTCAGTTTCCCCCTGCGCCAGGGTATAGCCCTTCGCGACGAGTTGCGCGGCGACAGCTTCACTGTCCCGCTCATTCATCTGGCATCCGAATGTCTTGATATAAACGCTAGGCATGCTCCGGCGATAAGCTGTTAAACCTAGTTTAAAAACATCCTTCGCTAAAGACGAAAATGGAGGCCGTTTGGTTGGCTAAGCCACACTTTCTACGGCAGGCACTCGTAACCCATTTGACTGAAATGCTTGTCCCTACTAAGGGCCCGCTTCAGTTTCAATTCTTTCATGACGGCGAAACTGGTGCAATCAGTGAAAGAAAAATCTTTATCCTCGTATGCAAAGAAGATCTGGAGAGCAGCCTCCATCCGCTCGGACTCGATACGCTCAAACCGTATTAGTCTGCTGGTCTCCACCTGGTTCCACCAGGTGCGTGCTGCGCGAAGTCCCAGTCTCATGCGGATTAGGGTGAGAGTTTCATCTAATACAAAATCTGTAGTAATAAGGCTCCCTCCGCCGGACAGCCACGTGTCTCGCGCTCTGAACGAAGCCGAATGGCACGGGTCTGCGCTATCGGCACAGGACATAAAGCCAGACGTATCGGCGAACAGCAATTTCACTTGTACAGCACTGAATCGTGGTCTGCCGCAGAGAGACCATCCGAGGAACGCCCGACCGGCGCCGCTTTATACAAGGAATCCTTTTGAAAATCACCCGCCTCGACCCGCTCATCGTCAATCGGCACAATCCGAAATGCGGGTCGACTACGGTAAATGACAGTGTATTTACCACCCTTGCTCACGGTCCGGACGATCGCAGGCAAGGAAGCTCGCAATTCCTTGGCACTAATCATTTTCATATGTTCATCTTAAGTTGAACTTCCAAGGTTGGGAAATCAAGGGCTTCTTGCGCCTTTACCCCGTCCTCCCCTCCTTGCCGCCTCCCCGTTCCTGACCTAAACTGCCCGAAACGTGAAACCATCGTTTGTTCTTTATCATGAAGGCTGAGGCCCTTGAACCAGCCGAACCCGCGCGCGGAGATGCCGCCGCCAAAGCTGCGCAGTTCTCCGCAACGCCATGCCGCAGCAAGGTCTCTTCGCCGGCCACGAATGGCGCGTATCCCCGCATCCGTTCTCCCTCGGTCCCAAGCTCGCGCGTGAGCTCGATTCTCTTGGGCGCGTCCTGCTGGCATTCTACCGCGCGGTAAATCTCCTGCATCGCCACAGCCTCGAAGGCAAACAGCCCGAATGGGTCGCGCGCTGGCTCGATCAGGGCAAGCCGGCCGGGCTTTTGGAAACGCAACGCCATCCCGCGTTCAAAAACGACGTGCCGCGCGTCATTCGCCCCGACCTCCTCCTGACCGATGACGGCTTGAGTGTTACCGAATTGGACTCCGTTCCCGGCGGCATCGGCCTCACCGCGTGGCTGAACAAAGTCTATTCTGACGTGGGCGCGAAAAACCAGGGGGCCGCCGCTGTCCTTGGCGGCGCGGATGGCATGCTCCGGGGCTTCGCGAGCATTTTTGGCAACGCGCCTAATGTTCACATTATCGTGTCTGAAGAAGCCGCCACGTACCGGCCTGAGATGACCTGGGTCTGCGAGCAACTCAACCAGCTCGAATCCAAAAAACGGTTTCACGTCCAGTCCGCTGACTTCACCGGCTTCGCCGAAGTTGATGCCGTGTATCGTTTCTTCGAACTGTTCGATCTCGCCAACGTTCCTGCAGCCCATGCGCTCTTCGAAGCCGCTACCGCAAAAAAGCTCCGACTCACCCCGCCGCCCAAGCCGGTCTTCGAAGAGAAGATGCTCTTCGCGTTGTTGTGGAACAGGAATCTTCAACCGTTCTGGCATCGCGAACTCGGCGAAGGCTTTTTCAAACGGATGCAACAGCTTGTGCCGTGTTCGTGGCTGGTCGATCCCGCTCCGCTGCCGCCGCACGCTGCCATCCCTCATTTGAACCTCACCGATTGGCGCCAACTCACAAGCCTCTCACAGAAAGAGCGCGATCTGATTCTCAAGGTCTCCGGCTTCTCCCCGCACGCCTGGGGCGCTCGCGGTGTTTACCTCGGCAGCGATCTCTCCCACGCCGATTGGACCACCGCGGTCGAAAAAGCGCTCGCCGATTTTGCAACCTCTCCTTATGTCCTCCAGCGCTATCACAAGCCGGGCCTTGTCGATGCCGAGTATTTTGACTTCGAAAAGAACCAGCTCGTGCCCATGAAGGGCAGGGTGCGCCTGTGTCCTTATTATTTCGTCTCTGGCGAAGCCGATGCCGCGCGAGCGCAATTGGGCGGCGTGCTCGCCACGATTTGTCCGGCTGACAAAAAGATTATCCATGGGATGACGGATGCCGTTTTCGCGCCGTGTTCTGAATAGGTTTTGGAAGCAATCTCGAGATCACCCTCATAACATGTCAACCGGGGACAGAGACAACTTGGAAGAGCCTTTTGCTAAAGTCGTTGGCACGCGGACGAATCGCAACCCTGCCGCGGCGTACGACGCAATGATCGCCCGTGTTAAGTCTTTTGCAAGGCCCTTGCCTTACCCTAAAGGTGTTTACCGTTTCAAAACGTTCGAGGAGGCGGATGCTTGGTCCGAGAAATACAGGCTCCAGGAGGCAGCCAGCAACTTTTCCACTCACGCTTCGCAGGCAGTTCAACCGCTGCCCAAAACTCATTGGTTTCGGAAATTGCTGAATCGATTTAGAAAAAGTTCTTGAACTAATAAATGCCCCACCTGCAAAGCTTCGCCCCACTCCCAAAATAAATGCCCGTCTCCGTCACCGCGAACCCGCAACGAATCGCCTCTTTGGATTCCTCAATTTTGGTGAATCCGTAAGTATCCGGGTCGACGCTGAATATTGTATTGCCCGCCATTCCAATGAGCTTCTTCTTCGGCGGGTAATACGCGAGGCACGTTTCATGGAAGTGGCCGAACGGAATTTTTGCCGTGAAGAGCACGTTGTGATTGGTTTCGTTCAGCACGAAGAACGTGTTCGACGGCAAAGACACGCCAAACAGCTTTCCATTGGCCGAAGTAAGTCCGGAAATCAGCGTGTCGCGCGCAACGAGGTTCGTCTCCCAAACCTTGCGATGGCCTGCCACGTCCCAGGCAAATACCACCGCTTCTTTGGCGAGCACCGCTCCGCCGCCTCCGGCTTCAGTGGAGGTCCCGCCAAACAGAATTTTCCCACCCGCTCCGAATGTCAGCGAAGCGATGCCCTGGTTGGTAACCACATGCCGATAGTTCTCAGTAATCGCGTCCTTCGCGGGATCGTAAATCCCCAGCGCGCCGCCGGTCTGCCCATACGGCGGCAGGCTGCCGACATAAATGCGGGCATCCGGCCCAACTACGAGTGCCCGGGGACGCAGGTGTCCATCGCCCATCGGTCCGATACCGCGTGGATTCGAATCTTTCGCTTTGCCATAATGCCACGGTTTTGCGGGATCATAGACGCTCAGAAATGAGCCGGGATACGCGCACAGGTAGAGCAGGGGCCCGGCAGTACCGAAAGAATAAATCTCTCCGCCTACATCGGTGGGATTACCCAGGTCGCGCAGCCTGGCCTTTGTGTCCGGCGCGGCCGGATCAAACTCGAACATCTCCAGCGGCAACGCCGTGCTCCCAAAAATCCTGCCGCCCGGCCCCGCGCCAACTTGAAAGATGCTTACCCCCGGACCATCAAACTTCGCCGTGTGTGACCTTATCTTTCCCTGAGGAGCTTTCACCTCATAACTGATCACATCCCGTTCAACCTTGGAACTCACCAGGATGCTTCCATCGCTCAAGCGCTTTACTTCACCGCCAGGCGGCGCACTCAGTGGTTCCAGGCTTTCAGGTCCGCAACGAAAGTGCTTGCTCC
>Ga0170475_133722666_pt1 | contig 16536 bp, 14 predicted proteins | sample Soicark_Litter_5_FD_111474 | JGI IMG/M metagenome (GOLD analysis project Ga0170475, IMG submission 111474) | Avena fatua rhizosphere microbial communities from Hopland, California, USA. Combined Assembly of 48 SPs
CATGAACAAAGAACCGATTGGACTTTATATTTTTCGATTTGTTTTAGGTTTTGCAATGTTTGCATTCATGGCAATGCTATATTGGTCATCTGTTTCTATCGAAGAAGGCTTAAAAGATTTACGATATGACATAACTCAAGTCAAAAACGATATTTATTCCCTGCACCTCGAATGTCTTCGCTCATCAAATCGCCCTCAAGAAAACAACAGCGGCCAAAATGAAGGTATAAAAAATACTCCTACGCAATTAGCAATGACAAGAGCTGGAAAACATATTGACCCAAAACTTCCCAATCTCCTTGAAGAAGATGAATTTTATGTAACAACACTGCCAAAACTTCTAGGAAGCAATTTCAAACCTCAAGGAACATTTGAAAATGCAACGATTGGCAAGCCTAATAATTTACATCCCTTTAATAATTTTGCAGAAATTGCCGGTTGGTATTCTTTGTGTACAGCAAGCGTTGCAAAAATGGCTATTGGAAAGTATGAGACATTTACTCCAAATATGGCCATTAAAATGGAAGCTCGCAAACATCCAAATTCTGATGTTGTCGAATATTGGATCCACCTAAGGGATGATTTATATTGGCAGCCACTAAAGCAAAGTTTTTTTGGCAATACCCTCACTTTGGCGCCAGAATTCTTAAGAAAACACCCAGTGACTGCCCACGACTTTGCCTTTTATTTCGACGCCATCATGAATCCACATGTTGAAGAAGCTGGAGCTATAGTTGCTCGCGGAGAGTATGAAGCTATTGAAGAAATTAAAGTCATCGATGACCATACATTTATTGTCAGATGGAAACCATTTCAAGTCACAATGGAAGACGGCTCTGTTGTTGATAGAATTCCTTATCGTTCAAAATTATTTACAGGCGGACTAGAGCCACTGCCACAATTTGTCTTTAAATATTTTGCTGACGGAAAAAAAATACTGGATGACGACACCGCTAAAGATGCCTATCGAACAAGTAAAATGTGGGCTCAAAATTTTGCAAATCACTGGTCAAAAAATGTTATTGTCAGCTGTGGTCCTTGGATTTTTGATGGAATGACAGAGCAAGAAATAAAATTTAAGCGCAATAAAGATTTTTTCAGCAGTGATGCAGCCCTTGCAGAAGGGATTACAGTTAAATTCAAAGAAACATCAGATGCTACTTGGCAAGCTTTTAAAACCAATCAAATAGACAGCTATTCGCTGCCTCCCAACCAGCTGTTAGAATGGAACGGTTTTATCGATTCACCTTTGTATCAAGAGCAAAAAAATAAAGGCCTTGAAATAAAAAAACTTAACTATGTTGCAAGGGTCTATTACTATGTTGGATGGAATCAGGCAAAAGACTTATTTACTAGCAAAAAAGTAAGGCAAGCACTGACGATGTCAATTGATAGAGAAAGGATTGTCGAACAAAATTTAAATGGCCTTGGAATTGAAATTTCTTGTCCTTTCTATCTATTTTCAAGCTCATGTGACTCATCTATACAACCTTGGCCATTTGATATAGATAAAGCAAAAAAGCTTCTTGAAGAAGAAGGCTGGGTAGACAGCGATGGAGATGGTATTATCGAAAAAGAAATCAATGGCGTAAAAGTCCTTTTTAAGTTTTCGCTTACTTACTATGTAAAAAATAGCGTCACAAAATCGCTATGTGAATATATCGCTACCGCACTAAAAAAAGTTGGTATTAGCTGCTCTCTTAACGGCGTTGACATGGCAGACCTATCTTCTTCATTTCAAGATAAAACATTTGACGCTCTTGCTATGGGTTGGGCTTTATCAACACCACCAGAAGACCCAAAACAGCTTTGGTCATCTGCTGGGGCTAAAGAAAAAGGATCATCAAACGCTGTTGGTTTTGCAAATCCAGAAGCAGATGCTATCATTGCCCAGTTGCAATACGAAGACAATGAAGAAAAACGCTTAAAGCTCTACCATAGATTTCATGCCATTATACACGATGAACAGCCTTACACATTTTTATATTCACCAAAGACAACATTTTTATATAGAGAATACCTAAAAGGCGTTTTTATTCCCAAAGACAACCAAGATTTAATACCAGGAGCTAATGCTGCAGAGCCAAATAGCAACATCTTTTGGCTAAAAAACGGACTCACTCCATAAAAAAATAGTAAAGCAAATTATGCTAACATACATTATTAGACGACTTATACTATTGCCAATTACTTTTTTTGCAATCATCATTGTCAATTTTGGTATTATAAATTTAGCTCCAGGAGACCCAGTAACGATTACCGAGATCAATCAAGAAGGTAATGCCACCATGAAAGCTGACAGAGCAACAGCTTTTGGCGGCGATGAGAGGTATTTACATTTCCGTGAGCATTATGGGCTTACTCTGCCATTATTTTTTAATGTTTGGCCATGGACTCTTTTAGAGCAAACAAAGCAGTGGCTTGAAGAGCTTGTGTATAGAAAACCATCTACGACAAATCCAAATTCCCTATCTGTTAAAGAGTATGACGAATTACGTATACATGTCGGGGATAGGTCGCGATTTATGATGGAAAACCTTTTCAAGATTATCGAAAGTGAAAAAAATAAAAATATTGGCGTCAAGCAAATGGCAATAAGGTTTTTTGTTCGTGGAGCTTCAAGAGAGCCTATTTTAGGGGGCAATCTTTCTGAAGAGCAAAAAACTTACAATAAAAAAATAGGCTCAGATGACGATATATTAAAAACATTCTTGATTAATGACAATGCAAGTCAAGATGAGATAAAATCAAAAATCAATGCTCTTCGGCAATGGTACATAGAAAATTCTGCCTACTACCAGTTCCAGCCAACAACTAAAGAAAAAATTTCCGCCTTCTTTTTCAGCACACGATTTTATAAGTATATAAGCCGAGTACTTACTCTTGATTTTGGCACCCTTCGCAATGACAACAATAAAACAGTCATAAGTGAAGTTACAAAAAGACTGAAATACTCGCTCACATTGGCTCTTTTGCCAATGTTCTTTACATTTTTTCTTTGCCAGTTTTTTGCATTTATCATGGCATTAAATCAAAAAAGGTGGCCCGATTACAGCTTAAATGTCCTTTTTTTATTTCTTTATGCCCTCCCTGTTTTTGTAGTAGCCCCTTTCCTAATAGAAAAAGTTGCCCTGAATAACACTTTCCCCTTTACAAACACGCCAATACCTATTAGCGGTTTTACAAGTTCTGAATCTATTTTCAAAGAAATGACCACTTGGGAAAAGCTTATAGATATCATGCAGCATCTATTTTTACCAATGATTGCTGTGATGTATGGCAGCTTAGCTGCAGAAACAAGGCTTTCTCGAACAGCAATACTTGAAGTCATGAGACAAGACTATGTCCGTACTGCATGGGCCAAAGGAGCTTCTTTACCTTCAATTTTAATTAAGCATGTTGGAAGAAATGCAGCAATAACAATAGTGACATCACTCGCTGGCTCTTTAGGAATCGTTCTTGGAGGCTCTTTAATTGTAGAAACGCTTTTTGAAATCAACGGATTTGGCAAGTTTTTTTATGAAGCTGTTGTTAACAGAGATTATAATGTCATTATGTTTTCAGCCCTTGCAGGCTCTCTTTTATCATTACTTGGCTATTTAGTAGCAGATATCGCCTATACTTTACTAGACCCAAGAGTTACACTGGATTAACACTAATGAGCATTGAAATACAACCTCTTTCTTATTGGCAAAGCTTATGGGTTCAATTTAAAAGACACACTCTTGGCTACTTTGCACTAATGACTTTATTGCTGTTTGTTATAGCTGCAATTTATGCCCCTTTTTTAGCTTCTAGCAAGCCCCTATTTGTCATCTATAATGGAAATTTTTTCTTTCCTTTATTTCGTTATCTTTTTTATACGGAATTTTTTACGAAAAATTTAGATATTTTTTTCAATCTGATGATCTTCACATTTCCCGTTGTGGTTTTGTTATTCGTTGTAAATAAGCTGTCGTTAAGAGCATTTTTTCTTATTGCAATAATTCAAATAATGACTTTCGTTTACCTTATTTACTATCCCATTAGCAACCCAGCAGCAGATCCCATCAAAAATCAAAATCTTTTAGAAGCTAAACGATCAAATCGAAATTTGGAATGGAATCAAGAAGTTGCCCATATGTCGTCGTATACTAAACTTAACGCCGTAATAGAATTTCAACTTCTAAAACAAAATGATAAAAACATCAAAAATGAGCTTTCAAAAGTTTTAAATCAAGATGATCCTTTGCTAAAAAATCCCCCAACACTTTGGGATGTTAGTAAGCGAAGGTCACAAAAGCAAATAGAAAGACTTGAAAAAACTCTAGAAATCTTTACAGCAAAAGGACTGCAAAATAGCAATGAAGCAATAGATGCAAAAGCTTCTATTGCTTATATCAATGATCGACAACAATGGCTCCAATCACAAGAATCTTTGCTTCAATTTGAAATTCTTCCACTCCTTAGCCATTTTCATTGGGAAGATGACGCTGGAGGCTCTCAACTTTTAAATCAGCATCTCCACTGGTGGCAGATGTCTCGAATTAATCATAAAAGTTTACTTGCAGCTTTGATATTTGGAATACGCATATCTTTAGTTGTAGGGATTTTAGCAGTAGCTATAGCCCTAACTATAGCAATTCCAATCGGCTCTTTAGCTGGCTATTTTGGAGGCACTTTTGATATTTTTATTTCTCGGATTTTAGAAATATGGGAATCTATGCCTACTTTTTTTATGCTCTTGCTAATTATTGCTATCACACAAAGTAAATCCATTTTTTTAATTATTTGCATCATTGGCTTTTTTGGCTGGACAGGATTTAGTAGGTTCTTAAGAGGTGAATTTTTTAAACAGCGGAACCTTCCGTATGTTGAAGCCTGTAAATCACTTGGCTATAGTAATTCCTATACAATTTTCGTTCATATCTTACCTAATGCAATCCCTCCACTTCTAACTCTTTTGCCATTTTCTATTATGGGGGCCATCAGCGGGGAAGCTGGGCTATCTTTCTTGGGGCTAGGTGAAGAAGGCTCTTGTTCTTGGGGAGTCCTTATGGATGAAGGACGCTCGTCATTTCCAGCCCAAAGTGAGCTACTTTGGCCACCTGCATTTTTGCTAACTTTTTTACTTGTCGCTATTGCTCTTGTTGGAGACGCTCTAAGAGACACTTTAGATCCAAAACTACGCAGCTAAAAGGGGGGCATTGTGATGTTACTTCGCAATGAAGCATTCAGATTATACAACCTATCTGATTTAAGCATTATTCCCATGCAATTAAAGAATTTGGCAAATGAGTTATTTCGCTATTCCTCCCTGCCAAGCGAGTCTGCAATCTACACCCTAACAAGGCGTATATTTGAATCTATAGGAGCGACCTTCCTTATAGCTAATACGGCCTTTTCAATGCCTATGATGACAATAGGAATGTTTTTTTATAATTTATGTGATCCACCTAAAAGCTATCACATAAATTCTTGCAGTCATCCTCTAACTCAAGAAATCATCCGATGCAGACTTTTGGCAGTTATGAGAAATAGATTTTCCTTTGAAAAAATCTATATCGTTCAAAGCAATCAATTTCCAGAAATCAGGCTGTCAAATATAGCAATTGGTATCTTAAAATCTCTTCAAGCAAAAGAAATAATCCTTTGGAATATTACAATTTCTGAAAGAGAGCTTTTACAAGCCTTAGAAAACCACAAAGTTTACTATACTTTAGAAAAGGGCGTTGGAAATATCTCGCATTACCGCTTAAAATTGCATCGAAAGATAAGTAGAGTCGTACTTTCTCCTAATCACGAAGAGATGCTAGAAACTTTGGAAAGGTTAGTGCAAAATCAAAAAAGAGTTAGTTGTCTTTACTTTAGAGCATTAGTCCCACAAGAACTTGAAAGTCGAGTTGCAGAGCTGACAGCTCTTATTGCTCCAACGCTTCAATGCTATATCTCTAATGAAGAAAATTTATCCTGCTCAAATATTGCAATGCTACTTGAAAACTAAGTGTAAAGCTTGGACATTCTTTTATTTTCCAAGCTTTACATCAAAAGAAAAGCTTATGGCTGATTAAGCGATTGAGCAACGGGAAAATTAGCAGTCACTGTTAAAAGATCATTTTCTCCTGCCAAAGAACCTATAAACAGCGTTTGCACAGGAAAAGTGATTGTTTGATCAAATCCGCCTACAGTATTATTCAAAATAACACCCGAAAAATTTGCAATTGCACTTGGAGGAAATGTTGGGCTATTTTCGCCAAGAGCCACAAAATATCCAACAACGTAGTTTCCTTCAACAGGATCTGAAATAACGACAGTGTTTAAAGGTTGGATAAGAGCGCTGCTTGGGATAATATTTGTCACTGCCCCTCTATAAAATTTTCCATTTGGGCCTATAGCAAAAGGAGTAATATCAAGATTTCCATCAATTGGTATTATTCCAATTAATTGAGGTATTGTCAGTGTTATTGTTATTTCAATTGGCTCTTCAAGGGGTGTAAAAGCAAAACTTGCAGGGCATTCACATCTATTTCTATCGCGGTGAGATCGCTTGTGATGATGCCGTCTATGATGATGTCGTCTATGTGGTCTTTTTTTGGCTTGCTGATCGCAGGTATCGTCACATTCTTCTGCATAGAGACAATCTAATGCAATAGCTTCTTCTTCATTAAAACCAGCAATAGAAACTTGTTCTTCAGAAGAAGTGCGTTCTTTTTTGATTACTTCTAACCCGCTAAAGCTTCTATTGTCATAAGCTTGTATAGATGCAGTGCAAAGGCTAAAAAAAACAAATAATCTAAATAGTTTATTCATCGAACATTCTCTTGTTAAATTTTTTCAAAACATAGCTTTCATCGCGCTAGGGAAGCACCAAAAATTCCCACTTAGGTAAGCATTATTTGCTTTTCTTTGAGGTGCTTTACCGCGCCCCTCAAAACTCCCTTTGCAGCAGGGGGCAAAGCTCCCCGCATTCCCAATATAGATTCTAGATAGCCTCTAAATGCCTTCATAGACGTGGAAAAGCTGCCCGCTTTTCCACGTTCCTTACAGAAAAACCATAGCTGAAGTGATGGTTTTTCATCTATAGAGTTTGCGAAAAGACTCTACCAAAATCTGCCCTTAATGCAATGCGTTTTTAAACGGCATTTTTTACTCAGTGGGAATTGCTTAAGGGAATCACTTTTTGAAATGCTAAATCGAGCTTTAAACTAACAAAAAAAAAATAATGAAATCTTCCCTAGAAGCCAACAGAAGCTTTTTAAAAACAAAAAGCTCTGCTGACATTTTCTTTTTTGAAGACTCTTTTTCCTTACAGCTCTGTTGCGACCTTTATTCGATTTTTTGCTCGTAAAAAAGCATGCTTTGCCCTAATTTTATCAATTTCTGGGCAAGAGCTTTCTAAAAGTTTTTCAGCTTTTTCAAGGTCTTTTTTAGCTCTTGTAATATCAATATCTTCTCGAAGCTCTCCACTATCTAACAAAACTGAAACTTCATTGTGAAAAATTTCTATAAAGCCATCAGATCCGGCCCAAATCCATTTTTCACCTTTTTCATCTGTAGCTTCAATCCTTCCTGGAATCAGCGAAGAAATTAATGCTGCATGATTTTTTAGTACTTCGAAATAACCTTCAGCTCCTGGAACTTTAAGAGAAGACACAAAAGTATCAAAAAGCACAGCTTCTGGCGTTGCTATAAAAAGATGAAACATTATTTGGCATCCACTTCGTGCTTAAAGGATTGTGCTTTTTCAAAAACATCTTCAATTGGACCGACCATATAAAAAGCTTGCTCTGGGATATCGTCCATTTGACCTTCGACAATCATCTTAAAGCCCTTGACCGTATCGTTTATCTTGACATATTTTCCAGGCTTGCCAGTGAATGCTTCTGCGACAAAAAATGGCTGAGACAAAAAATTTCTAATTTTTCTAGCTCTAGATACGGTCATTTTATCTTCATCAGAAAGCTCATCAATTCCCAAAATAGCTATAATATCTTGTAAATCTTGGTAGCGTTGCAAAATTTTCTGCACTTGTCTTGCTGTGTTATAATGTTCTTCTCCAACAACATGGGGATCTAGTATTCGCGATGTCGATGTCAAAGGGTCAACAGCAGGATAAATTCCAAGTTCTGTAAGGCTACGAGAAAGAGTCGTTACAGCATCAAGGTGTGCAAAAAGCCCAGCTGGCGCTGGATCTGTGTAATCGTCAGCTGGAACATAGATAGCTTGCACAGAAGTGATTGAACCAGATTTTGTAGAAGTAATCCTTTCTTGCAATGCGCCAATTTCTGTTCCTAAAGTAGGCTGGTATCCAACCGCTGAGGGCAACCTTCCAAGCAGCGCAGAAACCTCAGAACCGGCCTGAACGAATCTATAGATATTATCGATAAATAAAAGAACATCTTGATGCTCTTGATCTCTAAAATGCTCTGCCATTGTCAACCCAGTAAGGCCAATCCTCATCCTTGCGCCAGGAGGCTCATTCATTTGGCCAAAGACAAGAGCTGTCTTTGAAAGAACACCAGATTCTTTCATTTCAAGCCACAAATCATTTCCCTCACGGGTTCTTTCACCAACGCCACAAAAGACTGAAAAGCCATTATGCTCTCTTGCGATGTTGCCGATAAGCTCCATAATAATCACAGACTTACCAACACCAGCACCACCAAAAAGGCCAACTTTTCCCCCTTTGGAGTAAGGAGCTATAAGATCGATAACTTTAATACCTGTTTCGAAAATAGCAGTGCGAGAGTCTTGCTCTTCAAAAGATGGAGGAGCTTTATGAATCGATGCTGTAGGGCCATTTTTGTCAATGCCCCCCATATTATCTATTGGTTCACCAAGCACGTTAAAAATTCTTCCTAATGTGTTAGCTCCGACAGGAACGCATATAGGAGCTCCAGTGTCTATAGCTTCCATCCCTCTAACAAGGCCATCTGTTGAAGACAAAGCAATACATCGTACGCAGTTGTCACCTAAATACACAGCAACTTCAGCAGTTAAATCTATTCCCTTTTCTTCATCTTTAATTTTTATGGCATTTAAGATACCGGGAAAATTATCTAGAGGAAATTCAATATCTATTGTAGGCCCGATGACCTGTTTAATAATTCCTTTAGCCATGATTATTCCTTATTGTGAACCTTTTGCTCCAGCTGAGATTTCTATCATTTCTCTTGTGATCTCAGCTTGTCTTGCCTTATTTCTAATAAGAGTGAGCTTTTCAATCATTTCTTCAGAGTTCTTACTTGCCGCTTGCATAGCAATAATGCGTGAAGCAAGCTCTGATGCATTAGACTCGTAAAAAGCGGTTTGTATGCGCGTCAAACAATAGCGTGGCAAAATTTCTGAAAGAATGTCTTCTGTACTTGGTTCAAATATGAAATCTTGAACTTTTTCTTCGCCAACATTTTCTGATTTGCAAATATTCAGAAATTTTTCGACAACAACTTGTCTTTTTGCCATGGAAATATAATGAGTGTATACAAACCAAATCTCATCATACTCATAATTTAAAAACCATTTCACAAGCTGGTCTGACAGCAAATGCATATTGTGAATAGACATTTTTGCCCATTCCGTATAGCTTTGCCTAATATTCCATTTTTTCTTGTGATAATGCTCTATACCTTTGCGTCCGAATAGCAATAAATCAACGTTTTCTTTTGTATATTGCTTCAAGAAGCTATCAGCTTCTGCCAAAACATTACTATTAAAGCTGCCGGCAAGTCCTTTATCTGCAGTTACAATAACAAGCCCTGTTTTTTTAACAGCGCGCATTTCAAAAAGCGGATTTGAAGCTGCAGTATTAGCCACACGCTCTAGCATCTTTTTCATTCTGGCAATATAAGGCTGTGACTGCTCGGCCTTTGTTTGCGCGCGGCGAAGATGGGCAGCAGCGACCCTTTCAACGGCGTCTGTAATTTTTTTTACACTTTCAATGGATTTAAGCTGTCTTCGAATATCCCTTAAGCTCATAACTTATGATCTGCCTTGAAAAGTTGCTTAAATTCTATAGCACATGCTTCTAATTGCTTCACCATCTCTTTGCTAAGATCTTTAGTTTCTGCAATAGATCTTGGAACTTCAGGATGCTTGCTTTCCATAAAGGAGTTAAATTCTTTTTCGTAAGCGGCAATAAGCCCAAGAGGAATGTCATCTAAAAATCCTTTTGTGGCAATAAAAATGATCATCACTTCTTTTTCTAGCGGACATGGCTCAAACTTATCTTGCTTAAGAATTTCAACCATCCTTTGTCCACGTGTAAGCTGTGCTTGGGTCGTTTCATCTAGCTCTGAGCCAAATTGTGTGAACGCTGCAAGTTCTCTATACTGAGCAAGATCTAGCCTAAGTGTCCCTGCAACTTTTTTCATAGCTTTGTCTTGAGCTTTACCACCAACTCGAGATACAGAGATACCTACGTTAATAGCAGGTCGAACTCCAGCATAAAAAAGATCTGGCTCTAAGAATATCTGACCATCAGTAATTGAAATGACATTTGTTGGAATATAAGTTGTTACGTCATTGGCCTGCGTTTCAATAACAGGAATTGCCGATAGCGACCCACCACCAAGCTCATCAGATAATTTCGCAGCTCTTTCAAGCAATCTTGAATGGAGATAAAAAATATCACCAGGGTATGCTTCACGTCCTGGAGGGCGTCTTAAGAGCAACGATAGCTGTCTATAAGCTTGCGCATGCTTAGATAAGTCATCATAAAAGCAAACTGAATGTTTCCCTTTGTGCATAAAATACTCACCCATCGCAGTTCCTGCGTATGGAGCGATATATTGTAAAGGAGCTGGATCTGATGCACTGGCAACAATCACTGTTGTATACTCAAGCGCGCCATGTTCTTCAAGAGCTGCAACAAATCTTGCTACAGTTGATGCTTTTTGCCCGATAGCGACATAAAAACAAAGAACGCCTGTATTTTTTTGGTTGATGATAGCATCTAAAATAATCGTTGTTTTTCCTGTTTGTCTATCGCCAATTAGCAATTCACGCTGTCCAAGCCCAATTGGAACCATTGAGTCAATAGCTTTTATGCCGGTCTGAAATGGCTCACTTACAGGCTTTCTTTCAACAACGTTTGGCGCATCACTTTCAAGGGGTCTTAAATGCTCTGTGACAATAGGTCCTTTTCCGTCAAGAGGCACTCCTAAGGGGTTAACAACTCGTCCCAAAAGAGCTTCGCCAACAGGAACAGAAGAAATTTTTCCCGTACGCTTTACGATACTTTGCTCTTTAATACCCTCTTCAGCGCCAAAAAGAACAACGCCGACACTGCCAGCTTCGAGGTTTAAAACCATACCAATTGTTCCATTGGAGAATTCAACAAGCTCAGACATCATGACGTCATCGAGTCCCCACACCTGAGCGATACCATCACCTAGTTGTAAAACGTACCCTAAAGACTCCTCTACAGGCTTATCGCCATAACCTTTAATTTCTTCTTCTATCGCCCAAGCGACTTCTTCTGGTTTCAAGTACATTTATTTTTCCTTATTATTGTCTCTTCCTGATTAGGAATGCTTAAGAAGATCTTTTTTTAGCCTTTGTAATTTTCCTTTGATGCTAAAATCCAGCCTGCGATTTGCAATCATAGCAACGCCACCACCAATTAGCTCAGGATCGACACTATCTTTAAGTTTAAGCTGAACGCCATAGAGCTTTTGTAATTTGTCAATAAGCTTTTGCTTTGTTTCTGTATCCTGAGGAGCGGCTGTGAATAAAAATCCTTCAGAAATTCCTAGCTCGGCATAAATTTCTTTACGAAATTCCCGATAAATTTCAGGAAGGAATTTAAAGCGATTTCTTTTCAAAAGTAAAAAGAAATAGCTAAGCAGCAGAGGATCTTTCTTATCACCGATCATTTTTTCAAGAAGATTTTTCTTTTGCGCAAAAGTGATTTCCGGGGATGCAAAGAACTTAACGACTTTAGAATCGTTTTCTAATAAATTAGAAACATATTCTAAAGAGTTAAGTCTTTGAGACCTTTCCTCTTTATCTTTGCATAAATTTTTTAATGCCTTCGTATATCTCAAGGCGATCTCATGGATAATCAAGGGATCTCCGCTTGTTCGATAAAGTCATCTATCAGTTTTTTCTGACCATCTTTATCAAGATCTGTTTCAATAAGCTTTTCAGTAGCTTTAATAGTTATTTCTACAAGGCGCTGTTTTAAAGCCAGTCTTGCCTTTGAAATTTCATCTTGTAGCTGTTCTTGAGCTTTATCAATGATAGATTTTGCCCTTGCATGTGCATCACTTTCAATTTCTTTATAGAGATGCAAGCCTTTTTCTTTAGCTTCTTGAATCACCTTTTGACCCTGCAGGTCTAGATTTTTCATTTTATCGGCATAATTTTTAGCTTCTTCAAGGTTATTTTTTTTCTGTTGATCAATAACTTCGAATTCTTCAGCTATTTTTTGACGACGATCTTCAAGAACTTGAAAAAGAGGCTTCCATGCAAAACGCTTCAAAATCCATAGCATGATAAGAAAAGAAACAACTTGTGTGAAAATCTGTCCGATTTCAACTTGCATGGCAGCCTTCCTTTAGCCCATTCTTCCCAAGGCAATAAAAAATACAATTAAAGCGTAGATTGTCAATGCTTCAATAAGAGCTGCACCAATAATCATTGTAGTCATAATTTTTCCAGAAGCTTCTGGTTGACGGGCAATAGCTTCCATAGCACCTTTAACAGCGAGTCCTAAACCTATACCTGATCCAAAAGCTGCAAGGCCAACACCAAGTGGTGTAGCAAGTGCTAGTGCTGATGCAAGGTCAAACATAAAAATTCTCCTTTGTTCGAAAACTTTACTATAAAGTTCTAAGTTCAATACATTTATAATTTTTTCGTTTAGCTTCTAGATCTTCTTATAAGCAAAAGTGAAGCCTTTCATCTTTCAATATTTAATGTTCGTCGTGTCCTGGCATCGATAGCAAAATGTAGATAGTGCTAAGCAACGTGAATACCAAAGCTTGCATTAAGCCAGTCAGAACAGCTAAAAACATAAATGGAAGCTGCAAGGGCAAGCCAATTGGCATATTGTAATGCGCAATAAGGGCTACTCCAAAAAGTGAAAAAGCTGCAATTAAGATATCTTCTCCAAAAACATTTCCAAAAAGTCTTAAAGCCAAAGTTACAGGCCTTGTAAACTGAGTTAAAAGCTCTATTGGCAATATTAAAGGCACCAAGGCCCAACCTAAAGCATCTTTTGGAGATCCTGCCATGTGGTATATAAATCCAAAAAATCCGTAGTTTTTCATATTCTGATACTGAACGAGGACAAATACTACAATAGCCAAAGCTATTGTGATATTAAAACTCGATGATGGAGGTTTCATTAAAGGAATTAGCACCATCCAATTCATTACTAGAATATAAATAAAAAGAGTTCCAAGCAAAGGAACAAATTTTTCACCCTCTTTGCCAAGCACTTCAGTAACTGCGCTTTTTGCAGATTCGACAACCCATTCAAGAGCATTTTGCAATGGACCTGGAATAAGCTGTGGATTTTTTGCCCCTATTTGAAATACCAAAGATATAGCCCCTGCCACGATGAAAGAAAATAAAACGCTATCCCACTCAACAAGCCACGCTACTGCTTTTGAATCTTCAAAAAAACTATGTAAAACAGTAAAAAGATTTGGAAGCTCTGGCACGTTAAGATCAGACGATGCCAAAAGTGGGCAAGTAGCAGCTAAAGCAAAAACTGCAGCTGTTGTTTTCATGGAAAAAGACGTTTTTAAGCCAAGCGTTAAAGTCACAGCCATTACTAAAGAAGAACCAAAAATAATGTTCCACGCGGCAAAAGTTTCCATTGCTAGCAATTTGTATCCAAAATAATACAACACGGGAAACTTAACAGCCAGCAAAAGGCAAAGCTTTAGGTAGCTTTTTGTGGGAGAAAAGCAACTCTGAACCACTTGTTTTATCAATAGCAAATTAATACCTCCCCAAATTCCAGCAGCTAATGTGCCAAATCCATCAGTTGCAGAAAATCCAAAGCTCACAATTAAACACATCAAAACAGCAGTGAGGAATGTCATCTTTGCACTCCGATCTATAAAATCAATTTCCATCTCCAAACCTTTTGATGATTCGGTATAACTCTCTAAAGCCTGCGACAAATCCAAGCACAATAAAAATCAGCATGAAAATGATGCCAGTGCCGAATTTATCGTCAAGCCAAGTCCCAATGAACCATCCAAAAACGGGTGGAACGGCAAGAACAAAAGGAATAGTAACAAAGGCTCCTATTTGCCTGATTCTTTTTTGTTTTTCATTTTCAGACATAGCAAGATCCTTTAAAAACAATCTCCAAACAGCGCAATATACACGCATTTCTATTGCTTTTCAAGAAGAATATCCTTCTAGAAAAAGAGAAAAAAGCTTTTACATTGAAGCGATAACTAAATATGAAAAATAAATTTTATGATGTAAAACATAAAAATAGTTAAAGCAGCGCCAGCTGGAACTGTTACAATCCAAGAAATAAAAATGTCTCTTGTCATAGATAAATTCAAAGCCCCCATCCCTCTGGCTAGCCCAACACCGATTACAGAGCCAACGAGAGTGTGTGTTGTAGACACTGGCATACCAAGCCTTGTTGCGATAACAATTGTTAAAGCAGCCCCAAATTCTGCAGCAAAGCCCCTTGTAGGGGTAAGCTCTGTGATCTTCTTTCCTATCGTCTCGATAACTCTCCATCCCCAAGTTGCAAGCCCAATAACAATACCAAAAGCGCCAAGGGCCAAAACCCAAGTAGGAATACCAGCTTTTGCAGAAACAGCTCCTGTTTGTAATATATCAATAGCAGCTCCAAGTGGACCAATAGCGTTAGCAACGTCATTTGCGCCGTGAGCAAAAGCCATAAGACATGCGCTCATAATTTGCAAATAGCTAAAAACCTGTTCTATCATGCCATAATGTTTTGAATTACCATCCTCAACTTCATTTATAGCGTCAGACTGAACCACATTTTTAAAAAGGTCCATTTGCTCTGCAACTTCTGTCAATCGGTTTCGTTGTTTATCAGATAAGCCAGAGCTAGCTTGCATAAGGTGATGTTTTGCTTGTTCAAGCTCATCAAGGGCTTCTACTGCACCATAACCAGAAACAATATGTTCATGACTTGAAAAAACTCGTTTTTTAAGCCAAAGAAAGCTGCAATAAACAGCTGCAATCCCAGTGATTGCACTATAAGCTGCAGCGTGCCAGAAACTCACTTGTAAATTTAAGTTTTTCAATCCGTTAAAAATTAAAACTAAAGTGAGCACAGAAGCGACAAGACCAAAGATAAGCGGGGCTATTTTTTTACAGGCAACAACAGGGTCTGGAGCGTAAAAAATAGCGCTTTTTAGCAATGTAAATAACAAAAACGAAAAGATTCCTCCAAGGATTGGAGAAAGCACCCAGCTTGAAACTATAAATGAAACGTTTTCCCATTGAACAGCTTCAACTCCCCCGTAGACAAAACCAAAACCAACAATTGACCCAACAATTGTATGAGTTGTAGATACAGGCCACCCGTAATATGAGGCTATTTGCAACCAGACTCCAGCTGCCAAAAGGCAAGCTAGCATGCCGCAAACCAAAACTAGTGGGTCGTGCACAAAACTATCAACATCAATAATTCCTTTTTGAACCGTTTCTGAAACATGCGATCCAAATAAAAGAGCTCCAGAAAACTCTAATACAGCAGCAACAATTACAGCCTGCTTTAAAGTCAAGGCTCCGGACCCAACGGATGTTCCCATAGCATTTGCAACATCGTTTGCGCCGATATTCCATGCCATATAAAATCCTGCTGCTAAAACAGCAATCATTAAAATATGCTCGATGCCCATTATTTTAACTCCAAAGTCATTCTAACACGGTTTGCAAGCTTTTGAGACAAATCAGAGATAGAAGCGACAGCCTCTACAATACGCAACCAAAGGAAAAAACTTGTGTAGTGTAATTGGTTTTCTGAAGAAAAGAGTTTTTTCAAAAGAGGACGTTGTAAAAGGTCTACTTCATGTTCTTTGCTTGCTACATCATCAACTAAGGCTCTAACTTTTTCGGCTTCTAGTCCTCCAAATGAGTATTCGATAAGCTCTCCCATCTCTTGGATAATTTTTTGCACACTATCAAAAGCTTCTATATTTTTTTGTATAAAAGGCTTAAATTCTTCCAAAAAAGCTTGTGGAATGTCAATAGGTTTAATGCTAAAGAGGACAGCTAAGTCTTCAATTCTATCTGCAAGAAGGTCTTGCATAGATAAGATTTCTAGCAAACACCCTTTATCGATCGGCAAGAAGAGCCCTTTTGGCAGATGATTACGTATATCATTTTTTGCCATATCAGCGTGATGTTCTAAGCTGTCAATGATTTTTGAAAGTGTTTCTAACTTTTCGGTATTTTTGCTTGCAAAAGCGTCAAAAAGTTCTGGCAACATATGTACGCAGCGTGCAACACCCTGCATGTGTGACTGTAGAGCAGCAAAAGGAGAGCGTCTAAATAAATTGAAGAATGATCGCATAAAAAAATACTCTTGCTTAAAATTTCTGC
>Ga0170475_109296164_pt1 | contig 16534 bp, 15 predicted proteins | sample Soicark_Litter_5_FD_111474 | JGI IMG/M metagenome (GOLD analysis project Ga0170475, IMG submission 111474) | Avena fatua rhizosphere microbial communities from Hopland, California, USA. Combined Assembly of 48 SPs
CCTGTTTGACCGGACTACGCGCAGTGTCGCTCTGACGGCCGCCGGACTCCAAATGCTGCCGACGGCGCAACGCGTCTTGCGCGACCTCGAGGACGGACTCGCCCTGATGCGAGACCTGAGCCTCAAGCGCAAAGGCGTCGTCCGGCTGGCCGTGACGCCGATGCTGGCGGCCAGTTTCGTGCCCTCGGTGGGCGTGGCGCTCGCGCACCGCTTTCCCGATCTGGGCTTGGTTGTCCGTGACCGATTGGCCGCCGACAACATCAACAGCCTTCGTTCGGGCGAGGCCGACTTTGCCATCGGCAACTTCGGCACGGTGAGCCACGACATCGCACTGACGCTCGTGGAAAGCAGCCGGGTGGGCGTGGTCGTTCCGCAGGCGCATCGCTTCGCTGCGCGGCGCGGTGTGCGCTGGGCCGAACTCGCCGGTGAGCCCTTGATCCTGCTGAGCCGGGACAGCGCGTTTCGCCAAGTGGTCGAAGAGGCTTTGCTGCGCGCCGACGTGATCCCTTCGCTCGCGCACGAAGTGGCCTACATGGGTACCGCCATCGGGCTTGCGCAGGCTGAGCTGGGCGTGGCGGTGTGCCCCTCGCACGTGGCACGAACCCTGGTAGGCACGCTGGCGCGCTTTATTCCGATGACAGGGCCCGCCGTCAGCGAAGGGGTCTACATCGCCACCCTCAAAGAGCGTTCGCTCTCTCCAGCCGCTCAGGCCTGTGTGGACCTCATCCTCGACGGCCGGCCATGGAAAGCACTTGCGGAGATGCGGCGATGACGTGGCACGGCCGGTCTTGTCATGGTGTGCTTATCAGAGGCCCGTGGCCAGTCCCTTGAGCGCACGGCTCAACTGCACCCGCAGGTCTTCCGCAAGCAGCGGCTTGGTCAAGTGGCCGTCGAGCCCACGTTCGATGGAACGCGCCAGCGTGCCCGCCGCGGTGGCGGCGATGATCGGAAACGGCGGGATGCCACCGCGTTGTTGCAGGCACTTCAGCGCTGCCGTGGTCTGGTAGCCGTCCAGGCCCGGCATGTTGATGTCCATCAGTACGGCATCGGGAGCCACTTGCTGGCAGATGGCAATGGCTTCATGGCCACTGGCGGCCGACGATGCTTCATAGCCGATCATCTGCAACAGCCCGGAGGCGATCACGCGGTTGACCTCATCGTCATCGACCACCAGCACCCGCGGCCGGTGCGATGCAGGCAACGGTGTGGGGCGCGAGTGTTCGTGGACATCGTCTCCGTCAGGATCCGCTTGGTGCGTGAAGTCCCACAGCTCGGACGGCAGGAACGGCATGGTGTGCAAGGCCCAGCCCGAGGGCACCCGCGCACTCAGGGCCGCGGAACCAGTGGCCACCGCATACACGCACATGCGAGGGCCGCCAGCGACCGGGATGGACAGTGCGGTGCTGAGGCGCGTCAGCTGTGCTACATCCAGCTGTTCGGACTCGACCACGATGACCAACTGGCAACCACCGTCGTCTTGCGCCCAGGCTTGTCGGAGCGCATCAACTGCATCGAAAAGCCTCACCTGCCAGCCCAGGCGCAACAATCGCCGGTGCAGGCTTTCGACTGGCGCACGCGGATCATGCAGCAACCATGCATTGCTGCCGCGGGCATTCGGCTGGCGCAGGTCTTCACGCAGGACACCGGGGTGCTGCACGGCGAAATCGAGCAGGATGCCCGCGCTGGGAACGCATCGGTACCGCAAGTCGGCGCCGATCACGGGGCAGGTACCGCGGGCGGAAATCACATGGCTGCCATCGGCGGATTCCTGCAGCTCGGTCAGGTGCAGTTCGGCCAGCAACTCGTCGATGCTCGCGTCGGAATGGCGTTCGCCAGACACGGCGGCGTGGATGCGGAGGTCGATGTACCCGTTGGTCGAACAGTCGATGGCGTCGCCGGCGAGGATCAACACCCCGCTGCGCAGGGTTCGGCTCGCGGCGGATACCACGCGGTAGATGCTGCGCTGGAACTCTTGGGCATCCCCACGGACGCGCGTGGGCCCTGCCGGGTAGTCGAAATAAAAGGAGAGCCCACGTTTGACGGCGGCACCGATCACGGGCCGGACGCTCAACGTGAACAACTCTCCAAAATCGAAAATGGACACAGTCACGGTCGACTCCCGAGTAGACGATACGGAGACAGCGCACATCCGTCCGCGCCGCGACACCGCTCGCGTCAACTGCAGCGAGGTGCCCTATCGTCCTTCACGCGCTGCCGGGCGGGTGTAGGACGACTTCGAAATCTACCTGCGACCGTTACTTCGCGCCAGCGAATGCTTCAATGCGCCCGCACAACACGCGGGCACCCGAGTTCCCGGCGGGGTTGGTGGTGTAGTCGTCCGGGGATGCGTGCACGACCAGGGAGCGGCCGAGCACCGAAGTGTCACCGGGCGACAGCGTCACATGCGCATGGATGTATTGCAGCGTTGCACGCCCATCCGCATCGGCCAGCAGGTTGGGCAATTCGCCCGCATGAGACTGCGTGGGTGCATCACCCGGCGCGCCGTGGTGTTTGGTGGCATGGGGATCGAAATGACCGCCCGCCGAACCGAACGTCACGGGCTTGCCTGTGGTGGCATCAGGCGCGGGTTCGCAGGCGCCGTTCGTGTGGATGTGAAAGCCGTGCTGCCCTGGCGCGAGCCCGTTGGCGTCCGCCTGCAGGCGCACACCGGATTGTGTCTGGGTCAGCAAGACGCGGCCTGCTTCGCGGCCATCGGCCGAGCGGAGCACAGCCAACGCGGTGGTTGGGGATTCTGCCTTCGGGCCGGATTCGGCACAGCCGACGATCAACATGGTCACAGGCAGGGCCGCCATCAGGAAGCTACGCATCACAGGGTCTCCAGTTCGAGAAGGAATTCACGCTGGCGCGAGCGTACGGATGCGCCTCGATCATGCCTGTAAGGCAGCGTAACGCTTGTAAAGGGGGGTGTGAGCTGTCGGCCCCGGACAATCGGTTCGCATTGCGCAAAAAAACGGCACGGACCAGTGGGGTGCGTGCCGTTGCAGATGGGACGACAGGCGGTGACAAAAGCCGCCCGCTCTCGAAGCGTCAACGCGGGAACGGTCCTGCGTGACGCCTTTGCTTCACTGGAACGCTTCGGCTCGGCGCTTCGCTGGAACCACATCCGGCGCAACAACGTTCACCACTTCCTCAGCTTCCGGCGCACCCTGGCCCAGCTTGCCCTCCCATTTGGCGACGACCGAGGTCGCGATGCTGTTGCCGATAACGTTGGTGGCCGAACGGCCCATGTCGAGGAAGACGTCGACGCCCATGATCAGCAGCAAGCCAGCTTCCGGCAGGCCGAACATCGGGAGCGTGGCGGCGATCACCACCAGTGAGGCTCGCGACACGCCGGCCATCCCCTTGCTGCTCACCATCAACACCAGCAGCATTGACAGCTGCGTGCCCAGTGGCATCTCAACGCCGTACGCTTGCGCGATGAAGATGATCGCGAAGGTCATGTACATCATCGAGCCGTCGAGGTTGAAGGCATAGCCCATTGGCAGGACAAAGCCGGAGACCTCGTCTTTGACCCCGAACTTCTCGAGCTGCTCCATCGACTTCGGATAGGCGGCCTCGCTGCTCGCGGTGGAGAACGCAATGATGGTCGGCTCTTTTACCAGGCCCAGCAGCGTGAAGATGCGGCCCTTCAGGAAGAGGTACCCCACAGCGGTCAGCACCAGCCACAGAGACGCCAAACCGAGGTAGAAGCTGCTCATGAACTTGCCGTAGGTGCCCAGCACGCCCACACCTTGCACGGTGATGGCGGCTGCCACTGCGGCGAACACGCCCACCGGTGCGAAGAGCATGACGTAGTCGGTGACCTTATCATCACGTGCACCAACTCTTCAATGGAGGCCAGGATGGTCTGGCCGGTCTTGTTCTTGACCGCGCTCAGGGCAAAGCCGAAGAACAGCGAGAACACCACGATTTGCAACACCGAGTTGCCGGCCATCGCATCGACAATGCTCTTCGGGAAGACGTTGACGATGAAGTCCTTGAAGTTCAGGGACGTCGTCTTGAGATTGGTCACCGCGCCCGCTTCGGGCAACGGGAGGTGCAGGCCGTGGCCGGGTTGCAGCACGTTGGCCCAGAACAGACCCAACGCCAGGGATACCAGCGACGCCGTCAGGAACCACCCCATGGCCTTGGCGCCCATGCGGCCCACCGTCTTGGTGTCACCGAGGCTTGCGATGCCTGACACCAGCGTTGCGAACACGAGCGGGGCGATGATCATCTTCACCAGCCGGAGGAAGATGTCGGCCATCGTCGAGAAGTAGCTGGCGATTTCCTTGGCGGCAGCCGGGCTGGGCGCCCGGGTGTTGCACAGGTAGCCGACGACGATGCCGAGCACCATTGCAATCAAGATCCAAGTGGTCAGTTTGTTGAGTTTCATTCTTCTGTCTCCAAGCACACCGATGGACGGTGGGGGGCGTCGTTGCGCGCCGGCTCGTCGTGAGCCGCAATCCGCGCGCAACCGTCAGTTCGATCGCGGCGGATTGTCCTTCATTTTCTTGCGTGCTGGATTACTGCAGGCTCACGAGCTCGCGTGGCTGCGTGAGCACTTCGGGGCGTAAGATCTCGTCAAGCTGTGCTTTGGTCAGCAGCCCCTTGTCGAGCACGAGGTTGTAGACGCTCTGCCCGCTGGCCAGCGCTTCTTGGGCGATCTGCGTGGCGTTGGCATAGCCCACGTACGGGTTGAGTGCCGTGACCAGCCCGATTGAATTGCGAACGCTTTCGCGCAAGGCTTCCCGATTGACGGTGATGCCTTTGACGCACCGCTAGGCCAAGGTGAGGCAGCCGGCGCGCAGGTGCGTGACGCTCTTGAACAGGCTGTGCGCGATGATGGGTTCGAACGCGTTGAGCTGGAGTTGCCCGGCTTCGGCCGCGAACGTGATCGTCAGGTCATTGCCAATCACCTCATAGGCAATCTGGTTGACAACCTCAGGAATGACCGGGTTCACCTTGCCCGGCATGATCGACGAGCCCGCCTGCATGGGCGGCAGGTTGATCTCGCCCAGCCCGGCGCGGGGCCCCGAGGACAGCAGGCGCAGGTCGTTGCACACCTTCGAGAGCTTCACCGCAACCCGCTTGAGCACGCCCGAGAGCTGCACGAACGCGCCGCAGTCCTGCGTCGCCTCCACCAGATTCGGCGCCGTCAGCAGGGCAATGCCGGTGATCTCCGTCAGATGCTGGCAAACCAGGCGGGCATAGTCCGGGTGCGCGTTGATGCCGGTCCCGATGGCGGTGGCGCCGAGGTTGATCTCACGGATGAGCAGCACCGCTTCCTTCAAGCGTGCGATGTCTTCTTCGAGCATCACGACGTAGGTGGAGAACTCTTGCCCGACAGTCATGGGCACGGCATCTTGCAGCTGTGTGCGGCCCATCTTCAGCACATCGGCGAACTCCAATGCCTTTTCGTGAAAGGCTTGGCGCAGGACTTCCATGGCATCGATCAGTTGGAAGATGCCGAAGTGGCCCGCAACCTTCAGCGACGTCGGGTAGACGTCGTTGGTGCTCTGGCTCATGTTCACGTGTTCGTTGGGATGGAGTTGGGCGTAGTCGCCTTTCTCGTACCCGAGGATTTCGAGCGCCCGGTTGGCGATCACCTCATTGGCATTCATGTTGGTGGAAGTGCCTGCGCCGCCCTGGATGACGTCGACCACGAACTGCTCATGCAGCTTGCCTTCCCGGACTTCCTCGCAGGCTTTCACGATGGCCTCGGCTCGGCGTGCGTCCAGCAGGCCGAGTTCCCGGTTCGTCACGGCTGCAGCCTGCTTGATCGAAGCCAGGGCGCGCACGAGTTCCGGGTAGATGGAGATCGGCAAGCCGGTGATCGGAAAATTCTCGACGGCTCGCAGGGTATGCACGCCATAGTAGGCATCCGCGGGGACGCTGCGATCGCCCAGAAGGTCATGCTCGTTACGTTCGGTCTTGAGGGTCATGGTGGCTTGCCAGTCGGGAGGTTGCCCGGATTCAGATTGGGCGGATCGTACGGGCGCCGCCGGAGATCCAGACGCTTCATTCATAAATCGCATAACATGCCCACGAAAACCGAAACGGTGGGGCCCCGACGTCATGCAAATCAGATGGGTTGAAGACTTTCTCACCCTCGCGGACGCGCGGGCGTTCTCGCGTGCTGCCGAACGGCGCAACGTGTCGCAGCCCACCTTCAGCCGGCACATCCAGGCGCTCGAGCAATGGATGGGCGTGGAGCTCATTGACCGGCGGGTGCAAGGGGTTCAACTCACTCCGGCGGGCCGCATCTTTCGTGGCTTTGCCGCCGACATGTTGCATCGCACATATGAGATGCGCACTGTTTTGCGCGGTCAGGCACCACGCACGGAAGATGCCGTGCGCTTCTCCGTGGCGCACACGCTTTCCGTGACGTTCTTCCCTCAATGGCTGAGCAGCCTGAAAGAAGCCTTGGGCAACGTCGTGGCCCACGTCAATGCGGTGAATGCGGCAGAAGGGGCCAAGGCTCTGACGGAAGGCGCAACGGACCTGTTGATCGTGTATCACCATCCCCACCTGCCGGTGCTGCTCGATCCCAGCCGCTTTCCATACCTTGCAGTGGCGACCGACGAGATGCGGCCCTTCTCGGCCCCACGCGAAGATGGGAGGCCGAAGCACAAGCTGCCTGGCCGACCGGGCGCGGAGGTGTCTTTTCTTTCGTATTCGTCGGGTACTTACCTGGGCCCCGTGGTTGAGATGATCCTCCTCAGCGCCGGCGAGCACTGCCACTTGGCGCGGTCATTCGACACGCACATGGCCGAAGCCCTCAAAGCCATGATTCTTGAAGGCCACGGCCTGGGTTGGCTTCCGGAGAACTGCGTGCGCCGCGAAGTTGCCGAAGGGCGAATCGTCGCGGCCGGTACGGCACGATGGAATTCCACTTTGGAGATTCGCCTTCATCGGTCGGCTGACAACAGCAACGCGATGGTGGAGAGCATCTGGGAGTCACTCAGCAGGAAGAGACGCGCAGGCTGACTTGTTCGTCGCACGGCACCGGACGGTCTCACTTCGAGGCCTTCAAGCCTGTGCCAGCAAATGTTGCAAGGCCTCCGGATCGGCAGGCTTCACCAGGTGGTGATCGAAGCCTGCCGCCGCAGAGCGTTCGAGGTCGGCGGCCTGTCCGTACCCACTGAGCGCGATCAGCAGCGAGTGCGACGTGTCGGGCCGCGCACGCAGCCGTCTGGCGACCTCTCGCCCGTCCATCCCAGGCAGCCCGATGTCGAGGACGAACGCGTCGATGGGATCGGGCGCGTCGAAGTCCAGGGCGCTCGGGCCATCGAAGAAGACGTAGACGGTGTGGCCTTCGAGCTTGAGCCAGTCGGCGAGTGTGCGTGCGGCGTCGACGTTGTCGTCCACCACGAGGATGCGACGCGGCGGCACTTTGATGGGGCGCGGTGGTGCGGCACGGACCGCCAGCGGCAGCTCGGAGATGCGGGGCAGCCTGACGGTGAAAGTGGCACCGCGCCCTTCACCAGCGCTGTCGGCGCGCACCGTACCGCCGTGGAGCTCGACGAGATTCTTCACGAGCGCGAGCCCCAGGCCAAGGCCGCCTTGCACCCGGTCAGCGCCGCGACAGCCTTGCGTGAAGAGTTCAAATATCTCGGGCATCAGGTCTGGCGTGATGCCCATGCCATCGTCGGTGACCTCGATCACGGCTTCCTTGGGCGTGCCGCTGAACCGAACCACGATGTGACCGTCATTGGGCGTGTACTTGGCTGCATTCGTGAGCAGGTTGCTCAATACTTGCACGAGCCGGGCGTGGTCGCCGACCACGCGCACGGTTTCGTTGGGTGGCATGACCGTCAACGTGTGGCCGTGCGATTCGATCAGCGGCTTGACCTGCTCCACCGCCGCGGCCACCACGTCGCCCGCGTCAAGCGCCATGCGCTCGAGCGTGATGAGGCCGCGGTTCACGCGCGAGACATCGAGCAAGTCGTTCACGATCTTGGTCATCTGGCCCACTTGGCGCGAGATCACCTGGCTCGTGCGCACGATGCGCGGGTCGGTGCCGGGAAGTTTGTTGAGCAGCTGGGCGCCCGCACTGATGGGGGCTAGCGGATTGCGCAGTTCGTGGCCCAGCATCGCGAGGAAGTCATCCTTGCGGCGGTCGGCAGCCTGCAACTCGCTCGTCAGGCGGGTGAGCTTGGCCTGTTCCCCGAGCAGGGTGATGTGCTGCAGGTTGATGCGGTCCAACATGCCGTTGATGGCGCGGGCAAGCGCGGCCACCTCGGCACTGTTGCCTTCGGGCGCCCGTTCAGTGCCGAGGTCGCCCTCGAACAGCCGCGTGGCGAAGGACTCGAGGTGGCGCAGGTCCCGCGTGAGCACGCGGGCGAGGTTGAGGCCTGCGAAAACGATGACGGTGAAAAGCCCAACAGTGATGAGAACGATGTGAATGTACGGCAGCTCCGGGGAGGGGACACTGGCCCGCGTACCGTCGCGCGCCTGGACGCGAAAATGCAGGTGCTGGAATACCGCAGGCACGGGCACGGGGGATGTATCGGCCATGGCCTCGTCCTCCACGGGGCCCCACTCGAGCTGCACCGACGGACCGGCGTTCAAGTCGCGCAGGGCCACCTTGTACAGCACCGCGCCCTCGGGCGATGACGTGCGGGCGTACAGCATCGGTTCAAGCGCCACGAGCTCGTCGCCCTTCTGCGACGCGAAGATGGTGGCCACGGGTTGGGCCTGTTCCAGGTTTGCACGCAACCAGGCGATTTGCTCGGGCGTGAACGAGCTGGCGTCGTTGCTCGCGATCTCCGTGCCGCGGTAGTCGGTGAAGGTGAGCTGCACCGGGATGCCGTTGATCTGGCGGATGCCGTTGAGGAACGGCGCCAAATAGGTTTCGCGGCCGGCGCTGTCGACAAGGCCGGTCGCAAGGATGGTGCTCGCGGACACCTCCGTCATGCGTGCGGACAGGGCGCGCAAGTCGTTGCCGACCGCCTCCGCGCGGTATTGCCGCTCGCGCTGTGCGAGCTGTTCAATGGCATTCTCATGCTGCCGCCGGATGAGCCACCACGAACCGAGGGATGTGAGCAGCAACGCGGCTGCAGCAAGGCCGGCGGTAGCGAGTGCGTAGCGGCGAACAAGGCTGGCGGGCCACCAACTGGCGTGGTTCATGTCAGTCGTTTGCGGGCACGAGCACGCCATCGGCTCGGTAGCGGGCCATCAACAGCTGCGCCGACCCGAGGGCCTCGTGGCGCGTCGGCGTGAACGGTGGCGCATAGCGCCGCACGATGCCCTGATGGAAGCGCACCTGCTCGAGTGCGTCGCGCACGGCCGGTCGGTCGGTACTCTTCGCGAGTTCGATCGCCTTCGCCAGGATGTGGGTCATGTCATAAGCGTGAGCCGTTCCCACGGGGCTCTCGATGTCTTCGATCCGCGAGATGCCATGGGCCTTCGCGGTGGCGAGGAAGGCAGCAAGTTCCGGCTTGGCTGCGTTGAAGAAGCTAAACGTCTGGATCACGCTGAAATCGACATCCATCAGCCCCGGGCCGGCCTCGCGAAAAAACTTTCCGCCGGTCACCCCCCAGTGACTCAGGATGGGCACGCGCTCATCGGGCCTCAGCGCGGCCACTTCCCGCATCAAGGTGGCCGCCTCGTCGTCATTGGCCACGAGCAGGATGGCTTGTGCGCCAAGACCCACGAGGCGCTTGTACTTGTCGACGAGCGTCTGCTCCTGCCAGTTGTACCAGGCGGTGCCCACCACGCGAGGTGGCTTCTGATCGGCCTCGTAGGCGCGCACCGCTGCGAGGTTGCTGCGGCCCCACGCGGTGTTGGTGAGCAGAAGGCCAGCGCCCTCAAGCCCGCGCTTGCGCGCCGTCTCCATCATGAACGGCATGGCCAGACTGTCGCGCAGCGAGAGACGGAACGCATAGTTGGGCGCGCTGCCGTTGTCGACGATGGCGTCGGCCGCAGACCACACCGCCAGAAACGGCACCTTGGCCGCTTTGAGCGCGGGGAGTTGCTCGATCACCACGGGGCTGAAGCGCCCGCCGAAGAGGGCCGCGAGGCCGGGCATCTCGGCGAACTCGGCAATGTTCTGGATGCCGCGAGCCGGGATGGAACGGTGGTCGCGCGTGACCACGACAAGCGGCCGGCCGTCGAGCACGCCGCCGTTCGCGTTGATCTGGTCGACCGCCACGCGCACGCCCAACTCGATGGCCTGCGCCGAGGTGCTGTTCTGCAGCCCGAATTCGGCATCGATGCCCAGCAGCACCGGCTTGCCGTCGGCAGCCCGCGCGGCAAAGGGCGCGGCCAACAGCGCGGCCTGGAAAGCGCGGCGTGACAAAGTGATCAGAGGTGCGGCCATGGCAAGGTCACCGTGTCCCAAAAGTCGCAACGTGCGTCATCGTCGCGGGTCGACAGGGGGCGATCGGAGATGCGAAGGTATGCATCGCCACCGGGCGCCCATGATGTGAGCGTGCCCTCACGCGCGAGGCTTGTCCAGTGCCCTATCAGCAGACGCTGGATGGCCAGGTCGGTGTCGTTCGGACGGTAATGGCCTTGCCACGCAAAAAAGAAGGGGTGCTCGATGGTGTGCGTTGCGCCGAGCGCGCGCTGCAGTGGGTCGTTGTCGAGTCGGTGGTCGAACAAGTAGCGGTACACGGGTTGCGGCTGGACATGAGCCAGTGCGCGGGCCACCCGGCGGGACTGGCAGGTGAAGAGCCCGTCCGTGGTGACGCGGACGAGGGCGTCCCGTGGCGTCGGGTAGTTCGTGACCGGGTATTGGGAGACGATGCGGTCGGCCGAGGCACCGAACACCGTGCGGACCGCCGCCTCATAGCTTCGCCTGTCGGGCACCGGGCCGAGGCCGCCGACGAACTGCATGGTCTCTTGCGCCGAGTTGCCGACGATCACGGGCATCGCCGAATGTGCCCCGCGCCGGATGGCCAGCAGCGGCTGCTCGGGAAACACGGCGCCATCGACGTTCGGTCCGTACAGGCGGGGGAATACACCGAAGCTGCCCGGTACGGCGCGCACGATGTCGTCCATCGGTTTGGCGCGCAGGCAGGAAGCCGCCGCGGGGCCATCGCAACCCAGTGCCCGGGCGACGCGAGCGCCGGCTTCGGCCTGCACGTCGGCGAGCGTGGCGATTTCGCAGCCGGTGGGCACACTGGATTGCATCGCCGCGCCTTGGAAGAGCCCGCGAGAGGCCGGTGCCGTCATCAATGCGCAGACGTTGGCGCCTCCCGCCGACGTTCCAAAGGCAAAGACACGTTTCGGATCGCCGCCGAACGCTGCGATGTTCCGCTGGATCCAGCGGAGCAAGGCGATCTGGTCCAGGCTGCCGTAGTTGCCGGTGAGACGGTCGGCGCCGGGCGCCTCGTGCGCCAGGAAGCCGAGCGCACCAAGCCGGTAGTTGAAGCTGACGAACACGACCCCCTCGGGCACCAGGCGGTCCCCGTTGTACTGCACACCGCCGAACACCCCGGCGCCCTGGCCCGAGAACGCGTGATTGCCGCCCCCGGTGAAAAACACCATCACCGGCACAGATCGCGCGGGAGCCGGGCGTGGTGTCCACACGTTGACGGTGAGGCAATCTTCATCGCCGGTCACATTGGCGCCGGCGAGTTGAGGGCAGATGGCGCCGAAACGGCTGCCGTCGCGCACGGCGGTCCAGGGGTCGGGTGGGGCAGGGGATTGCCAGCGGCGCGGGCCAGTAGGCGGCGCCGCATAGGGGATCCCTTTGACCGCCAACACGCCATGGTCCACCGTGCCGCGCACTGGGCCATCCGCCGTGCACACCACGGTGGGGTCGTTGTCACGACACGCGATGCTGTCCGGCGATGCGCATCCGGCGGCAGCGAGCAGCAGCGCCGATGCGGTTCCTGCGCCGATGGTCTTCAAGGCCATTCGAGTCGACATAGGCTCCCCTGAGTCTGATCGACCGATTATGTGGGCGTGAGCCGGCTCGGGAAAGCGTCAGGCCTTCTGGCATCGTCCTACGCCGGGTCGCGGACAGCGCCGATCCATGCAGCCCAAACTGCCATCTACGCTGTCACTCGCTCACAGCAAATCTGGCTTCGTCTTTCATGAACTCACTGACCGCCCCGTCGCGGCACGAGGATGCTGACCATGCGCACCGAGCTCTCCATCCGGGAAGTGGCCGCGTTCATGCGGGACCGATCGCTCCGGCTTGTGACCGCCGAATCGTGCACCGCGGGCTTGATCGCGGCGACGCTGGCCGACGTGGAAGGCGCCGGCGAATTGCTCGAGTGCGCTTTCGTCACGTACAGCCCGCAGGCCAAGCAGCGTTGTCTCGACGTGCGCAAGGAAACCATCGCCGCCTTCAACCTGACGAGCGAAGAGGTGGCACGCGAGATGGCACTCGGTGCCCTGGACCACAGCACCGCCAACGTGGCGGTGGCCAACACCGGTGTGACCGACAACACTGACGATCGCATCCCGGCCGGGACCCAGTGTTTTGCGTGGGCGTTCCGCGTGTCCCGCCAGGCAAGTTCCCCAGTGGTCTACAGCGAGACCTGCCGCTTCGACGGCGACCGGCGCACCATCCGAGAGCGCAGTGCGCACCATGCGTTGCGGCGCATCGCCGCGCTGGCCCCTGAACCCGATCGCTGAGCCCACCCGGGCCGCTTATTGCCAATTGGCTGCCGACGGCGCGGGCAAGGCATGATGCGCGCAGCGGTCGCGCTGCGCCGCACGTCAAAGGACACTGACCGATGATGACCAAACCCGTTCTGACGCAGGCCGAAGTCACCCGCATCCTGAATGCAGCGCGCGCCGAGGCGGCCCATCACCAGTGGGCCGTCACCATCGCGATCACCGATGATGGTGGGCACCTGCTTGCGCTCGAGCGGCTCGATGGCTGCCCGCCGTCGGCCGCGTACATTTCCGTGGAAAAGGCCCGCACCGCGGCACTCGGCCGCCGCCACACCAAGTCGTATGAGGACATGATCAACAATGGCCGCACCGCGTTTCTGTCGGCCCCATTCCACGGCATGCTGGAAGGTGGAGTGCCTGTGCTCGCCGATGGGCAAGTGGTTGGTGCCGTTGGAGTGTCGGGCGTCAAATCCGAACAGGATGCACAAGTGGCGAATGTGGGCGCGGCCAGCGTAGCCGAGTGAATCCTGAGCGCCACGCTTTTCTGGATTGAAGACATGAAACAAGTGATGAGGCCATGAAGATCGTATGCAGCATCGGAGCCGGGCCGGCCGAAGCCGAGCCGTGGGTGGCGGAGATCGCGCGCGCTTTGCCCGAGGCGCAGGTGAGCGTTGATGCCGTGGACGCCGACTATGCGGTGGTGTGGCGCGCGCCGCAGGCGTTCTTCGATCGGCAGACGCGCCTGAAGGCCGTCTTCAACGCGGGCGCCGGCGTGGATGCCGTGCTCTCGATGCGATTGCCGCCGGGCGTGCAGGTGATCCGCATCGAGGATGCAGGCATGGGCGCGCAAATGGCCGAATACGTCGTACACGCGGTCTTGCGCCACGTGCGGCGTTTCAACCGCTATGCGGCGCTGCAGGCAAGCCGGACATGGCGACCATTGCCGCCGGAACAGAAGGCGGACTGGCCTGTCGGCATCCTCGGGATGGGCGCGCTGGGTCGCCCGGTTGCAGATGCCTTGCGTGCGCTGGGCTTTCCGGTGCTGGGCTGGACACGCACGCCGCGCGACGAAGCAGGCATTCATGCGGGTGAGGCGGGGCTTGCGCCGTTCCTGGCAGGCACCCGCATCCTTGTCGACATGCTGCCCCTGACGCCGCAGACGCGCGACCTGATCGACGCCCGGGTCTTCGCCCAGCTGAAGGCTCCGGCGTACTTCATCAACGTGGCGCGGGGCGACCATGTGGTCGAAGCTGATTTGCTTGCCGCGCTCGACGCCGGCACGCTGGCCGGCGCCACGCTCGATGTGTGCCGCAACGAACCCGCACCAGCGGACCACCCGTTCTGGACCCATCCGCACATCGTGCTCACGCCGCATGTGGCCGCGGTGACCTTGCGTTCCGAATCGGTCGCGCAGATCGTTGAAAAAATCACGGTGCTCCAACGTGGGGCCACCGTGAGTGGGCTGGTCTTGCCAGATCGAGGCTATTGAACACGTCGCCCGGCGGTAGCAGTCCCCCGAAAGAGCCATGAACCGTCCGATGGGAAGTGGTATCGTCGATCAACCACTCAGGAGACTGATCCCATGTCCCCGTTTTCCCATTCGCTGTCCGCGTCCCGGCGCGACGCACTGCGCAGTTCCCTGCCCGATACGGTGAATCTCCTGAAGAACCGCCGTGCCGCAGACATCGCACCGTGCGACATCGAAGACTACATCAGCCTTGAGTGGTTCGAGTGGAACGGCGGCACCCTGCGGCTTACCCACGTGGGCCAGAACGTGTGCAAGCAGGTGACGGCAGGCCTGTCCTGATCGCAGGTCCGGGCCGCGGGGGCGGCCGAGGCGCCACGATCCCAAAGGTGCCATGATGCCCGGATGACTCCCGATGACCTTCTCGACCCGTTGCTGCAGCCCGGTTTGAAGGGCTTCCCGTACCATCACCGTCCGCTGCGGCGCAGCGAGGTGGGCCAGCTCGGCTGGAACCTGCTCGCTGGGGATTTGCCATTGCCTGTGGCGGTGCTCAAGCGCGACGCGCTCGAGCACAACCTGGCGTGGATGCAACGCCGCGTGCGCGCCTGGGGCATCGATCTGGCGCCGCATGGCAAGACAACGATGTCGCCACAACTCTTTGCGCGCCAGCTCGATGCGGGCGCATGGGGCATCACCTTCGCCACCGTCACGCAATTGGTAGTAGGTGTGGCCGCCGGCGTGCGTAACACGCTCGTTGCCAATCAGGTCTTCGCAGATGGCGACCTCGCCTGCATCCAGCGTTTACTGCGCGAGCATGCCGGCTTGCGCGTGGTGTTCTTGGTCGATTCGCTCGCTCAACTCGCGTTGATCGAGTCCTGGGCGATCCGCCAACCCGGCGCCATGCCTTTCGAGGTGATGCTCGAAGTGGGCCATGCAGGCGGGCGTACGGGTTGCCGCACGCAACCGGATGCGCAGACGCTCGCCGCCGCCCTTCACGCGAGCCCTGCGGTGAATTTCGTCGGGATCGAGTCTTACGAGGGTTTGGGCGCGCAGGGCAGCACAGCGGTGGATGAACCGTTCGCACGCGCGTTGATGGACCGCGTCCAGGCCATTGCCCAGCACTGCGACACCGCGGATTTGTTCGACACCGACGAAGTGCTGCTGTCCGCCGGTGGCTCCGCGATCTTCGACCTCGTGGTCGGCCGCCTGGCCATGCCGCTCGCCAAGCGCGTGCGCGGGTTGTTGCGATCAGGATGCTACGTGACGCACGACCATGGGTTCTATCGCCGCATGGTGCATGCCGTCGAGGCGCGGCTCGGATGCGGATGTGACGAGACGCTGCGCCCCGCTATGGAGGTGTGGGCGGCCGTGCAGTCGCGGCCCGAGCCGGGCCTGGCCATCCTTGCGGTGGGCAAGCGCGATGTGTCATTCGACTTGGCGATGCCAGTACCGATGGCCCGCGCCGCATGCGGCGAACGCCATGCGACCGCGGTGCCTCCAGGCTGGCGCATCGACCGGCTCAACGACCAGCACGCCTACCTGCGCTGGGATGCCGAGGATGAAGCCGTGGCTCCGGATGTCGGCGAACGCGTGGGCCTGGGCATTTCGCATCCGTGCACCACGTTCGACAAGTGGCAGTGGATGCCGGTGGTCGAGCCGGACTACCGCGTGTCCGACGCGGTGACCACGCACTTCTGAGCTCACAGGGCGACCGGCGTTCTCATGGAACGTCACAACGCAGTGAGCAGCCAAGCCCGGAAGTCGCGCATGGCCGGCGTCGGCCGCTTCGATTTGAGCCGGGTCAACCAGTAGCGGCCCATCGACACCTCGACGTCGAAGGGCCGCACGAGGCGCCCTTCTGCCAAGTCTGCGGCGAACATGGTCGGGGGCAGGAGCGCCACGCCGGCTCCCTGCGTGGCTGCTGCGGCCATCGCAAGCGACGAATCGAATGCCGGGCCGCGCAGCCACGGGCACGGCATGCCGGCCGCGTCGAACCACCGCGCCCATTCGTCGGCTCGGTACGAGCGGAGCAGTGTTTCGCCGGCCAGGGCGGCCGGCGTCGTGAGCCGTGCCGCGATGTCGGCCCTGCACACCGGCGAAAGCGGCGCTTCCATCAGTGCATCCGCCTCGGTGCCGTGCCATGCGCCATCGCCGAAGCGGATGGCAAAGTCGAGCCCTTCGCCGGCGATGTCCACCCGGTTGTTGTTGGTGAACAGGCGCAGGTCGACGAACGGGTGATCGCGCTGCCATGCATCGAGCCGCGGCATCAGCCAGCCGACGGCGAAGGTGCCTACCGCTGCGACCGTGAGCACCTCGCGGAACCGGCCGTCGTCGAACTGGCGCAGCACTGCGCCAATCCGCGAAAACCCGTCGGCCAGCACCGGTAGCAGCGCCAGACCCTCGTCGGTGAGCGCGAGCCCGCGTGGAAGGCGGCGAAACAGCGGAACGCCGAGGCGGTCCTCTAGGTTCTTGACCTGCTGGCTCACCGCGGCC
>Ga0170475_100836546_pt1 | contig 16521 bp, 12 predicted proteins | sample Soicark_Litter_5_FD_111474 | JGI IMG/M metagenome (GOLD analysis project Ga0170475, IMG submission 111474) | Avena fatua rhizosphere microbial communities from Hopland, California, USA. Combined Assembly of 48 SPs
GATCATCAACAAGGAATCCTTCGACGCTCTTCTCAAGCGGATGAAGAAGAAGCTCGACGACAAGGCCGAGTGAGCCGCGTCGAGACCAACCGCCTTCGAGGGCGCCACGGCGTCCTCGCGGCCGTGTGTGCGCTTTCGGCCCTGGTCGAGGTCGGTTGTTCCTCTCCCTGCTGCACCTTCGACGAGACCCCCATTGCCCTGCTCCAAACGGGGGGCGATCCCAAAACGGCTGGCGCCCTTCTGGCCAAGGGAGCTGCCGACGGCAAGGCCCTCTCGCTGGTGTTCGACACCGGTTCGCCGCTCACCTACTTCAATGGCGCGGCCTCCGACTCGCCGGCTCTCATGCGGCGATCGTTCTCTCTCGTCGACGGGAAAGCCCCAGATGGGGCCCTCATGCCCGAGCGCGCGATCTTGAACGGCATCGGCGTCTTGAGCGTGCCCCTTCGCCCGCTGAGCGACGGTCGTCAACCGGACGTCGTCTTGGGTGCGGACGTGCTGCGCGGCTACTCGATCGAGCTCTCGTTTGCGCAGGCGACGGGTGTGACCGTCACCTTCTGGGGGCGACAGGGCGCCAGTGACGACGCCCTGGCCAGCGCGGGCTTCGCGGTGCTCCATGCGACGCTCTTCGGGGGCACTGAGATTTCGGCGCGAGGGGAAAAGGACTTCCTGCACATGACTGGTCCCCTCTACGTCTCGCCCTCGCGGGTGGTCTTGCGGACCTGCGCGAATCCGCCTCCGTTTTCGCCCAAGGGAGAAGCACCGCCGGCGTGCTGCGCGTCGACTCAGCCGAACCCCAGCGTGGGTGCCGATTTGTCTCTCGTGCTCGCGACCGGTCTCGGTCCCGTGGTTCTCAGCGAGAGCGGCTGGGCTCGTATCCAGGCGGCCTATGCACGCGACAAGGCTGCCGGCACGCAGCCGGGGGAACTGTCTGAGCCGACGGCGGGCCCCGATCTCACCATCGCCACATTCGCCGATCCCATCCCGGCCCGCTGGACCACGTTGCCGCGCCTGGCGCTGGTGGATTTGCAGGCCTCGGCCAGCAGCGATCCAGGGCCGTGTGTCGAGCTCTCCAGGGCTCGGCGGATCGAATGGGCGGAAGCGGCGCGCGCGGCGGGCACGGCTGCTTGCTTTGCCACCTGCGATGCGGATCCGCAGGACCGCAACCGCTCCGCCACCACAGCGGCCTACACGGAGCTGTCGCACGACGTTCCCGTGGCCGTCATCTCTGACGTTTCCGATCTGCTCCAGGGCGTGCGTGCGGAGATTCGACCAGAAGGGCCCGAGGTGGACGGCTTCATCGGAGCGGGCGTCTTGGCTGACCTCTACCTCGAGCTCGACTACCGAAGCACCCCAGCCCGCGCCATCTTCAAGTGCGAGACCACCGATCGTTCTTCTTGTTTCTCGGCACCTCGCTGTTCGGGCGTGCGAGACGACAGCGCGTGGCGGGGATGCTTTGGTCTTACTGCGCCGGCTGAATCGCCTCCCCTCGCCTGCTTCGCCCCACGCTGCTGACCGCCAGAAACATGGAACCTGGCGTCGAGACGCGATACCCTGGACGAAGGGGCCGCATCGCTCATGTGCCGAATGGCTCGGCAAGCTGACCGGTCCCGCTCATCATGTCGCGCGCCGAATTGCTTCGAGACCGACAAACGCCGCCCGCAATCCCAATCGCCTCGGCCCTCCGCGCTCGGGGTTCCCAAACGCGCGGCCGCGCGCGGACGCGCCTCTCGCGTGTCGCCCTGATCCTGGGAATGTCTCTGGGATTGGTCCTGGGAATGACCATCGGATTCGCTGGACAGGCGCACGCCAAGGTCCGCGTCGCGATCCCCGAGTTCCGTTTGGAAGGCAGCGCGGCGCCTGCGCTCGAGCTGCAGCTCCAGGACGGGTTCGTCCTCGGTCTCGTTCGTTCGGGCGTGCAGGTGCTCGATCCGGTCGACACCGGGCGCCGCCTGGAGAGCAAGCCCGAGATCTTGGGATGTGAGTCCTCAGCGTGCCTCAAGACGATGGGGCAGTCGCTCGACGCCCGCTATGTCGTGCGGGTGAAGGTCTCCGCCAACGGCAACAGCTACAAGATGGTCGTCCGTCTGTTCAGCACGGAGGGCGCCGCGCCTGCCGCCTTGCCCATTGCGACGAAGTCGATGCCGTGCGACGTCTGCACCGTGGCCGAGGCCCGGGACGTCATGCTCCGCCTCGCCGATGCGATTCGTACTCATCTGGAAGAGCCGGCACCTCCCCCACCGCCGCTCGCCGCACGTCCTCCGGCCGAGCTCACGGCGCCCGCGGCGTTCGCCACCGGAGGACTCGCCGTGGCCGCGACCGGCGCTGCCATTCTGTTGTCGCGGGGCGATTGCACCCCAGCCACCAAGGACACTGTCTGTTCGCAGAATGACAATCGGCTCTGGCTCGGCCTTGCGCTGTTGGTGGGCGGCGTGACCAGCAGTGCGGTCGGCACCTACGTGGTGGTCTCGCGTCTGCGCGAGGCCGGCGGGCCGGGCGAAGCGGGACCCACGGCGACTGTGGTGTCGCTGTCCGGGCAGTTCTAGGACTCAAGCTCGGGCTGGATCTGTCGATCGCCCAAGGGGGTCCCTATGCCCGCCCCCTCGTCATCGAAGAACTCGCCATCGAATTTGTCGTCGACCCCTTCGTCGACCCCTTCGTCGACCTCGCCCAACGCCGAGCCCTCGTCGTCGGCTGGCCGCGCTTTCGATCGCAGGCGCTACCGACGTCGTGACGGCGGCTTCACGCTGACGGAGCTCATGGTCGTGGGAGCCATCATCACCACGATGGGGGCATTGGCGACGCCATTGTTGACCAAGGACAACCGCGCCCATGATGGTCGTAGCTTTGCTCTCGATGCGGCCCGCGAGCTGCAGAAGTGCAGGGTTGAAGCCGTGACGACCCGCCTTCCCATTCGCGTCTTCGTCTTTGGCGATCGGCTGGAGATTCGACCTTGGGTGGCGGGAGCGCGTGCCGGGGCAGCTCCTTCCCCGCCGTCGACCTCTTCGCCGCTGCTGAGGACCATGCCGGTGATGGGAGGCGTCCAGATCACCGATGTGGTCGCACCGGGAAACAATCCGGCCGCTCCCCTCAGCCCGCTGGTTTCGAAGAACATCGACTTCATGAGCCAAGGAACCGCCCAGCTGGTAGGCCAGCCAAACCCAACGGGCGCCTCGGTCTTTCTGCAGAACAACGATCTGCCGAGCAATCACCCCGACTACGACTACCGCATCGACGTGACGGCGATGACCGCCTTCGTGAAGGCTACCGCTCGATGAGGCAGGTCACCGCGTCCCGATCTCGACCACGCGCCGCCGGCTTCACTCTCATCGAGGTGATGATTGCCATGCTGCTGGGCATGGTGGGCCTGCTTGGCACGTTGGCCGTCCAGCAGAGCATCTTCAATGCCACCGCCAATGGCGCTGACGCGGCGATTGCCGGTCGACTCGCCACCCGATCGATGGAGGAATTGACCGCGCGGGTACTAGATCCCGGCCCTCCTGTGGTGGACCAGCTCGCCGCCGTGGCCGGTACGGCGTGGTCGCCGATCGTTTACGTCGGGCCCGATGGTGGCACCAATGCCAGCCAAACGCCGGTGTACCGCTTTCAGCGGCAATTCCGGGTGGTCAATCTCGGTGTGGGGCAGCCCTACAACATTTCCGTGCAAGTGAGCTTTGCCCTCGACACCGGCCGTCCCAAGGTCATTCGGTTCGACCAGCAGCGGTGGAAGACGTGGTGAAGACACAAACGGCAGTCTCACGTGGGGAAAGAGCAACTGCGCCGTCCGTGTGCGGAGGGCCGCGATCTCCTGACGGCGGCTTCACACTGGTCGAGCTCATGGTCACCCTCATCATCTCCACGATGGTGGCCAGCGGTATGTTCATCTTCTTCGCCGGTCAACGCCGCGTTTACGAAGCGCAGATGAAGGTCCTCGGGACCCAGCAAAACTTGTGGTCGGTGATGGAGGCGCTCACACGGGTGGTTCGCGCAGCGGGCACGGGCATGACCGGCTGTGTGAATGCCACCGATCCAGGGCCAGGAGGCGCGACCGCTCCCGCCACCGGCTTTCGCGCCTACCGCGCAGGGGCCTTGGTACGCCTGGCGCCGCTTTGGATTCAGAACGGCGCCGCGGGGGCCTCGGATTCCCTGACGGTGGTCTACGGCGCCGGCTCCTTCGGAAACTTCACGGATGCCCCTCTGACCGGCAACGTGACGTCCACCATCGACAACATCGCCATCGCGCCCAACCTGTCCAGCACCGTGCGCGCCGGCGAGTTCTTGGCCCTGGTCAACAATCTGGCAGCGCCGCTCGGTCCACCGGTTGGCGATCGCGGGTGCACTCTGTTCCAGGTCACCGCCGTGGATCCGGCGACCGGCAACCTCCTTCACGGCAGCGGCTCACTCTGGAATCCGCCAGGGGTCGTCGCGGGGATGGTGCCCTTCGTCTACGCGGGAGGTGCGGCAGTCAATGCAGGCATTCGTGATGAAGGCCAGCTCGTCTGGACGCGCTTCTACATCGACACCACCGGACCGTCTCCGCGCCTGATGATGAACCGGCTCGACGGCGCTGCAGGACCTCAGGTGCTGGCCGAGGGCATCGAGGACCTGCAGATTGCGTATGCCTGCGATCTCTTACCGGCCTTGCCCACGGGACCAGATGGCAACTTCAGCGAGGGGGCCAACGCAGCCGCCAAGCTCGCCGACGAATGGACCTACAACGTCGCAGGAGACGTTCCGCCGGTGGCGTGCGTCCGTCCCCAGGCAGTGCGTATCAGCATCATTGCCCGCACGACGGAGCCCGACGGAAATCTGCAGGCCCTGGTCGCCAATGCCAAGCCGGCCCTCGAGGATGGTGTCGCGGGAGCGCACGACACCTTCCGGCACCGGGTTCTCACCACCACCGTCTATCCGAGGAACCGCTGACATGCGCGCCTTGGTTTTGTGGATGCGCCAGCGTCTCGGACCAGTGTCTTCAGGCACTCCTGTGCCCAGCCCCCGCGATCCCGAGCGAGGGGCGCTGCTGGTGGTGGTGATGATGCTCATGCTCTCGCTGATGGGGCTCGGGTTGACCGGGCTCTGGCTCACCAGCGGCAATTTGCAGGTCAGCGCCAACATCAATCAGCGACTGGCGGCGCTCTACGTCGCGGAAGCGGGGATCGAGCGCACCCGGACGCTGCTCAACGGAGGAGCCGACGTGGCGGCGCTCTTGCGAGGCACCACGCCGGCGGTCGACGATGTTCCGACGGGCCTCGACGCCGCCGCCCTTCCCAATGGTGCCGGCGCCATCATGATGGACGGACCCATTCGGATGATGGGCGTGCCGTGGCCCCCGGCCAGCTTTGGCCGCACCGGGGGCTCCCTGACCGCACCAGTGGCCTCCACCATGGGCACTTATACAGTGTGGGTGCGGAACGACACTGCGGACTGCCGCAATGGCCTTTACACCGTCGACTCCAATGGCACCGTGCTGGTTCGTTCGCAGGGGCTCGCCCCGGATGGCCTCACGCAAGTCGTCCTGGAGGTCGCGCTCGGAGCCTACCCTTCCAGCAAGGTCACCCCACCGCCCGCGGACAGCGGCGAGTACTACGGCAAGAACGGCAGCTCGAGCAACACCAACACCCTCGACAACACCAACGCGCCGTAGGGCGGAGATTGGGGTCGGCGACGGGCGGCCCCGTTGTGCCCCGTTCTGCTCGCGGCCAGCGTGCTTTGTCGCGCGCGGCGTTTGCCGCGGCTCAATTAGGCAATTCATAGAGAGTAAGCTGAGATACAGCAAAGACATGTCGCGTAGTCTCGGCGCAACACGGGAAGCGCATGAAATAACTCGATAAAGGTTCCTGCCTAGGTGTCGATGTCCCTGAAGGGCCCTCTCCTGCCCGAGGAATTCCTTCATGCGTCCCTTCCGAAGCGATCGCGTCCGCGCCGCCACCGCCGTCCTCACGTTCGGTTGCTTCTTGTCCGCTATGTGGGGGACCTCTGCGGAGGGCCGGGTCAGTCCGCTGATGGTGATCAAGCGACAGATCCACCAGCCGAACATCCTCTTGCTCCTCGATACCTCGGGCTCATTGACCGGCGTGCCCGGAGGCACTTTCGATTCCACCAAAGAAGTGGGAGTGGATTGCGACGACGGCAGCAACTGTCGGCAGGGATCTCGCGCGGGAACCTGCTCCGTGTCTCGGAAGACGTGCGCCACGGATACGGACTGCCAGACGTTCACCTGCAGCCTCGACGGACAGCCCTGTACGGACAGCACGGATTGCGCGCCGTCCGCCGGCTCGTGCAACCAGCAGCGCTGCACCGCCGCCGGCTGCACTCCGGTCATCTGCGACGACGACACCGATTGCGGCGGATTGACCTCGGGCTCGTGCAGCGCGACGGGACAGAGCTGCGATCCCACCCACGCTTGTACGTCCCAGCCGAGGTGTGTGGTGACCGGCGGCAATTGCGCCCTGGGCTCTTCGTGCGGCTCATTCGGTCAATGCCTGGACCAGGCTGGCTCCTTGACCAGTACCTTTTGCCGCACCAACACGGACTGCCCGCTCTTGCCCACCGGCGCCTGCGCGGTGGGAGGCGGCGCTTGCACCGTCGACGCCAATTGTCTCGTTCGTCTCTGCCCCGATGGGCAGACGAGCTGTCTCTCCGACAGCGATTGTTCAGTTTGCTCGCGAGGAAGCTCGTCGCGGGGCAATTACTGCACCTCTGCCCTCGATTGCACCACGAGCGGCGCCCTGTGCGCGCCCACCTCCGGCTCTTGCAGCGCCGGCAACAATCGCTGCGTCTTCCCGCACGCGACCTGCTCGGTCGCGGGCACCGAGCCGTGCCGTGAGACCAATACCTGTCTGACTCCCTCGGCGACCTGCATACCGGGTGCGCCCAACTCCTGCGTCTCGGGAAACCCCAGCGATGTCTGCACGGCGGGGAGCACCGGTGGCTACCTGGGTATGTGCCGACTCTCACTCAACTCTTGCACCAAGGCCTCGGATTGCTGGGGCACCGGCGATTCGTGCGGCCCTCCGACCTCACGCATGGTGATTGCCAAGCGTGTTCTCGGCGGCGTGATCACCGAGGACATGAACATCGCCAATTTCGGCCTGATGACCTTTCATCAGTCGGGTTACTACCCCTACTACAAGCAAACCGGCGGAACCCCCACGGTTCAGTCATCCGTCCTCTCCTACGGTCGCCTGCAGAGCAACGATTGCTATGAGAAGGCGACCGGGCCCACTGCGACCTGCACCATTGACGGCGTGGTGTACACGCTCGATGCCTCGCGCATGTCGCGCTACAAGATCCCTGGCACCGGTCATCAAACGGTGGACACGCCGTATTGCGGGTATTTCTGTAGCGTCGGCGGGGGGACCGCCATTCTCGACGGCGTCTACTACACCAACACCGTGGTGGTGGGCGGCAACCTGGCCCGGAATCCCACGGTCATGTCGACGTATACGGCAAGGACATCATGTCGGGCGGGTCGTCCTATCACTATTACGACTCCAATCCCGCCTACTACAATGGCGGGCCAGCTCCCCCCATTGGCACGGTGTCGTGTGGAAACACCTGCAGCGCGACCTGCGGTGCCCGCTGGGACACGCAGCTGGCGCCCTTCTTGGATCCGAGTGGGAATGCCACGGCAGCGCAAGCCATGGCCAATGCCATCGTGGCGCACATGGAGCCGGCTAGCTTTGGCGGCCTCATCTCCTTCGGAGGCACCCCGACCGGATGCTCCCTGGTCAACAGCGGCGCCGCTGACGAGCAGCACAGTGCCTACCACTACATGCAGAAGGTAAAGAGCGTCGACACCTTGAGCTGCCGGGACAATTACGTCTTGCTCATCACGGACGGTGAGGCCAACGGGCCCGGCGACAGCAATTGCAGCGCGTCTGCCTGCGCAGCGACCAACCCTGTCTCTGCGGGCTGTCGCTGCAACGCCGTGCTCTCCGCGTACAAGATGCGCCAAGATCTCGGCGTCAAGACGCTGGTGGTGGGCTTCTCGACCGACGTGGCGGCAGGCGCCGGCAAGGCCACCAACGACAACATTGCCAAGGCCGGAGGCACGGACGCGGGCGATGACGGTGTGGCGCCCTTCGCCTTCGCCGCCACCAGCGAGGCGCAACTCACAGCCGCGATCCAAGCGGCCATCTATCAAGCCGTCAAGGGCAGCTACGCGACCTCTCCACCCACCGTCTCGACCGCGCTCAGCCCGACCGGCAGCTCCACCACCGTGCAATACGCCCTGGATTCGCGGGTCGATTTCCCCACGTGGAAGGGACACCTCCTGGCGTACGACACGTCGGTCAATGGTCCTCCGACGTTGGTCTGGGACGCCGCCACTCTGATGGCCAACACCGACTGGAAGACCCGAAAGGTCTTCACCTCCGACATCGCGGGACGCATGGTTCCCATCCAGGTGCAAAGTGACGGCAGCATTGCCAACAAATCCGTGCTGCATGCGCTCGGGCTCGGCGCCACCGACAATGAAGCGGAGAGCGTCGCTCGTTGGGCGCTGGGCGATCCGGCGATGGGAAATCCAGCGGTGCTGGGCGCCTTCATCAATTCGACGCCCATTGAAATCGGCCCGCCCGGTAGCGGCACCATGCCTGGCTTTCAGACCTTCTCGACGCTCTACCAGAATCGCACGCACCTGACGTACGTCGCCTCCGACGACGGCATGCTGCACGCGTTCTACACGATGGATCAGATGGTCGGCGGCGTTCTCAAGCGGGGCGGGAGTGAGGCCTTCGCCTTCTTACCGCCCGAGATGCTCCCCCTCATTACGAAGGTGTTCGCCCAGGGCGGTCAGGTGGCCGATCCGGCCAACCACATCTTCACCCTGGCCAGCTCGCCCAAAGCGAAGAATATCTGTCTTTCAGGCTGCTCCAGCGCTGCCACGGCCGTTTGGCGGACGGTGCTGTTCATGACCGACGGTTTCGGCGGCAACAACGTGTTCGCCTTGGACATCACCAATCCGACGGGCGCGACGCCGGTGCGTCTCATGTGGTCCACGGATCTGAGCACCTCTGCAGCCACCTACAACTCCGAGCTCGGCCAGACGATCTCCGTGCCGGCGCTCTACTTCACCAACGACACGGCCATGCAGGATTATCGCATTCTGATGGCCAGCGGCTATCGAATGGACACCACCTCCGCCACGGCCTCGCAGGGCAAATGGATTGTGTCCGCGTCGGCGCGAGACGGCACCATCACGCGCGATAGCTCGGTGTCTGCGCCGGGAAGCTGCGCTCAGGATTTCGCCCTGCTGACGGACGTCGCAGTGGCCAAGGACTTCACCCGTGACGTGACCCAGAACATCGACTCACACGGGAAGCTTCTTGCTGGCTATGTCGGAGACACCTGGGGCAACGTGTGGCGCTACTCCGACACGCTCTCTCCGGCCGTCTCATTGAGCCTCGGCTGTCAGCAGCCCCTGCACTTCGCACCCGCGACGGTGCAGCTCGATCGCGACAATCCCAACAATCACGCCAAAGAGGTCTATGTCGTCGCGGCGACCAACTCGCCTCTCGACGACGCGACCCTGGCCTTTCCTGCCTCGCAGCTGGTCATCGCCAAAGAAAAGGCCGACGTGAGCGGTCGGGTGGCGTTGGATCCCACCTTCGGCAACGCCGGCAAGGTCACCCTCACCGTCGGCGCGTCTCCTCAGTTGTGTGCGGTCAGCAACGCCGCGGGTTCTTCGTGCCTCACGCCTTTGCCTTTGAGCGCCCGCCCGCTCGCCACTCCGAGCGCCGTGCTCAAGGCCGACGGCACTGGGTTCGTGGTGATGTCGATTTGGTACGCGCCTGCCACGCAAGGCTGTGGCAAGGGTGCCACCTATCTCGTGCTCAATCAGGTCGATACGGGGGGCAACGTGAGCCTCCGCCAAGCATTGAAGGTGGGAGACGAGCCGGTGAGCGCGCCGCTGATGGGCAATGGCCAGATGTTCGTCATGAGCTCGACCGGTCCCGTCAGCATCCAAGGATTGTTGTTGCAGAAGATCGCTCCCGGCAGCGCCGGTACCAACGGGCAGGGAACGGGTCTGCCCTTCAACGTGCTCGGCTGGACAGAGACCTTCTGACGCGTGGGGCGCTTCGCCTTCAATGATTGGAGCCGCTGCGCCCTTCCCCTCGCGCCCTTTGCACCGTGATCCGCCGCAATGACGGCCAGCGATCTGTGAGTGGCGCCGCCAGGGCTCACCCGCTGCGGGTGTAGACTCTTGGCCTTGCGCGGCCACGCCTGCTCCCCCCAGGACTATGACGCGAAGTCTCCGGCTTCCTCCGGGTGGGCAGCCTCGAGCCGCCCGATCCCCTGAACGTGACGGAGGACCGATGGGGACGCCTCGTGCAGAGCTCGGCCCGCTCGCGATAGCCCTTTTGCTCGACGCTCGGCTACTTCGCGCAATAGGATCACTGTGCGGGCGGGCCGTCGATTGATCAGCTCTTGCTACAAAGGGCGCCGGGCCTCGGCGGACGCAACTTCAGCAAGCCAACGCCCTTCGGCTCATTGCAACTAGCTGCCGACATTCGCTCCGACCGCGACGAGGTGGCTCCGCGCGTCTTGTCCTATCTCGGCCCTGCTATCGGGGTGGTGAATCCGGCGCTGGCGCGGCAGCCGCTCTATCCCAAGACTTCGCCGCTCGACGAGTACTCCCGCCACTTTGCCGGGGCAGTGCCCGGCGGAAGTGGCCACTCCCCAGCCTGGAGGTTCAGTCGCAGTACACGGGCGCCCTGCCCGGCGTCTTCGCCACGACGTGAACGGGTGAAGGTGGGGCCGGTCTCGACAGCGCGCCTCCGTCCACCTCGAGGCTGCGCTCATGAAGCGCTGAGACGTCGAGGTGTAGAGTGGGCCCGCAGCGTCCAAGGTCTGCGGAAGCGCGCGGGACGAGGCGAAAGGAACTCACCTTGCTCGATACCGTCCTCGACCCGCTCATCGCGAACTGGTTCATCGTCCTCCCTCTCGGCCTACTGGCGCTGTTCGTTTTCGCAGGGCTGCGGCTGGTCCCCAACAACAAGATAGGCATCGTCGAGAAGCGTCTCAGCGGAGGCGGCTCGGTGAAGACGGGCCTCATCGCTTTGGCGGGCGAAGCGGGCTTTCAGCCGCAAGTGCTCCGGGGCGGTCTGCATTTCCTGATGCCGCTCCAGTACCGCGTCCACATCATGCCTTTGGTCACCATCCCGCAGGGGAAGATCGGTTACGTGTTTGCCCGCGACGGCGCGCCGCTGCCTCCCACGCAGGCGTTGGCTTCGAACACCGCCGCCAACGATTTCCAGCATGTCACGGCCTTCTTGAACGCCGGTGGGCAGAAGGGCCCGCAACGAAAGATCCTGCGCGAAGGTACATACGCTTTGAACCTGGCGCAGTTCGTGGTCATCACCGACGAGCGGGTCTTCTACTTGCCGCTCGAGAAGGGCGAAGATCAGGTCTTCAAACGGATGTCGGACTTGATCGACGAACGCCAGGGTTTCGAGCCGGTCGTGCTGAAGGGAACCGACGATTTGATCGGCATCGTCACCGTCCACGACGGCCCGTCAATCCCCGCCGGTCAGATCATTGCCCCGACGGTGGGCGACGATCCTCACAACGACGAGACCTATCACAACAGTTTTCAGGACCCGGAGAAGTTTCTCCGCGCCGACGGCCAGCGTGGTCGCCAGCTTCTGACCTTGGTCGAGGGGACCTATTACATCAATCGTCTCTTCGCCACCGTCGAGATGGTTCCGAAGACCATCATCGAAGTGGGCACCGTGGGCGTGGTGGTCAGCTACACCGGCGAGACGGGCGTGGACGTATCGGGAGAAGCGTACAAGCACGGCGAGCTGGTGAAGAAGAACACCCGTGGCGTCTGGAATGAACCGCTGTTGCCGGGCAAGTACGCGTTCAATACCTATGCCGGCAAGGTCATCATCGTTCCCACCACCAACTTCATCCTGAAGTGGAACCGTGGCGAGACCGGCTCGCACAAGTTCGACGAAAATCTCGCTGAGGTCTCCTTGATCACCAAGGACGCCTTCGAACCTTCATTGCCGCTCTCGGTGGTCGTGCACATCGACTACCGCAAGGCTCCCCTGGTCATCCAGCGCTTCGGCGACATCAAGCGCCTGGTCGAACAGACGCTGGATCCCATGGTCTCCGCCTATTTCAAGAACGTGGGCCAGACCAGGACGCTCATCCAACTACTGCAGGATCGCAGCGCCATCCAGCAGCTCTCCAGCGAGCAGATGAAGGAGAAGTTCGCGCAGTACAACCTCGAGCTGCAGGAGGTCCTGATCGGCACGCCGACCTCGGGCCTGCAGGGTGGGCAGATCGAGCAGATCCTGACGCAATTGCGCTCGCGCCAGATCGCCGAGGAACAGGTGGAGACCTACACCCGTCAGGAGAAGGCGGCGGTCAAGGAGCGCGAGCTGCGAGAGGCGGAGTCACGCGCCAAACAACAGGCCAGCATCACCGAATCCGAGATCTCCATCGCCGTGCAGACCAACCAGGGCAAGGCCGACCTCGCCCGGGCGCAGCAGCAGGCGGCTCAGATCCAGACCCTGGCGCAGGCGGAGGGTGAGAAGGTGCGGATCCTCGGTGAGGGCGAGGCCAAGAAGATTCAGGCGCTCGCCACCGCCCAGGCCGAGCAGACGGCGCGCATCGGCATCGCCCAGGCCATGGCCATCGAAGAGCAGGTCCGCGCCTATGGCGGACCACGCTTTCAGCTCACCCAGCAAGTGATGAACCGTTTCGCGCAAGCCATCGAAGAGTCGCGCGTCGACGTGGTGCCGAAGATCCTGATCAGCGGCACAGGCGGCGGCGAAGGCCAGGCGTCGGGCAACATGAGCGGCAACGTGATGGAGGCGCTGCTGGCCATGTTGCTCAGCGACAAGCTCGGCGCCGAAATGAACGCGACGTTGGCCTCGCCATCTCGCAACCCCGCCGCCAACAATCTGCGCGCCAAGATTCAAGCCGATCTCGCGCTGCCGAAGGGCCAAGGGTGAGGCCTCGTAGGCTCTAGAAGCCACGCCGGCGCTGCTGCCACAGCGGAACGCGACCGGGCGGCGGGCTCGCCGGGAGCGGCAACTCGACGGGTTGAGCTCGCGGCGCTCCCGCGTCGACTGCGAAGGGTGTCTTCACCGTCGCCCTGACGGGCCCCGCGTTGACGGGGGATCTCTCCGCGGGCGGCAAGACAGGAGCGACCGTCGGCACGGCGGTCGGCTGAAGAGCGGGGCCTGGCCGCCAACGAGCTCGCGCTTCGCAGTGGCCTGCTCGACAATCGAATCCCGCTTCGCAGTCGATGTCGCGACGGCAGCTTTCCCTCGGCCCCGGTCGATGATGGCACGCCACGAGGAATACCAAGCTCACGCCCCCGAGCCAGGCTCCGCAGACGCCAAGGATCGCCATCGCCAGCCGAAATAGTAACGCAACCTTCTTGCCATCGAGCGGGCGAGCAAGACAATCCTGCCATGAGCGTTCGGCGAGGGGGACCAGGGGGCAGGAGGGCGACAGCGGCGTGGAAAGCCACGATGTTCATGGGGCTCGCGGCGTGGCTGGCTGCCGGGGCCGCGGGGTGTGGTAGCGACAAAGACGGCAGCTACCTAACAGCCAAGAAGCGCGCCGCTCGCACCATCTGCGAGCACGCGGCGACCTGTCAGCTCATTGGCCCCGGTTTGACCTTCGAAACCCGCGCGGATTGCGACCTGGTGGCCGCCGCCAACGTGGAGCTGCTGTGGCCGGCCGAACGCTGTGGATCGAGCATCAGTCAGCCGGAGCTCGAGACGTGTCTCGGCGACATCGGTGGCGCAGCCTGCTCGAGCGCTTCGGACTACTTCGACGAGCTCTCCAAATGCCAACCCGGCAACGTCTGTACGGAAGAGGTGGAATCGCCTCGTTAGGCCTTCATTCACCCACCAGGCGCAGCCGCATGGCACGTCCCTTCGACAACCAGGCGAGGATGGCCGCATCGTCTTCGGACGCGAGCGCCGCGCGAAGAAGCTCCACCTCTCGACCGAGGTCGGCTACCAGTGGCAGCAGCTGCTCCCGGTTGTCGAGAAAGATGTCGCGCCACATTTCGGGGCTCGAGGCGGCAATGCGCGACGTATCGCGGAGGCTGGTGGTCCGGTAGTCCTCGGCGGTGGCGAGGACGTCGGGGGCGACTCCGGCCAGGCTTGCGGCCAGTCCGTACGCCGCCACGTGTGGGAGGTGACTGACGGCTGCCATCACCGCGTCGTGGTGGTGCGGCTCCATGATAGCCACTTCGGCTCCTACGGCCTCCCAGAGCCCGCGCATCTCGGCCAAGGCCTTCGGTCCCGTGGCCGCAGACGGCGTCAAGATGCAACGGCGCCCCACGAACAACGAGGGATCGGCCGCATCCGGTCCGAAGCGTTCCGTGCCGGCGATGGGATGACAACCGACGAAAGCGACCCCTCGCGGGAGGCAGCGCTCGAGCGCCGCGACCACCGGCGCTTTGACGCTGCCCACGTCGAACACGATGGTATCCGTTGCAAGCAGCGGAGCCATCTCGGCCGCCAGCCGGGTGGTCGCCTTGAGCGGCGCTGCCAGGAGCACCCAATCGGCACCTTTGACGGCCTCTGCCAGATCAGTGGTGGCGACATCGATGAGTGAGCGCTGCTTGGCGCGAGCCAGTGAGGCGGCGTTTCTCCCAAAGCCAACCACCTCGTGCACCAAGCCTGCCTGCTTGGCGGCCAAGGCAAACGAGCCCCCGATCTGCCCGACCCCCAAGACCGCGAGCCGCCCGGCACGGGTTGGCTTTCGATCTTCTGGTTGGATTTCCTTCGGGCTCAAGACCGCGATCCTCCTTCGTCGCCGTTCTCGGTGCGCTCTGCGCGCGGGTAGGAGCCGAGCACCTTGAACAGCGGCAGATCAGCCGCCAAGCGATCGAAGGCTGCGCGGCAGCGCGGCTCGTCGCGGTGCCCGTCCACATCGATGAAGAACAGATCCTCGAGCTTGCCGCGGGACGTAGCGCGCGAGGTGATTCGACGCAGGTTCACCCCACCCGTCCCCAGCTTCTGCAGCGCCTGCGCTAGGCGACCAGGCCAATCGTCGACGCCGACGAGGAGACTGGTCCCGTCACGTCCCGTGGGACGGGCCGGCTCGCGTCCCAGCACGAGAAAGCGCGAGGTCTCGGCGGCAGCCGGTTCCAGGCGATCCTTCACGACCAGCAAGTCGAAGAGATCCGCGGCCGCCGCGGGGGCCACCGCGGCCGCGCGAGCGTCGTCTCTTGCTCCCGCCGCGGCCGCTGCCTCGGTTGGCTCGACCACCACAGTGGCATGGGGCAGGAGCTCCACCAACGCGGAGGCGCAGCGCCCCGCCGTTTCTGCCTGAATGTGAACCCGCTCGATTCCCACGAGTGACTGGCTCCGCGCTAGAAGTGCGTGACTCTTGTCCAAGAGAATCTCACCCACCACCAACACCTCGGGCGCGTCCGACTCGACGAAGCGATCGAGCGCGTGCCATCCCATCCCTGCCGTCGAATCCTCGACCGGGACGATGCCGTAGTCGACGGAGCCACGCGCCACCTCGCGAAAGACCTCGCCCATGCTGCCCGACGGCTGGTACCTCGCGGACAGCCCGAACTGCTTGCGGCCCGCCAGGTGAGCAGGCGTCGCCTCGCCGCCCGCAAACGACACCACCAGAGGGCGCTCGAGGGACAAACAGGCCGACATGATCTCGCGGAACACGGGGCGAATGGCCTCGCGCGGAAAGGCGCCCTTCGCCGCTGTATGCGCACGTTCCAGTCGCTCGACGATGGCGCGCTCGCGTTCGGGCACGTGGAAGGCCGTCATCTGACGCGCTCGTTTGACGTCCCCGACTTGCTGCACCACCGCTGCCCGGCGTTCGAGCAACGCCAGGAGCTCGTCATCGATCCTGTCGATGGCCTCGCGCAAGGCGCCGAGCTCAGCCTCGGCAGACGGTATCTCTGCGTGCCTCCCGTCGGCAAGGGTGGCTTCGCTCAGGGTGGGGCCGGTCTGCGCGGTGGGCGCAGTCGGCGCGGGAGGCGCGGTCTCATCCGTCATCGTTAGCCGAGAAGACTATCACCGACCTCCCAGCCAAAGCCTTGGGATCCCCGCTCCATCGGCTCCAGGCAGGGCGCCCGAGCACCGCCAGCAGACGGGCGCGCGAAACTCGCGCCGCTCGAGCCCGGAACGAAACGCCGTCGACTTCGTATACTGACGGAATGGTCACGCGTCCTTCCCGCGGAGCGGCGTTCATCGCTCTCGCCGTCGTCCTTCTCTCGACCCGCCCCGCCGCCGCCGCAGAGTTCTCCGAGGCCGCGAGCCGCGGTTTGCTTTCCGCGTTGCTCTTCGCGTTCACGGCCGGCTTCCTGACGTCGCTCACGCCCTGTGTCTACCCGATGATTCCCATCACCATCAGCATCTTCGGCGCACGCAAAGACACCAGCCGCAGCCGCGCCGTCTTGCTGGCCACGCTTTATGTCGCGGGCATTGCGATGATGTTTGGGACGCTCGGCACCGTGTTCGCCCTGCTGGGAAAGGCCTTTGGCACCTTCCTGGCGAACCCTTGGGTGATCGTGCC
>Ga0170475_108737400_pt1 | contig 16521 bp, 11 predicted proteins | sample Soicark_Litter_5_FD_111474 | JGI IMG/M metagenome (GOLD analysis project Ga0170475, IMG submission 111474) | Avena fatua rhizosphere microbial communities from Hopland, California, USA. Combined Assembly of 48 SPs
ACCGCGAACACGTAGTTCGCGTCCACCTGCAGGCCTTTCGAGAGCCGGCGGCGGAAGTCGACCTGCAGCGAGTCGTACGACGTGTAGCCGTCGCTCACCTGCACGTTGACGTTCGTCGCGTCGGGGTTCATCACGAAGAAGTTGTACGGCAGCCCTGCCGTCAGCGCGTTCGCGCGGAACGTCGAGCTGCCGAGCAGGTCCGTGCCCGCCGAGGCGCCGGGGTTCGGATTGAGCGACGCGAACCGGCCGACGATCGTCGTGTTCGTCCAGTTCGTGCCGGAGTAAGCCGCGGCGTTGCCCGCATCCTTCGAGCCGTTGATGTAGGCGAGGTAGGTCGGCAGCGGCGACGTGCCGGTGCCCGGACCCATGTAGGCGATGGATTGCCCGCGGCCCGCCGCGATGTTCGCGTACAGGTTCGCCTGCGCCTTCTTGAACTCGTCGAGGAAGCCGTTCTCGACGATGTTCACTTCGTTCCAGTTCTCCGACTCGCGGAGGTGCCTTCCGCGCGTGCCGACGTAGCGGACCTAACGGCCATGTCCTTCGAGAGCGAGCGCTGCAGGCCGACGCTGTACGAATCGGCGTAAGCCACCTGGAAGTCGGGTCGGTAGAGATTGACGCTTGTGCCGCCAGCGCGGGTGATGGGAATCGGGTAGGTCGGGCTCTCGGCGAACGTGCCGGGGCCCATCCGTGCCGTGTCGCGCAGCAGGAGCGGCCACGTCTCGCCGGGCAGGACGAGATTGCCGTTGGTGGCACTCCGGACCTGCTGAGCGAAGACGCCCACGTTGGCTTCGAAGGGAGTCGAGACGCCGGCCAAGCCTTCGCGGGTGAACGCCCGGTTGTACGCCGCACGCACGGTCGCCTGATCCGGATCGCCCAGGAACGCGTGGCCGATGCCCTCTCGCACGTTGGGCTGCCACGCCATCCCGATGCTCGGCGCGAAGTTGTTGTAGTCCGTGTCGTAGCCCTTGGTGCCCGCGCTGTAATTCTTGTAGGTGGGTGACGAGCCGGTCATCGTGCCCGGCATGAAGAGATTGCACGGACGGCCGAAGCTGGTGCCTTGACCCGACAGGCCGCACGCGTCCTGCACGGTGTTGACCGAATAGACGCTGGTGTCCGGCTTGACCGGCAGCTGCAGCTCGTACCGGAGCCCGGCATTGACGGTGAAGGTCGGCTTGAGGCGCCACGCGTCCTGCAGGAAGCCGCCGACTTCGTCCATGCTCGTCCGCCGCTCCGCCACGCCGTTGTAGATGTACTTGCCGTCGGCGTTCAGCGCGAGCTGGCCCTGAATGTTGGTGACGCGGCCGGTGAGCAGCGCGTACAGCGTGCGCGCGTCACCGAGCACCGTGTTCGACGCGCCGGGAAAGTTCGCGGTCGTGAACATCGCGTTCGCCGGATCGTTGTTCGTGTCCACGCCGAACTGCACTCCGGGCGCGATCTGCTGGTCGCGGACCCATGATTTGACGGCGGTGTACTCGCCGCCGAACGTCAGCGTGTGCGCGCCACGCTGCCAGGTCAGCTTGTCCGACAGGCTCCAGTCCGAGCCGTTGCGCGACGAGATGTTGTTGCCGAACGCGCCCGACGCGTTTCGCTGCCCCGCGGTCTCCGTGCCGGCCGTCGGCGGCGAAAGGCTGCCGAATGCCGTGCCGGCGGCCAGCGTCAGGCCGTACCCGCCCTGGCTATCGAACTGGGCGGCCGTGATGTCCGAGAAGAAGTAGACGGGCGAAGAAAGAATCCCCCACGTCGCCTCGTTCACGACGTTGGCGGACAGCGTGGACCGCAGCGACGCCGAGCTCTGATGGCGGTAGGAGTACTGCGAGCCGTGGTTCGAGAAACCCGGGAACCGCGGCTCGACGCTATTGAGCGTGTCAGGGTTCGAATTGAACTTCTGGAAGTTGTACACGGTCGACAGGCGATGTTTCGGGCTGACGTTGAAGTCGAGCCTGATCGTCGGGAAGTGACGCGTCTGGAACGCCGCCGCGTTGTAGTTGTAGGACAACGTGTTCAGATCGGTGTTCGGCGTCACCGATCCGAGCGTGGCCGTGGCCGCCGCGATGTCCGCCAAGGTCTTCGTCATGAGCGGATCGGTCGACGAGAGGAACCCGTTGGCGGCCGCGACCTGCAGCACGTTGATGCGCTGCGCGGCGCCGGACACCGAGTAGTTCAGGAAGCCGTTCCGCGCGTCGGGCGACATCACGGTGCGCGTGCGCGTGATCTCCGATGGCTGGCGGAACTCTTCGTAGTTCGTGAAGAAGAACGCCTTGCCCCGGCCGTCCACCATGCCCGGCAGCACGATCGGGCCGCCGACGTTGCCGCCGTACTGGTTCAGCTTGATCTGGTTGACGCCGATGCGGTTGATCTTGTTGAAGTAGGTGTTCGTGTTCATCGACGGGTCGCGCCAGTACTCGTACAGCGAGCCCGTGTACCGGTTCGTGCCCGACTTGGTCGTGAACCGGATCTGCACGGCGCCCTGACCCGATGAGTCCGCGCCCTGCGTCGCCGTCGTCACGGTCACTTCTTCGATCGCGTCCACGCTGGGCGTGATGATCGAGAAGAAGCCGTCACCCGACTTGTTGTAGTTGTCCTGCGTGTTGACGCCGTCGATTGAGATGCCGATCGCCGTCTGCGGAAGACCCGCGACCGTGGACGCGCGCTGGCTGTGCGTGCCGCCCGTGTCGACGCTCGGCAGGAACGTCACGTAGTTCAGCGCGTTCTTCGTGATGAGCGGGAGATTCGCGATCTGCTCGCCGCGCACGGTGTTGCTGATCGCGGTCGACTGCGTCTGGATGATTGGCGTGCCGCCGCGCACTTCGACCGTTTCGCTCACGGTGCCGACTTCCATCGTCACCTTGATGTCGTACGGCGTGGCCGTGACCATCTTCACGTCGCTGATGACGGCCTTCTTGAATCCCTGGACCTCGACCGTGACCGTGTAGGCGCCGGGCTCGAGACCAGCGACCAGGAACACGCCGAGACTGTTGGTGACCACCGGCGGCCGCGTCACGCCGGTCGCGTTGTTCTTTACCGTGACGGTCGCGCCCGGGATGACGCCGCCGTCCTTGTCAGCCACGACACCAGACAGGGGCGGCGTTGCGCTGCCCGTCTGTGCGTTCGCATACCCGCTCATCAGAGCGAGCAGCGCGCAAGCAAGCCACACCACTCTCATCCAGTTGCGACTCATGAGCCGCTCCTATTTTGGAACCTGGGAACCGATGATTCGTACGCGCGGGTCCGCGATTACTGCGTTTGAAGAGCCACCATCCGGCAATGATGAGGACGACGACCACGATCGCGGTCACAACCGCGCGATTTCCCTTCATAACTTTTACACCGGGGGGCTTCGCCCCGCCGGACCCCCAATCGCCGTCGCTCGCGGGGCCCCCATGCCCCGCGCCGCTCCGGCGCGCGCGCCGGTGGCGCGCCTAGTTTATTAGCCGCTCGAACAATAAGGAACGAATTATCGCCGCTCAGCTGCCGAACGCCAAGCTGTCACTATCGCTGCCGTTCTTTCACCGCTGCACGGGTTTCCCGATCGGCTTCCCGCCGCTTGATCGTTTCACGCTTATCGTGCGCCTGCTTGCCCTTTGCCAATCCAAGCGCCAGCTTGACGTGGCCGTTCTTGAAATACAGGCGCGTCGGAACCAGCGTCAACCCCCGTTCCACGGTGCGACCGATCAGCTTGCGGATTTCCTGGCGGCGCAGCAGTAGTTTGCGCTTCCGTGTAGGTTCGTGGTCGGCATATCCGCGGTGACTGTACGGATTGATGTGGATGTTGTAAACCCACACCTCTCCATCGTCGACGCGGGCAAAGCTGTCGCGCAAGTTGACGCTTCCCTCGCGGATGGCCTTGACCTCGGTTCCTACCAGTTGAATGCCAGCTTCGAAGGTTTCGAGGATGTGATAGTCGTGAAACGCCTTGCGGTTCTCCGCGATGCTTTTCTGCGCCTGCTCTCGCTCCGATTTCATATTGTGTCCGGGGCTTCGCCCCCGCGGCCCCCCACACGCTCTCTCGCGAGCCGCTTACGCAGCCGCGCTTGACGCCAGCCGCGCCGCCAGTTGAATCGCCTGGATAAGGCTCGATGGATCAGCGACGTCCTTTCCTGCGATGTCGAACGCGGTCCCGTGATCGACCGACGTTCGCACAATCGGCAATCCAAGCGTCACGTTGACCGCCTGCCCGAACGCCACCACCTTGATTGGAATCAGGCCTTGATCGTGATAACACGCCACGACCGCGTCGAACTCTCCCCGGATCGCTCGCACGAATATGGTATCCGCTGGAAACGGGCCGGCGACGTCAACGCCTTTGCCGCGCAGCGCCTCGACGGCCGGCGCAATCACCTCGTCGTCTTCCGTGCCGATGACGCCGTGCTCCCCCGCATGCGGATTCAACCCGGCAACGGCGAGCCTGGGTTGAGGGATGCCAAATCGAGGCAACTCGCGGGCCGTCAGCTCGATCGTTCCCTCGACGACGTCGCGAGTCAGCGCCAGGGGCACTTCGGCCAGAGGAATATGAACGGTGGCCAGGACCACGCGGAGCGTCTCGGCATAGAACATCATCGCGACGCGCGGCGCGCCGGTGAGATGCGCGAGCGGATCCGTGTGGCCGCGCCATCGCAACCCCGCGGCCGCAAACGCTTCTTTGTTGATTGGCGCGGTCGCAATCGCATCGATGCGACCCGCGCGCGCATCGGACGTTGCCGCGACGATCGCATCGTATGCGGCGCGTCCCGCCGCGGCCGACACACGGCCTCGCGGGTAACGGGCGACGTCCTCGTCTGAGGACGGCCCGTAGAGAATGATGTCGCAGAGCGACGAGACGCGTGGATCTCCCGCCGCTTTGCGGGCGATCTCCGGCCCGATCCCGGCAGGATCGCCGACCGTGATGCCAACGCGCGGACGCGCGGTCACCCGCAATTCCCGCAGCCGCCGGATCCGCAACTGCCGCAGCCGCCGCTGACGCCAGGGCCGCTCGGATTGCTGCAGGAGCCGCATCCGCCCTCGTCGGCACACCCGCCGTGCTTGACGCCCTTACCGTTCGGCAGCTCATATCGAAGGCAGCACTTCAAGCGTCCGCACATGCCTGAGAGCTTGGAGGGGTTCAGGCTCAGGTTCTGCTGCTTCGCCATCTTGATCGAGATGGGTTCGAAGCTCTGAAGGAATGTCGTGCAGCAGAGCGGCCGGCCGCAGGAGCCGTATCCTCCCAGCATCCGCGCTTCGTCGCGCACACCGATCTGACGCATCTCGATCCGGACGCGGAAATGCGCCGCCAGATCGCGCACGAGTTCCCGGAAATCGACGCGTCCTTCGGCGGTGTAATAGAAGATGAGCCGCGATCCGTCAAACAGCTGTTCGACCCGGGCGAGTTTCATCGCCAGGCCACGCTCGCGGATTTTCATCAGGCAGATACGGTGCGCTTCCTGTTCGCGCTGTTGATGCTTCAGGCGCGTGATCACGTCGTCGCGGGTTGCGCGGCGTACGACCTGCAGGTCGGATCCCGCCGGCGGACATTTGCGCGTGGCAAGCTCGTTCACCGATCGCGTGACCGTCCCCATCGCGCGTCCTTCGGAGGTCTGAACGACGACCGCGTCGCCAGGGTTGAATGCGGGTGGCGCCGATGGCTTCGGTGCCGTCTGAGGATCGGAGGTGGCGCCAGTTCCGTCGCTGTCGAGTGCCAGCTCGGGAATCAGGAACGAATACGTCCGGCCAACCGGCGAGAACTTGACGCTGACGAACGGGCGGTGCGGCCCGGCACTCATATCTGCCTCTATAAGCGATGTCGGTGCGCATCGAGCGCGGGAGTTTCACCCCGCGTCAGCCCACGTCGTATCCAGCCCGTCAGAGCTGGTTCAGTAGGTGCACGGAACTAGATCTGAAACGCAAGCCAGTCGGCGACGATCTTCGGGCTTGCATTCCGATCGAGCGCCGCCAGCGCACGATCAACCGCCGAAAACGCGCGGAGCACGCGGTCTGGATCGAACGATCGTCGCAGCCGCTCCAGGAGCGGCCGCAAATCACCGTTGGCCAGGCAGCGTTCGTCCGCGCGGGAAAGAAGGGCACCCAAATCTCGAATTATCGATGAAAGCGCGCACAGTCGGCGCGCCAGTTCCTCACGGTCGCTTCCCCCTGACGCTGATCCCAACAGCGCTTTGGCGCCGCTCAGTCTGCGTCCCGGATCGGAGGCGGTTGCGACCGATTCCAACAGCGATGCCGCGGCTTGCCGGGCATCGACAAAATCGTCAGTGGCTCCCTCGAGCGCGCGTCCGATGCTGCCATCCGAGAGCGATGCCGCCGCGTGCGCGTCCGCTTCAGCATACTCGTGATCCCGAATCAAGGTGGCGGCAATCTCCGCCGGCGAAAGGCGGCCGAATCGCAGACGCTGACATCGCGACAGCACTGTTGGCAGCAACACGTCAGGACAGGCTGTGACGAGGACGAACGTCGAAGCCGAGGGTGGCTCCTCGAGTGTTTTCAAGATCGCATCTTGCGTGGGAACGGTCAGCGCGTCGGCGTGGTCCACGATGACCACTCGCCGCTTTCCTTCGAACGGCCGATACGCCGCACGATCGATGGCGTCGCGCATGTACTCGATCTTGATCGCACCTGTATCGCCAGGCTCGACGATCAGGACATCGGGATGGACACCGCGGGCAATCCGCTTGCACGCGGCGCACGCGCCGCAGGCGTCGATCGCGTCATCATCCCGCTTCAGACAATTCATCAGCTGCGCCAATGCCAGCGCTGCCATTCGCTTCCCGACACCTTCGGGGCCCGCGAAGATGAGGCTCGGCGGTAACGTGCCGCGCACGGCGGCGTGTGCGATCAATTGCAGCAGGCGACGATGGCCGGTAATGTCGCGGAAGGCCATGAGCGCGATCGTATCAGGTTCTACGGCACCTATTGATCACGCTTTTTCTTCTTCTGATCCTTCGGCTCCTCTTGGTCCTTCTGGTCCTGTTTCTTGTTACCGTCTCTGCCGAACACGCGCGACCAGAAGCCGCGCTTCTTCGCGGGCATCTCGGCGTCGGCATCTTTGGGCGCCTCTGCCGCATGCGTCTCCGCCGGCGGCGAGGGCGGATGCGCGCCACCGGTGCCGGTTTGTACAGGAGGCAGAGCCGCTTCGTCAGCACGCACGGGCTTGCTCGAATCACCACCGCCGAACATCCCTGCGACACGGTCCATGAACGTCGGCGACGGATGCAGCGGGCACAGTTCGGTCGGCTGCGTGCCCTTCACAAAATATTCGGTATAGATCATCGAGCGGATTTCAACCCCGCCATCGCGGTTGACCACCTCCACGTGATCGCATCCGCCATTGGGGAGCTTGCCCGACACGCGACAGACGTTTGCGCCGACGATGTTCGCCGGGCGATCGAACCAGTCCGGCTTGTCTCCTTTCGTCGCCGCCTTCATGAAACTCGCCCACACGGGCACGGCAAGTTCGCCCGCGTATCCATTGGCGATGATCGTCGCCGGCTGATCGAAACCGAGCCACACCCCGGTCACCAGGTGCGGCGTGAAGCCGACGAACCACGCATCGTTGTAATCGTTCGTCGTTCCGGTCTTCCCCGCCGCTGGCAGCGTGAAGCCGGTCTGCCTGGCGCGATAGGCGGTGCCGGCGTTGATGACGTCGGCGAGCATGCTGGACATCAGGAACGCGGTCGATTCGCTGATCGCACGATGCGACTTGGCACCGTCCTGATACAGCACGTGCCCATCGCTGTCCTCGACCCGTCGAATCAGCACCGGTTGGCGAACGATTCCGCCGTTCGCGAAGGCGCCATACGCCGCCGTGAGCGACACCAGCGTCACCTCGCTCGCGCCCAGCGCAAGCGACGGCACACTCGGCGGCGTCCCGACGTTCAGCCGCTCGGCATAGCCGACGGCGTTCTTGATCCCGATGCTGTTCAGCAGTTGCACCGCGGCGCGGTTGCTCGACGTGCGCAATGCGGTTCGCAGCGTCATCGAGCTTGCCGAGGAATGTTCGTCTTCGGGAACCCAGCCGCCCTGCGGTGTCGCGATCGGAGCGTCCAGATTGTCGATCACCGACGCCGGCGAATAGCCAGCCTCGAGCGCGGCGGCGTAGACAAATGGTTTGAATGCGGAACCGGCCTGACGCTTCGCCTGCGTCGCGCGGTTGAATCGGCTCTCGTTGAAATCGCGGCCGCCGACCATCGCGCGCACGTACCCGGTGGTTGGGTCCATCGCCACGAGCGCACCCTGAAGATATTGTGGAAGGCCTGCTTCGCTGGCGGCCGCGGCCGTCCCACGCTTCGGGTGCTTGTACCCGGAACGCCGCTCGATATCCGACAACCCCTTCTCGACCAGCGTCTCCGCGGCACGCTGGAGCGACGGGTCGATCGTCGTGTAGACGCGCAGTCCGCCTTGATACACCCGCTGCCAACCAAACCGATCGACGAGTTCGCGGCGAACCTGCTCCTTGAAATAGAGACCCGAGGATTCCTCGATCTCGAGCCCGTTCACCAGCTTCACCGGCGCGTGACGCGCGCGATCGGCAGTCGGCTGATCGATGGCGCCGGTTGTGACCATCGCCTGAAGCACCACGTTACGCCGCGCGATCGCACGTTCGAGATTCACCGAAGGCGCGTAACTCGACGGCGACTGGATGAGGCCGGCCAAGAGCGCCGCTTCCTCGACCGTCAGGTCGCGCGACGACTTCGCGAAGTATCCGCGCGAGGCGGTTTCGACCCCGTAGAGCCCGCCGCCAAAGTACACCTTATTGAGATAGAGCTCGAGGATCTCGTTCTTGCCGTACATCTTCTCGATGTACGCGGCAAGAATGACCTCCTTCAGCTTGCGCCGATAGGTCTTGTCGCGGGTCAGGAAACTCTGTCGTGCGAGCTGCTGGGTGATCGTGCTGCCGCCTTCAGCTCGTCGTCCGGTTTCAAAGTTGCGGAGCGCGGCCGCGGCCACACGGATGCCATCGACGCCGCTGTGTTCGTAGAAACGCTGATCCTCGATTGAGATGACCGCCTTGATCAGATTCGGCGCCACGTTCGCGATCGGCACCTCGAGGCGTTGTTCCTTGAAAATGGTGAAGGCCGTCTGGTCCGCCGCGTCGAAGATGGTCGTCGCCTGGGCCATATCGCCGATCGATTTCAACGCCTGTCGATTCGGCAGGCCAGCGGTCAGCTGATAACTGAACCACACGGCCCATCCACCGGCGAGAAATACCAGCATGGCCAAGAGCGCCACCACGCCGACGAGCAGCCGGGGGCGACCGGCGAAAGCGCGATGAACGAAATGGAATCGTGGGAGGCGGGGGAGCATCGGTGATCACCGCACGCAAAACGAAGGCCCGAGCTGGGATACCGGTTTCGTCAGAAACGGCTCAGCTGATGACGGTATCGTAATTCAATTCCCAATTCTGTTACTGACGTTCGCGTACCCGAAGAATTGCCCGCAATCTTTACGAACAAAACTGGACAGTTATCAGTTTACTCCTGAGGTACTGCTTTTGCGGTGGTCGCGGTATCCACTTCTACTGCGAACACCCGAGGTGTCTTGATGTATCGCACCGCGCCCGTGGATGTACGGCTGCGCGACTGCTTCTTGATCGTGGCCTCCACACTGCTACTCCTTTGCGGCACCGAACGCGCGGTCCCGGCGCAATCAGTTCCCGCTGCGGCGAACGCGCTGGCAGTTCAGACCGCGGCAGTCCCCACGACCCGGATCGCGCAGGCGTATTCGACCACGTTGGTGGCGACCGGAGGAAGCGGTTCGTTCGCGTGGAGGCTCGTCTCGGGAACGTTGCCGGAAGGAATCGTGCTGGACACGGCGACGGGAACCATCCACGGGTCTGCGACGACATCAGGCAGATTCTCGATCACCGTCCAGGCATCGGACCCGTCGAATACCGTCAATGCAGACACTCGCTCAGTGTCGCTGTCGGTGCTCGCGGAAGCTCCACCCTCGAGTTACTCCGCGGTGACCGATCGCGTAACCCGCGTCAAAGGTGCTTTGCCCGTCCTCGGGCCGGCGGGCTCCAGCTTCTTGGATCCACTATTCGGCAGCCGCATCACTCGAATCACGGATGGCGCGTTGCGGCCAGGCGTGCCGGATCGTTCGTATCGCACACCGTCGAGCAGCCATGCGAATGCATGGAGCGCGGACGAGCGCTACTTCTATACCGTCAGCACGGACGGCACCGTGATTCCGTTTTCCTTCGATCGTGCCACTGCACGGGCGCAGCGGCTCCAGCCTTCGGCAACTGGCGATGGCGGTCTCACTCTGAAGTTCTTCAATGAGCCGGTATTCAGCTACGTCCTTCCTGGTATCGCCTACGCCACATTCAATGGCACGGGCGCGAACTTGCGAAGCGTCGATCAGTACGACTTCGAAACCGGACAATATTCGCAACTGCTGAACGTCGACACCCTCGTGCCCGATCTCGCCGGAACCTACCTCGGCGGACTCGGCGTCAGCGCCGGACCGGTCGAGCGGCTGATCGCCTTCTTTGGTGGACCCAGTCAGGATCGCCATTTCTATCTTGTGGTGTTCGATCGAAACAATCCGGCCAACCGTCACCTGCTCAATACCGTGGCTTCAACCGTTGACGGCATTCCGACGAGCACGCCGCTCAATTTCAGGATTCACGCCGCGAACATCGACCGGAGCGGCAGGTTCGTCGTCATCTATCCGACCGGCGCCGACCTTCAGGCGCCGCGATCGGCCGCGCCCGTTTACGTCTGGGATCTGAGCACGTCGACGCTGACCGCGCTGCCGCTGATCGCCGCGCGGACCGGAGGCCACGATGGCTTCGGCTACGGTGAGCGCGTCAACCAGGATTGCTGCACGACCTCGACATGGGATGCGGCACAGTGGCAATACCGATCGCTGTTCACGCCGTTGTCGAGCGTGGATTTGATTGCCCCCGTGCTCGTGCCTCAGGAGGTCTATCTCGCAGACCACCCCTCATGGCACAACGCGCAGCCGGATCGGCTCGTTCCGTTCCTCGACGCGAATTACCGATATGGGACGAACACCACGTCGTGGCGCGCGTGGGACGAAGAGATCTTTGCCGTACAGACAGAAGGACCGGGGTCTGGCGCGACCGTCTGGCGTTTCGCGCATCATCGGAGCCTCGTCGCCGACGATCTCGATCCAAGCCGGATCTCGTTCTGGTACACCCCCCGCGTCAATATTTCTCCCGACGGACGATGGGCGCTCTTCACGTCGAACTGGGAGAAAACGCTCGGCACCGATCCTGGTGGCGACGTGGGCGGCACTCACAGGCAGGACGTGTTCCTGATTGCGCTCAAGACCGCGACAGTCATCGCGCCGAAGCCGCCGACCGCCCTGAGGATCATCCGGTAATTGGGCGTGTTCGCTATCCCACGAAGAGCGCGTCGGTCACGCCACGCGCGGCCCCGCCGATGGCAAAGAGGCCCCCAGACGTCGGCGCAGCGGTCAGGTCGGCCTCGCTCATCTCCTGACGTGAGGACGTCACAAAGAGCTGCTCCAGGGCGTCGCCGCCGAAGACGGGGCAGGTGAGATTCCGAGACGGAACCGGAATCTCGCCAACGCATCTGCCGTTCGGATCGAACCGGCGGACAACGCCGGCGCCCCAGACGGCATTCCACAGGCATCCCTCACTATCGACGATCGACCCGTCTGGCAAACCAGCGCCGTCGGCGTATCGAACGAACTCCCGTACATTCCCCACACCGGCCGACTCCGCGTCGTAGTCGCATCGCCGGATCAATCCCGTCGGAGAATCGCAGAAGTACATCGTCCGTCCATCGAGACTGAAACAGATGCTGTTCGGAATGACGACACCTCCGAGATCGAGGCGGCGAAGGCCGAAGCGCGACGAGTACTGATAAAAGCTGCCGCTCGGGCCGTCCTGAGCTTCGTTGTAAGTGCCGAACACGAAGTTGCCTGCCCGGTCGGTTCGTCCATCGTTGATGCGCGTGCGCGGGATCTGCGGCTCGATCGGAAGGATCTCGCTGACCGTCACCGCCGAAGCCTCCGAGGTTGCGTCGAGATCTGCAAACGCGAGACTCTTGGCAAAGCCGAGCAGCAATCTGCCCGATTCGCACAACGCCAACGATCCCAACCGGTCGGGCAACGACCATCGGCGCGTGAGCTGATCGTGAGGACGGTACATCCACAGCGTTGATCGCTCGATGTCAGTCCACAGGACACTTCGCAGCCCAGGCGACCAGACAATGCCCTCGCCGAGGGTGCAGCGGCAATCAACGGCGAGCGTGGCGGTAGGTTGCATCACCAGAGTCCGGCTGTGTGCGACACTCTTACCGAATCAACACACGCGCGCGATCGATATGCGCGCTCATTGCGGCAGTCACGTTGTCGGCATGCTGGACGCCATCGACCTTCCCGAACATGGGGCGCTTGCGATAGTGCTCGATCACCGGCGTCGCGTAGTCTGCATAGGTTACCAGCCGCCGCCGTACTGTTTCAGGCTCGTCGTCCGGACGACGAACGAGATTGCCCCCGCAGTAGGGACAGGGCTCGCTGTCCGGGTGAAACGCGTCGGCAACCGACTGCGTCAGACGGCACGAATCGCAGACGCGGCGTGTCCCCATGCGACGCACGATCTCCGCATCCGGCACATCGATCAGAATCACGATCATTGGTGCGCCGCTCATCATCAGGTCGAGCGCTTCGGCTTGACGTACGGTTCGTGGGAAACCGTCCAGCACGAATCCGCGCGGGACGTCCGGTTCGGTGAGCCGCGCACGCACGAGATCGGTCATCAGGTCGTCGCCGACGAGCGATCCTTTGGCCATGATATCGGCGACCTGACGCCCGAGTTCCGAGCCGGCCCGCACCGCGGCTCGAAGAATCTCGCCGGTCGAAATGTGCGGGATATTGTAGCGTTAGCAAGACGCGCCGCCTGCGTGCCCTTTCCGCTGCCCGGCGGCCCGATCAGCACGACGTTGACCGGTGACCCGGAGGTCGGCCCACCTGAACCTGTAGTCACGGCTGACTCTGGATGAGCGTTCTCCAACGACACGCCCGCACATTGTGACATGGGACGTGCATTGGGCTTATGATCCGGATTGAATTTCGAAGAGAGCTAGCCGTCGACCGTCCCGGAGGCGCCGTGAACATTCTGCTCCTCTCGATGCCCGATTCGTTCGAGCACACGCCCACGCTGACCATCCGCATGCCGAACGGGGCCCTCGCCTCGCTGGCCGGAAATGTCGATCCGTCTCATCGCGTGGCGATTGCTGACCTCGTCCTCGCCCAGTCCTCGGTGCGACGCACGATCGAGCGCCTGGTGGCTGATGTTCAGCCTGATGTCGTCGGCTTGTCCGTCATGACGTTCCAGCGATCCACGGCGCGGCGAATCATCGCGCTCATCCGCACACTGATGCCGCACGTGCACATCGTCGTCGGCGGATATGACCCAAGTCTGGCCCCGGAGGCATGGACGGACCCGGCGATCGGCGTCGACGTGATCGTCCGCGGTGAGGGAGATGTCACGTTCCGCGAAGTGATACGCGCATTCGATCAGCAGCGGCCGCTCTCGACGGTAGATGGCATCTGGTTCCGCGACGGGGAATCCTTCCGCCGCACACCGCAGCGCGGCGTCACGCATCTGAACGGCGGCGAGATCCGTCTTCCCAATCGCGACGCGCGGGTACTGTCGGGCTATACGATGATGGGGCGTCCGATTGACGTCATCGAGACGTCGCGCGGCTGCACGTTCGATTGCAGCTTTTGTTCGATCATCGAGATGCGCGGACGGAATTTTCACCGGTTCCCGATCGAGCGCGTCATCGAGGATATTCGCGACGCTGCCGCGCGTGGCGCGCGCAGCCTCTTCATCGTCGACGACAACATCACGCTGGACGTCGCGCGATTCGAAGCGCTCTGCACGGCGATCATCGACGCCGGCCTGAATCGAATCGATTACCTGGTTCAGGCGATGACTGCGTCAATCGCGGCGCACGGCCAGCGGCTCGCGCCGCTGATGCGGCAGGCCGGCTTCCGCTATGTTTTTTTAGGCATCGAAAACATCCTCGACGAAGATCTCGCCTTCCTCAAAGCGCGGTCGAAGAACAGCCGGCATCAGGAGGGACGCCGCACCAACACCGCCGTCGCTGCCGTCGACATCCTGCACCAGCACGGAATGCTCGTCGTCGGAGGCTCATCGTCGGCAACCCCGACGACCGGCGCGAATCAATTTCGGCAAACCTCGAGTTCGCCCGGAAGTACGTCGACTGGCCCTACATTCAGCATCCGACCCCGTACCCCGGCACACCGATGACCAAGGACTTCGAGGCGCGCGGGCTCGTCGTCAATTCACGCGTCGACGAATACGACGGAACCACGGCGGTGACTCGCAGCGCGCATCTCTCGTCCGAGGAGATCGAATTCATGCGCTGGAAAGCCGAGCGCTGGATGAAGGTGCGGCATGTGCCGGCGGTTCTGCGCCACGATCCGGGGTTCGTGCTGCGACACCTTCACCGGATGATGGCGCACACCTTCAGGGGATCCGGATGGAAATCCGTGCTTGGCCTGGAAAGCAGCCGAACTGTTTTCCGGAGATATAAGGCGATCCGCGATCGAGAGCGAAAGTATCTCGACTGGCCTGATCCGATCGAGAAAATGGATTCGGCGCCTCGCGTTCTTCACCAACGGCCTCTCGCGACGCAGTCGTAGCTACACCGGGAGGCGCCGGCGCAATATGTGGGGTCAAGAAGTTGAGTTAAATCACCTCGCTGGTCTTGACGCCGCCGATGTTCGGTACGGTAAACGGAGCCCGGTACTGACTGCGCGTGAACATCGCGGTCGCTTCCGCATCACCCTTGCACGTGTAAGTAACCGGATCGAAATACAAGGTGCGGCCGGTGCGATACGAGATGTTGGCGAGATGAATCAGCATCGTTGAAATCGCCCCTTCCTCCACCTCCGCGAGTTGATCTTCCCGTTTGCGGCTTCTCACCACATCGATGAAGTTCACGAATCCTGGATACGTCGGATCGGATTCCGACTTCGGACCCGGCGCGCCTTCTTTCCCCATGAACGTCTGCCATCCCTCACTGGTGTTGGCCATGTAGCCGTTCGACCCGTACCAGATATTGCCGATGGCCTGCGCCTGGCCCGCTGGACGTTCGCCAATCCACGCTTCGTTGTTAGTCATCCAGTGACGCACCTCGAACACCAACAACTTCTTCTTCCCATCCTGCTGGAACTCAAACGTACAAACCTGGGTGTTGGGCGTCTCCTGATCGTCATCGAATACGTAGTGGCCGCCCATCGAGCTGATCTGCGTCGGGTACTTCACGCCCAGGCCGATACGCGCGGAGTGAATCTGGTGAGCGCCCTGATTCCCGAGGTCGCCATTGCCGTAGTCCCACTGCCAATGCCAGTTGTAGTGAAAGCGATTACGGGTGAACGGCTTCGCGGGCGCGGGTCCGGTCCACAAATCGTAGGCGACGCCTGGCGGTACCGGCTCTACCTTGGCGCGGCCGATCGTGTCGCGCCACTTGAAACAGAGGCCGCGCGCCATGTAGACGTCGCCGATGATTCCTTCCTGCAGGCGCTTCTGCGCTTCGTGGAGCCAGAGCTGGGCGCCGGTGCCGTTCTGCACGATGCGGTTGTACTTACGCGCCGCGGCGACGATCTGCTGCGCCTCGAACATGTTGTACGACACCGGCTTCTCGACGAGCACGTCCTTCCCCGCCTGGACGGCCCAGATCGTCTGTAGGGTGTGGTGGAAGTTCGGGGTCGCGATCGACACCGCATCGATGCTGCGATCGTCGAGCACCTGGCGAATGTCCTTGAAGGTTGGCGGCCGCTTCTTTCCCGCGGCTTCCACCATCTTGCAGCCGCTCTCGATGACGGCATCGTCGACATCGCAGAGCCCGGCGATCTCGACGTTCGGCATCTTCAGGTAGGCGGAGATGTGCGCTTTGCCGCGGCCGTTGAATCCAATGACAGCCACCCTGACGGTGTTGTTCTCGCTCGGCAGCGCACTCGCCTTGAGCGCGACCGGCAACGCCATCGACGACATGAGGAAATGCCTGCGATTGACCTTGTTCATGGTTTCTCCTTCGCTGCCGCCAGAAGTCAGTGGACCATCAATCCATCGCGAACAGACGCTAGGGGATGGAACAGTAAGTTGTCAAGCTCGTGGCCGGGCCCCTCGGAGTGATCTATGCTCCGCCGCGTGGCTTTTGTAGACCGGCTCAGATGGCGGATCGGTGCCCTCCTGTTTCTCTCCACCGTCATCAACTACATCGATCGCCAGACGTTGAGCGTTCTCGGTCCAACGCTGAAGGATCAGTATCACTGGACGAATGCTGACTTCGCGCTCATCGTGATCGCGTTCCGCCTCGCCTACACCGTCGGACAGGCTGGTGCCGGGCGATTCCTCGACGCGGTGGGCACGCGCACCGGCCTGACCGTTACCGTGGCGTTCTATTCGGTCGCGGCGATGCTGACGTCGCTGGCGAGTGGCCTGCGTTCGTTTTGCTTCTTCCGATTTCTCCTCGGCCTCGGCGAAGCGGGGAACTGGCCCGGGGCAAC
>Ga0170475_108073886_pt1 | contig 16504 bp, 9 predicted proteins | sample Soicark_Litter_5_FD_111474 | JGI IMG/M metagenome (GOLD analysis project Ga0170475, IMG submission 111474) | Avena fatua rhizosphere microbial communities from Hopland, California, USA. Combined Assembly of 48 SPs
CGCGTCCACTCGTCATGATACCGCTGGCGCAACGAACCGGCAACGCAATTTAGGGGGTGCGACGAGGCGCGTAAGTTTAAGCGGCGTGCATACGGCTGCGGACCAGACCAACCATCCCGGCCGCGGCGAAGCAAGCCAGGCCGATCGCGGACGGCTCCGGCACTGCAGCAATCGATCCCATCCCGCCGCCTACCAAATCCAAGAGCGGCTGCATGTCGGAATTTGTGACGTGTCCGTCGGAAGTGAAATCGCCAACCGAGAGCAGGCCGGCATCGTCCAAAGACTTCTGTGTCTTGTATGCCGTCAGGTCGGTCAGTCCAATCAACATCGCAGGAATATCAGCAGCAGTTACAGAACCATTGCGGTCCCAGTCGCCTTTTACGATCGGCGGAGGCGACGCCACGGCGGTAATATTATCGATCCCGATGCGACCACCCAAGGCAACGTTATCGCCGATTCCCGAAGCAGTCGCTGAAACTAGAATCCGGAAGTCGGCGACATTCGCGAGATCGGTTGCGAAGGCCTTCGGGCTGTTGAAGCCCGTCATGTTGGCCGCGGTTAATGGGAAGAAAACCGAAGTGTTCCAGTTGCCTACCGAGAGCATGAACGGGGCGCTCGCGTAGCCTGGCGTAGTCGAGCCGCCGTTCGATTCGCGAATCACAATTCGCACTGGCACTGCCGGAGCGTTTACGTTTGTATCCAAATTCCTTAGATCCATCCGGATGCCGGAGATATTCGTGAAATTGCCTTGCCAGTGCGAGTCAGAAAATGTGATCAGTTTCTGAAATCCGCCAAGGTTGCCCGCGGAGATTTGTAGAAAGTGGTCGTTGGCATTCTGCGTGTCAGGTCCGCCGGTGGCAATATTTTCGATCCCAAACCCGCCGCCACCATTGGTCCAGCCATAGGTCGAGGTGGGGTTTAAATTAAACTCATCGATTTGCCCAGGCGTGACAGCGCCATGCGCGAGCGGTAGCTGAATCCCCAGGCAAGCGAGAAGGGGGAGCACCAAAAGTTGCCGTTTCATAAGCTTGATTGCCCTCAAAGCTGCTACTCAATGAATCGCTTCAACAAAACCGTGTCGTTCGAGTTTAAATCCTGGCCGCGTTGGAAGCCAACCGGAATACTGCGATCGATAATATAAAACCCACGATGTCGCTCGATTTCACCGGTATCGGAGCCCAATTCTTGGCCCAGTTGATAGCCGTCGGGATGTCCGGCATCAACTCCGCCTGAATTTGCCGAAACCTCGAAGTAACCGACCGTAACCCACACTGCGTAAACGTTGCTGTGCGTCGTCAACTTATTCGCCAATCGATTGAGCGGCTGGAAATAGAAATAGGCACTGCGTCGGTAGTCATCGTATTTTAAACTTGTCGGATTCTTCGCAAGCAGCGGAGTGTCGGAGGTCGAATCGAGTGTCGGAGACACTCCGGTTGCCCGGAAGAGTGTGACGTTGATCGGCTTGTGCGCAAGGCCGCTGGCTGCCGTCGGTCGAATACCTGGAATAGGCACCATATCGGCGCCGCCTGTCGATCGGAATGGATTACCAAAGATTGATGGATACGTGTTATCGAAAGCGTAAGCGCCACCGGTGTATCCCTGACGGCTATCTCTGATATCGCCAAAAGCTGGTCCCGGCGCGGTAGGTCCGGGTTGTCCCCCGACAACATTAATCCACACCTGCGGCGAGTTAATCGTGTTGATATTAACCCGTCCCGGTTCTCGGTGATTCGAAACCGTATTGAACGGCGGATGCAAACCGGCGGTGCCGTTTGGTTCGTTCCCGCCGGTCGAAACCTCGCCAGCAAGATAGCCCGGGGCAGCCTGATTGCAATTCCATTCAAAGGCCTTTGGACTGAGCACCGTTTCTGTCCCGATGAACTGGGATGGCACTCGCAAATAATCAAAAATGCCTGCGATGTTGGGGGCTGATCCACTCGAGGCATCGGAATTGAAGAAGTTAAGCAAGTGCCCAAATGTGATGCGCTTGTTGGCGTTAACGTCCTCGGTAAACGGATTCCCCGTATTGAAAACCGTCGCCTCACGTGCCATACGGCTCGATTGACATGCAGGTACAAGCATCAACTCCGTCGCGCTGACATACGGCCGATTGTTCCATGTCAGCCACGGGAACGGATCTTTCGAATTGTCGGGGGCTCCAACATAGAACTTTGGTAGCCCTCCCGCTACAAGCGTTTGATCATATGGGCTGGCCGGCAGGTTTGCAGTCGTACTCGAAAACGGCGGACCGTAGATATCGTTCGGTGGAGTGCTCGTGGGCGAATAGTTTAAGCGGCCAAAAGAATGTAGCAACTTTCTGCCCATGACGTTTGCACCGCCATCGTCGGGTGTGTTGCTCACGCCATCATTCGTGATCGCCGAGAAGTCATGGAACCAAATATTGCGGACCGTCGAAGTGCCAATTTCGTCGCCGCGCTGATGTGTCGCTAGCTTATCCGGATTTCTTCCTGAAATCGGATCTGGATTGGCGGCGCTGTCATCAACTCCGTTAAATACGGTGAGCGGAACGGACATGGAGTCGATTGTGAGATATGGATTCCGCTTCGGATGCCAAGCCTTCAAAGGGTTGGCCAGCCGTTGCAGGTGCACTCTCCGAAAGTCGTTCTTTCGATCAGTGGGATCCGCTGGGTTTGGCTTACCGTTGACCCGGAGAGCTTCCCGGGTGTGTTGATTAATCTGCACGGTGGCTTGATAGTCCAATGGCACGTCGAGAGGCGGGGAATACGCGCCCTCGCCAGCAACGTCGTTCCCGTTCCATATGCTGGCCCCCTGCGGATCCGGCATTGCTCCGCCAGCGCCGGTGTACTTCGGGTAGCCGTTGTGCGGGTCCGTAATGCTAAGCGACCGCGGCCTATTGATCGCGATGCCGACAGCCGCTTGGATGTCAGGAAAATCAGGCGTATCGGGAGTTGCCCCCGCGGTCATGTTGCTCACAATTTGGACCTGGTTCTTGGCGGCCGACGGATTCAAAACGATCCGCCGAGTGCTCTCGATGTTCAGCGTGGTGCGCCGCTGGGCGGCACTTGACGCAGAGGTCAGCGATGAGTCGCTCACGCCCGACTTGCGACCGAGACAAATTTCATAACCGCCAATCAAATTGCCTGGCCCCGGAGAAGCCACTGGATCTTCGCCGGAAGAGCCCACAACAGCATAGTGGCCTGGCAAAATTCGCGTGACGGGGAGATCCGTCCAAAAGGCCTCACCGCCGCCGCTGGTAATCACGCTGGACGGGTCCGATGAAACAAAATAGATGCTGCGATCAATCTCCGACGCACTTGGCCGATTCGCTGGATCGGGGGCATCCGGGTCCTTATTGCTGTCTACCAACAGCAGACGCCAGACAGGCGTACCACCTGCTTGCTTCTTCAGGAAGACTCCGCCGTTTGAGACGTTGTCATAGAACTCGAACGGCCTTGTCATCGAATTGTCGTTCCAAGGGTTGTACAGCTCGATAAACAGCCCCGACCGAGGCATTAGACGTTGATCAAAGCTTCCGTCCTTTTTGTTCGGATCAGTTTCAGTTGTCTTTCCTTTTGAATTGGAACCGTCGTTTTCAGTCGAGTCATGTTGCTCGTCATCCGTGTCCTGAGTTCGGCGATCATGAAACGCGAACGTCTCGGTGATGAGCAGTTCGGGACGCTCACAGCCCCAGACGAGGCCTCGCCATGATGCGCCGTCGTCGGCGCTCACCGTGCCGCTGCCATCGTCCAAGATCCCGTCGACGCACCACGTCTTAATGATCTGCGGACCCCCGACTTGGGTTTTCGGACTGCCGCTGGAAAGATCCCGTGTCGAAAACGGATACAGGTCGTATTCAAATGGCGTCATGATTGAGTCAGCGTCCATAAAATCGACGACGTTGACTGCCCATTGCGCGATTCTTCGAGCGCTGGCCTTGTATTGCGCCGCACCGTCCGTAATCGTGGCATCGTTATCAAACCAGTGATTCGAGGCGTTCTTCGCACTGCCAATAGTTGGATTTCCCAAAAAGCTTTCGCCGATGACGAGACGAGCAAGAACGTAGAGGTGTCGGGCCAATAACTGGCGAGCCATCAGCTCATCGTCTTCGTTGACATGCAGTTTCCTGTCCGACGTATTGGGCCCCGAGACGTTTAGGCCGTTCGTAAGATTCCAAACCGGCAAGTTCGCAGCACCGTAGGCTGAAACCCAAGAGCTGTCTGAAGCTTTGCCTTCAGATTCTAGCTCGGAACCCGGCCCTTCCATGGGTTCGTCGACGATATTATTGCCGTTATTGTCGCGCCCATCTCCCATCGGCCGATTAACGTTCATTCGCAACCCAGCAAGAAGCTCGGGAGCGAGCAGATCGCGAATGATTGGATTCCGCTTGTTCGGCCCAATCCCGTTTTGATTCAGAACCGCGGCGAGCCAAGTTGCGATGTTTTGCGACGAATACTGTTCCGGCACTGGCGGAGTGTTCAGATTCAACACCGTGGTACGCGCGGAGGTAGGGTACATCGAACTTGGGCCGGGGATATCCCAACTGTCGGTAGTCAACATTCGACCGCGGGCGATGTTGGTCACCGTGTCGGAGAGACGCCAGAGACGTTCGGGCAGTTCCTGGCTGTCAATGTCGTTCTGTCGCAGCAGCCGCTCCAGTTCGTTAACCGTGAATGGATTATCGGCTGTCGATGCGCCTTGTGCACGACCGGGGTTTCCAGCTCCGCGCGATAGATTGATATCGTACGGCGAGTTTCGCGTTTCACCCTGCATCCACCCACCAGTCGCTGGGTATCCATTTAACAGTGGCCCCCAAAAAATGGGCTGGCCAAAATTATCGATACCGACTGATGCTCGTCCCCAAAGATCCGACGGCGCGCTCTTAAACGCATTCTGCACTGTGTTGGTCACATCTGGGAATTGAAAATGCTTAACCATTCCCAAAGCATCGTCACTTCCCATCTTGCCGGCCTGATCGGTTCCACCCGGCGTGCCTGCATAGCGGCCCTGGAAAGTTCGGGGGCCGGTCGAGTCGCCACGCATAATCTTCTGCGCATCCGCGGGGGGCAACACCCCGTTGTTCATCGAAAAATCGACTTCGGCGGGACCGTATCCTTGACCGCGCGGCAATGACGTGGGCTGTAACCCGTCGGTCCCGGCGAACGGCTTCGGAGCAGTCATGTCCGCTGGGATCGGATCCGTGTGCTTGTAACTGTTTGTGGCATCGAACTGCTCTGTTGTACCGTGCGCATTGACGTTTACTCTTCCATCCAGATCAATGCAAAGTATCGCGAAGAGCGGCTTAAAGAGTCTTCCATCGGACGTCGATTGCACGGGGTAGCCAAGATCGAGCCAGATGCTGTCCGGTACGCCGTCGCCGTCGTTGTCGATATCCCAAGGACCTCTCACCGCATCAAACGATGGGTTGCTGCCCGTGAAATTCAAATGATCGACCTCTGTCGCGGTAGAAAGCGCCACGCCATCAACCGACATTTTTCCCAGCGGACGGAGCATGATGCTGCGCAACAATTCTTTTCCGCCTGGGCTCGTCCAGGTAAAGCTCGGATTACCGGGATAGCTCGTGATAGGATTCGGTGCCTTAACGTGATTCAACCAAAAGTTGATCAAGTCGGGGCGATGAAACGACGGCAGAATGACCTGCGCGGGAGTGCTGTTAGTCAGCCATGCCATGTGCATGTTCTGGTAGTCTGGCGCGTCGTAGTCTTCATTGAAGCCGCCCCAGCCGCCGAAGGGCACGCCAGTTGGATTGCTCGGATTTGCCGCGTAGTCGCCCGTTGGTCTGTAGACGACTGGATTTGGAAGAAGCGCATATTCCAGCGCCATTGGTGGCGCTAGTGTACTAATCAAGGTCGTGCTACTTTTGGCGTCGTCCGTATGCCCTGTTCCAGTCGGATTGAATCCAAATCCCGTGCCGGCGAAAGGTCGGCCGTTGACGATAAACTTTTCGTTTCCCGTCAGTGTGACTGAACTGCCGCTGCCGTTTAGCGGCAAGATTCGCAGATACGTCTTTGGCGGAGTTACCGTTGCATCGTAAGTGTGACGAACGATGCGCGAGCTGATTGCATTTGCTGCACTTCCGGGCTGAACCACGGTCAATAGGCAACCTTCATAGTATCCTTCGACCTGGCTCGCCGTGGTGTTGGCGCCATTCGAAAGCGCGTAGGGGCTACTTGAATCGCCCGTTACATCGAGTTCAATAATTTGACCACTTACTAGTGAAGTTGGCGCGGCTTTCAGTTTGCCGCAGAGAATCGGCGCACCATTTGGCCCGCCGTAAAAGTCTTCGAGCAAACTGTGCGGACCAATTACCGAGCGAAATGCCAACGTACTTGGATCCGCTGGCGTGCCGCGGACTAACTGCATCATCGCGGCGTCAAGCATTTTCTGCGGCGAGTCGCCGTTGGTGCTCACTTTCGCGTAGGTGCGGCTGGCGGCGAGGTGGCGGGTGGCGACGAGCACGTAGGTCACGGCGATCATCACGAACAGAATCAACAGGCTCAAAATCACGAGCAGGAGCACGCCGCGACGGGCCGAAGCGGTAGGCGGTAGGCGGTAAGCGGTAGGCGGGGCGTGAGGCGACGAACGATCTGCGCAAGCGGCCGCGCCGACAGCAACCGGCGGGCTAGAGAGATTGCCTCCTGCGTGCCTCGAACCGCCTACTGCATATTGCATACTGCATACTCTGCTTGTCGGACACATGTGCAAACCTCTGCCGTTTCTCGTTCCCCTGATCTGCGCTTACTCTCTGCTGCCTGGTGCTATGGGCCGCTGCCCGAAATGGCCGGTCGGGCGGTGCTGAAAATTCACTGCGGAAAAATGCGAGATAAGTTCTGAGTCTGATGTTCTGTGCTGTGTTCTCTTGCCGATGCCCGGCTAATCGCTAGTCGCTAACTGCTAGTCGCTCTCACTGATTCCAAATCGAGGACGGATCTTCTAAATGAATCGTTCGCTGATAAACGCCAACCGCGCCGTCAAAAATACAGGCGTAGATAGTCCCCGTAATGCCATTGTTCCAATCGGGTCCGATGAGCGAGACATCCATGCTGTACTTCCCGCTTGCAAATGATTGATCTCCAAAGCTGGAGACGCGATACCACTTGAAGACCGGGCGCGGCGCCTGTGGCGTCATCACGCCTGCAGCATTCGGCTTGCTCCAAGGCTCGTTTCGGCAAAGCATGATCCATTGATTCGCTTTGACGGCATCGAGCTTTGCGCTGCTTGCGTCCGAGAATGTGAAATCGCCTCCGCCGACATCGATGCCTGTGGTAACCGCCGAAGTCGCGGTCACCTGATACTCATCGGGGGTCGATTGCAGACGACGGTTCGCAAAGATGACGATCGAAAGCGTGTAGTCTTTTCCGGTCGCAGCCGTGACCGAATCCGGGTCGTAAAGCGCCGGGGTCAGCGTAGCGAGCCAGGTGTAGTTTCCTTCAAACGGTCGGCGCTGAGCGGCTTCCGGTAGGTCGGTTGACGAGGGAAACTGTGCGGGCGACGTTCGATCGTCCGGCTGGATAGTAACCAACTCGTTCGTGAGCGTGAAAACCGCTTCGGCAAGCGGTCTGGAACTCGCGAATGAGAGCCCCAAACGTTTCATCGAAGGGCCGCTGACCGTCGTTGCCGGAAATGTGTCAACCGCGGTCGTACCTACAGCCACCATGAGTGGGTCGATCGCCAGGGGCGGTGTGTTCCAATCATCCCGAGCTGGACTGAATGTCCCAGTCGTCGGATCGTACTTGGCAAGGGTCACGGTGCTTCCATTCGCTTTTGTCCAGTTTGCCGGATTGCTCATGCCGCGGACCTGAAATTCGCGGTAAGCATTTAGCCCGAGTTCGGCTTTGCGTTCTTCCGTGTTCGCGCGCTGCACTTGAACATTGCCGACGGGCAGCAACGAGGCAATCGACAACATGCCGATGGCCATGATGCCGATGGAGATCAGGACTTCCATCAAGGAAATGCCGGCGCGGAGTGGCGACGGGCCGCGCGCTCCTAATTCATAACTCGTAGCTCGCAACTCTTGGCTTCTCATCATCGTCCTCCCATCGTTTGAGCTGATGTGGCGAACGCGCGAGATTCAACGACTCTCTGGTTGATCATGTTGCTGGTGGAGCCTTGAGCTGCTTCCGCGGTAGTGATCAAACCGGTCTGCGGATTGATCGCGATCCAAATGTTTTCTGAGTCGAGGAAGTTGTATTTATCGTCAGCCGTCCCATCGAACGATCCGCTCGGCGGCGGGAGCTTGCCTCGCTTGCCGATAAGGAAATAGAGCGGCGCGGTGACCGACGACGTTGTGCCAGCGAAGGTAATCGAATCGAGTCCGCCCGATTTGTTAAAGGTGAAGACGATCGGCTTATTGTCCGAAGCGGAAACGTTGTAGAAGTTGTCGGTCCCTATGCCGGAGAATGCCAAGTCGATAGCGGCACCGGCAGGCAATTGCACGGACGAACCGGCCGATTTTACTGGTGAGCGAAGAATCTGATACGCTGTCGGCCAACCTGTTGCACCATAGGCCGCTGCCGGCAACCCTCGATAGATCGGCTTCGTCGGCGAAGGCGTGGTTTGGTAATCTGACATCGCGACGGGAAGAAACACGTAGCCGGCCACTGGCGAAGTTCGCGTGTTATTTGCTTTCGCTAAGTAATCGACATTCTGTGTTGTCATTACCTGATTGTTGGTATTCGTGATAAGCGTTTCGTTTTGTCCAGTCAGACGAAAATAGGGTCCCCGAAAGGCGAAACGAATAAGATCACCAGGCCTGAGAAAAGTATCGCTTAGCGCAGGCATGTCGCTGGCGGCAAATACGACCGTCCCAACGCCTGTAGTGGCGTCAACTTTCACCGTCAGCTGCGAGGTTATTGAATCACCCGCATACGGCGGCGGAACTTCGCAGGTGAAGAGGTCCATCGCCGCGGTGTTTTCGCCCGTAAGTCGTTCGATCCAGACACCCACCGGCCGCCCTGTGGCGATCGCGTCGGACTGCGCCGATGCAAAATGCGTACTTACGATCCGTGAGGCTTCGCGAATCCGGCGCACGTCGAGCGCCGGCAAGATCATGGGCACAGTGGCGATCGTCACCGCGGAAATAATTGCGATGACGACGAGCAGCTCGATCAGCGTAAAGCCACGTCGTAAGTAGAATGCGCAAAATACAGATTGCCGAGCCGCCCCGGCTTCATAAATCTGCAGTCGGCTTTTCATGTTCCGCATCTGCGAACCTCTTCTATCCCTGTACCGCTGCGCCCCTGATCAACTACCGCTCAAATCATGATTCGTGATATTGTCGATCGAGTTATCAACACCATCGGGCGGCGTCTCCAGATCCTGGTAATTCCCGATGAGGTCTTTGACGCTGGCGTGAAATGGGCTGTTATCGATCGAGGTGTAGTTTGCACCGTTTGTAGGTTGCTCTCCGATGTCGTATTTCTTATCCGGCCCGGCGGAGTAGATGAGCGGCGTCAACGGGAATGTATCCTGCGCTGGACTTAATGAAGCGCCGAGATTCGCCGGATCAAATGGGTCATGTTCGCCGTTGCCCGGTCCCTTTTGCAACGGCGAGCGAGGCGAGCGAAAGGCTGGCGCCCAGCGCAAGAATCTGATTGGCTTTCCCCAGCCGTCAACAAAGTATTTCAAGCCATCATCGCCCGTCTCGATTTCGTTCGGCGCAAACTGTTCCAAAACGTCTGGATCGCCGGATCCCTTGGTCACAAAGAAGTAGAGGCAAGCCGCGCTTTCTTCGTGCTTAGAAACACTCGAGAACTTCTGATCGCTTCTGATCGCTTGGAGTGCATTATTATAAGACGCTCGCACAGATGGCCACGCAGAAAGGAATTTAGGATTTGGGTTGTTTGTGTCTGAGATATCGACAAAGCCATCAGGCATCTCGGCGCGCATCAACTCCCGTAGTGCATTCAGCCGAAGCAGCTGCACTTCACGAAGCCCATCGTATCTCCCGTTGCCATTCAGATCGACGTAAGGCTCACCACTGTCATGTTGCCCATTGCCGTTGGTATCGGTGTATGGCTCGATTTGGGCGTTGACCGGGACACGCCGAGTTCGGTAGCTCTCCCACTTTGCCATCACAATCGCGTTGAGCTTGCTGATCGTAGCGCGCGTTTTCATGTCCTTCGCGGATTCTGTAACGCTCGCTAACGCAAAGAGCACGATCGACGCGAGAATCGAGAGAATCATCATCACGACGAGCAGTTCGATGAGCGTGAAAGCGACGCGATTCTGCGACTCGGTCGAACAGTAATTGCTAGGCAACATCTGATCGGGTCTTGAATTGAGGTAAACCATAACTAGCCGATTTTCAAACAGCCCCTGACACTTGTTCTACATTCGCAATCATCGACTACTCGATCACGGCTTGGCATCGCCCAATGGCCTCTCGCTGAAGTTCGTAATGTTGTCGTCATCCGCGCCGCTCGCGTCATAGCCCAGGCCATCGGGATACGACTTGTAGTACAGCGAATAGTTCGAGCCAACAAACTTGGCGGAAGCCGGTGGGTTGACGCCCGTTCCGCCGTAGTCGCTATCCAAGCCAGCGGAGATAAGTTGAAACGACTTTTCGTTGGCGCAGAGCTTTTGAAATCCGGTCCAATTGCCGGTCCCGTCCAATTTGACGTCCGCGGTATCTAATTTGTTGTTATTGTTCGTGTCCCACGGGTACTGCAAATAGACCGGAAAGCGGTTAGCTCCCGTATCGATCGCGTGAAGATAATACGATTTAGCATCCATATATACATATGGTGCGGAAGGCTTTCCGCCGATTGGAACATAAACCGGGGCGGATCCGGAGGTCCATGGACTTCCCGACTTGTCATAGAACCGTGTTTTATCGAAATCGAAAAGCGGAGTAGAGTCTCCCGAGTTTGTTGACTGCCACCCGCCTGAACCCGAAATTGGCAGCGTCGGATCTTTGCTGAACCCGTGCAACCAGAATGTTAAAGCTTGCGCGGGAGTCAGGTTCTGCGATTTCAAGGTGCTCCAAGTGCCAGCTGGCTCATTCATCCGCGGACAAGCTTTAGACAAAAATTTCCGGACCGGATGCTCTGGTTTTGTTACATCGACGGTCGTTGACGCATCGAGTTTGACGTCACCGAAATAAGAAGGCGGAAAGTCGCCGTATTGCGATTTGAACTGCTGTATTGCCGATTCCAGATTCGTAATCTCCGCCTTAATCCGCGCCTTCTTTGCGGCTTCCAATGCCTTGAACACCGCCGTGCCGCCCAGTGCCGCCAGGATCCCGATGATCGTGATCACGACCAGCATTTCTACGAGGGTGAACGCCGAGGAACGGGGAGCGAGGAGCGAAGAGCGAGCGTCCTCGCGGGAGGTTTGTGGTGCGTGGGTTGACATGACGTCGTCCTTTTATCGATTCGGTTCCGGCCGAGGCCGGCGGGTGATGATTCTTTCCCGGTTCGCAGCCGCGGCGGATGCCCGCGGCTGATGTGTGACTTGCCTTAACTTTTCTTCTTGCCGCCGCCGCCGGAGAGGTCGGTAATGAGCTTCACCAGAGGCATGAACAAGGAAATGACGATGAAGCCGACCATGCCGCCGAGGAAAACGATGAGCAAAGGTTCGAGCAAGGCGACAAGGCTCTCGGTGAGCACGGCCACTTCTTCGTCGTAGGTATCTGCAACTTTATAAAGCATCGTGTCCAATTCGCCGGTTTCTTCGCCGACGTCGACCATGTTCACCACCAGGTCGTCCACGACGCGCTGTCTCATGCGCGTCAGGTAGATCAGCAAACCGATCGGCCCGCCGACGAACATGAACCAAAACACGACGGTGATCGCATTGAACTGCGGGATGGAATATTCCTTCAACGGCTTCGCAATGCTTTCGCCTTCGCGAATCGATTCGGTAACCTTGCCATACATTTTTTCGAACATGGCGTTGCCCGACGTTTCGCGCGTAATGTTCAGCGCTTCCAAAATGGGCACGCCGCTGGAGACGAGCGTGCCGAGCGTGCGCGTAGTGCGCGCCATGATGTTCTTTTCGACAAGCTGACCGAAGACGGGCACCTTGAGCGTGAATAAATCCCAGCCCGTGCGCCCGTAACTGAACTTGCGCAGCAACTTTACAAACATCCAAATCACGAGCGGAATGCCAGGGATCAGGAACCAATAGTGCACGCACGCGTACGAGATCTTCATGAGCAGCAGCGTGGGCACCGGCAGCTCGGTTTTGAAGTCGGCAAAAATCTTCTGAAACGCGGGCACGATCTTGATCATGATGAACGTCAAAATGCCCACCGCGACGCTGACGACGACGATCGGATAGATCATCGCGCCTTTGACTTTGCGTTTGAGCGATTCAGCGCGTTCTTGGAATTCCGCGAGACGCCGGAGAATGACTTCGAGCGCACCGCCCGCCTCGCCGGCTTTGATCATGTTCACGTAGAGGCGATCGAACGCCTTGGGGCTCTTGGCCATGGCTTCGCTAAGCGTGGCGCCGCCTTCGATTTCGTCGCACACATCCATCAGCGAGTTCTTCAACCGGCCAGGCTTCTGTTGGCCCTCGAGAATTCGGAGGCTGCGCAAAATCGGCAGACCGGCGTCTTGCAGAATGGAGAGCTGACGCGTGAACGTCGTGATCGCCTTGCTGCTGACGCCGCCAATGGCAAAGCCGCGCTGCTTTTTCCCGCCGGCCTTGGCTTCCTTCTTCTTGCGCTCCTTCTTCACCGTGATTTTGGTGACGAAGTAACCCATCTGGCGAATCGTCGCCTGGGCTTCGGCTTCGGTTGGCGCCTCGATCACATCCTTGATCTCTTGGCCCGTCGAATCCATCGCCTCGAATTGATAAGTCGGCATGGCAGCACGCGGTGGAACAGTGTGTGGTGTTTGTTACCGTATGTATGAATTCAAAACTCAAATTGCAAAATGCAAAATGGATGCTTTTGCTCGGCGTGTCCATTCTGCATTTTGCATTTTAAGTTTTTCATTCTCTTCTTACGCTTCAACAATCGTCTCTCGGATAACTTCTTCGGCGGTCGTCGTGCCCTGGTAAACGGCTTCCATTCCGTAGTCGCGGAGCGTGATCATGCCGATGCCCCGCGCGGCGGAGCGAAGCTCGTCGGTCGAGGCGTTGCGCATGATTAGGTCGCGAATGTCGTCGTTAAAGGTCATCAGCTCGAACAGGCCGACGCGGCCTTTGTAGCCGCTGCGGTTGCAGGCGTCGCAGCCTTTGCCGCGGTAGAACTTCTTGCCCGCGATATCGGCGGGCTTGAGGTCCAAGTCGGCGAGCACGTCCCCCGACGGCGTGACTTCTTCTTTGCACTGCGCGCAAATGCGCCGCACAAGCCGCTGCGCCAAAACAGCTTCGACCGTCGCCGTAATAAGGAACGGCGGCACGCCCATATCTTTCAAGCGCGTGACCGTGCTCGGGGCGTCGTTCGTATGCAACGTACTGAACACCATATGGCCGGTGAGCGAAGCCTGCACGGCAATTTCCGCGGTTTCCACATCGCGAATTTCGCCCACCAGGATTTTGTCCGGATCTTGCCGCAAAATGGCGCGCAGGCAGGCGGCGAACGTATTGCCAATCGACGCATCGATTGGCACTTGCACGAGGCCATCGATGCTGTATTCCACGGGGTCTTCCGTGGTGATCAGCTTTTCTTCGACCGTGTTCAATTCGCTGAGCGCGGCATAAAGCGTCGTTGTTTTGCCGGAGCCCGTGGGGCCCGTGACGAGCACGATCCCGTTCGGCTTGTGGATCAGGGTGCGGAACATCTCAACCGTTTTCGTGTCCATGCCAACCTTGTTCAGGTTGAGCTGGACCACCGAGCGATCGAGCACTCGCATGACGACGCTTTCGCCGAACATCGTGGGCAGCACGCTGACGCGCATATCCACCGGGTGGCCACCGACGGTAAGCTCGATGCGGCCGTCTTGCGGCAGGCGTCGTTCGGCGATGTCGAGGTTCGCCATAACCTTGATGCGCGTCGTGATGGCGAAGGCCAAGTGGCGCGGCGGCGGCACCATTTCGTACAGCACGCCGTCGGCCTTGATGCGAATGCGGAACTCGTCTTCGAATGGCTCAAAGTGCAAGTCGCTGGCATGGTCGCGAATGGCCATCAACAAAACCATGTTCAACAGCTTGCGCACGGGCGCGCTGTCGGCCATGGCTTCGACGCTGGTAAGGTCCAAAGCGCCTTCCGCTTCTGCGGCTTCCGCAGCTTCGCGCAGTTCGTCGTCGGCTTCCATATCGGAGACGAGGCTTTCGACGCTTTCGCTGCCCGTGGCGTAGAACTTGGCGAGCGCCTTTTGCACATCGCGCTCAGTCGCGACCATCGCCTTGATGTCGTAGCCCAGGAAGGTGCGAAGCTCGTCGCGAATACTGAGCTTCTGCGGATCGCACATGGCGATCGTGAGCGTGTTGTCTTCAAACTCGAGCGGCACGACCCGGTAGAGCTGCGCCATGGGCTCGGTGATTTTCGAGAGCACGTCGGGCGTGATATTCGCTTCCGCCAGGTTTACGACGCGCATGCCCATCTGTTCGGCCAGCGCCTGCGCGAGCTGATCTTCGGTAATGTAGCCCAGCGATTCCGCGACTTTGCCCAATAATTCGCCCGGGCGGCGCTTTTGCTCTTCCAGCAAGAGCGCAAGCTGATCGTCGGCGATGAGCCCGAGGTCAACAAGGATTTGTCCGATACGACGAATGGCCATAGAGGTGCGGAATCTCGAGTAGTTAGTTTGATGTGCCTGGTTTAGTCATTCTCTGCTAGGCCGCCTTGCCGCCGTCGCCTTTATCTTTATCCTTCGCCTTGCGCTCCACATCCTCTTCGTCGTCAAACATGCCGCGCTGGGCGTTGACGATGCGCTTCTTCAGTTCTTCGGGCTGGTTCGATTTGATAAGCACTTCTTCTTCAATGACGAGCCCATCTTTCCAGAGCTTGAACAAGTGGTCATCCAACAGCTGCATGCCTTGCTTCGCGCCGGTTTGAATGGCGGAGTTGATGCGGAAAGTTTTGTTTTCGCGAATCAAATTCGCAATGGCCGACGTGCAAACGAGCATCTCATAAGCCGCCACACGGCCACCGCCAACCTTTGGCAGCAGCGCCTGCGACAACACGCCGATGATGGCGGTCGAAAGCTGCACCCGAATTTGTTCCTGCTGGCTGGTCGGGAACACGTCGATAATGCGGTTCACCGTGCCTTGGGCGCCCGTCGTGTGCAGTGTGCCGAACACGATGTGCCCCGTTTCGGCCGCGGTGATGGCGGCTTCGATCGTCGCCAAGTCACGCATTTCGCCGACGAGAATCACGTCCGGATCTTGCCGCAGAGCACGGCGAATCGCTTCCGAGAAGCTCGGCACGTCGACGCCCACTTCGCGCTGGTTCACCGTCGATTTTTTGTGGTAGTGGTAGAACTCGATCGGGTCTTCGATCGTGATAATGTGATGGTCAATCGTGTCGTTGATGTAATTGACCATGCTGGCCAGCGTCGTGCTCTTGCCGGAACCCGTCGGGCCCGTGACCAGGAACAATCCGCGAGGCCGGTGGCAGAGCTCGCGAATGACCGAGGGCGTGCCGAGCTGCTCGAACGTAAGCAGCGTCTTGGGAATGATCCGGAGCACCATGCCGACGTTGCCGCGCTGCTTGAACACCGAAACGCGGAACCGGCAGTAGTCGCCGAACGCGAAACCGAAGTCGGCGCTACCGACTTCCGCGAGCTCTTGTTGGCAACGGTCGGGCGTAATGCTCTTCATCAGCCCGACGGTGTCGTCCGGCTCAAGCGACTTGGTTTCCAACTTCCGCATACGTCCGTGGAGGCGCAGCACCGGCGGTTGGCCGACGGCGATATGTAAATCGCTCGCGCCTTGCTTGACGACCGCGTGCAGAAGTTTATCGATCAGCAACGTGCCCATAACTACTACAGACCCTCAACGTAAGACTTTCGAGCAACCAGTTCCATGCAGATAGACGAGCCAGGTGCGCAGCGAGCACCGGGTATGAAGCGCAGCAAAACCTTGCGCGCCAAGCGCATTACCGCCTCCCTTTCCCGTAATGCCCCACGAACAGCCCTGCTCCCAACCGCGCGTGGCTTCCGTTGCTGTATGGCTCGTCCCGGCAATGAAGCTATTTGGATAAGTGCGATATAGGAAATAAGTCCGTATCGCGGCGGTTGTCAGCAGGATTATTCGCAAGTCAGTTTTCCAACGCAAGCAAAGCCATCGTGAAAACGGTTCCGGGATTCAAAAACGGGAGGGGGCTTGTCCCATCGCCGCCCGAGCTGGATTAGGTTTCCACTCTCTTTGCCACGCGGAGCACTTCGTCGATCGTCGTAATACCTTTACACACCTTTGCGAGGCCGTCGTTGTAGAGCGTTGTCATCCCCAAGCTGACCGCCGTTTTTCGGATGACCTGCGTCGGGGCACCCTCAAAAGCCAGCTCGCGAATGCGCGAGGACATCATCATTAACTCGTATATTCCAAGCCGGCCGCGATATCCGCTGCCGGAGCAATTGTTGCAACCACGCCCCTTCATGAACGTCGCCTTGGC
>Ga0170475_108318769_pt1 | contig 16473 bp, 14 predicted proteins | sample Soicark_Litter_5_FD_111474 | JGI IMG/M metagenome (GOLD analysis project Ga0170475, IMG submission 111474) | Avena fatua rhizosphere microbial communities from Hopland, California, USA. Combined Assembly of 48 SPs
GGCCGTCGAAGTAGAGGGTGAGAGTAGGGTTAGTCATTTTTTAATTCTCTAATTTCTGTCTATACAGAAATATAAGGCGAAACTGAAACCGAAGTCAAATTTTATGACTGGCAGGGAGTGTGCGAGGAAGGCGGGCTTACCGATTACTGGGCTTTGCGGTGCGAGGGTTAGTCAGCCGCCAGCCATGCAATACCAAAGGAAGACCCTCTTTGTTCGGCCCTAAAAGACACGGATCAGCTTGTACTGATTGCGCTGGACTACTGCGTCCAGCGTCGAACCATAACCCACAAACAAGGCGGTTCCTGCCGGGAGCAGCCTGGTGTCGATGCCGCGCAGGATATCGAAGTTGATCGCTGCGGGGCCGTTGAAGGTCAACAGCGGCGCAGGGGTCGTGTCCCAGCCGGAATCATGCCTGAAAATGAACCGCCCCCCTGCCAGTGCGGCCACATATATGCCTTGCGCACCATTGACGCTGGATTGGATATTCGCGCGGGCGGAATACGCCACCTGTGTGCCCAGTTCGACAATATCGATTCCAGAACCGGATAGCGAACCATTGTTTAGGCTGAAAGTCACTTGCTTGAGCGCATCTGCTGAGTTTGCAGGCTGGCCGCCTTGATTGTTGGCAAGATTGAGTGGGTAGCGAGACAGCACGGATTTCGCCCAGTAATCCAGATGGTTCTGCCCAAGCGCTGGGGAAATGGCTTTGCCGACGGCGCTATAGTTATCGTTCAGGTAAGCATTGACATAGCTGGTCGCGACTGCGCTGTAGTTTACAAGGCGCTGCGTTATCGATCCCGCGCTTTGTTCCACTATGGCAGCATATTCAAGCTTGGGCGGTTCCGAAACTTTTCCTGTGGGGACAGTAAAATACTGGGCCGTGCCGAGCTTTCCATCAACCAGCCCTTGAAACTGCCACTTGCCTGCCAACGGCAACAAATTAGGCGTGACGGTATAGTAATTATAGCCGGCGCTGGAGGTGGCCGCCGCAGAAAAGCCGCCGTAGACAAGGCCGTTCGGCATCACCATCCGTAGCGTCATGATCGAGCTTGGGTTCTGATTGGTCCAACGCAGGGCGAAATAGGTGTTGATGCTGGTATTCAGTTGGGTAACTGTCGACGGCATGGGCGGATAGGTCGGCGTTGTCAAGGATGCTTCAGACGACAAACCCAGGCTATTATCCGGTACGAGTTGGCTGTTATCAACCACCTTGAAAAACCCTTTGCTCCCATAAAGATTGCCGCAGGCTTCCATGTCGTCCCCATATAATGGGCCTGGTGTCTCACTGCCATAAACGCTGATATTGCCACCACCATTATTCAGAACGGTATAGGGATTCGCATACATGATGGAAGCGGGATCATCGCTATGTGCCAAGCCAAGAACATGCCCGACTTCGTGAGGCAAGACGTAGCTGTCCATTACGGTGTTTTTTGAAACTTCCGGATTGCTGTCTATCCGGACATGGCCACCTGTGTAGAAGGTATAGTTGCTTGCGGCATCATTGCTATAGCTGACGGCATCTGCTCCGCCGCTATTGGTATTGAGGAAACCAACGGTAACTTCATTGGCCGTGGTTGAGTCAATGTCCGTATTGGACAGGCCGCCATAGCTGACTTTTATATTGCAAACGTTGGACCACCACGAGAAGGCCCGCTTGAAGGCGCTGACGACCTGCTCGTCTGTCACACTGGCGGGGCGATTCACATTGTTGTATTTCCAGGTGATGGCGCCATCCTTCCATTTCCCCTGATGGTCATCGAGATAAACGCCTCGTTGAATTGGCCTGGTTTCTGTGCCCAGTGCAAACATAGATAGCATGCTGAGTACAATGGATAAGCCGCTTCTTGATAGGGAGCGTTGCATCTTCTGTCTCCTGCCAGGTGGAAATGGGTAGGCAATCTGGATTAATTTACAAGTGATCTCCAAGAAACCTGGCAGGCAAATAAAAGATAAAGTTGGGGTGCGGAGAGACACGCGAGGCAACAGGAGAAAGCGGCGCGTAACACTGCTCGCGCTGCAGGCTCTTCGATATGCCGCCTATGTGCTAGCTCGTGGTGCTGGTTCATATTAGCCAACCGTTAGCAAAAGTGCCATCTTGCGTATGCGTCCAGCGGCGCCACCTGGCGGTGGCGATGTGGTGACGGGGTGATGCAAGGCGTCCAAACACGCCTTCCCCTCAGCAGCGTGAGCGCCGGTATTACGGTTTCCCTTTTCCGCCCCGCCCGACATCGCCTATGCTTCACACTCCCTACGCACTCGATAGGTGACGTCCGCATACGCATTACATGGCGCAGGGTTGACGGGCTGCTACCCTGCTCAGCCCACCACCCATCAATGCGCCTGCCGTGCCTTAAGCATCTTGAACAGACGCTCAAACAAACCCGTATCCTGCTCATTCTTCAACAAGGCGCCAGACAGTGGTGGCAGGCCCTCCAGTGACTTGATGGCAGAGGCAGGCACGTTTTCGGCGAGCAGCAGTTTCAGCCAGTCCACCAGTTCCGAGGTGGATGGCTTCTTCTTCATGCCCGGCATTTCACGGATGGCGTAGAAGCATTCCAGCGCTTCGGCGAGCAGGGCTTCCTGCAGTTTTGGGAAATGGACATCGACGATGCTGCGCATGGTGTCGCGGTCCGGGAAGCGGATGTAATGGAAGAAACAGCGGCGCAGGAAGGCATCCGGCAGCTCCTTCTCGTTGTTGCTGGTGATGACGATGATGGGGCGTTGCCGGGCGACGATGGTTTCCTTGGTCTCGTAGACGAAGAACTCCATTCGGTCGAGTTCGCGCAGCAGGTCATTGGGGAATTCGATATCGGCCTTGTCGATCTCGTCGATGAGCAGCACAGATTGCTGCTCACCCGCGAAGGCCTCCCACAGCTTGCCCCGGATGATGTAATTCGAGATATCGCTGACCCGGGGATCGCCCAGTTGGCTGTCGCGCAGACGCGACACCGCATCGTACTCGTATAAGCCCTGCTGCGCCTTGGTGGTGGACTTGATATGCCACTGTATCAACGGCAACCCCAGGGAACGGGCGACCTCCTCGGCCAGCATGGTCTTGCCGGTGCCGGGCTCGCCCTTGATCAGCAGTGGCCGCTGCAGGGTAATAGCGGCATTCACGGCCAACATGAGGTCCGGTGTTGCGATATAGCCGTCGGTGCCTGCAAAGCGCAGCGACGTATCCTTGCCAGTAGCGTTCACAAACTGATCCTGAATTTGAAGCACAAGCGCCTACCATTACACATCGGCCTCTCGGCGTCAAAACGAGCCGCTAGCCATGTTGCAGGGTACTAACGGGCAAACGCTTCCTCGATATCATCCAGCGTCAGGTGCCAGCGTTCCATCAGATGCTTGAAAATGGCCAGCTCCGGTTCGGAAATCGCCTTGTCGGACTTGGAAATATCCAGCACGAGTGCTGCAGTCAGCAGGCGTTTGCTGGGGTCGGTAATCTGGTCCAGCAAGTCGTCGATGCGCTGCCTGTCCACGAGGTGTATGCGGCCATCTTCTTCTGCCTCGTCGGACAGGTCGTTGCAGTAGGCATGCAGTACAGCAATGAAGCCCTGGCGGCTGATGCCGATGGCTTCGTAAATATGCAGTTTTTCCAGTCCGTCCATCTCGCGCGGGTCCATGGTACCGTCGCAGAGCATCGTCATTACCAGCAGGCGGGCCATGGCCTCTGGGCTATTTGCAGCATATTTCTTCATGGTATTGCTCCCTGTTGTGGTGCCTGTGCAATTGCGGCTAGAAATACCGGGGGAATGCGTACCGGCTTGTTGGCGGCATAGTCAAAAAATACCATGCCGGTCTTGGCGTGCAGCACGTCGCGCGCCTCGCCTGCATGTCTGACCCGGTAGAAAAAATCGTAACCATAAGCGCTCAGATCGGTCAGCGCCATCTCTACGATCAACCTGTCCCCCCAAACTGCCTGTGACTTATAGACGATCACCGCATCGGCCTGTATCAATCCATAGCCTTCTATGTCCAGCTCCTGGAAACCCAGCGCCCGCAGGTAGCGCATGCGCGCTTCATGCAAAACGGTCAGCGCAGAATCATTGCCCATGTGCGACGCGTAGTTGACGAGGCCAATGCTGACGTCCATCACTGTTTGGAACGGCAGTTCCGTCGGCAACTCCAGCTTTACACGGGCCATATGAGCAACAATCCCTATCGAGTGATCGCGAGTGTAAGCCTTGTTGCTATCACGCAGCAATGATACTCAATGCTGCGCCGCAGCGAAGCTCGATTTTCCGGCAATCGGGCGCATGGTGAAGTGGCAGCAAATCTGCTACTTTCGCGAGTTCAAGCCTGAACGAGGCTCGGCAAGGATCAGTCAAGATGGCAACAGACAGGAATCAGCACTACATTCCGTTGACGGTAAGCGACCACCGGCGCGATATCCTGGGCATGACCTATGTCTACCCGGTGGTATCGCGGCGCGCTGGCGGCGTGTCGGTGGGCATCAACCTCAACCCCAACAATGCCTGCAACTGGCGCTGCATCTACTGCCAGGTGCCCGAGCTGGTGCGCGGTAACGCGCCGCTGCTGGATCTCGCGCAATTGCGCGCCGAGCTGGCGCAGATGCTGGAAGCTATCGTGCATGGCGACTTCCTGGCCCATAGCGCGCCGCCCGAAGCGCAGCGGCTGAATGACATCGCCTTGTCCGGTAACGGCGAGCCCACCTCCAGCCGCCAGTTTGGCGCGGTGCTGGAGGTGATAGAGTCGGCACTGCAGGAATTTGATCTCCTGGGCAAGATCAAGACGGTGCTGATCACCAACGGCAGCCAATGCTATAAGGCGCCCGTGCTGGAGGGTATCGCCCATCTGCGGAAACTGAACGGTGAGGTCTGGTTCAAGATAGACCGGGCGCCCGAGGCCGGCTATTCCTATGTCAATCAGATAGCGATCAACGAGGCGCAGATCCAGCGCCACCTGCTGGCAGCGGCCAGCCGCTGCCCGACCTGGGTGCAGACCTGCATGTTTGCGGTTGACGGAATATTACCGGATGAGGCCGCGCTGCAGCGCTATCTGCAATTGCTGCAAGATGCATTAGCTGCCGGCACGCCATTGGCGGGCGTGCTGCTCTACGGCATTGCCCGGCCCTCTACGCAGCCGGAAGCGGCACGACTATCCAGCCCGCCACTGGCCTGGATGGAGAAACTCGCCGAGCAGATCCGCGCACTCGGCCTGACGGTCAAACTGAGCGCTTGATTAGCTCAAGCTTAGGGCTGGCCGGCGCGGTAAAAAATAGCCGGGAAACATGCGCGAAGCGATGGGCTCCCTACGCTGAGCCAGCGCAACGGCCTCTCCCTGCGGTTGGGCTTGAATCTACTGCTCGAATCAACTGCGCGTGCCAGCTCAACCAGCCAAACGGGTGCAAGGCCTGCTACGCTCGCCCTATCCTGCTACGGCTGCGCCTCTCGCCACCCAGAGCAACGACCTCGGCGCATCCGCAACGACGGCTACGCCAACGCTCAGCCTGGAGTACCGCCACCACCTTCGGTGCGGCCGCGCACAGCTTTTTGCAGGCTCTTGTACAAGTCGGGGTGATGCTCCCGTAGATATTCGATGATTTCGAAATCCTCGCGACGGATGTTACCCAGATCAACCTGCTCGACATGCACGAGGCGCAACAGCTCGCGCACCGGTTTGGGCATGTTGCGGCCGCTCTCGTAACGCGAGCCGCCGCTTTGGGTCACACCGATCTTGGTCCAGAACTCCTGCTGGTTCAAACCAAGTCGCCGCCGGATATCTCGGGGATTGAGCACCTTGTCAAACAACTTCATATTCGTTCCTTTGATCATAAGCAAGCGTTAATACAACATGTCGGCGCGCACGAAAACGGCGCTGAAGTATCAAAGCAGGCACAGCAGGTGGTTACCCCTTGGACTTCACAGCCTCTTTATGTGACGGTGCAGCGGGACAGCCAGTACGCCAAGGCCCCCTGCCCAAGCAAGGCCCAGCAGGAGTGCACCGGTCTGACCGGCACGGCTTCCCGCACCCCTTCACACCTTTGTAATTCTAAACATGTCAGACGATATGCGCCAGTCATGAAAAGCATCGCGTGCGCCACTGGGATAACCGCGACAGCCCTGCGAACACGGCCAGCTTGCTCGATATTGCCGCCGTACGGGGGCTGAACAAGAGATACACCAGCCGGCCCTTCCTAGCGTAAACACCTCAGCACCCACTTCAAAACGGATGTTTTTCACAAGAAGTGCATTTTTACCGCATAATATAGGCAATATATTCGCTGCGGAAGACACAAGCGCAGGCAGGCAGACGGTTGCGGGGCTGTTTCAGACCGCTTCAGCCGGCACGCGCTGGCTTGGCGGCTCACAAAACGATGCCAGAGCAGGGCCAACTCCCTCTCCATACAATGGATTTTTAAGCATATGATCACCGCACGCGCGCTAGTCATCGACAAATTGGAGACTGTATGAGCACATTGGTCGAAAAAATCGTCAATGGCATCCGGCATGACATCCTGAGCGGGCATTTACGGCCAGGAGAAGCCCTCAAGCAGGTAGAGCTGGCCAACCGCTATGGTGTCAGCCCCATCCCCCTGCGCGAGGCCTTGCAGCGCCTGCAAACGGAAGGGCTGGCCATTTACCTGCCCTATCGGGGCGCCCTGGTGGCGCGGCTCAGCAAGTCGGAGGCGACCGACATCGTCGCTATCCGCAACTCGCTGGAGTCTCTGGCCTTACGCATCGCAGTGCCCGGCATTTCAGAACAGCAATGCCTGCATCTGGAGCGCGTCGTCCAGGCGCTGGAAGCGGAGCCGCCGCCAGAGCCGGCACAGTGGATGGCGCATGCGCTGGATTTTTATGCCATCTTGCTGGCGCACGCCAATCGGCCCTTATTGCTGTCGACGATACATTCCAATATCAAACGCTGCATTCTCTACTATGCGCAGATCGTCAAGCATATGCCTGAGCACGATTCGAACCTGCCGGGCTGGCGGGGATTGCTGGTGGCGATACGCGACAGGGACACCGAGCGGGCGGTGCTGATGCTGCAGACACGCACAGAGTCCTATCTGGGCTTGTTTCTCAAGCATGCGGACGTCGATTAGAGCGAGCGGCCTCTTTCTGCGCGGGGAACAAGGCTGCCAAGCTGATCTGGCGTCTTTGTAATAGATCATCGAAGGGCAAACGGCAGCAGAACGGATGCGTCGGCTCTCCGTACTCGCCTTTCGACAGGCTCTCAAAAAACAGCTTTTTACTATTATATATTATAAATAAAATACTTATTTATATAGCGTAAGAAACAGCGAAGCCGGATACCTGAACTCTCTGCACTCGCCCTTCGACAGGCTCAGGACGAACGGATTTAAGGGGAGCGTATGCTGTTCCTTACCAACGCCTTTTGGCGATTTTCCGCCAAATACACCGCTCAGGACGAAAGGATTTAAGGGAGAGCGCATCCTGTTCCTTAACCTCGCATTTTGGCGACTTTCCACCAAATACACCGTTCAGGATGTACGGACTCAGGACTCATGTGGCGCATGCAGCCAGTGGTCGAGCAGGTTCAGGGCATTGTAGAGCTTGTCGATGGGCGTTTCCGGCAGGGGCAAGGCGGCGCGCTTTTCCATATAGCGATTGCGCGCCTTCACCGACAGGAAGCGCTGCTCTTCCAGCAAGTCCGTGCGCAGGGTGACGCCATGCCGGGCCAGCAGGGGGACTAGCTCATCCGAGCGGCGCAGCAGGTCTTCGCGGGTGTGCTGGTAGGCGTGCTCGCACATGTTCTCGCGGTCGGAATAGCTGAATATATTTGAAAAGAACATGGCTTCATCGCCGTGGCTGGGCTCGAACAGCACCACGTCCGCGCCTTCATAGGCGTGCGCATAGTGCTGCATGCCGACGCGCATGCGCGAGTGGATGATGGAACGGAAGGTTTGCGACAGCACCACCGGCAGCCCGCCGCGCATCAGGCGGTCACGCTGCTGGGGATGCACGTTGGGCGCAAGGCGTGCGTCATAGGGCACGATGGGGTTGATGCAGATGACCAGTGCGGCATCTTCTTCCAAGCTGATCGAGGCATGCAGGGTTTTCTTGAGCGCGCCGTCCACGTAATACTCGCCATCTATCTCCACCGGCGGGAACAAGCCGGGTAGCGCCGCAGACGCCTGCACCGCCTTCGAGATCGGCACATGATCATGGCCGCGTCCGCCGAACTTCACCGACTTGCCGGTATCCAGATCGGTGGCGACGATATACAGCTTGCTGGTCAGCGCCCGGAAATCATTGGAGCGGCCTTCGGACGTAAAAATGCGCGTCAGGAAGCGGTCGATTTCGCTATTGTCGAATAGGCCGGTGGGAATGGCATGGGCCAACGGCATCAGCGCACCGAACAGACCCGTTTCGCGTGGGTGGGTGATGAATTCCCACAGTGCGTCCGCCAGCAGCGACGGCAGCAACATGGCGCGCTCGAACATTTCCCGATAAGCAGGGCGCAAAAATTGATCGGGCTGAAACGGGTGTTTTTGCGAGCGGTTAACGATGAAGATATCGTACATTTCACGCGGACTGATTTTGTTGGCCAGGCCTGCCGCCAGAAAGCCGCCGGGCTCACGCCGACATAGATATCCAGATCGTTGAAATCGATGCCGTCCAGCACTTCAGTCAGGGCACACAGTGCGCCTATCTCGTAAATGCCGCCGAGAGGACCACCTGCCGCCAAATTAATGCCTATCAGCGATCTGCTTTTATCTTTGGCGCGGTCATTCATCAACATCAAACTCCGGAAGTGGTTGGCAGGTCATCGAAAAATCATTGCCTCGCGGTGTTTTTAAGTGGCTAACACGCTAACAATGCGCCCACACAAATAGGTTGCCGCTATCTCGCCTGCAATTGACGCAGTGCAACATATATATAAAATTTCGGCAAACGGCGTGACGAGCCTTGGTGATTACCGTAGCGGGCGTCAACATAAGAATTATGTACATTTTCTGTAAAGCCTGGCGAGTGGCAAGCATACTTGCCGCCAGCCTCCTGGCAGCGACTGGCGCCTGGAGCATGGGATACATCTCCAGCAATCTGCCGGACTTAGGGTTTTTCGCTTCGATTCCCCAAGTCCGGCAGGCTGCCAGGAACGTTGCTGCTTCCCGGCTCGCAGGCGCAAGACTAAACCAGCCTAACATCTTGATGCCAGTGTAAGCCTTAAGGCTTTGCGTCTTCCACCTTGGCAGCGGCAGCCGGCTTGGCAGCGGTCTTCTTGAGCAGCTCGCCCACGCTTTTGTTCAGCTCATCAATGCGCTTGTTCAGATCGGCAAGATCCTTGTTGCTGGGTACGCCCAGTGAATTCAGGGCGCGGGACACGCGGTCCTGGAACACTTGCTCAAGCTTGTCCCATGTTTCGGTTGCTTTGCTGGAAACGGCCATTACTTTCTCCTCTGCAGTTTTACGGCTTTTTTCTTCCACTTCTTTACCGGCTTCGACGAGACCATCAAAAGCCTTCACGCCTTCGCCTTGCGCCTTGGCAAATGCACCCAGGCCAGCCAACCAGATCTGGTTAGCGGATTCGAGGATAACATGTGCATATTGTTTCTCTTCAGTCACTGCTTTTTTCAATGCTTTTGCCATGGTCATGCTCCTTGGAAGGGGATGTAGTTTGTTGGAACAAATTTAATTAATGATGCGGAAACTGGTGCTGGCAGATAACCCTGCTGGAAGGGAGACTTTCTGCCCGTCGCACTGCCGGCGGCTATACTTGCGGCTATATAATTCTGGCTCTGGATAACCGTGCTGAAACGAATTATGGAAACTGTCCTCGCTAAGCGCACGTTTTTTCTGCTACTTTCTGAAACAGGTTTGTGCGTTCAACAACAGTGTTGCGGCAGCACGACATGGCATAAATGCAGCAGCGCGGTGCAAACCCTTACAGAATAGGGACTTTGCCGCGTGTGCGGCTGCAACAGTGTCAGTTTTTTACCAAACACATTTCACCACAGCGAAGCGGACATGCAAAACGACAATCATGGCGGCCTGAGCCGCGAACGCTATCTCCTGGCAAGCTGGCAGGCGGGCCGCCTCGCCAAGACTTACGCGGACCTGCACGCGACGGCACGCTATGGGGCGGCGACCACTTTCTTCCTGACCGACCTGTATGGCCCGCGCGACTTCTCGAAGCGCGATCGTGACGGTGAGCGGGTTGCTTCCAGCATGAAGCGCCTGCTGCCGGGCGCCGCGATACGCGCCATAGGCATGGCCCTGGAGCTGAACCACCTGACGCATCGTCTGGACGCAGCGCTGGAGGCGATGTTGTTCCAGGGCATGGGGGTTACGGAAATCACCGAGCAAAATTACGCACAAGCCTACCGGCGTTGCGACAACCATGCCGAGCGCCTGCAGCAGATAGAGATCGTCGACACCCTGGGCCGGCAATTGGACAAAGTAGTCAGCAAGCCCCTGGTGCAGATCGCGCTGAAGCTCGCGCATGGGCCGGCGCATATGGCGGGCCTGGGTGAGCTGCAGGATTTCCTGGAGCGGGGTGTGGCGGCCTTCCTGCAGATGCAGGGCGCAGATTATTTTCTGGAGACGATCAAGAGCCGCGAGACAAGCATCCTGACCCGCATCTATGCGGGGGAGGATGCACCGTTTGATGTTGCGCTGCCGGAATCGGCTGCCAGGACAGCATCAGGCGAGTAAGAAATAGGGGCTGCAGCAGGAGCCTGGCGGCCCCTACGCTCAGCAGTTTGGCCTACTTACTACCTCGTCTCAGTGAATTTACAAGGTTGGAAGCCGCGTCCTTGTCCGCCTGGTCGCGTTGCTCGTCCTTGCATAGCGCGCTATGCCGCCTCCTCGCGCCTTGCCAGGCGAACAAATCCTTCGTCTTCGAACCCTTCAAATTCACCGAGGCGAGGCACTACTGGGCAGACGGGCCATTCAACTGAATAATTCAACTGAATAATTCAACTGAATTTTTCATCCAGAAAACGGTTCACTTCCGAAATGATCTTGGGCTTAAGGGCGGACAGCAAAAAGCCCAGCTTCGCCTCCACGTCAATTTCATCCTTGGCGACAGTGAGGGTGCCGGACACACCAGAGCGGCTGAAATTGATCACGTCGCCCACCCACTCGTAATTCATGCCGAATTCCTCCTTCATATTCTTGGCGACGCCTTCCGCCAGTCTTTTTGCCTCGTCGTGCGCCTTGCTATGCGGGCGCCGGATTTCCATATCAGCCATTTTTCGCTCCTGGTTTAGGCAGGTTATCAGTCTAGTCAAACGCCCGCCTAAAGACAAACGGCCTGCGCATGGCAGGCCGTTTGCAGAGGCTGCGTGAAGGCTACAGGTGGATACCCTTCATGATCTGCATGAAGGCCATCTGATCGGCCGTCAGCGGCACCGGCTCCGCCTTCTGGCCATCTGCACCACGTGCCGCCTGCGAATCCGGGAACATGCGATAGGCGGTGTTCATCACGATCTGCGCAATGCGCGGTGCGATGGAATGCAGGGTCTGCCCCATGATGCCGAGGCCGGAGGCGACACGCACCGGGTGATAGATGACGGCGGTGGCTACCATATCCGCCGCTTCTTCCGGCGAGATGATGAAGGGCATGTTCTTGTAGATGTCAGTCGGCGCGATCATCGGCGTACGCACCAGCGGCATGTTGATGGTGGTGAAGTAAATGCCACGATCCGAGAATTCCGAGGCAGCACAACGCGTCCACGCATCCAGGGCAGCCTTGGAGGCCACATAGGCGGAGAAGCGCGGCGAGTTGGTCAGCACGCCGATCGACGAGATATTGATCACCTGCCCACTCTTGCGTTTGCTCATGCTCGGCAACAGCGCCAGCGTCAGGCGCAGGCAACCGAAGTAATTCAGTTGCATGGTGCGCTCGAAATCGTGGAAGCGGTCATAGCTGTTTTCAATAGCGCGGCGGATGGAGCGGCCAGCATTGTTGACCAGCACGTCGATATGCCCGAAGTCTGCCAGCACCTTGGCGGCGAGGCTGTCGATGGACGACAGATCAGTCAGGTCGCAGGAATAGATGGAGCACTTGCCGCCAGCGCGTTCGATATCCAGCTTGGTGGCTTCCAGCTTCTCCATGTCGCGGGCGACGATGATGACATGCGCGCCGGCCGCCGCCAGCTTGGCGGCGGTGGCCTGGCCGATGCCGGAGGAGCCGCCGGTGATCAGCACATGCTTGCCGCGCGCCACGCCTTCCAGGCTGCGGTCGATGAACAGGTCCGGATCTAGGTGGCGTTCCCAGTAGTCCCAAAGCTTCCAGGCGTAGTCTTCCAGCGCCGGCACCTTGATGCAGCTGCCTTCCAGGGCTTTTTGCGTCTGGCGGCTGTCGAACTTGGTCGGGTAATTGAGGAAGCCGGCGATATCGGCGGGCAGGCCCAGATCCTTCATCACCGCATCGCGCACGCGGCGTACCGGCGTCAGAGAGCCGATGGCCTGGCGTATCATCGACGGGATAAAGCCGAAGATGCCGGGGTTGATGCGCACCGTCATCTTCGGTGCATGGCCGGCTTCGGCGAAGATCGCCAGCACTTCGCCCAGACGCTTGGCATGCGGGTCGGTCAGGTGGAAGCACTTGCCGTCCTGACCATCCAGGTGGGCAATGTAGTCCATGGCCTGCACCACGTAATCGACAGGCACGATATTGAAGCGGCCGCCGTCCAGGCCAATGGCCGGCATCCACGGCGGCAGCAGGCTGCGCAGGCGCTGCAGCAGCTTGAAGAAATAATAGGGGCCGTCGATCTTGTCGATCTCGCCCGTCTTGGAATCGCCCACCACGAAACCGGGGCGGTAGACGCGCCACGCGCCCTTGCACTCCTTGCGCACAATGCCTTCGGAATCGTGCTTGGTCTTGAAGTAGGGGTGGGTCAGCTTGCCCGCTTCCTCGAACATGTCTTCCGAGAATACGCCCTCATACAGGCCGGCGGCGGCGATGGAGCTGGTATGGTGGAAGATGCCGGCTTCCACTGCTGCGGCAAACTGCACGGCGTTGCGGGTGCCGTCGATATTCGCCACCTGCTGCGACTCGGCGCTGGCCTTCAGGTCATAAATGGCAGCCAGGTGGAACAAATGCTTGATCTTGCCCTTGAGCGCAGCCAGATCCGAATCGGACACGCCGAGCTTGGGCTTGCCCAGATCGCCAACCACGGCAACGATGCGCTCGGCCTCCTTGCCCCACTTCAGCTTCTGGGCCTCCAGCTTGGCTTGCGAGCCTTCGCGCACCAGCACATAGATGGGGCCGCTGCGCTTGGCCAGCAAGGTGGCGACGAGGTTGGCGCCGATAAAGCCGGTGGCACCCGTAACGAAATAGGTCATGTGTTGCTCCTTCTGACTCGTCCATTGTTGATGTGGTGGCGACTAGCTCCGCGGGCATGCGACGCTAGCCGATTTAAGAATCATAGATTTTTGTAGCGCGATTTTTGTATTTCTGGCTTTTTTGTGTAGCCTTGCTTTGTTTACCCGCATGCCTGCGTTACACGCCGTCACGCTTATCGAGACGGCAGGCTGTTTCCCGACCTGGTCTTTGGCAGCAGCCAGCGGATTCAGCCATGCACATCTGTATGCAAACGCGATTTGTACCCAATATGAACGGAAAAACCACTAGCAAAAGCGTATTTTTTATGAGAAATGCTTAATTTACGTCAGTTCTTTGCGCAGACACAACGCACCCACCTTGCCGAATTCGAGCACGTGCTCGGGCGAGGACTACCTATGTTCTATAATCCAAAGTCTTCGGCGTCAAGCAGGCAAAATGCTGCAGCCGCACATGCCAGGACACCTGGGAGGAATAGCAAGACATGTTATTGAATCTTTTTGGCACTGGCCGCGAGGCCATGTCCAGCATAGATACGGCTTGGTTGCGCATGGACAGGCCGACCAACCTGATGGTGATTACCGGGCTGATGCTGTTCGAGGGGCACGTCGATTTCGCGCGCCTGCAACAGGTTTTGGAGAAGCGGTTTTTACAACACAACCGCTTTCGGCAGCGTGTCGTCAAGGTCGGCAGCAACGCCTATTGGGAAAACGACGACGACTTCGACATCGCCAACCATCTGCACCTGGTCGCCCTGCCCGGCAAGGCTGGACGTGCCGAGCTGGAAGTGATGGTCAACGACCTGATCTCGACGCCGCTGGATTTTGGTAAGCCCTTATGGCAGTTTTATCTTGTCGAGAACTATCACGGCCCGGATGGCCCAAGCTCGGTGCTGGTGTCGCGCATTCACCATTGCATCGCCGATGGCATCGCCCTGATCCAGGTATTGCTGGGCATGACCGACAAGGAAGCGGATGGCGACCACGCCGCCGCGCCCAAGAAAAGCCGCCTCGCCATGGCCGAGGACGACGATGCGGATGACTTGTTCCTGCGTCTCTATAAGCCCGTCGCCAAAGCCTATAGCGGCATGCTCAAGTCCTATTTCAAGGTGCTGGGCACGAGCTACGGCCTGATGACCAATCCGGCCAAGCTCGCCGAGCTGACGCAGACCGGCCTTGGCGTCACCCAGGGCGTCGCCAAGCTGGTCGCCATGCCAGCCGACCCCAAGACCAAATTCAAGGGTAAGCTCGGCACGGCCAAGCGCATCGCCTGGTCGGACTCCCTGCCGCTCGACGAGGTCAAGCATGTCGGCAAGGTGCTGGGCTGCTCGATCAACGATGTACTGCTGGCCTGCGTGGCCGGCGCCCTGCGCGGCTACCTGTTGCAGCGCGGCCAGAGCATCGCGCCGGATATGCAGATACGCGCCTCGGTGCCCGTCAATCTGCGCCCGGAAAGCAAGGCCGGCAAGCTCGGCAATCATTTCGGGCTGGTGTTTTTGTCCCTGCCCATCGGCATCGCCAACCCGATTGAGCGGGTGTACGAGGTCAGCCGGCGTATGGAGGAATTGAAGAAATCCTACGACGCCTTTATCGTGCTGGGCTTGCTCTCGGTAGTCGGCATGCTGCCGGATGCGCTGGAACAACCAGCGGTGGATTATTTCAGCACCAAGTCGTCCGCCGTCATGACCAATGTACCCGGCCCCCGCGAGCAGATTTATCTGGCCGGCAAGAAGGTGGACAATCTGCAGTTCTGGGTGCCGCAATCCGGCGAGATCGGCCTTGGCGTCTCCATCCTCTCCTACAATGGCGGCGTCAACTTCGGCATCATGACCGACAAGAAACTGGCGCCGGACCCAGGCGCCATCATCGCGCGCTTCCAGAGCGAATTCGAGAAGGTGGTGCTGGCGACGTTGATGCAGGATTGGAATGGCCCGCCGGATTCGGAAATGGCGGCGCTGGCCATCGGCATGTGGGCGAAGTTTGGCTTGGTGCCGCGTTCGGCGTGAGCGGTGAGTCGAGCGGGAATTCACCCAAAAGGTGGGGTAAGGAACAGGGATACGCTCTTCCTAGCCCCGTTCGTCCTGAGCGGGGTATATTTGGCGGAAAATCGCCAAATGGCGTTGGTGAGGAACAGCATACGCTCCCCTTAAATCCATTCGTCCTGAGCCTGTCGAAGGGCGAGTGCAGAGAGCCGAGGCATCCGATTTCGCTGTTTCCGCCTTATTTCATGCCAAGTGCATGCTCGCATCCACTTGATTTTGAGAGGTAAAAAAGCTGTTCCTTGAGAGCCAGTCGAGGGGCGAATGGGGCTACGGGAAGCGTGCCCTGTCCCTTACACACGCTTTTGGCGATTCGCACCAAATGCACTGCCCAGGTCAAATGCTGGGGCGAGCCCAGCCCTCTTCCCATAGCAGCAGTTTGCGTTAACTTTTTCCCAACTGAAACATTGAACATCACTCCCGCCAAGCTCAGCTTCTCGCCCGAAGGCATTCCCTTTTCCATCGCCTTCGACGACATCTACCATGCACAGGATGGCGGCCTCGCGCAGGCGCAGCATGTGTTCCTGCAAGGTAATGGCCTGCCGCAGCGCTGGCAGGGCCAGGCCAGCTTTGTGATTGCCGAGACGGGATTTGGCCTTGGCTTGAATTTTTTGGCGGCCTGGGCGGCCTGGCGCCGCGATGCGCAGCGCGCCGCGCAACTGCACTTTGTTTCCATCGAGCAGTTTCCCTTCCAACTGGCGGATCTGGCCACCCTGCATGGCCGACTGCTCGGCGATGACCCGCTGCTGCAGGCGCTGAGCGCGCAACTGCTCGGGCAATGGCCCCTGCTGATCAAGGGCATGCATCGCCTGCATCTGGATGAGGGGCGGGTGACGCTGACCCTGGTGTTCGGCGATGCGCAAAGCTGGCTGGGGCAGATTGCCGGTAAGGTAGATGCGTTTTTTCTGGATGGCTTCGCCCCCGCGAAGAATCCCGATCTGTGGTCGGCCAAGCTGTTCAAGCAGTTTGCGCGGCTGGCCGCCAGCGGTGCCACCCTCGCGACCTATACGGTGGCAGGTTCCGTGCGGCGCGGCCTGCAGGAGGCCGGCTTCGTGCTGGAACGGCGCCCCGGCTTTGCCCGCAAACGGGAGATGCTGTGCGGGGTATTTCGCGCCGTGCGACCCAAGCCGGCCCTGCCCGCCGAACGCCACGCC
>Ga0170475_130947597_pt1 | contig 16467 bp, 32 predicted proteins | sample Soicark_Litter_5_FD_111474 | JGI IMG/M metagenome (GOLD analysis project Ga0170475, IMG submission 111474) | Avena fatua rhizosphere microbial communities from Hopland, California, USA. Combined Assembly of 48 SPs
ATAAACATGGTTTTTAACAAAATGAGAAACAGTGATAATCGTACGATTATCACTGTTTTTTCTCGATATCAATGCTGAAACCAACTCTTTAATTTTGATTAATTTATTAAAATACAATTTAAAATTGTATTTTAATAAATTAATCAAAATTAAAGAGTTGGTTTCAGCTTTGGTATCTAGAAAAAATAGTGATAATCGTACGATTATCACTGTTTCTCATTTTATTAAAAACCATGTTTATATTTATGGTGACTTTATTTCCAAATTATATAATGAATTTTGGAAGATGATAAAATGTATTTATTTATATGTAGGTACATTAGATAAATTGTTCAATAATTTAGGCTATTTGACCTCAAAATCAAATAATATATTGTTAAAACATTTGAGAGCTAACGTACATTCTAGTGCAATGTTTATAAAAACTAGAAAATTTTATAAATTTAATCATTTTTATGATTTTACAAGGAGAAATCATAAACGATCTAAATATAGATTTTTTAAAAAATATAGAAAGTTATATTGAAGAATGAAATATCAAAAAAACAAAAAAATGGTGGTCGAAATATTTAAGAATTTCTTTGTTTATGCTTTTTCTACTATGAAGCGATTTAGACAGAAACGATTAAAAAAAAGAATGTTTTTAATGTGGCGTGCGTTTGCCTCATCGGCAAGAAGTCAAAAATTTTATTCGAAAAAAAATATAAATACTGATTTTGATGTATTAATTAGCTTTTATTTTGATTATATTGCACAAAAAGTACATTATTTTGTAAAAACTTATCAATATCCTTTTCATGAGCAGTTTTATTGAATGTTATCATTTTATATGGTATCATTGTTGCGTATGTTTTTAGAACAAAAATATTTTAGTAAGGAACAATTAAAGCGTAAAATTTTTTTACGGTTTAAAGTAATTTTTGTTTATTTGTATAAGTATCATTTATTTAGTATAAAATAAGAATATAGTTATGTTATATGAATATTTGGCATTGTTTATCTATTTATTGGTTGCGTTGGCAATAGCAGCGATTGTAGTTGCATTATCTTTTTTTTTTGGTTTATCAGAATTCGGATTTAGAAAAAACATCTTCATATGAATGTGGGTTTAATCCTTTTGGTGATTCAAGGGGTCGGTTTGAGGTTAGATTTTATTTGGTTGCTATTTTATTTATAATTTTTGATTTAGAAGTATCTTTTTTATTCCCTTGGTCTGTTATTGTTACTACATCTGGTATCGTATGTTATATTATGTGTTTAAGTTTTTTATTGATATTATTATTAGGGTTTTTATATGAATGAGTTAAGGGTGCTTTGGATTGGTCTTAATTATGTTGGGGTTATATTTTTTGCAGCATGTTACTAAGATAGTGCCCAAATTTTTGTTGGGTGTAATTCAAGGACAATCAAAATGTATATTGGTTGTTAAACAAAGTTATTTGATGCAAGTGGTTAGTTTCTTTAGTAGGTCTTTGTCTCTTCAATTTAATATTTTATCGGATATTACTGCGGTAGACTTTCCTAATAATAAAAATCGTTTTATGGTTGTTTATTCTCTTTTAAGTTTATTAAATAATATGCGCGTAATTATAAAAGTTCATATTACGGCTTTAACTCATTTACCAAGTTTGTCTAATTTAATGTTGTCTTCTAATTGGTTGGAGCGTGAAGTTTGGGATATGTATGGTATTTTTTTCAATGGTCATATGGATTTACGCCGTATTTTAACTGATTATGGTTTTTTAGGGTTTCCATTAAGAAAGGATTTCCCTTTAACAGGTTTTTTTTGAATTACGTTATGATGATAGTTTAAAGCGGGTAGTTATGGAACCTTTGGAAGTAGCACAGGAGTTACGTGTTTTTTATTTTACTAATCCTTGAAATGTTTAGTTATGACTTCGTTGTTAATGTATCCTTTTTTAAAACGAGTTAAAAATTTGACATTAAATTTTGGTCCACAACATCCAGCGGCTCATGGTGTTCTTCGTCTGGTAATTGAGTTGGATGGAGAGTTTATTAGGCGCGCAGATCCTCATATTGGGTTATTACATCGTGGAACTGAAAAATTAATTGAACATAAAACTTATTTGCAGTCTTTGCCATATTTTGATAGATTAGATTACGTTTCTATGATGGCTCAAGAGCATGCTTATTCATTAGCAGTTGAAAATTTATTGAATATTGAAATACCTTTGCGGGCTAAATATATACGTGTCATTTTTGCGGAAATAACGCGCATTTTAAATCATTTATTAGCAGTCACAACGCATGCAATGGACGTAGGTGCTTTGACTCCTTTTCTTTGGGGTTTTGAGGAAAGGGAAAAATTGATGGAGTTTTATGAGCGTGTATCCGGAGCGCGTTTTCATGCGGCTTATATTAGGCCTGGTGGCGTTACATGTGATTTGCCTTTCGGTTTATTGGATGATATTTATAAGTTTGTTATACAATTTTCTTATCGGTTAAATGAAATCGAGCAGTTATTATCTGGAAATCGGATATGGAAGCAGCGTTTGGTCGGCGTCGGTGTTGTCCCAGCAGCCTCTGCTTTGAATTATGGGTTTAGTGGTGTAATGCTACGTGGTTCAGGTTTGATTTGGGATTTGAGGGTAGCTGCTCCCTATGATGTTTATTCTGAAGTAAATTTTATGATTCCGGTTGGTACTACAGGGGATTGTTATGATCGGTATAAAATACGTATTGAAGAGATGAGGCAAAGTTTGGAAATATTGCTATTTTGTGTAACGAATATACCTTTAGGTTATGTGAAGGTTGATGATCATAAAATATCGCCGCCAAGTCGGGCCTTTATGAAATATAATATGGAGAGTTTGATTCATCATTTTAAATTGTATTCAGAACATTTTAATGTGCCTGCTGAAGAAACGTATTCAGCGGTTGAAGCGCCTAAAGGTGAATTTGGTGTTTATTTGATCTCAGATGGATTGAATAAGCCCTATAAGTGCCATATAAAGGCTCCTGGTTTTTTACATTTGCAAGCATTGAATTATATGACAACAAACCATTTATTAGCTGACTTAGTTACTATAATTGGTACTCAAGACATTGTTTTTGGAGAAGTAGATCGTTAATTTTTATGTTATATTGCTCTATACGATTAAGAAGACGGCAACATACAACTAGATTGCCATTTTATAATTTAGTTGTAATGGTACGGTCAAAAAGACCGCGTGGTTTTTTTTTTTCGAATTTAGGCTATGTACATTATTTTGGCGATAAAAAAATAATAGCCTTAGATATTCAGAAAATTTCTTCCTGGTTGTTAATAAATCCAAAGGTAAATCATAAAGCCAAGAAATTTCTTGCAATGTTGAATTTTGTCGCGGATTAATTTCATGATGAGAATTTTTTGAATATCTTTTAAGTTGATTGTGTTTATTTATTATTATAATAATTTTTAATATAAACTATTTTTGTCTATGTATTTGTTAATCATATTTTTACCTGTCATTGGATTTTTAAGTTTATTTTGTTTTGGTCGGTTTTTTGGGAAATTGGCTAGTAGTTTTATCGCGGTTTTAACTATGGGTCTTGCTTTCTTAATTTCTATTTTTTTATATTATGAGGTGGTATTATCTGGTTCGTTTTGTCAAATTAATTTAGGTTTATGGATTCCATTACAAGTGTCTGCTGTTAATTGGATTTTTTCTTTTAATACAGTTGTGGTATTGATGTTGAATTTAGTTTTGTTGGTTTCTTTTTTAGTACATATATATTCATTAGAATATATGCAGGATGATCCTTTTTTCATTAGATTTATAAGTTATCTTTTGTTATTTACGTTTTGTATGATCATTTTAGTTACAAGTGGCACTTTAGTGCAAATGTTTCTGGGGTGAGAGGGTGTTGGGTTATCATCTTATTTATTAATAAATTTTTGGTTTACGCGTGTTCAAGCAAATAAAGCGGCGATAAAAGCAATGTTAGTAAATCGTGTGGGTGATTTTGGTTTAGCACTGGGTTTGTTTGCATTCTATTCTGTTTTTAGGTCTTTGGATTATGGAGTAGTTTTTTTGTTGGTTCCTTACGTAGCACAAGGCCATATTTTATTTTTAGGCAATTTGTTTAATTCTTTGGATGTGGTTTGTATTTTGGTTTTTGTTGGTGTTATGGCAAAATCAGCTCAGCTTGGGTTGCATGTTTGATTGCCTGATGCTATGGAAGGACCTACGCCGGTTTCAGCGTTGATACATGCAGCCACGATGGTTACTGCAGGTGTGTTTTTGGTTATTCGGTTATCTTTTCTTTTTGAGTATTCGCCTGTTAGTTTAACTGTCTTAATGATATTTGGTTCTTTAACAGCTTTTGTTTCTTCTACGATAGGTGCTTTTCAAAATGATATAAAAAAAATAATTGCATATTCAACGTGTAGTCAGTTAGGTTATATGGTTTTTTCTTGTGGTATGTCTTTGTATTCTTTAAGTTTGTTTCATTTATTTAATCATGGTTTTTTTAAAGCATTATTGTTTTTGAGCGCTGGTTCTGTTATTCACGGTTATGGCGATAATCAAGATATTAGGCGTATGGGTGGGTTGATTCATTTTTTGCCTTTAACTTATTTGATGATATTAATAGGTTCTATGTCTTTGGCAGCAATACCTACTTTATCTGGTTTTTATTCCAAAGATTTAATTTTAGAATTTTCTGGTTCTTTATTTGACACTGTAGCTAGTTTTGCAGGTATATTTGGTTTATTGGCGGCATTTTTTACGGTGTTTTATTCATATAAATTAATATATATGACTTTTCTGTCTGTGCCAAATGGGTATAAAAAAATATTTGAAATGTCGCATGAGCCTCATTTTAATATGACATTTGGATTGGTTGTTTTATTTTTTTTTTTCTATATGTTCCGGTTATTTATTTAATTATGTTTTTTTAGGATATTTTTTTATCCAAAATTCTATTTTCGTGCATTTTAATAATATATTTATAGTTGATTTTGAGCTTTTTAATGTTTTTTTCAAACAATTACCTATTTTTGTAACTATGTTTTCTTTAACTGTTGGTTATTATTTGACTTTTAATCTTTTTGGTCGTAAAACGGCATTATCTTTGTTTTTAGGTGTAGATTGGATTTATTATCGGTTGATTTATTTTTTTTTTTCTAAAAAATGATTTTTTGATTCGATTTACAATTATGTGATAGTGAAATTTATTTGGTCCTTTGCTTATTATATAATTTTTCGTCTGATAGATAAAGTTAGTCTAGAGGTTTTAGGTTCTTGGGGAGTTTATAATTTTTTTGTAGATCGTTTTGCAAAGGGTATTGTAAATTTACAGTCGGGTTTTATATTCAATTATGTTTTTTTGATGGTATTATGATTGGTTCTAGGTATCTCGTTCATAATTTTCATGAATATTGATATAAGTTGGTTGGTTATATTAGTATTGATTTTAACTATAATTTATATAATGTGTTATAATTTGTATAAATTATAATTTGTATATCAAACTTTGAATTGTATTTTTTATATTTTAATTTTAAAATTATTTTATATTTATGGAAACTTCTTTATTTATAATTTTTATTATATTGTTATCTTTAGCTGTACTTGGTATTTATTTATCGAGTAATCCTATTTTTGCAATTGTATCTTTGGTGGTCACAATTATATTGTCAAGTTTGCTTTTATTTTATTTAGGTATTGAATTTGTAGCATTAATTTTGTTAGTGGTTTATGTAGGTGCAGTTTCAGTTTTGTTTTTGTTTGTTGTCATGTTACTTGGCACGCGTTATGCAATAATATCCATGAATTCTTTACCTAGTTGGTTTATAGCTATTTTGTTTATATTATTTGTGTTATTTTTCATTGTTTTTTTTTTATTTTCTAAAAATTCAATTAATTTTTTGTTTACAGGTAGTTCGCTTTTGAATGATAATTATTTATTATTAAATGATTTTAATAATTTAACTATTTTGGCTTATAATATATTATCGTCTTATTATGTAATAATGGCTGCTTTGATTTTATTAGTAGCTATGTTGGGTAGTATTTTTTTAAATGATTTAAATTAGGTTATGGCATCAGTTTTAATTTATTTAAATAAATTACCTTATTATGTTAAGCCTGGTCTTACTATATTACAGGCTTGTCAAAAAATCGGTATAGATATACCACATTTTTGTTATCATGATAAATTACCAATTGCTGGTAATTGTAGAATGTGTTTAGTGGAAGTTGTTGGAAATTTGAAATTAGTGGCTTCATGTGCGGTCGCCATAACCCCTGGTATTCAAATTTCGACTAATGGTTTACGTGTTAAAAAATCGAGAGAAGCTGTATTGGAATTTTTGTTGGCAAATCATCCGTTGGATTGTCCTATCTGTGATCAGGGTGGCGAATGTGATTTGCAAGATATTACAATGGTTTTTGGTTCTGATCGTGGTCGTTTTTATGAGATTGAGAAAAGGTCTGTAGTGGATAAAAATTTGGGTCCATTAATTAAAACTGTAATGAATCGTTGTATTCATTGTACGCGTTGTGTACGTTTTGCAGACAATTTGCTTGGTTCTTCTGTTTTGGGCACTACTGGTCGTGGTGTACATACTGAGATTGGTACTTATATATCAAAATCTGTTGATGAAGAACTATCAGCAAATGTTATAGATTTATGTCCTGTTGGTGCATTAACTTCTAAGCCGAGTGCGTTTATGTTACGGTCTTGGGAACTGGTTAGTGTTGAATCTATAGATATTATGGATTCTTTGGGCTCATCTGTTAGATTAGATGTTGCTTTTAATAAGGTGTTACGCATATTACCTCGGTTGAATGAAAAGTCAAATTCTATATGGATTACTAATAAGGCGCGTTTTATTTATGATGCGTTTAATGTTCAGCGATTGTTATATCCTCAATTGAAATTGGATCAGTTATTTAAATCAAATGAAAAAACTACACATTTTTTGAATATTAGTTGATCTTATGCATTTGATTTAATGGTTAATAAATGATTTGCTTCGGTAAAGCATAAATTTTATTGTGGTTTTTTTGTCGATTTAGTATCTAGTTTATATATACGTGATTTTTTTAATTGTTTTGGTGTTTCCACAGATATATTTTCTTTAAATAATAATATGGATTTTACTTTTAGTTATTTGTTTAATCTAAACTTTTTGGTTATTGATAAAGCCGTATCTTTTTGTTTGATATTATGATCTAATATTAGATTTGAATCGCCTATATTATTATTGCGTTTACGTAAAAATTTAAATAATTATTTGATGAGCGCTTATGTGTTTGGATTTTTTGATATACATTATTTAAATAATGTATATCATCTGGGTAATTCTTTTGGTTCATATCTTCAACTTATTGAAGGATATAATCCTTTGTTATATAAAATGTCTTTGACTTCAATTGATTATGCGCCGTTGATCATAGTTGGCCAAACTTTAGTTGATTTTTTCTCTTTTAATTATGTTGTAGACGTGGTTTTATATTTTTTAAATCAGTTTTATAGGTTTAGCCCAGCTTATTTGTTGTATTATGTTAATCAAAATGTTTTGGATTTTTGGAAGAATATTTGTTTTGTTACAAATTATTCTTTTAGGTTACACGCAGCCGTTTTGAGTTTGCACACTGATCCCATTTATGAATATGTTAATTATTATTTTCAAAGTGCTTCAAATTTAAGTGAATTTATATTTTTTTTTGGAATTGAATTAGAAATGCAAAAAGTTAATAGTTTTGGTAATAAATTTATAGTATATCTAGGAACCCATGGTGATTTAGGTGCTTTGAATTCTGATTTGGTGTTACCTACAGTTTTATATATAGAAAAAGATACTATGTTTCTGAATATGTTTGGTGATCTTTTGAATTCGAAGTTGGCTGTTATTGCTCCACCAAATGCTAAGGATAATGGGGTAGTTTTATCAACTTTTTACGAAAAATTATTTATATCTGGCAATAATGGGTTGAATTTCGATTATATTTCACGCATTATGCTGGTATTGAGTGTGTATTATAATGGCCATAAGAATTTGTTGTCGAAAAATGTGGATGATCGCTTGGATTATTTATTACCGTCTTTGAATTTAAACAGTCATTTACAATCTTGAAATTATAAAAATTTAAATGTAAATTTTTATATAGATAAAGTTTATATGTATTTTTATGATTATTATGTTAATCCATCTATATATAGTTATTATAGAAATGATGTTTTAAGTAAGTTTTCTAAGACTTTGTCTTTATGTTTTAATAAAACCTTATCTGTTGGATTTTCATTTTTTGATTAGATATGTTTATTTGAATGGTGATAATTACTATTTTGAAAGGATTAGCTTTAATCGTTCCTGTATTGCTTGCAGTTGCATTTTTAACTTTGTTTGAAAGGAAATTAATGGCTTTAGTACAACGCCGGAGAGGCCCTAATGTGGTTGGTATTTTGGGTTTATTACAGCCATTTGCTGATGGTATGAAACTAATAATAAAAGAGTCTGTTTTACCTAATTCTGCAAATATATTTTTTTTTATATTTGCGCCTATATTGAGTTTGTTCTTGAGTTTATTGTTTTGGTCTGTTATACCTTTTTCTTATAATGTCGTTGTTGCTGATTTAAATGCTGGAATTTTATTTATATTTGCTCTTTCTTCTATGGGCGTTTATGCGATTATTTTAGCAGGATGATCAAGTAATTCTAAATATGCGTTTTTAGGTGCTTTGCGTGCTGCAGCACAAATGGTTTCTTATGAAGTTTCCATCGGTTTAATTGTTATTACGGTTTTGTTTTGTTCGGGTTCTTTAAATTTATCTGTAATTGTTGATTCTCAGTATAATTGTTGATACATATTTCCTTTATTTCCGGCGGCGGTATTATTTTTCAATTCAATTTTGGCTGAAACAAATAGACCTCCATTTGATTTGCCTGAGGCTGAAGGCGAATTAGTTGCTGGTTATAATGTTGAATATTCAGCATCTTTTTTTGCATTGTTTTTTATTGCAGAAACAGCAAATGTTATTTTTATGTCAACTTTGTTTGTTGTTTTATTTTGTGGTGGCTGGTGGTTATTTGGTACCGCTTCTATTTTGTGGTTTGCTTTGAAAGTTTTTTTTTTAATTGTTTTATTTGTTATGGTCAGGGCTATTTTGCCACGGTATCGTTATGATCAATTGATGTATTTGGGCTGGCAAGTTTATTTACCTGTGTCTTTAGGCTTTTTAATTTTAGTTGGTTCTTTATGTTTTGTTTTTGGTTGAAATTATATTTATTAAGTAATTTATGTTAAAATGATTTTTTTTATCTTCTATTTTGTTTATTGTTGGGTTTTTCGGTTGTTTTTTGAACAGGCTACATTTTATTTTGATATTGTTGTCCTTGGAATTAATGTTGTTAGGTATTAATTTGAATTTTTTGATAGCTTCTAGTTATATGGATGATTTATCTGCTCAATTGTTTGCTTTGTTTATATTGACTGTTGCAGCTGCAGAGGCAGCAATAGGGCTAGCTATTTTGGTTATTTATTATCGGTTACAGGGCTCTATACTTGTGACATATATTAGTTTGTTTAAAGGTTAATTTTTTTATGGTGAAAAATGTTGTAAATAGTTTTATGGTTATAATACCGTCAGGTCGTGCAATGACTGGTCCACCATTAGGTCCTATTCTTGGTCAGTATGGTATTAATACCGCTGGTTTTTGTAAACAATTTAATGAAATGACTGCTGGTTTGGATGACTTTGAGGATTTTTTAGTTTATGTTTCTGTTCGAGTGGATTTATACGATGATCGGTCTTTTGGTTTGTTTTGTTTGAAACCCTCAGTTAGTTTTCTGATAAAATTGGTTTCTGGTATTTTATTAGGTTCTTCTAAGAGGTATCGGGCTATTTTGAATAAACGTGATATAGTTAAAATAGCCCGGTTTAAATTTACGACTATGAATTTGTATTCTGCGTGTTTGGTAGTTTTAAATGTTGCTAAGACTATGGGTCTTTATTTGAAACGCAAAAAAAATTAGTTTTTAAAGTTATGGATAAGTCTAATTATAAGATAGTTAAGCAAAGATTTTTTTTACAAAAGAAGTCTTTATTGGTTTTTTTTGCTTCATGGTCTAATGCAACACATGTATTAAATAAATTTATTTTGAATTTAGAATTGGAATTGAATTCTAAATTAGAGCATTTAAAGTTTAGTTCTAATTTTTTAAAAAAAGCTTTGTATAAACATTCTTTTTGATATGCTGGTAATATTGTAGCGGTAGATATACAGGAATTTACGGCAGGTTTCGTTAAATTTTTAAAAACTGATGGTTATTTGTCGGGGCATTTTTTTTTTCTAGGTTTTAAGCAGGCTGATACTTTTTTTTATATTGATAGAGTTACTGCTTTAAATTCTTTGGTTGATTTAAAAAGCTTTAGTTTATATAGTGGTTTGTATAAACAAATTTATTTTCTTTTTAATAGTAATTATTTAGTTTTAAAATATTGGTTAGAAAAAATATATTATAGTTTGTATGCCAACATCAACTCAACTATTTGCTGGATGTCGTTCTGGAAAGAAAAGACGGCCTAAATTGCTTGCTCTTGAGGGTGCTCCTCAAAGACAAGGTATGGTTTATAAAGTTACTATAATGACTCCACGTAAGCCTAATTCTGCAAAAAGAAAAATCGTTAAAGTTAGATTAGGATATAATCGTCGACGTGTTTTTGCTAATATACCTGGTTTAGGTACTCATGAGTTGCGTGAATATTCTTTGGTATTGGTTGAGGGTGGTGCTGCTAAGGATTTACCTGGTGTAAATTACACTGTGATACGTGGGGCTTTAGATTTTTCTCGTATAGAGGATTTTGGGCGTAAACAGCGTAGGTCTAAATTTGGTTTGAAAAAGAGGCGTTAATAAAATATATGCAACTGAAAATAAAGGCTGATATTAATGATTTTGTATTTTTTAAACAATATTTTATAAATTCTATGATAAAACAGGGGCGAAAATTACATTCGGAACGTATGTATCATGATATGCTTGGTTTGTTAAAAAAGTTTTCTTTGTCAGAACCTCATTTAATTGTTTTTAAGGCTTTGATAAATTTGTTACCTTTAATAGGATTAATACCTATTAAGGTAGGGTCTTCCACTTATTCGGTGCCTGTTTCCGTTGGGATTTATAAAAAGAGGTTGCAGGCTGTAAAATGAATAGTGAAATCATTGAAAACATCGAAGTCGAATTTGAATGTCTATGATTTAGCCGAAGTTGTATATGGTGCTTCTAAAAGTGAAGGTGCTGCGTTTGAGAAGAAAAAGGTTTTGTATGAACTTGGTGTTGACAATGCGCCTTATATGCGATTTTTATCTAGGTTATGATAACTTTAGGTTCTAGTACGTTTTTATATATAGGGTTTCATCAGTTGTTGGCAAATGGTATGCATTTAGGGCATAATGTTCGAAGTGCTAATCTATTGTTGAATAAGTTCTTTGTGGGTCGGCGCTTTAGTGTAATAATTCTTAATTTATTAACGTCTGTGTTAAATTTGCGGCGTTCATTTTTAGTTTTGTTTGGTACCGCTGTTTCTAGAGGTTTTATTTTGTTTGTCATGCCTGTTTGATATAATACAAACATTTTTTTTTTCCTGAGACGTAAAATTTATTTGATCTCGGAGCCTTTATGGGCGAATTTGTGGATTGCTGGTTTCTTAACCAATCATAAGCGCTTATTATGGGCTTATTGGGCTTTTTTGAAATCGGATAAATTAACTCGAAATCAAAAGAAAGTTTTGTCTATCTTAAGTTTAGATGTACTTTTGATACCATTGCCTGGTGCTGTTATTTCTTTGAATAGGATGTTAGGAAATTTAGCTGTTATAGAGGCTTCGGCATTGCGTATTCCCGTAGTGGGTTTATTGGATTCTAATGTTTCTGGTGGTTTTCTTATGTACCCTGTTCCGAGTAATGATGATTCTTTTAAGGTTATGTTTTTCTATGTTTTATTTTTTTCAAAAATTATATTGGTGGGCAAAATGACCCGGCTTGTTTCTTTCACTAATATAAAGAAATATAATAGATCGAATAAGGATAAAAAATATATGAAATTATATAATAGCAAGTTTGATTTTGATAATAAGTTATTTAATGTTTTAAATAAATATCGTATAATAACCAACAAATAAAGTTATTTATGTCATCGTTAGTGGAAAATAATTTGAACAAAATAAGATCTTTTGCTGGAGATGTGCGCGTTGTGCGTTATCGAATATATGGGTTATTATTCTCGTTTATAGGTATTGTTATTTCGATAAAGAGAAAATTTTTTTTTAATGCCTCTTCTGTAACTTTTAGAAATGTTATGTCAAAAATTGGTGTGGAGCTTAGTTTGCCCACTACCTTAATGTATCATTGGGAAGAACATAGTCATGCTAAAAAAGCGTTTAAATATACTAAATCGAAATTGCTCTATTTGAGATCAAAAAAAAAATAAAAAATCACTAATAAAACCATTTTAAGTTATGTTTTTGGAATTTTTACATTTATTATCTTTTATTTATTTTATATATCTTATTGTAGTACTGTTGGTTTTTGGTTTAATTTCGGAAATGTTGAAGATAAATTCTATTCGTATTATTTATCCTATTTGTGTGTGATCTTTATTGGTTTTGTTGACTTTGGTCATAGATAATTTAGAAATAAGTTTGAGTTTTTTAGGTCAAAAAGATACTAATTTTTTAGCTGGATTTTTTTTGTTAGTTGTATTATTGTTAGTTATATTATTGTTTTCATATAAGCATTTTATGACTATGTGGCATTGAAATTATGAGTATATTCTTGTGTTGTTATTATCTTTATTAGGCATTGTTGTTGCAATTTATTCTAATAATTGATTATTAACATATTTGGGGCTTGAATTACATAGTTTGGCTTTGTATGTATTAGTGGCTATGAATAGATATTCAACGTTGTCTTTAGAAGCAACTTTAAAATATTTTTTATTGGGTTCGATATCTAGTGCTTTGATGTTGTTTGGTGTTTCTTTTATTTATGGTGCTTGTGGTTCGTTAGATTTTTATGATATATCTTATTTAATTATGGATTTTGGGTTATTTGGTATACAAAGATCTTTCATTTTTGTAGGTTTGCTCTTTATAATGTTTGGTTTTTTTTTTAAGTTAGCGATCTTTCCGTTTCACACATGGGCGCCTGATACTTATGATGGTTCTATTTGATTGACTGTGTTTATAATTGCAGTCATACCTAAATTTGGTGCAATGCTATTGTTGATAAAAATTATGCACCTGTTTTTTGCGGTTTTTATTAAATTGGAATTTTTTTTTTCTTTTTGTGCTGCGGCTTCAATTCTTTTTGGTTCCATTTCTGCTTTGTATCAAGTAAGATTAAAACGTTTTTTGGCTTATAGCTCTATTTCTAATTTTGGTTATATTTTATTAACTTTATCTTTTTGGCCTGGTATTTTATCTACTGTTTTTGCTACGCAATATTTGTTTATTTATATTTTATTGTTGATTGGCTTGTTCGGGTTGTTGTTAAATTTAAGGCAGTATGGGTCTTTTGCGAATATAAATACTATTTCCGAGCTTGGAGTTTTATCTCAACATAGGCAGCCTTTGGCGTGAGTTGCGAGTTTGTTCGTGATATCTTTTGCAGGTTTGCCTCCGTTAGCTGGTTTTTGGTCTAAATTTTTCATTTTTTATTGATTTTCGTTGGGTGATAATTATGGCATGATTGTGTTGTTATTATTGGTTTCAGTTATATCTGCGTTTTATTATTTACGTTTGGTTCGCGTCTTGTTTTTTTCAAAAAAAATCTTGAAATTTTTAATGCCTTTAGGGTTTTTGCCTAGTTTTTTATTGGCGTTATTTGTTTTATTTAATTTTTTTTATGGACCTTCAATTATTTTTTTGATTTTGTCGTTGGATATTTTTTAGATATGTTATTTTTATTTGGATTATTGATTTCTTTATTTTGTGGTTTGTTGATTTTTGGTATTTTTGTTGATTATAATAGGCTTATTAGGTTGGTATATTTAATAGGAAGTTTAGTATCTTTAAAGTTAGTTTTATTTATCACTTTCTTTATTTTGGGTTTTGATTATTTTATAGGTTTTTTTGTTTCAGGTATAAATTTTAAGTTGGACTTGTTAAGAGTTTCTTTAGAATATAATTTAAATGGTTTGTCTATGTTATTGGTACTATTGACTATTTTCTTGTGGGTTATTTGTGTCTTGGTCGCGTGGTCAGTGAAATATTATTTTAATTATTTACAGGTTATATTGGCATTGATAAATTTCTTATTGGTGCAAGTGTTTTTGGTTTCGGACTTTTTGTTTTTTTATATTTTTTTTGAAGCTTTATTATTACCTATGGTCGTTTTAATTGGTGTTTGAGGCTCGCGTGAAAGGAAAATTAGTGCGGCTTATCAATTATTTTTGTTTACTTTTCTTGGGTCTGTTTTTATATTGTTGTCGTTATTGGTGTTATATTCGCATTTTGGCCTGGTTCGTGACTTTAATTGATATGGTATTTCTTTATCGAGCTCAAGACAATTAATTTTTTGGTTTGCCTTTTTTTTTGGAGTTATGGTGAAAGTGCCTATGTATCCATTGCACACATGGCTTCCAGAGGCTCATGTAGAGGCGCCAACAATAGGATCTATTATTTTAGCTGGTGTGTTATTAAAATTGGGTCCGTATGCTATCGTTCGTTTTTTGTTGAATTCGTTTGATTGAGGTTCTTTTGTTTATGCCGATAAAATACAAGCATTTGCAGCGTTGGCTATTTTTTTAGCCTCGCTTGCTACCTGTATGCAGGTAGATATGAAGAAGGTTGTAGCTTATTCTTCAATAGCACATATGAATTATAGTATAATAGGTTTGTTTACTTTTCAGTATGAGAGTTTTGTTGGAGCTATTCTTTTGATGATAGCCCATGGTATAGTGTCTCCCGCGTTATTTTTGAATGTAGGTTTTATATATGAGCGCTATAAAACTCGTGTTATGGTCGAGTATGGCGGTTTGATTAGGAGAATGCCTGTATTGGGTTTTATGCAATTTGTTCTTATTTTGTCTAATATGGGTTTCCCAGGCACTTTTGGTTTTTGAGGGGAATTTTTTGTTTTAATTGGTTCATTTTTACGGAATACTTTCGTATGTTTTATTGCAGCCACTGGTATTATTTTTTCAGCGGTTTATTCATTGATGTTATATACATCTGTATTTTATAATCAATTTGTTACTATGTTTTCATCGATCAATCAAAATTTGTCATTAAGTAATATATATTATAATGCTCCTGTTATTGAAAAGAAAAGTAAAATGCATTTGAAAGGGAAAATTATGACTATGGCTGATTTTGTTGCTTTTTTGGAAGAAGAGGTTGTAACTTATGCTAAGGAGATTAATGTATGAGAAAAAAATATAGCGTCTTTTTATTGAACAGGTGTTTTTTTTAATGCTAATTTGGATTCGCGTGAGTCATCTTTTCGCATTTATGGTGATTTAACTCACCGCGAATTCTTATTGGCTGGTGTGTTAGTATTTTTCACAATAATCCCTGGATTTTTTCCAAATTGGTTATTGGTTTTTATAGATACTTTTGCTTTACGTTAGAAAATATGAAGCTTGCTAAGTTGGTTAAGTTTATGTATTATAAATTCAAGATTGACTTTTCAGGTGCGCATACAGGTAATCCTAATTTTCGTGTCAAAGCTGCGCATTGAATCTTGAAGTTGTATAAGTATAGATTTAAAAAATTTAAGCGAAATAGAAGTAGACCGCGTTATATTCATAAGTTTTATAGACAATTTATATATAAATATATTTATCGTGTTGATATTAATAAACCGAAAAAAAAGAGGAAAAGATATAAATGGTGGTTTGTTAGTAGGCGGATTGCGCGTTTATTTTATGTGACATTTAAATATAAACAGTTTTATAGGTTGGGTAAAAAATTGGTTAGTACTGAGGGTTCATGGTCTTCGGCTCTAGCTATGGCGCTTGAATGTAGGATTTTAACCTTTTTGTATCGTATGCAAATTTCTTTGGATGTTTTCGATATACGACGGTTAGTTTTGGCTGGTGTTGCGAGTATATCAGATACATTACCTAAGCATTGTAATTATTTGGTGCCTATATGAGAGATTGTGGTTATTTCGGCAGATTGACGTAAAAAAATGTTGGTTGATTTAAAATTAAGGATTAGGCGTAGGCGTATTTTTTTTGGTATACCGCGCTTTTTATTGTTATCATATGCTTTTTGTTTTGCTTTGATATGGAATGAACCGCGGTATCCTCAAGATTTCGCGTACCCGTTTTTAAGAAAAACTTCGGGTCGATTTAAAAAGCATTTTCTTTTTGATTTGTATCGTGGTTTAGATATTTCTTTTATTTAATTTATGGTTATGCCTGGTATATTAAAAATTGTTGATATTTTGAAGAATTTCTTTAAGCCATCAATTAAAGTAAAACAAAAATATAATACGGTTGGTTTTAGGCG
>Ga0170475_105852121_pt1 | contig 16465 bp, 17 predicted proteins | sample Soicark_Litter_5_FD_111474 | JGI IMG/M metagenome (GOLD analysis project Ga0170475, IMG submission 111474) | Avena fatua rhizosphere microbial communities from Hopland, California, USA. Combined Assembly of 48 SPs
GTTGGGAGGAGCCTTCCGTCTCGCGCCTGAACTCCTCAAGTGGCTCGACCGCAAAGGTGAGCGAGGCCATGAACTGGCCATGCAGGACAAGGCGCTGGAGTTTGAAAAACTGCGGGGTGCGCAGCGGATGGCAGAGATTGGGGCGAGCGCCGATGCGGGATGGAACGAAGGCGCGATCCGGGCCCTGCGCGATGCCGTTCAAGGGCAGGGCGAGAAAATTGGTGTGCCGTGGGCCGACGCACTGTCTTGTAGTGTTCGCCCCGTCATCACCTACTGGCTCATGGCCCTCTACTGCGCGACAAAGACGGCCTCCTTCATGGTGGCACTCAACGCGGGTGCTGACTGGAGTATCGCCACCTCGCATGCATGGACGGAGGCTGACCAAGCCTTGTGGGCCGGCGTCCTGAACTTCTGGTTCCTGGGACGGGTGTTTGATCGGGTGAAGCGGTGATAGAGGTGCCCGCCGAAGCCATCACCCTAGCCAAGCACTTCGAGGGGTTCCACCGTGTTCCTAAGAGCGACCCGCTCCGTCGAGCCCGTCCGTATGTTTGTCCGGCGGGCTACTGGACGATTGGATATGGCCGCTTGTGCAGTCCCAATCACCCGCCGATCACACAAGATCAAGCGGAGGACTACCTGGAAGAGGATTTGAAACGAGCGCTGAACGCCGCATTGCGCTGCTGCCCCGTTCTGGCGAGCGAGCCATCGGCGCGGCTTGCCGCCGTCGTTGACTTCGCCTTCAATCTGGGCACGGGGAGATTGGAGGCGTCAACGCTACGACGGCGTATCAATCAGCGCAATTGGGTCCAAGCGGCCGGTGAATTGCGGCGCTGGGTGCATGGCGCCGGGAGGGTCTTGCCGGGCTTGGTCGCCCGGCGCGAAGCCGAAGTGCAACTGTTTTTCCGCACCGCAACCGAAACCGCACGTCCCCTGCTTCGACAAATGAGTTGTCGACCAGCATGACATGCCCTGTCAACGGCTGATCCAGCTTCATCGGCACCACGACTTGATAGCCGGCCGCTTGTTCGAGGACAAGCCCCGTGACGACAGCGCCATTGGGGACGAGTTGGAAAATTGTCGAGCGGTTTCTCGGCGGCCACACGTTCCTAGTACTTGCCTTACAGATCGTTGAGAAGTACGGCCGTCAATCGATCAAACGCCACGCGTGAGATCTGGCGAATTCGCGAGTTGTCGTTGTCGGTCCAACTTTGAGGCGTGTCAACAGCCGCGCCGAAGTAGGCATATGTTTTTCGTAGTCGCTTGTTGTCGTAGGAAGTGAAGCGGGAAGCAACCTCAAAGTTAAAACGAACTTTCTTCTCAGCGTTTACTTCAAGAATCCCATAGGGAGCAGCAAATCTGCCGCGGTGTCGGGAGCCTGAAGTTGAAGCCGGTAGCCGACTACACCATGCGACGAAAGATGGTGCGCTTGCCGACATTGGACGAAGGGATACCTACTCAATGAGGTGCCTCCTGGACAACATCAGCAGCACGACTGGCCCCCGCTTTCGCCGATGCCGGCCTCTTATCGACGAATTCAATGACTCCCGCGATCGCTTCCGGAGAAGCCAAAACGCGTTGGTGGCCGTATCCGGTGGTGACTAAATGGCACGATGCACGAAGAACATGAGCAACGCGGCGGCCCTCTTCCAATTCGATCTCTTCGTCAGCCCTATCGTGAATCACCAGGGTGCGAACTTTTGTTGCTGCCAGTCTCTGCAGTGAAAATGCAACCCATGGGTTAACGCCCAGAGGTTTAAATCGCTTTTCTATGAGTCTCTTGTGGTGCATGACGGTTTCATCCGACAAGCGCAACAAGGCGGCAAATTTTGTAACCACCAAATCTGGATCCGGCGGCGCCACCAGCGCCAGGGAGGATACCTTTACCCCATCGTTGATAGCCATCAAAGCCACAATTCCGCCAAACGAGTGAGCAACAATTGCTTCCAAACCGGGCTGTGCCGCGGCGAACTGCTTAATGCATCCGGCAATGCAGAGGCCGCTCGTTGTTCTCTCCTTATTTTCTCCATGAGCCGGAGCGTCAAACGTTACGAGCCGTAGGCCGGCCTCCAACGCAGGTTTAATCAAATGCCGACACTGTCGACCAGAGCCGCCCCAGCCATGAACAAATAACACCGTGGGCCCCTGTCCCCATGCATAAAAACGGTGCACCTTGCCGTGCTCAGTTGGAATTTCAATGAGTTCCGGCTCGGGACTCATTGCGCCTATCCGCCCTTTACTTTTCTTTGGAACAAAATACAAAAAACTTGTGAGATAGGCACCCAACCGTGGAGAAATAGCAGACATCACGGAAACTAGGTGACGCAAAAATACAATCTCCCTGGGAATGAGAGATTGATGAGGTCGATTCTCAAGTACAGGACGCTTGGGAGCATTCATCGTATTGAACCTTTGTGAACTCCAGGTGGTTAGTGCAGTGGCACTTTACGTACGGATCGACACAATCTTAACTCTAGGCCAATCTTTCTCGAAATGATGTAGCCACGATGCTGACTATACCAACGAGAGAGATCTACGGGCACGCCAAGGTGCATTTGAATCACGACAAATGCCGTCGCTCTTTCCGCTGCGTCAGTTCAATTTTAAAGGAAACGCATCGCGACACCTGTGCAAAAACTTGGAAAAAGGAGCCAAGAACCGCACCTCTCGGGCAAATCAACGGAACGTCTGCCGAATAGCGAACTCGCTGACCGATGCTGCATTCACATTAAGCCAGTTAATGCGATCCGCACCTTCGGAAACGCAAAAGCAAACTGATGCCGCGTTGATTTAAAGGGTAAAACTTGCTGTGACGCCAAGACGTTAAATATCTTCTCCTTAGGATATTTGTTTTCTGAGCCCCACTCAAATACTTGCGCGTCCGAATCTTCATAACAAAATTCGAAGCAGGGTACTCGCTTCAACCCTAACCGCTTCGCCACGTGATATCGATGATTCCCATCCATTATTAAGCCGGTCCTCTTTTCGACAGAAATCGGATCAGTCCAATAACCTTCTTTCCGAATCTCTTCTGCAAGCAAAAGACAGTAATCAAACTCAGTATGTTCGGTAGGGACTATCCCGGCAAGCGGACGGAGAAAGTGCGACACCACTCTTTCTGTCGTCTTTTCAGTCAAAATTATCACCTTAAGTTTGTTTTACGTTGGCTCAGAACCCCTTGAAAGCGGTTTTCATCCGAACGCTGACCACGGCAGGCGCCCTCGATCAAAGACAGCCGATAGCACGTACTGTCGTTTGTGCAGCACACCTCACCGCTCGTAACTTTTACTCGGTTAACCGAAGATTAACGACTGTTTCCATGAATATTAGAAACTGTGATTTAAGTACCAAATTCGTGCCAATTCGTCCCACGCCTTCGACCAGGATGGCACGCTCTGAAATGTCCCGCAAGCTGCACGCCATCCCAACGGATTGGTCAGGACGCACGGGGCTGTGAAATGAGGCGCTACGAACTGCCCCCATCAAGCCCACGCGATGAGGCAAATCTGACCCATTTGCCTTGGTCCGCATGCCGAGCAACACACCGGCCAACTGTGCAAGCGCCTCGATCTGACAGACCGCGGGTACCATCGGAAGGCCGGGAAAATGCCCGGATAAAATAGGATGACCCGCTGGCCAGTGAGCCACTCCCTCGATGCTGCAGGAGTTCACTACATGCGCTTCATTAATGAAGAGGAACGGGTCCCTGTGCGGAATTAGTTCGCCGATTTGTTCAGTGTTCAAAATTACTTGACAGGACATCAATTGCTTTCGTAGCTTGCGCGCTTCGCGTCAAAAATGCTTGCAGTGCAGCTTCCAAGGATATTGAAGATTCAAACGGAAAGAAACCTCTCGTTGGTTGCCACATCTGCTTCTGACCAAGTCTTCAGACGCTTGGCCGCGCGGTGTACCGAATCGTCTGAACCTCCCGTGAGGCGAAGGTTCTCGAGCATTGTTTCAACTCGGCGCAACAAGCGCCCAATGATCACGGAGAAGCCTTGCCCATCTTCACTGACACGTGCGTCTTCTGCAGGGATGTCAAGACCAAGGGCGGCCCAAGCATGTTGCGGAGCGAAGCGCTTCTTCAGTAAATCGAGGCTTTCGCGAGCGAAGTCTCGACGCTCGCTGAGTTCTGGCAAGGTCAACTCAGCATAATATAGCTCCAGCTCCTTCATCCCAAAAGCAACGTGCCGCGCTTCATCAGTCATGATGTTACTTGCAATCGAATTGATTAATCGATTTCGACTGAAATCACGAAGTTGCTGCAGCGTGCCCAGTGCCAGCCCTTCGAGCAGGACTTGAGTTGTCAGCATGACGAAGTCCCAGCGGCCGTCCGATAAGCCGGTGGAAATCATCGCGGCTAGACCGGGGTCCAGCGGATGGGCGCTTCCGATCTTATCGTTTACCAAACGCGTAAATACCTCTACATGGCGGGCTTCATCGGCAGCTTGTTGTGCAGCAAACCGCTTCACGCGAATGTCTGGCACTATCTCTACGAGACGCGCTGCGGCAATAAGTGCCGCTTGTTCTCCGTGAAGAAACTGAGACGCGGTGTAGGCTTGGTAGGCGCGCCTGGCCATCGTTTGGTCAGAAATACTGAGTCGATTCCAACGCACCGTGCCGAAAATCGGAAGAAATCGATCGTCATAGTTAAACGGATTATCAGTGTCTAGCTCCTGCGCCCAATCGATACGAATATCACTATTCCACTGAAGCTCTTTTCCCTTGGCATAGATATTATCGACCGCACTAGGGGGCCTACTATAGTCGCAATCAAACTTGATAAGCGAAGGAACTTCAATTTCCACGCAGAATCTCCGATGGTTAAAATGAGGCCAAATATTATTCTCCGCTGCAGGCGTGCCAGCTAGATGGAGGATTTCCCAGGAACTTTCACCGTCGATGACATCAGCGCGTCATGAACCAACCCGGCCAACTCACTCAAGTTGGCGGACATTCTGTCCTTAGCGTTTATCATGCTTTGGTCAAATTCGACATCGAACTCCTCTTCAAGACTGATCATCAACTCTGTTATGGCAAGTGAATCAAAGCTGCCGTCAATACTTACAAGTGACGCACCTGATCGAAGAGCCTCATCGTCCATGCCCATGGTTTTCTGCAAAATACGAATTATCGAATCTTCGACATGGGACAACGTAATCGACAAACCATTCATCAAACTTTCTCCAGATAAATTGAAACGCAACATTTCTAACGCCTGCTTCCGGCGAAGAAACTTTCAAAACCATTCAAATCACATCAACTCCTTGACGTCACACATGATTTGACGTGACGCGCCCTCAAACGCTTCCATTTAGTAAGGCGCCCAAGCCTGCGTGCAAAACTGGATGTTTCATTCCGCAACACCGATGCAATCAGCGCTTGCAGCCACCGAAGCCAGGGATTTCGAACTGTGCAGATCATCCAGAAGTACTGGCCAGGGCTAACAAACCACTTGGTTCCCGAGCGAATTTCTGAACATTTCCTTAATTATTGCGACTATACGTAAAGGGTCTTCAAATGAAACAGTATGGCCACCATCCAGCTCTTGGACGGAAATGGAAGGCCCTGTGCACGCAGAAAGATAGCTCTTGTAGCTCATCGAAGGGCAGTAGCAGTCACTTGTTGCATAAACGAATGTGACCGGAGATCTATACTGAGTAGGCGGCTTGGCAAGCGTATGATCATTCGATGGATGGCGTAATAGAGTTCGCAGTGCTGGCAGGCGATCCTCGAAGAGAGCTTTGAATCGGGAAGGAACTATCGATGCGGCTAGCGGCATCTTATGCAGATAGCGGGGCGAATAGCTCAGCAACATAGTTATATTCGCAAATGCCTCTATTCCGCCTACAGAAAGAGCATGCAATTGAGAAGCGGCAACCATTGTATAAAATCTGGATAACCTGCCCGGATTTGGACTCACCAAAAGCATGCATCCGAAATTAATATTTCGCTCGCAGTGGAGCGCTCGAATAATATTGGCGCCCGAAGATAACCCAACAACCAACGCGGTACTTAGCTCCACCTCAAGCTGCCGCATCTTCGCAAGGAAGAAGTCACAGTATTGCGTAAGCGAATAGAAATTCTCGTCGATACTCCCATCCTGATTTGGGAAATCGAACGTCACAACACGAAACTCACTGCCTAACAATGGCCCATACATGCCCCTCCATACCGAGGAATCATGATACAAACCGTTGACGAAGATGATGGTTTTTCGCTTCAAATCCATCGCTAAATATCTTCTGATTTTGACTGGGCCGCGATCGTTGAATCAATAGTTAACGCGGTTCGAAAAAATGCGAGCGCGATTGAGCGGATCGATTTAAAGTTTTCCAAACGGCTGATTTCCTGCACACTAATCTCTCTACCGATCAACTCCTCAATCAGCAAGGATAGTGACATTTGACCAAAAGAATCGAGGAGATCACCATCCAGAAGAGGCGTATCATCGTTTAGGTCTTTTATTGAGACTCCCGATTGCAATGAAACCCACTCTCTAATCTTTTCCTTTGAGATGTTAGGATCCATAGTCATAGCCTCTTGGTTTGACACGCCTGTACGCAATTTTTCCAAATCCATGTCTCAAACCTCACGCCTATAGCGCGAGACTGTATTCGGCATCATGTCGGCGATGTAGATATCACCATTGGAATCCAGCGCAATGCCGTGACCGATCGCGCCGAAAGTGCGGCAACGCCCGATCAGCCGACCGTCCGGTTCGTATGCCGAAAGGCGTGGCGTCTGGTCGGTGACGTAGATGATTCCGGTAGCGTCTTCGCCGATCTCCGTCGGGTTGTACAGGGCGCAAAACTCGCCCTGGCAGTCACCATCCAGCGAGAACTGCTGTACCCGACCGTTCTCGCGGTCGGCAACCAGGAGCGTGGAGTTCCGGGTCACCCTCAGCGAATGGGGGTTAGTGAACTTGCCTGGCTCCTTTCCGCTTCCGCCCCAGGTAAGCAAGTGCTCCCCGGTTGCGGAGAACTTGTGGACGTGGGAATTGCCATAGCCGTCGGAGATGAAGATGTCGCCGTTCGGCGCGACCGATACATCCGTGGGATGGTTGAAGGGCGCCCCGTAGGTTGGATGGTCGGGCCGCCCCAACGACAGCCTGAGCGTGCCGTCCGGATCGAAGACGTGGACGCAATGCCTGTCCGAGTCGACGACGTAGACGTCATCGTTGTGGTCAATGAAGATGCCGTGGCCGTGCGACACGATGTCGCTGCGCCATTCCTTCACGAATCGACCCGACTCGTCGAAGACCTGGATTACGGGATTTCCGTGATTGAGCAGGTAGAGGTCGTTTCGACTGTTGACAGCCAGCTGCGAAACAAACCCCTTCGGACTCGTCGCGGGCCAAGTCAGCCACGATTGATCGACGAAATAGCGCTGCGGCCCGAGCGCAACATATCTCGCCTTGCTCTTTGCTTCAATTGCTGACACTGCTCAGTCCTTTCAATCTTGTCTTCTCTTCTTCGACTTCGGACATCGTCCTGAATCGGCGCAGCGAGAAGGTATCGGTGGCGTGCAGGAAATCGGTCCCGCCCAGGCGGCCCACGGGTTTCAGGCGGTTGCCGTCCAACTGGCACGTTTCCATGTTGAGCAGCGTGTCGTCGACATGCACGGCAACGACGGTTCCCAGCACGACCCAACCACCGCCTGGCTGGTCGCTGATTTCGATGATGTCCCGGACCACGCATTCGAACGCGACGGAGGCTTCCTTCACGCGCGGGGGGATCACCAATGAGGAAGGCACCGGCGTCACTCCGGCGAAGTCGAATTCGGATTCGCCATGGGGTAGCGGGCTGGCACTCCGGTTGACGGCCTCTATGTTGTGCGCGGTCGAAACGTTGACGACGAACTGGGGAACCTGCTCGATGTTCAGCAAGGTGTCCTTCTTGAACCGCGGCCGTGGTCCGACCACGGGACAGAACATGACAGTCATGGGAATGCAGCAGATCCCCATGAAATACGCGAACGGCGCCAAGTTGGTTCGCCCCTTCTTGTCCACGGTGCTGATCCAGGCGATCGGACGGGGGAGGATCGAGCTCATCATCAGGTTGTAGATCTGATGTTCCTCGAGTTTCTTTGGGTCTAGTATCACTATGGCTGTCCTGAATGGCGAAGTCAGATTCGTTCGATATGCAAGGCCGGAGACTTGTTCTCGAAGCTCGCGAACAGCGGCTTGAGCATCCGTCGTTGGATCTTGCCGGTGTGTGTGCGGGCAATGAGGCTGTCGCCGCAGAGCACGACCTTCGGGCGCGATCTGACGGGAATGCCTTTCAGTATTTCGGCCAGCAGCTCGACAGGGCTGTCCGCTTCGGAGCCCTCGATGACCAAGCCGATTTCTTCTCCGTAGATCGTGTGCGGATATCCAACCACCACGATCCGATTGGCAAAGTCGGGCAGCCGCTTTGCGATGATCGCCTCGACGGCCGCAGGACTGATCTTTTCGCCTGAACGGATGATGACGTCCTTGATGCGATCACTGATGAAGAAGTACTTGATGTCGGCGTGAGTGACGTAATAGCCCTCGTCGCCGCTGCGCAGCCAGCCGTCCTGGATTGCGGCCGCCGTCGCTTCGGAGTTGTTGTGGTAGCCGAGCGTCAGGCTGGGTCCCCTGACCCACAGTTCGCCCCTCTCTGAAGGGTCCGCTTCGGTCCCGTCGGTGCGCCGCACCTGGACTTCAACCCCGGCCAGCGGCCGGCCGACGCAAGGTGTTTCATGCCCGAACATCAGCTCGGTGCGCAGGACAGTCTCCGTGTCGGCTGGAAGAGCGGTCGCGAAGTTGGTGAACTCCGACAAACCCCATGCGTGGGCCACCCTGATCCCGGACTGCTTCTCGAACCGATCGGCCAAGACCGTGGGCAGCGGCGCCGCGGAAACGAAGACGAATCCCAGCGTGGGAACGTCGTAGTGCGTCACCTTCGTCAGGACCAGCATGTTGAGCAGGTTGGGCACCATGCTCGTGACCGTGACCCGTTCCTTCTGGATGACCTTCGGCCATGCCGACGCGTCCATCTTGTCCGTCACGATCAGATGTCCGCCGGAAAGGAGGCAGGTCATCATGCCGAAACCAACGGCATGGGCATGGTAGAAGGGCATGACCGAATACTGGTTCGGTTCCCGGATGCCGAACTCCTTCACCATGCTGTTTGCGTTCGCGATCAGGTTTCCATGCGTTTGCACGACGCCTTTCGGAAACGATGTGGTCCCGGACGTATAGAGGGTAATCGCCGGGTCGGCCCTGTCGATGGCGATGCAATGGGAGTGATCCACGGCGGCAGGACGCTCGTCCTCGATGAACAGGCAAAAACCCAGCTTCGAGAACTCGCCGCTTCTGGCCTCCCCGGTGGGCTTATCCGTCAAGACCCCGATCGCTCCCGAATCGGTCAAGACGAAAGCCATCTCGTCTTGTGAATAGCTCGGATTCAGCGGAACCACCACCGCGCCGATCGACATGAGGGCGAGATACAGAATGGGAACCTCGATGCGATTGCGCAAGAGGGTCGCAACCCGATCGCCCTTGGCGATTCCGCACGACAGGCTCAGGAACTGGGCCCATGCATCGATCGACCCCAGGTATTCGGAGTAGGTGAGCTCGCCGGTCTTCACCGCACCGGCGTAGCAAGACAACGCCATCTTCTGCGGCGACCGTTCGCCGCGGATGGTGCTCAGAAGCTCAGGAATGGTGTCGTAAGGCTGAATGTCGTCGCGGGCGGCCATCGGTGATCCTGCTTTGAAGGTAGAAATGGGTGGAGTCGAGAGGCTCAGAATGATTGAACGTGGCGAAGAACGTCTGCAGCGCAGCCCCACGACAAAGTAAATCCCGCGCCGCCGTGTCCGTAGTTGTGGACGACATTCGAGAGCATCGGATCGACTTCGAGACGGACGGTAGGACGCGACGGGCGAAAGCCAATCTTCTTGTCCAGCAGTTGGACTTTTCCGACACTCCGATTCAAGGTCATGCAACGCGCCACGATGCCTTGAACGTCTTCGTCGGAACAACTCGCCGACGTCAGCGACGGGTCCGCCGTGCCCCCCAGGATGACGTCGGTCTGGCGTTCGATCACATAGGTCGGAAGCCTTGCATCGCTGTCATCGATGATGCATCCGGCGATGTCGGATTGCTTCTCAGCTCGCAGGACCAGTCCGCGCACGAGCGTCATCAGTGGGTCCCGACATAGCGTGGCCGCCCCGTATCCCGAACAGTTAACGACGACCTGCGCCCCCGACGCGAGAACGTCGATTTCGTCGACGAACTGCCGCCGGAATCGCCCGCCCAAGCGCGTGAATTCACTTTCCAGGTAGCCGAGATATCGTGACGTGTCGATCACGGGGACCCTCATGCAAAAGCCACCGGCATACCCGTCGGGCAGCAGCTTGGGCTGCACTGGCTCACATTGCAGGTCGCGGGCCCACCAGGGCGGCTGCGTGTCCGTCCTGAAGACTTCGGTTAGCAGGCTCATCTGCACGCCGCAGCGCGAGTCGTGACTTAGTTCCCGATACCGTTCGTAGGTGTATTTCGCTCTGCGGAGGTATATCGGATCCGGGGTCTGGAAAAAAGGATGCCAGATTGCCGCTGCAACTGCCGAGGTCGTGCACCCCGGCATCTCCGCTGTGTGGATCGTGACGTCGTGGCCGTGCGAAAGCAGCTCGACCGCCGAGCTGAGCCCGCTCACTCCTGCGCCGATGACGACGACGTCGAGCTTCTTCGCGCTCATGCAGCCACCTGCCCGGCGCCCGCGGCGGCGTTCGTTGGGCCGACTGCCGGCGAAAGAATGGCCGCCGGCTCCAGCGCGGCGTCGACTGCCGTCTCGGCTTCGAAACAAGCAAGCGGATCCTTCAACCCCGTACCAGTCAGTACCACGACGACGGTTTCCGACGGCTTGACCGTTCCCCGCGCGATCAAGCGCTCGACGACGGCCCACGCCGCCGCCGAAGACGGCTCCACGAACGTGCCGAAGCGGCGCGAGAGCTGGACAGACGCCGAATGGATGTCAGCGTCGCTCACGGCGACGGCGATACCGTTGCTGCGCCCAAGAGCTGCGACTGCCGCGAAGTAGTCCCTTGGCTGGGCCACGGAAATGCTGTCGGCGATCGTGCAGGGAACAGCCGCGAGGGGAGACGGAATCGGAGATGAACGCGGAGTCCAGCGGTCAAACCCCGACCCAACGCTGTTCGACGATGCCGCCTGTGCGGCAATCAGTTTCGGCACCTTCGTTGTCACACCGAGCCGGTACAGTTCCTCGAAGCCTTTTGCAATGCCGCTCAGAATGCTGCCGTCGCCGCATGGAATTGCCACCCAATGCGGCACATTCCACTGCAATTGCTCCGCGATTTCGTATGCCGCGGTCTTCTTCCCTTCGCGAACGAACGGGTTGTAGCCGGTATTGCGACAGTACATTCCCTTCGCACTCGCCAGCTTGATGGCGCATTCGCAAGCGTCGTCATACGATCCATCGACCAACGCGACCTTCGCCCCGTATGCACGAATCTGTGCCAATTTCGCGATCGGCGTGGAGCGCGGCACCAGGATGGTCGCCTGCATTTTCTGTGCAGCGGCGATGCAGGCCAACGAGGCCGCGGCGTTTCCCGTGGAAGCGGTGACGACTTCGGTGATGCCGGCTGCACGCGCCACTGCGAGCGCGACTTCGGTGGCGCGATCCTTGAGCGAGCCGCTCGGATTCCTGGTTTCGTCCTTGAGGTGCACGTTGACGCCGTCGATCAAGCCGACGTCATAGAGCGGTGTCCCGCCCACGTGCAGATGACTGCCATGATCGCGCGACGCCGGCAGTAGGGCTTGATAGCGCCAAAGGTCGGTGCCGGTCAAAGAGGCGAGAAACTGCTCGGCACTCCCAAATACCGCGGTCGGTTCCAGCCGAAGATTCGATGCGCGCTCGCAATCGCACGTGTACTTCACCTGAGAAGGGCCGCAGTCTACGCCGCACTCGACGCACAAGAGACGATCGGACGGACTCATCGCGTCCTAGAGACTGGACTGAGAACGCGCGCCATGATTGCGTTTTGCGCATGCATGCGGTTGGCAGCTTGCTGAAAGACGAGCGACTGCGGCCCATCCATCACCTTGTCGGAAACCTCCTGGCCACGGTCGGCAGGCAAGCAGTGCAGATACGAAGCGCTGCTTCCCGCGCATTGCATGATTCGTTCGTCGACCATCCAGTGCCTGTTCGCCTCGAACAGGTCGACCATGGCGGCCTCATTGACCGGCTCGCCAAGTCGCCGCGGCAAGTGCCCGAGGCTGCACCATGATTTGGCGTAGACGATGTCGGCGCCGCGAACCGCCTCTTCCAGATCGTGCGAAACGATGAGGGAGCCGCCCTGCTCCGCAGCATACTGCTCAGCCGCTGCCATCACCTGCTCGTCGAGTTCGAAGCCGGGGGGATGAGCGACGACCACGTCCATTGCACACTTCGTCGAGGCCAGCAGCAGGCTTTGCGGAACCGCAACCGGCTTGTGCCAGCTTCCCGAATATGCCCAGCTGATCACGATCCTTTTCTTGCGCAGGCCGCCGAGGCGCTCCTTGATCGTCATCATGTCGGCAAGCGCCTGGCACGGATGGAAACGGTCGCATTCCATGCTGATGACGGGAATGCCGGCCCAATCGGCAAACTCCTTCATGTAGCGATTGGCCTGGCCGTACACCCACCCCGCAGGTTCACCGTACATGCGAATGGCAATTGCGTCACCGAAACCGGAAAGGACGCGAGCCACGTCGCTCACGCGCTCCGTCGCGTAGGGAATCTCCTGCCCCGGCAACGCCGGTGTGTAGATGCCGGATCCCGGGTCGAGCGCAATGGCGATGCCTCCCATTTTTTGCAAGCCTGTGAGAAAGCTGCTTCGGGTGCGCGTCGATTGGTTGAAGAAGATGAAGTACACCGCCTTGTTCGCGAGCAACTTGTCCTTCTCACTCCAGGAGAGGGCCTTCAGCTGCACTGCCGAATCGATGAGCTCGGCATATGGCCCAGGCGCAAGGGTGAGATCGACGTCGATCCAATCTTGCACATCCATGGATGGGTTGTTCTTCGTGTGCGCAGTCATGATTGCCATGCAAGATGGTTGGTGTTGAAGGAAAGCGTTCTTTGCTCGAACTTCCGGGCGCTGTCAAACCCGAGCCTCGAGAACAAGGACCGCGTCGCGATCGAGGACGAAAGGTATGCACTCTTCCATGCTTCAAACGACAACGACTCACGCAGCACCTTGGACGTCTGCGTTTCGGAAAGCCCGATGCTCTTCAAGTCGGCTTCGATTCGCGACAGACCGGGAGACAGGAAGTTCCACATGAACTGGGGAACGAGGCGCTCAACGAGAACTCTCTCGATCGACGAGAGTGTGGGCAGGAGCCACTCGGCGAATCGGGTGAAGAAGGCCTGGTGCATGTTCTCGTCCTTGCCATGGTCCGCGAACATTTCTGCGACGGGCGGATAAAGCCTGCTGTCGCTCGATTGGCGCAGCGTCGAGGTAATCAGCGTTTCGGTGACGATGGCACAACAGATGTATCCCAGAGAGCGGCTTTCCGTCGGCAACGACTTCAATATCGCGAACATCTCGTCGACTTCGGCCGATTCGCGCCGACGCAGTTCGATGCCGGTGGCCGTCCTCAGCTTTTCGCGGAACTCGGCGAGCATCACCACGTGGTAGCCCTCGTCCGTATAGATCTTCAGCAGGTCGATCCGCATTTGCTCGGGCAGATCGTCGCGAGCAAGAATCGCCGCAACCGCCTCGTTGACGATGTAGATCTCGACCCGCTCGGTCTTGGCCAGGTAGTCGGCGAGGCGATAACCTCGAAGCGTATGCGTGGCGTTCGGATCCTGCTTGAGGACGAGTTCATGCTCCGCATAGGCGGTCTGCGCAGAGCTGAAGAGTTGATGTTCAGCCGAAAACGGCGTGTCGAACCCAATGCTGCGCTTGGTGCGCACGAGCGACAACTCGTGCCACGAATCCGATCCCCTGGCGTCAAAAGGCGACTTGTAGCTCATGCTTTGTTCTGGCGGCTGGTCGGTATCGGACGAGTCCCGTCAGACCCAATCGAAGAACTGCACCTTCTCATCGCGCTTCGGCCCCAGACCGAATCCGAACACGCGAGCGCCGGTTTCCTGCTCCAGGAAGCGTTTGAAGTCGATCAAGGACGTCGGGAGATCCGAAGGGCTCATGTCCACCGCCTGATCGAGACTGAACTTCGGGAACGTCTGCATCTTCAGCCCGTTTCCCTCTTCGGTGTGGGCCACAACCACCGGGAACCCCTCGAAGACCGACGCCGAGTACAACGCAAGCGAGTCGCACTTGGTGACGAACAACGCGTCGACACCGTGAAGGCGAATCGCATCGCGCAGCTGAACGAGATCGAGCACGCCGATGCGACGCGGTCTGCCCGTGCCTGTGCCGTACTCGTGTGTCTTCATCCGCAGCGCAACGCCGACATCGAACGGATCGGCAGACCGAAGAAGCTGATCGGCGTCGTACTCGCGGATCTCGTCGCTGTGTCCGCGGCCGGTATTCGCCGCGGATGCACAGTACTCTTCGGAACGGACACCCCCCAGTTCACTCGGAAAGGGACCCTGGCCGACGCGAGACATGATAGCCTTCACGACGCCGATGGTCTTCCGGTGGAACCTCGGCGACAGATCGCCTCCTACGTAGGCATGTCCCGGCACGGTGTGGCTTGCCGTGACGAAGGGCTGTTCGCCGGCAACCACGTCGAGCATGACCGATTGGGCGCCTTCGAAGAGAACGCTTGCCCCGCCCTCGACGAGATTGGTCAGGAACAGCGGGTCGTCGACGACATGTCCCTTGATGGTCGCGATGAGTTGCGGCAATTCGTCGGCCATCCGGCGAGCTTCCTCTCGAATCCGCGTTGCTTCATCAGGAAAGGAAGCGAGGTCGTTCTCGGCGTTGGCAAGCATCGTTTCGGCCGACAGGACTTCGTCGGCCAGCAGGTCGCGCAGTTGCATATTGACGCGACGCCCATTGCGCATGCGCAGCGCCCGGTCTGCGTAGCACGGGCCCATGCCATTGCCGGTCGTACCGATGTAGCGCCCGTTCAGCTGATCGATCATCATGTGTGCAGGCTGGACGACCGCGCACCTTGAATTGATGAAGAGCCGGCCTTCCAGCGACACGCCCAGTGCTTCGACGTCGCGAATTTCCTTGGCGAGTTTCCAGAAATTCAACGCGCAACCGGAACCGATATAGAGCTTCGTGCTTCCGTGAAAAACTCCGGAAGGAAGTTGCTTGAGCGCGATGCGTCCCGCCGGGGTATCGATCGTGTGTCCAGCGTTCGCGCCGCCGTTGAACCGCGCGATGACGTCGTACCTGTCGGCCAACAGATCGATCACCTTGGCCTTCCCTTCGTCTCCGTACTGCAGACCAATCAAGATGTCCGCAAAGCCGGTCTTCGTCTTCATGCTGTCTATGCTCGCTTCAGGTCGTAATAGAAATCGTCGATGGGTCGGATGTCGTCAACCAGTTGATCGCAGACGAGGGCGCCCACGGCCAGATCCAGTATTCCCATGCCGAAAGGAGAAAAGATGACGGGTCGGTCCCGGGCGGCGGCGACGCGGCGCCACAGAGGATGGCCGGAAGCGTGGCCGAGACGAATTCCCGGCTGCCGGTCAGCATCTCCGCGAGATGCAGGGATGTTCGCGCCTTGAGGCAATGGTCCACGTCGTCGACGACGTTGTGGGCGCGCAGAATCAGCTCCGGCGCCAGGTCGCGCAGTGAAATGTGAAGGACGATCGGATTGTGTGAAATCAAGTCCGGATCGAAAACGTAGGGCTCGCCTGCGGTGGTCGCAAACACGACGATGTCACCGCGGCGGATGGAGTCCTCCAAGGTTGTGGCGATTTCCACCGGAACGCCATGGCTGTCGGCAATTCGCGTGGCCAAGGCGTGGGCATAGTCCCGATTCAGATCGTGCAGGACGAATTGTTCTGCCTCGATTCCCGCATCGAGGATGAACTCGACAATGTATCGACTGATGAGTCCCGTGCCGATGACTGATATGACACCCCTTGTCGTGCCATCACGACACAACTGCTTCAGCGCACTGACCGCGCTTGCCGCGGTCCGCGCCGCGCTGATGATGCTGGCCTCCATGCAGGCGACCGGGTAGCCGGTCAGGCCGTCATTCATGACGAGCACCGCGGAGGCGCGAGGCATGCCCAGCTCCACATTGGCCGGAAAGCTCGAGATCCATTTGATCCCGGTGACGGACGCCCTCTTCCCCTTGGTCGCGTTCTCGAAATGGGCGGGCAACGCGATGATGCGATTCGCCGCGTTGTCGGGGAAAAGAAGGAAGTAGCTATCCGGGTTGACCGTCAGGCCGCGATGGTGCGCCCGGTAGGCGTCCTCGACTGCGGCGATGACTGCTTGTCTGTTTCGCACCAGTACCGAGTGGACATCCTTGCCCGTGAACACTCGGAATTGAGGTGGAGTGCGGCTGAGATCA
>Ga0170475_109824571_pt1 | contig 16457 bp, 4 predicted proteins | sample Soicark_Litter_5_FD_111474 | JGI IMG/M metagenome (GOLD analysis project Ga0170475, IMG submission 111474) | Avena fatua rhizosphere microbial communities from Hopland, California, USA. Combined Assembly of 48 SPs
ATCGAGGCCGGCCGACTGAGTGGTTGAGAGATGACAAACTGTGCCTTGGGGCAGGCACTACTCACCGGGCGATAGCTGCTACCGCTCACAGGGCGCTCGGTCCGACTTGGCCTGGGTGACGCGACTCCGGAGTCCGATCCTCGCTGCCTCGATCTGTGTATTATAGACGGCGCATCGCAAGTTTGGCTCGCGAAGGAAAAGGGGTACGGATGACTGATCGTCGCTCGTCTTGGGGTCTGTTGGCACTCGCAGCATCGCTGAGCTTCATGTTTGCGTGCCGTTCATCGGGCTGCAGCGGTGATACGAAGCAGAGCAGCAAAGGCAGTGGGCGGAGCGAGGATGGCGGGACAGCGCAAGCCGAGATCGGTATCCCGACCTGTGACGAATACGTCAACAAAGTGGGGCGCTGCATTTCAGAGCATGCACCCGACGACAAAAAAAAGGCGCTTGAACTCAGTCTACAGAGAACGCGGGCGTCGTGGACTTCACTGGCGTCGAACCCTGGAACTCGACCCTCGCTTGGGCAAACCTGCGAGCTCGCATTGACCTCCACGAAAGCCAGCTTCGCCTCATTGTCCTGCAACTGGTAGACTGATGGGGCAAACAGGGTCGATGTAGCACGACCGGCGCTCGGCTGAGCGAATCGGTCACCGAACCAACGTCAAGCGGGGCGAACGAACGATTTGCCATTGGTCCCATGCCCGCTCCGGCTCGATGTCCGCGTAGCCTCGGGAGCGCTCTACAGCCAAGGCGTCGGTTGGGGTCATCGCCACCACCGGGCTGCTCGAGACAATGTTTGCGACTTCGAGGCGCGTGAGTGGTCTCCCCTGGTCCCGCTCAGCGGCCATGAGCGTGGCTGCGAGCGATGGCATGAACACCAGCGAAAGCTCACTTGGCTGAATCGTCTTCGCATCTGGCTGAAGGAAACGCCAGATACCGAAAGGATTGTATCGGCCGTCGCCGTCCTGATGACGATGATCTGGCCAGCGTTCGAAGGGGCGCTTCGCTACCCTTGAGCTGGGACGGAAGCTGTGGCCAGAAGCGAGGACTTTGCATTCCTCGATCTGATAAACGCAGAAAGCGTCGAGCCAAGCCGCCGCCTCGGATGGGTCGCCTAACTCGATTTGCGCGTCAGGCAGATCGAACTGGTGCATTCCGCAAGTGAATAGCTCCCCTCGATCGCCTTCGACGATCAAGGTCGAGCACGCGTAGACGTCAAAGGCCGCTCCGGACTCGAGGCGTTCGAGCCATGGCTCCCAAGCCGAAGCGGCACCCGACGCCTCCATTCGAACCGCAACGCCTCCCGCGTCGCGCAGGGTCCGACCAAGCTTCGCTATTTCTGGCGGCTTCTGGTCGAGCCGATGACCAGCTTCTACTAGCGCGGCAAACCCGCATTGCCCTATCCGCGAGATCAACTCGTCGCACAGCGCGACATTTCGACCCGAAGAAAAGCCAGCAGCTAGCCCCGGATCTTCAACGATATCGACGCGGTACTCACCTGCTCGAATGGCGGTGTCTTCACTTTGCGTTGCATCTATCCCTCTGGTCCCGAGCGCGCGAATTACTTCCTGCGAATCACGCCAGGGCCCCGGAACGAGCATGAAAACTGACGGCACGCGGCGGTCCATGGCGAAATCTTAGCCCAAGTGCGACACCCGCGCGGGCTCGACACTACGGAACGACGTCACTCCGCATCAACGTGATCTTGGAAATTCCGGGGCCATCGAATCGGTACTGAATGTGAATCACTCCCTGCGGAACTCTGAACCGGTCCCATGCACCCATGTCTCCCAAAATCGGGTCCCGGTGCTGTTTCCCACTTTTTTCCGGGGTGCCCAGTCGACTCACGACCTCCGCTCGTGTGAGGGAAAACGGAATATCGAAAAGGGAGTCATTCCAGCCGTCACTCGAGGATAAGAAAATCGAGGCAATCTCGTCTTTCGCGTCGCAACGCACCTCTAGGCCGCGCCCGGCGAATGCGTACTCGATGACACGTTTGCCCAGATCATCATCTATCCACCGTTCCACCTGCCAGCTCTTGAACGGTTCGCTCTGGAGCAGCTTGGAAATCGGCCGGCCTAGGTCATCGATCACGATCATCGCTCGGGACGCTTATCCTTTCCTCAGGGCCGCGTCAAACGCAGCCCTTGTCTCGAGCTCGCCTCGAGCGCGCGCTCGAGATCGCGAGCGCGCGGCTTCACTTCTTGCGGGATCGGTCTCTCATCGCCTTCTCGAACGCCTCGCGATCTCGCTTGAACGCAGCTTCCATGCTCTTTTGGTTTTTCGCATCACGCGCGATCTGCGCCTTGCTGTTTCGACCACCGTACGACGGGCTCGTTTTCTGATGAACTGGGCGAGGCGAGGCGATCGCCGGCGATTCGTCCCTGACCTGGCGCCTTTCCGCCGGGCTCAGCTCTCGTCCTAGCTCATTTTCCTTCGCTTTCACCTGCGCCGCGTAGGACGGCTGATGGTCCATGTCGAGCGGTTCTGTCTCGCCATTCTTGCGCTTTTGATCCTTGAGCTCTTTGAAGCTTCCCTCATCCCCGGGCTTCACCGGTTCGGCCTTTGGCGCGTGCTCAGCCGACGCTGCGCCGTGCTCGGACGCCATCGCCCCCTTCTCGGCATTCATGGCGGCGCGTTCTTGCGCCTGCGCCGCGTGCACCGAGGCGCGGGTCGCCTGCTTCTCTGCTTGAAGAACGTGACCACTGGCTCTGATTGCTGCACCACCGCCGGTCGCGAACGGCACGAACACCAGGGCCACGTCGACCGTGAGTGCGGCGACGTTCATCGCGCGGTTGGCGCCGCCCGTCTCGGCTTCGTCCTTGCAGAGCAGCAGCACATCCAGAGCAACGAAGGCCACGTCCACGAAGGTATCGAGGAACAGGCCACTCTGATCGGAATGGCTAACCGGATTGTTCCAAGTATACGAGTACAGATTGAGATTCTGGGGGGAGAACACACCGCGGTTCGGCGTGCCCGTGAGATACGAGTCGAGAATCGGATCCGGGGTCGTCCACAGCCCTAGCCGTGGATCGTAGTAACGTGCTCCGAAGTAGTAGAGCCCGGTTTCGACATCGAGCTCTTTGCCCTGCCAGAGATACGGTTGCCGGCCGTGCGCCGTATCGTTCGTTTGATCGACCCACAGCTCGCCACTCGGGAAGTATTGTTCGTGCGCGACGAGGTTCTGCAGCTCATCGCTCGCAAACGTGGTGCTCCCGAGTTGGTCGCCGTGGAAATAGGTCACGCTCGCACGATCCGGGCAGTTTGCGCATTCCTCGTTCGAGTCGTTCGGCACGAACTTGCTCGCGACGCGCATGCCACCCGCGAAGATGTGCTTCGTCGTCGGCAGCGCATCGCGCACCGTCACGTACTGTCCGAAATACGCCGTCTGAGACGACCCATTTGCGCGTTTGACTAACCGCTGACCACTTCCATCGTACAGCGCCTCTTGCAGTGTCACGCCACCCTGGGTGACTTGCGTGGCTCGGTTGTCGTCGCTGTACTTCACCGTGCGCGTCAGCGGTGTGCCGGTCGTGCGCTGCCACGACGACTGGTTTCCGCTCTTGTCGTAAACGAAACTTCGTTTTACCGGTGTAGACGAGCCGGGTACCGTGTCGTTGACCTCCGACGGAGCGTGCGGCCGTCCCCCGATTGGATAAACGTAAGCGGACGTATACGTTTGATCGGTGCGAGTGGTAGTCTGGGTTACGGTCGAGCCCGATAGCGTCTGTGTCTCACTCAGCTGCGATTTCTGTACGACATTGTTGATGGAGTCGTAGGTCATCGACGCGCCATAGTGATAGCGATTCGTCGCGCTCGTCTGCTGCAAACCATCTGCTGTCTTGAGCTGATACAGGTCGTCGTAGCTGAAGTTCTCCGTCGCAGGGCCTACCTTCACGCTGCCAGTCTGTGTTGCATCGACCGGCGCAGTGTTGGCGATCTGCGTCACGTTTCCGAGTGGATCGTACTGATAGCTAACTTGCTGAAACGGCCGCGCGGGCTTATTGGCTTGTACCAACGCCGGATCCCGCTCACTCGCATTGATACCAGTTAGCCTGCGTGATGTTGGATCATACGTGTACTTCGTGGTGATGCCGTTGCCGAAGGTAACGAGCGAGCGTGCGCCGAATTCGTCGTAGCCGATGTGTTGGACGTACTTGGTCGTACTTCCCGTCTTGGTGACTCCGGTAACGGTGTCTAGATTGCCGCCAGCGTCGTAACCATAGCTGACCACCTCGGCGCTAACCCCTGGGTAGTAGACCTTCAACAAGCGACCGAACGAGTCGTAGTCGTAGGCCAACGTCCGCGCGGTCGTGCTCGTCGAGCCGACTTGATTGAGCGTCCAGGTTTCTTCGTTGACGTTGCCCAGCGCGTCGTATTCATACTCCTTGACGCCGGCTTCGCTCGTTTCGCGCTTCAAGCGGGTGGCACGATTGAGACCGATCGGGCCCGCATCGGTGTACGCGCCATATTCATAGGTAACATCTGCGGAATTCGGGTAATCGATCTTCTTCAGTCGATTGAAGTCGTACTCGTAACGAATGAGTTGAAATCCTGGCGACAGGTTCGACGTCTGCTTCGCAGCCAGATTACCCGACAAGTCGAATTGGTAGTCAATCCGTCCGGCGTCGGGACTGACCAGCGTGACGATCCTTCCAACGGTGTCGTACGTGACTCGGGTGACGTTGCCCTTCGCGTCGGTGACCGACAACAACTCGCTGAAGGCATTGTAGCCGTAGGCGGTCGTCAGCGTCGTGGGCGTCGCGCTGCCCGCGAGCCGATTCTGCTCGACCACCTTCAGCACATCTCCGCGGACCCCGTGCAATTCTTGGCGCTGATAGCCAGGCAATGGAGCGGCCGCCGTACTGGCGCTGACGTTCGCGTCGAGGACGGTCGACGACAGTCGGTTCACGCCGTTGATCTGGCCAACGCCGTAGCTGGTCTTGCTGGTCGCCCAATCGTAACCATCGGGCGAGCCAGGGTTGACAGCCAGGGATGTCCTCGAGAGCGTCCCGCGATCGAGCACGTCGTAGTCGCTCGTCATTGCCGGTTTCGATTGCGCGGGTTGCGTTACCTTGACCTCCGGCGCTTGGGTATCGAAGAAGGGCTGCATCTGCTTCGCAATGCGACCCTGGCCGTCGTAGCTGACATCTCCACTGACCAGCATGCCGACTTGCGCCCCGCTGCCGGTGTCACGCACGTGCGACTTCTTCGTCTGGATGGGTCGGGCAAGCCCATCCGCAAATGTCGAAGTGACGATCGGCTGGGTCGGATGCTGCGCGTCTTTGTGATACGTGATCGAGTACGCTGGGATCGGGTTGTTTGCGACGACACTGCCCGACGTGACCGGGACACCAACCTCACTGTAGGCAAACGAGATCGTATGGTTATTGGTTCCCACGTCGTACGGGCCATCCACCCACTTCAAGCGCCCAAAGTCATCGTAACTGAAGTTCTGCAGGCTGCCATTGGCATCGGTCTGGCTGGCCACCGCCCCGAAGCGGAGGTCGGGAACCGACGAAGAGGCATACCCGAAGCTGTCCGATGCCTGCGTTCTGTAAGTTTGCGTCGTCGGGTCGTAGAGATAGTTGACGGTGTACCCGCGTGGATCGACCACCTTGCTAACATTGCCCAACGCATCATAGGTGTACGTCCAGGTCGGGTTCGTGGCTGGATCACCGGTATTCGGAAGACCAGTGATCGGGTCGACACCGCCGACCACAATCTTGTTGAAGGTGAGCAAAGCCCCGCGCGCGTCATACGTTGCACGTCGATCGCGGAGCACTTTGTTGAAGTGGTCTGTCGCCGTGACTCTGCCGGCGCGGAAGATCTTCTTCGACACCAGATTGTCAGCGTACTCGATGCGATACCGAATGTCGTTGTTGGCGCTCTGGTCGCCGCTGTCGAGCATATCAGTTAGGTTGCCGACACAATCCCACGTTCGAGACTGCGACGTGGACACCAGTGGAGTTGCGTCCGGATTCGTCCCCGACAGGCCCTCGAAATAGCCGATCATCCGCGTCGCCTCGCCCGGAAACGCGGAGCCGGTGCGCGCACCTGTGGGAGCCGAGCACGCGCCCCAGCCAGATGCGGCATATGTGTACTTTTGCACATCGAAGACTTTGTCTTGCGCGTCTCGATCAACGGACTTCGCGACTAGGCCCTTTCGATAGAAATCCTGATTGTTGTAGGTAACTTCGGTCTTCGCATAGAGCGTTCCGTCCGAGTTCAAGCGCGACGTGGTGACCTTCGCAAACCCATAGTCTTCGCGCTCGACGCGGTCATAGAAACCCGCTTCGTCGTAGTCGAACGTCTTGACGTAGTGGTTCGGTACTGGAGTCTGGCCGTCGGAGACGTCGAGACGCGTCATCACGTACTTGTTGCTCGGTGCGTCCTTCGGGATTTGTAAACTCTTGTTGACGAGATTTCCTGCGCGCGCGTATTGGACCTGGAAGCTGCCACCGAGCGGACGATTCACCTTCGTCAGCAGGTTGAGCTCTTTGGGTAGCGTGTTGAGCTTCGTGTAGACGGTGCTGCCGTCCTTGCTCTTGAACACCATGTCGGCTCGGCCGTCCCCGTCGATATCTTCGAAGTTCGAGTGTGCCCAGCCCGAACCACTTTCGTGAAAGCCGGAAGCGCCGAAGCACACGAAAAAGCATACTTTGAAACTGAAGCTCTCGTTGTACGACTTCGAACGTCGGAAGCCGAGCGAGTCGTTGACGTCGCCCGCAAAATCGAAGGGATTCGAGCTCTCTACGCCGGCCCACTTGGGGACGGTGAAGAACGTGTCTTCCAGCGCGAATCCGGATCCGAGATTGAGCCGAACGCGCAGCACGAGCGACTGAGAATCACCGTTCACGTCCTCGCCGCGCACCCGGATCACCTGGTCCGGCAAGCCGTCTGCGTTCACGTCGATCATGTCGACGAGCGTGCGCGAGACGCCGAAACTAAAGCCCGCACCGCCGCTAATTTCGATGCCACCAGTGCCGCCCGCCAAGCCGACGTTCACGTTGTTCGAACTGGTGTCCTGCGCCCGGACGCCGTTGATGCCGACGCTGGTTCCAAAACCGCTCAGTGTGTTGATCAGCTCGCCCACGTTGTCGGCGCCAATGGTCTTCGCCGCCAGCGTCCCAATCACGCCTGTGGCCGACTCCGTACTTCCCGACTTCCAGGTGCGGGCTGGCCACGAAACTGCTGGGCCGAGCCGATACCCGTAGTTGAGTCGCACGGAGAACGGGTGATCCACGTCCTTCCCCGCACTGTCGTCGTTGCGTTCGACGGCGTCGGGGAGACCATCGCCGTTCACGTCGAGCCAGTCGACATTGGTCGTTGATAGGCCGTAGTCTGTTCCAAACGCGAAGCCGGTGGTGATCGTCTTATTGATCGAGCCATCCGTTGCCGTATCGCTGATTAGCTTCACGTCACCGACGGAAGCCGAGGCGTGAAGGGTCCCGTGGTCGACACGCCGCAATGCCGGCAGAGAGCCCAAGTTCGTCACCTGCTGCGTCCATTTGAACCCGCCCGCGCCGTCACCGTACTGCACGGTGCCGTCCGCCGAGATCGCGTCAGGGAAGCGATCGCCATTGAGGTCGAAAAACTCGTGGTCGTTCTTGGTCCGCCCTTGGTTGATTCCAGCGCTGATGAATACTGCGCCTACCGATAGGTCGAAGTTCCACGTACTCGCGTGACGCAGAGCGCCGAGGCCGCCGCCATTCGAGAAGCTGGCGCTCCCTCTGCTGGGGTTGAATACTCCCGCGCGGATGAAGCTGCCGCCAGGGCCCTGCCAACTCTCCGATAGATGAGGATTTGGATTCGGGTCATCATCGTGCTGCGGAACGCCGAAGAAGAACCAGGTGGGGTTGTGGCGCGCATGGGCCGTCGGGTCCAGCGGAAACACGATATTGGCTGGGTTGAATCCTCCAGCTAAGTCTCCGTTCATGAAACCCGACGCCCAGCGATGAAAGCCACCCGACATCGGGTCGACGGGTAAGCCATCCATGTCTTGTTGGTCGAAGTCGGGGTCGAGGGCTTTACTCGTGACGGGAATGCTGACACCGCCTACGGTCACCGTGCCGCTCGCAGAGGAGCCGGGCGGGCCATAAACCGTCACCATCAACTGCCCCGCTTGAACGTTGGTGAGCGCCTCGTTGCTCAGAGAGAGGCTCCCGAAGCCAGGACCACCCATGCCGTCGTCATACGCGCTGATGAAATGCGTGTAGTAACGCTGGTTCACCCCCTGGATGAGCACGAGACCGGAATCGGTGTGCGTCGTACTAAACGAGATCGTCCCGTTGGCGGTTGTGCTCGCGGCCGCCGGCACCGTGGCCGCACTCGTTTCGCCAAAGTAGTTCCGGAACGGATAAGAAACTTGCAGCCGCTGGGTGAGCAGGTCGATCGAAACTGGGCTATCCGCCTCGGGATCATTGTCGAGCGCGCCCAAGAGGGGTGGACCGGCGATGTAGTGAACGTCCGCGCAATAGGGGACATCTGTCGTTGAGATTCGCCGGCAGTAATTCGTGTAAGTAATGCTCGGCGCGAGGTGCAACTGATCGAAGTCGATGGTCGTGGGCGACTTTACCTCGAGCGTGATCGCGTCGCCCGCACTCAGCCCGATGGTCGTGTCGAACGCGATGGCAGTCCCAGCATCGGGCGGATAGGTTTGCTGGAAGCGAACATCCTCCGTCGTCGTGCCTTTGGGATGGCGGACAATCCGAAATGTGAGCTCGTCAGAAGTAGAACCCTTGGGACTGGCGGCCTCGCCCAGCCAGGTTCGGTTGCTCTGCACGTGAACGGTTCCGTCGGCCGAGGCGACCCACTGTACCTCGGGTCGGAACAGGCGGAAGTCGTCCCCCTGTGAGAACACGTGGACGGGCATGTTGTAGGGCTCCACGACGTCATTTGGCGTGGGCCGGCTGTCGTAAGAGACTTGAGGGCTCCAAGAAATCTGATTGGAAATCGACTCGAGGCCGAGCTGGCTCTGAGGGCCGTTGGGGTCGTGGTGCGGCGACGTCAAGAAGTACAGCGAATCGCCCGCTGAAACTGTCGTGTGCAGACCATTGCCGCAGCCTGAATTGTTCGAAGCGGCCGCCCCGTTTGGTACGCACGAAGAAAGATCGCTTGGACCCACCGAGTTGCTCCAGAGCAACGTGCTGTTCCGGTAAATCGCCAGGTCAACGCCATTACCGCCCGCGACGAGCTTCTGAATCGCGCCCTGAATCGTTACGGATTGGTTGGCACCAAACGGCGCATTCCAGCGCACGACCGGGTTGATTCGGACGAGTCCGCCCCCTTGAGCCCCCGCCGAGACGAAGTCCTGGTCGACCTCAGTGGAGTTCTGCAGCACGGTGCCGCCCGCAGGCATGTTGATGAACTGGTTGTTCCCGTTATTTCGGGCCCACCTCAGCTGGTCATTGGCGACCCAAGCGCGGTCGGGATAGCCATCGCCGTCAATGTCAGTAATGATCTCTTTGTCATCCGTCGAGGAACGGGTGTACGAGGCCGACGGTCCGACCCCAAAGACGCTCAAATTACCGCCCACACTCCAACCAGATTTTTCGGTGCGACCGAGTGAATCCAGACCCGAAACCGACTGAGCCTGGAGGTGAGTCGTGGCTGGATTGGGTCGCAGAAAGTTCATGTAGCCGGTGCCGTTGGCACCGAAGTCCGGTAGCCCGTCACCGTTGAGGTCGAGCAGTGAAAGCAGCGTCTTCTCGCTGCCTGCGTTGCCTCCCCCGTTGACGCTAAAAGAAATGACAGGGAATCCGACGCCGAGCGTCACGCCGCCACCCGACATTTCGTCGTCGACTCGGGACAACGCGGAGCCATTCTGTACCGTGCCCCACTGCTGCTGAGCCCCGAAACCACGAACGCCTGGCTTGTTCTCACGGACGTTTGGCAGTGTTTCGGCCCCGCCGTACTCGAAGGTGTGCTGGTCCAGCTGATACGCGGCCCCGAGCCCTTGCTGACCAACGGACGCAAGCACGCTCTTGTAGAAATGCTCCAGTGTCGGCGGCTGGTAAGTGAGCGCATATCGCCGGATGAGCGTCGGCGTTGCTGTCCCGTTGAGAAGCTGCACGTCGACGTGGTGCAGCCGATAGCGCGTACGTTCTTGAAAACCGGGCCGACCTGTAATGATCACATCCGGGCGCTCAGTCCCCGAATCTCGAGCGAACAACACGCGGTACGCGGCAGCCAGTCCGGTCCCGACGTGCGAAGTGTAGTCGATCTGCGCAGGATAAAGTTCAACGTACGGGTCCGCACTCCCCGACGAGGAGCCCGCGGGCGGATCCGTCACGTAGCCAATCGTCATCCGGTTTCCAAAAGTGTCTTGGACGGACGAGAGCCCCCAACGAAACACGTTGCATGGCGTACCTGGCTGTGCGAGCACCGCACCTGGACCGCCGAATGTCGAGACGGTCCCGTGCTTGTCGGTAACGGTCCACGATGTCACGCATTGGTTCGAATCGACATTGCGCACGATCGTCTCGAAAGCGCCTTCGACGCGCCGAACGTAAGTGTCGCTGTTCGCCGGACTGGCGACGATTTGCTCGCCATCGATCAAATAGCTATCGCGTGAATAGTTGACTTCGTCGTAGCGCGGAACACCGAAGCGCGTGTCGATTTCGAAGGCAGGGACGCGAAGGTCCCAGCCGACGCCCAGCCAGCCGTTGGTCTTTTCGCTGCTGTACGTGAACGCGAGCCTCGGTTCGATGCCATTCCGTCCAGGCGGCACCTCGATTGGGTAACTGAGGTTCATCGAACCGCTCGAACTCGAGGCGGGCGGCGCAATGAACTCCACGCCGGCCCCAGGATCGCCGACTTTGATATTCTTCATCTCGTTCGAGCTGAACGATTTGACGCCCGGTTCGTCGGGCGCGGCCAACGTCCCGGTCACGAAGTCGGTGAAGTGCTCACTCAGGCTCGTGAGGACACCGGCGCGCGCGGTGTCGTAACGCCCGATCCGTTGCCAACTGCCGAGTGGCTCATCGTAGTAGAACGCGAATAGATCTCGCTCGGTTTCGCCCTGCTTCAGTGCAGCAGCGTCGTAGGGCAGCGACAGCTTGACCGGCTTTTTGAACTTCAAACCATGTGGCCCGAAGCGAAACCCGCGTCGGCCGGGCGAGGTATTGGTAACGCGTGGCCCGGTGTCGTGTACCTGATCGGCCACCAACGGTCTGATCGTGATGCGCACGTCGTGATCGACGGCTCCGGCCGGGATTTCGAGCTTGGCTCCCGCGAACGCGAGAGTCTGCTTTTCGCCCGCCCGCACGAGCTGCGCGTACGGCGCGCCCACGTCTTCGGTAGTCGATTTGTTCGCGACAGCCGCGTCGTCGACGCACGGTGCCAGATTGACTGTGCGTCGCAACGACTTGCCACTCGACAGAGTCGCCTCGATGGCGGTTGACCACGGCTTGTTTTGCTTGCCGAACGGCTGCGGCAACTTCAAGGCAAAGCTCTTGTCGAGGGCAAGCGCCGCGGTCACGTCCTGACCGTTCGCCCGCAGCCGGACCACTTCTTCGCCGTTCTGTGGAGCGACGAAGCCGGTGACCCAGGCCTCCCGGTTGCGGCACTCGCCATGCAATGGATAACTGATGGCAACACCCTGACCCGCACTGTCACTCGCAACCGAGCTCGCCGTCACGACGACTTCAGAGACCTTCGGCAAGTACCCTTCGCGGCGTGTCTGCCCACCGCCCGCTGCTTTGTCGAGTACGACTTCGAGCGCCTTGGTATTCTTCGGCAACGCGTCCAAATTGACGCGATGCCAGCCGGGATCTAGCCCGTCGAGGTCGATACGTTGTGCTCCTCCTGCCTTGGCCCCCGTTGCGCGCACGGAGACGTGCCCTTTGCTAGGCTCCAGTAGCTCGAACACCAAGTCGTGCGCTTGCGACGCGCCGGCGAAAGCGAAGCGCTGAACGGACGCCGATGCGCTCGCCTGAGCGTCGGCCATGCGCGCCTCGTAGAGCGACGCATGCCCCGTGCCCAGAATGCGAACCCGCTGCACGGAATAGTCCGGTGCGCCAGCTTCTCGAAGCGGCAAAAACCTGATCTCGTTGTTTCCGAGCTTCAGCCACTCTGGTGAGATTTCCTCGACCTGTAAGCCGCCCTCGACGGCGCCCCCTCCGCCGCGCGCGGGAACTGCGCCACCTTGCGGCGTCGAACCGTTGATCTGACGAACGACTTCGGTGAAGTGGCCAAGGCCCGTCAATTCGTAGACCAGGAAGGCGTGCGACCAGGAACGGGGATCGGCAGGCAATTGCACGTGCACGACCCCGTCTTGCGGACCACTAGCCCCGAGCACGACCCGCGCCGCCGTGACGCGTTCCGGGGTCGCATTTGCGACGAGCACGCCTGGCGCTGCGTTAGCGAGGATCCGATCGGCCAATTGCGCGTCAGTCGCATCGCGCGGTGGTAGCCAACGTCCCCACAGACCAATCTCCGAGGGTGCCGCCAACGACGCTGGAGTCCACTTGATGACCAAACGAGAGACCTTGCCGGGATCATCGACGGAAACGCGCTGCCACTCATTGGCTCCGACGTGAATGTGGATCCCTTGGAGCGACTGGATCGGATTCAAGTCCGAGCCCTCTCGAGCGAAGACCGAAAACGTGCCTTCGGTCGGCCCAAGGACGGTAATTGCCGCCAGGGCGCGCGGCTCTTGAAGCTCCACACCGAAGCTCACCGGCTCGCTCGAAGTCAAGCCCAGAGCCGTCGTCGGTTTACCATCGAACAGTTGCCACGGATCCAAATTGGCCCCGCGCCCGGAAACTAGCTCTACTGCCTTGGGCAACAGAGGCACCGGCAAAATCTCCGATGCACTTGCAGCCGCTCGCAACGACTGCTGAGGCGGAGCCAACGCGTATGGCGGGGGCTCGTTCGCCGGATCGGTCGCGCTAGGGGCGAACGAGTCAAACCAACGCTGGAGGCGCAGAGCGGCGGCGCGCTCGTTCTGTTGTGCCTGTGCCCACGCTTGCGCCGGCACCGGCAGAATCAACGCGGCGATCACAGTCAGCGCCAAAAGACGGCTAATCCAGCTCGAACGTCGGTTCACGCTCATGACCTGCTTCTTCCGTTTGCGGCTCGCCCAAGTAAGCGCCGCAGTTGCAGTTCGATTCATTCCTGACAGAAATCGGCTGTGCATGACTCACCGTTGCTCGCGCTAGGGTCTATCGTTGACTGGCTCATTGGGTCACGTGCCCGATTGCAGTTTGCCCGCCACTGCCGGGACCCACACGAGGCGAGCCTCCGACACGGCTGAGCCGCACTGGTGTTACAACCAGCACGTAAGGGAAAGCGTCAATCAGGGATTCAGAGTCAAACTGTGAACATTGGCAATACCCGTCCCGGACAAGCCAAACAGGCACAACTTCTGTACGCCCGGACTATTGCTGATGGGGACCGTCCAATTCGCGTACGTGTTGTAGCTACCCGTGTTCGTGCTCGTGAAGTTCGCGATTTGGAAACCGGTCTGAGACCCTATCCGCACCGCGAACTGATTGCCGGCGTTGCCACTGGCGGCGTTCGTCACGATGTTGTGGACGCCGGTAAGGTCAATGCCGTCGTAGCAAAACCAGTCATTGGCATCGAAGTAGGAGACATTGCCGGCAGTGATGGTGATGCCTGACTGACTGCTCACGGGGCTCGCCGGAATCACGCTACCCAGCGAGAAGTTCTTGGCAACGTTGGCCGAAGACAGAGTGAAGCTGCGAAAGTTGACGATCCCCGACCCGCTGTCGCCGCTGAAGCAGAGCGTCTGCTGGCCCGAGGTCGGCGCGATTGCGACGTTGAGGTTGGTAAAAGTCTGCCAGCCTCCCGTGCTGAGCACGATGTTTTGGCCGATTCGCGTACCATTTTGCGAAATGATGCGAACCGAGAACACGCCGCCGCTGTTGGCGCTGGCCACGCTGGCCACAATCGAATTGACGGAGGTCAGGTCGACCCCGAGATAGCAAACGTAATCGTTGGTATCGAGACTGGCGGTCCACGTACTACCACCACCGGACTCGACGGTCGTACCCGCGGAAAAGTCCGGGGGAACGGCTGGGATGACGTTCACGCCGCTCAGGGCATACTTCGCCGGCTGAAGCGTCGCTGATAACGTGAAGCTCTTGAGGTCGCCGATGCCCGAGCCAGATTCACCCACGAAGCACAACGTGGTGAAACCCGAGCTGGGAGCGATGTTGGCGCTGATGTTCGTGAACGTGGTCCAGCCACCGGTGTTGGGCACGACGAAGGTCGCAATTCGCGTGCCGGTTTGCGAGCCGAGACGGGCGGAGAAAACGCCGCCTGCGGTGGCGCTTGCGACATTCGTAATGATCGAGCTCACGCCGGCGAGGTCCACTTCGTCGTAGCAGACGTAATCGCCGGCGTCGTAGTTCGCGATCCAACCGCCCGGGTCCGTGGTCGTGCCTGCTGATCGGTCCGGCGGGACCGCTGGAATCACACTACCGACGGTGTACTTCGGTACCAGTGGTAGCGCGGATAGCTCGAAGCTCTGCAGCGCAGCGATATTGGTGCCAGATTCCCCACGCACGCACAACGCGTGGACGCCGGGCGTGTTGGGGATTGGGATCTGCTTCGTCTTGAAGGTCGTCGCGCCACCGGTGGCACTCACGTTGAACGTGGCAATTGGTGTTGCGGTTGGACTATCGACACGAAGCGAGAAGCTACCGGTTGCCGTCGCGCTCGCGAACGTCGCGTTCAGCTTTTGCACGTTGGTCAACTCGACGCCGTAGTAGCAAACGTAGTCGTTGGCATCGAAGGAGATCACATTGCCGCTCGGGCCCGTCTGAGTGCCCACCTGCACGTCCGACGCGGCCGCGGGAATGAGCGATGGGAGCGACGGGTTGACGACCGAGTACTTGGTAGGCGGTGCGACGCACTGTGCGAATGGGTCGTCGCACAGCGAGTTGAACCCGCAAGTCCCGCACGTCCCTCCGCAGCCGTTGGAACCGCAGGTTGCACCCGTGCATTCGGGAACACATACCGGCACGAGGTAAAACTTCAGCAAGTTCGCGATACCGGTGCTGTTCTCGCCGCGAAAGCACAAGGTGTGCAGGCCCGTCACTGCGGGGCTGAGCGGGATATTGAGCGTCTTCCAGGTCGTCCAACCACCGGTCGCGAGCACGACTACTTGCCCGATTTTGGTGCCGTTCGGGCCATCGATGCGCACGCTGAGGGTAGCGTTGGTGCTGGTATTGGCGCTGGCAAGCGTCGCCGTGATCGACACGACGTCGTTCATGTACACGTCGTTGAAGCAAATCGAGCTGCCAGTGTCGAAGGTCGCCACATACGGCGGATCGCCGGCGACCGTCGTACTCGTTTGGCTACTGTAATCGACCGCGTTGATCGTGCTGCCCGCCTGATAGGTCCCAGGGCCCCAGGAGATCCCTGGCAGGGGCTTGGTCTTCTCCGCGGCCGCCGCGGTGAGCTTCGTGCCGTCCAAGGTGAGAGCGCGGAGGATCGTCATCGCCACCTGCTTGGTGGAGACCGGCTCGATCACGGACACGTGGCTGGCGATACCGGGGTTCGAGATCAGCAGAGGGACATTGAGGTCGTCTTGCGCACCTCCGCCATGCTCTGCGTGGATGGCCAGGCCGCTTTTGTAGATGACCCCGAGGTCGGGCTGCACGTAGACATTGGGCGCGCGGGCAGCCGCTAGCAAATCCGTCGAAGACTGAGGATCGCCGAAGACGTCAGAAAGTTCGCTCCCGCTCGTGATGTTCGTCGCGAAGATCGAGCCAGTGGGCCGCATGGTCGCCCCCATGGCCTCGTCGTTTTGCGGGTCATTGAGCACGTTGACCACGCTCGATACCGTGAGGTTGTCCTGGTCCTGCAGCCAAAGGATCGCGGAATCCCCCAGCTGCACGTGACCAGTGATCGAGGGACTGCTCGCGCTATTGGAGTTGATGAAAGCAGCCTTGGCGATGTCGACGTCGACAGGATTGCCGTTGGCGTCGTACGCAAGTTGGGCCACCGTTCGCGGGTTGATCACCGACGGAAGGTGGTCGGGTGGGTTACTACCGGGGATCGGCGCGCCCCCACTTTCGGTCCGCCAGCGGTTTGGATCAATCGGAGCTTGGCCGTGCTTCGAAGTCAAAACGACGAGCGTCTTGTCTCGAAATTCCTGGCTTGGAGTTCGCTGAGCAAGCGCCCAATCGAAACATCGACGTGCTGGAACGCGGACAGGAGCAGCGGACTCGTATCGGCGAGGTTGTTGATGTAGCCGCCCACTGCGAGCCGCTGAGCAACGTCTACCGCCGTGAAATTCAAGCCGAGCACCGTTGGCACCGCGGAGGCACGGATGCCATCCAGGGAAAGCCCGTCTATCTTGTTGACCACTGCTTGAACTTTGACGTCGTCGTAGGCTTGTGCGGCCGGCACACACCTCGAGTAATCGACCGTGCTCGGACCGGTGCCGTCCGAATTGGTCGGGTTGCATTGATCCTTCGAGGCCG